>Ga0070668_100001294_pt1 | contig 17884 bp, 17 predicted proteins | sample KBSS43metaG_FD_64661 | JGI IMG/M metagenome (GOLD analysis project Ga0070668, IMG submission 64661) | Switchgrass rhizosphere microbial communities from Kellogg Biological Station, Michigan, USA - KBS S4-3 metaG | ecosystem: Host-associated > Plants > Roots > Rhizosphere > Soil ... | reverse complement strand
CGGGCGCCGCAGGACCGGGCGCCGCAGGACCGGGCGCCGCCTGGGTGGGCGATCTTGCGAAGGTGGGCGCGCCCGAGTGGGGGCGCTCGTGTGGGTGGTGGCGGTGAGGCAGTACCGTCCGTCCGGTCGTGCGAGGGATTGGCCACGGACGGCTGGTACCGGAGGGCGGCCTGGGGCCGTACGGTGCCTCGGGGAAAGATCGCTTCATAGGGGATGGAGATAGCGTGGGGGCACGTCAGGCCTTGGTGATCGGCGCTGTACTGATCGGGCTCGCCGGATGCAGCGGCGGAGACAAAGACAAGGCGGCGGACAAAGGGGACGCGTCGCCGTCCGCCGCGGCGGCGCCGTTGGCGACCTATGCGGGCCCGGCCGAGAACGCAAAGAATTACGTGAAGGTGCTGCGCGGCATCGACGCTGATCTCGTGGACGACGAACCGCTGGCGATCAGCAACGGTGTTCAGGCCTGCGAGGAGCTCGGCAAGGGTAAGTCGATGGCCCAGGTGGCCCAGAGCACCGCCACCCGCTTCGAGGTGGACGCCGCCACGGCACAGCAGATCGTCGTGATCGTCAAGTCGAACCTCTGCAAGTAGCCGCTCCGGTCGCCGGTGCGGGACCGGGCCTCGGCCTCGGCCTCGGCGCCCGCACCGGCGATGCGCCAGGCCACGCCAGGCCGCCACGCCACGCCCGGCCACCACGCCAAGCCGGGCCACGTGACGCAGCGCCGATCATTGCCGTCCTCGGTGCTGCGGATCGGCGGTCGAGGCCGCGACGCCGCCGCGATCGAGGGCATGGGCGGGTGGCTATGCCGCCGCGTCGGTGAAGGATGTCGTGCCGTGGTGGAAGGCTCGGACCCGGTCCTCCACCTCGGCTCTCATGGCCAGGAACTCGGGTGACCGCTTGACCGTCAGTGGGCGCTCCGCCGGCAACGGCACCTCGAGGTCGGCGGCCACCCGGCCCGGGTCGCAGGCCAGGACCACGACCCGCCGGCCCAGGAAGACAGCCTCCTCGACGTCGTGGGTGACCATCACGATCGTGGTGCCGGTGTCGTACCACACCCGGCGCAGGAAAAGCTGCATGTCCTCCTTTGTCTGGACGTCCAGGGCGCCGAACGGTTCGTCCAGCAGCAGCACCGACGGCTCGCATGCCAGCGCCCGGGCGATCGCCACCCGCTGGCGCTGGCCGCCGGAAAGCTGTTTCGGCAGCTGGTGGCGGAGGGTGGTGAGGCCGGTCTCGGCCAGGTACCAGTCGACGCGGCGGGTCCGCTCGGCGCGGGAGATCGGCAGCAGTTCCAGGCCGAACGCGACGTTGCGTTCGACCGTGCGGAACGGATACACCGCGCCGGACTGCAGGACCAGCCCGCGGTCCGGGCCGGGGCCGGTCACCGGCTCGCCGTCCAGGGTCACCTCGCCGGACGTGGGACGGGTCAGGCCGGCGATCAGCGAGAGCAGCGTCGACTTGCCGGAGCCGCTGGCGCCGACCAGGCAGACGAAATCGCCCTTCGTCACGGTCAGCGACACGTCGGACAGCGCGGTGAACGCGTCGTACCGCATGGTCACCTCGGACAGTGACAGCATCACACCCACCTTCCCACCCGGTCGCGCAGCACCCGCAGCAGGATGTCGATCGCCAAGCCGATCAGCGCGATCACGATCAGCACCGCGAAGATCCGGTCGCTGGCGAGGAAGCGCTGGCTGCGGGCGATCCGGTAGCCGAGTCCCTCCTCGCTGTTGATCAGTTCGGCGACCACGACGAAGTTCCAGGCCGCGGCGGCGTTCACCCGGACGCAGTCGATCATGCCGGGGAGCGCGTGCGGGACGACCACCTTGCGCAGCACCTCGCCGCGACGGCACCCGAGCGTGTACGAGACGTCGATCAGCGGGCGCGGCACCTGGCGTACGACGTCCGCCGTCATCAGCGTGTTGAAGAAGACCGTGCCGATGAACAGCAGCATGACCTTCGACGGTTCGCCGATGCCGAGCCAGATGGTGAGCAGCGGGATGAACGCGCTCGCCGGCAGGTAGCGCAGCAGCCCGACCACCGGCTCGAACAGTGCCCGGCCGGCGGCGAAGGTGCCCATCACGATGCCGAGTGGCACGGACACCGCGATCGCCAGTCCGAATCCGATCAGGATGCGCCGGACGCTCGCCCAGGTGTCCGCGGCCAGCGTGCCGGACCGGGCCATCTCCACCGCCGCCTCCCACACCGCGGCGGGCGACGGCAGGAACTGCGCCGGCACCGCTCCCGCCGCGGACACCGCCACCCACGCGGCCAGCGGCACCAGGACCGAGCAGGCGATCAGTCCGGCCCGCCAGGCCCGCGGGATCGGCGCGCGCGGTGCCCAGATCCGCGGCGGGCGCACCACCCGCCGGCGCGGCAGCGGCTCGGTGAACTGGTGGCCGGGCGGCTTGTCGACCATGGCGGAGGTCATTTCGCCGCCTGGACGAAGCGGGGGTCGAGCAGACCGTCGAGCGCGGGCTTCTCCTCGGCGAGCCCCGTCGCGACGAGGAAGTCGGCGATCTGCCCGGCCTGGTGGTCGAGGTTGGCGGGGGTGCTGCCGGGGGCGAACGCGTCCAGGTTCTGCTGCCGTGTGAAGATCGTCGTGCCGGCGTCGTACGTCCGGTAGTCGGCGGCGCTGACCCCGCCGCGCTTGGCCATGATGTCGACGGCCTTGCCGCGGTTCGCCGCGATCCAGGCGATCGTGTCGAACCAGGTCTGCACCAGCGCCTGCACCTCCTGCGCGTGCGCCTTGACGAAGCCGGCCGAGAAGACCAGGTGGTCCGGGATCGCGCCGGGGAAGTCCTTCGACGTGGCGATGGCCTTGCTGCCGGGCAGGCCGAGCGCGGTGGTGGTGAACGGCGCGAACACGCCGACGGCGTCGACCTTGCCGGCCACGAAGGCGGCCGCGGCGGCGTCGGTGAGCAGCGGGGTGAACTGGATGTCCTTCTCGGTGAGCCCGGCCTGCTTGAGCGCGAGCAGCAGCAGGTAGTGGTCGACCGTGCCCTGTTCGGCGGCGACCTTTTTGCCCTTGAGGTCGGCGATCGAGGTGATTCCCGGCCGGGCGATGATCTGGTCGTTGCCGGTGGAGTTGTCGTTGACCAGCACCACCGTCTGCTGGGCACCGCCGCTGACCGAGGAGATCGTGTCGTTCAGCGTCTGGCTGTTGGCGTCGAGGTTGCCGGTGCTCAGCGCGGTCAGCGAATCGGTGTACGACTCGAAGTACTTGAGGTCGACCTTGAGCCCGTTCTTCGCGAACAGGCCCTGCTCCTGGGCCACCTGCCAGGGGAACCAGCCGGGCCACGCGGAGAAGCCGAGCCGGAGGGTGGTGGCCTCGGCGGACGGGGTGGCGCCGCCGGACGCGGAGCAGCCCGCGAGCAGGGCGAGGGCGGCCATCACGCCGAGCAGCTTGCGGATCGGTGAACGCTTCATTTGGAACCCCCAAGGTGTCCGGACCGGACCAGGCAGCCGAGGGTGTCGCAGATGACCCGGGTGGCCAGCAGCGCGGTGATCTCGGCGTTGTCGTAGGGCGGGGCGCACTCGACGACCTCGATGCCGGCGAGCGGCCGGGCGTCGGCGATGATCTGGATGAACTTCAGCACCTCCCGGGGCAGGAAGCCGCCGGGTTCGGGCCAGCCAGTGCCGGGGACGAAGGCCGCGTCGAGGCAGTCGACGTCGAACGACAGCCAGACGGCGTCGGCGCCGTCCCAGGCCACCTCCAGGGCGCGCTCGGCGGCCTGTTCGATGCCCATCTCGACGCAGTCGGTGACGGTCATGATGGTGGTGCCGCGTTCCCGGCCCACCTTTACCCCGGGGCGGGGCGCCTGCCAGCCGCCGATGCCGATCTGGACCAGGTTTTTCGGTGGCACGTTGGGGAGGTCGGTGGCGTGGAACCACGGCGTGGTGTGCATCCGCTCGTCGAGGTCGGTCTCCTGGGTGTCGACGTGCCGGTCGAAGTGGATGATGCCGAGGTTGCCCTGCAGATGCTGGGCGACGCCGCGCACGGTGGGATAGCCGATCGAGTGGTCGCCGCCCAGCACCACCGGGAACGCGCCGGACTCGTAGACGTGCGCGACCGCCTTGCTGATCTGGTCGAACGTCTTCTCGATGTTCGCCGGGATGGTGAAGATGTCACCCAGGTCGCAGATGGTGATCGATTCGCGGAGATCAACACCGAGTTCGAAGCTGTACGGGCCGTACAGCGCCGAGATCTTGCGGATGCCCTGCGGCCCGAACCGGGTGCCGGACCGGTACGTGGTGCCGCCGTCGAACGGCGCGCCGAGGACCGCCACGTCGTAGTCGCCGCAGCGGCGCACGTCCTCGAGGTAGGGCGCCTTGAGGAACGTGTTGATCCCGGCGAAGTGCGGCAACTCGCCCCGGGAGAAGGTGGGGATCGTGCGGTCCTTGATGGAGTCGGCGCCGGGCAGGCCGAGCTCCAGGCCGCGGGCGATCTCCTCCTGCCATCTGGTGGTGGGCAGCCGCGCCTCGGCGGCCACCGCGTAGGCCGCCTCGGGGCCGTAGCGGTCGTGCAGGGTGGGTTCGGCGTCGGTTTGCGGGACGTGCTCGTGCGGGTGATCGTGGTGCAGACCCATAGGTGCCTCCGGCCGGAGGCCTGGCCGGAGAGCAGCCAGGACCGATGGCTGTCTCCCGGGCTTTTGTCCCGCCGTGGAGCGTCCTGGCCGTGCCGGGCCGCCTGCACCTCTCGGACCAGTCCCCGGCCCTGCGGCCGGACGGAACCCTAGGCGCGCCCCACCGGTTGGTGAGTCACTTGGCAGTAGAGACCCGGATCGTTGCCCGCCTATGTCCCGGCCGTTACCACCTGGTGTCGGAGCGTGCGACCGCGCTCAGTCGAGGCCTGCCGCCAGGGCGGGGGCCGGGCCGCGGCCCGGCCCCACCCGGCTCACTGGGACACCACGTCGACCATCCACGGGATGCCGAACCGGTCGACGCACTGGCCGAACAGGTCTCCCCACATCTGCTTCTCGAAGGGCATGGTGACGGTGCCGCCGTCGGAGAGCTTTTCCCAGACCTCTTCGAGGCCCTCGCCGGGGTCGCCGCTGAGGCTGCAGGTGATGTTGCCACCCGACTGGTAGGGCATGCCGGGGGCGGTGTCGGAGGCCATCAGGAGGTAGCCCCGGTCGGTGGTGAGCATCGCGTGCATCACCTTGTCGGCGATCGCCGGGTCAGGGTTGCCGAACTCGCCGAACGTGTTGATCCTGAGCTCGCCGCCGAAGACCGACCGGTAGAACTCCATGGCCTCACGGGCGTTGCCGTCGAACTGCAGGTAGGGGTTGAGCTGGGACGCCATCGCAGACTCCTTTGGCTTCAGTGGCCGCTGTCACAGACCGACGCTAGACCTACCCCCCGACAAAAATCGGCCCTCCGGGAGGAGATCCTCCCGAAGGGCACACGAACAATTGTCAGCGGTGATCCGACCCCGTCGACTCGACCGCGGCGCGGCCCGCCTCGAGCCGGGCGATCGGCACCCGGAACGGCGAGCAGGACACGTAGTCGAGCCCCACCTCGTGGAAGAAGTGCACCGACTCGGGGTCGCCGCCGTGCTCGCCGCAGACCCCCAGCTTCAGCCCGGGCCGGGTGGCCCGGCCCTCCTCGGTGGCGATCCGGACGAGCCGGCCCACGCCGTCCCGATCGATCGACTCGAACGGCGAGATGCCGAAGATGCCCAGCTCCAGGTACCGCCAGAAGAACGCGCCCTCGACGTCGTCGCGGGAGAAGCCCCACGCCATCTGGGTGAGGTCGTTGGTGCCGAACGAGAAGAACTCGGCCGCCTCGGCGATCTGGCCGGCGGTCAGCGCCGCCCGCGGCACCTCGATCATCGTGCCGATGAGCACCTCGACGCCCGCGTCGCCGACGACCTCCGCGATGATCTTCTCGGCCTCCGCGCGTACCGTCTCCAGCTCCTGGACCGCGCCGACCAGCGGGACCATGATCTCCGGCCGGGGCCGGCCGCCCTCGGCGGCCAGCGCGACCGCGGCCTCCGCGATCGCCCGCACCTGCATCGCGAACAGGCCGGGGATCACCAGGCCGAGGCGCACGCCGCGGAGCCCGAGCATCGGGTTCTGCTCGTGCATCCGGCGCACCGCGTTCAGCATCCGCTCGTCCCGCTCGGCGGTCTCGCCGCGCTCCTTGGCGACCGCCACCTGCACGGCCAGGTCCTCCAGCGAGGGCAGGAACTCGTGCAGCGGCGGGTCGATCAGCCGGACGGTGACCGGCAGCCCGTTCATCTCCCGGAAGATCTCCAGGAAGTCGGCCCGCTGCAGCGGCTGCAGCGCGGACAGCGCCGCCTGCCGCTCGGCGTCGGACTGCGCCAGGATCAGCCGTTCGACCAGTTCCCGCCGGTCGCCGAGGAACATGTGCTCGGTACGGCACAGGCCGATCCCCTGCGCGCCGAACCGCCGGGCCCGGGCCGCGTCCGTGCCGGTGTCGGCGTTGGTACGCACCCGCAGCCGCCGCCGCTCGTCGGCGTGCGTCATGAGCAGGTGCACCGCGGAGACGAGCGGCTCGTTCGCCAGCGCCGGGTCGAGGTCGCCCTCGAAGTACTGGACCACCTCGGACGGGCGTACCGGCACCTCGCCGAGGTAGACCCGGCCGGTGGTGCCGTCGATCGAGATGATGTCGCCCTCGCGGACGACGTGCCCGTCGGCCGCGAACTGGTCGCGGCCGACCTCCATCGCGTCGGCACCGCAGACGCAGGTCTTGCCCATCCCGCGGGCGACCACCGCGGCGTGCGAGGTCTTGCCGCCGCGGCTGGTCAGGATGCCCTGCGCGGCGATCATGCCGGGCAGGTCGTCGGGGTTGGTCTCGCGCCGTACCAGGATCACCGACCGGCCCTGCGCGGCCCGCTCGACGGCGTGCTTGGCGGTGAAGACCACCTCGCCGTACGCCGCGCCGGGCGAGGCGCCGACGCCCCGGGTGATGGCCTCCGGCTCGCCCGAGAGGTCGAAGCGGGGGAACATCAGCTGGGCCAGCTGGGCGCCGCTGACCCGGGTGAGCGCCTCGTCGAGGTCGATCATGCCCTCGTCGACCAGCTGGGCGGCGATCGTGAAAGCGGCCGCGGCGGTACGCTTGCCGACCCGGGTCTGCAGCATCCACAGCTTGCCGCGCTCGATGGTGAACTCGATGTCGCACAGGTCGTGGTAATGGCCCTCGAGCGTGGCCATGATGCCGAGCAGTTCGTCGTACGACTTCTTGTCCAGCCGCTCCAGGTCGCTGAGCGGAAGCGTGTTGCGGATGCCGGCCACCACGTCCTCGCCCTGCGCGTTGGCCAGGTAGTCGCCGTATATGCCGCGCTCGCCGGTGGCCGGGTCGCGGGTGAACGCGACGCCCGTACCGGAATCGGACCCGAGGTTGCCGAAGACCATGGCCACCACGTTGACCGCGGTGCCGAGATCGGCCGGGATCCGCTCCTGCCGGCGGTAGAGCACGGCCCGGTCGGCGTTCCACGACTTGAAGACCGCCTCGATCGCGAGGTCGAGCTGCTCCCTCGGGTCCTGCGGGAAGTCGTCGCCGGTGTGCTTGCGGAAGACATTCTTGTACGCCGTGACGAGCTCCTTGAGGTCGTCGGCGTCGAGCTGCACGTCGTCCTTGACGCCCTTGCGCTCCTTGGCCTGGTGCAGCGCGTTCTCGAACTCCTCGCCCGGCACCTCGCAGACGGTCTTGCCGAACATCTGGATGAGCCGCCGGTAGGAGTCCCAGGCGAAGCGGTCGTTGCCGCCGGCCTGCCGGGACAGCCCGGCCACCGACTCGTCGTTGAGCCCGACGTTGAGGACGGTCTCCATCATGCCGGGCATCGAGAACTTGGCTCCCGAGCGTACGGAGACCAGCAGCGGGTCGGCCGGGTCACCGAGCCGGCGGCCCATGGCGGACTCCAGCGCGGCGAGATGCTGGTCGATCTCCGCGGCCAGCCCCTCGACGTGCTCGCCGTGCGCGAGGTACTGCTGGCACGCCTCGGTGGTGATGGTGAACCCGGCGGGCACGGGCAGGCCGAGATTGGTCATCTCGGCGAGGTTGGCGCCCTTGCCCCCGAGAAGATCCTTGAGGTCCTTGTTACCCTCGGCGAAGTCATAGACGAACTTGTGCATCACCCAGCCACCCTTCGGGTTTCGATTCCGCGGCCCGAATGGTTGCTGCCCCGGGATTCGTAAGGCTAAGCAGACCTTGCCCGAATAGTTAACCTCCCCGTGGGGTTTTCCACAGGCAGTCGGGCACGCCTGTTCGGTAAGCGCTTTCTTCGCGCAGTTCCGCGCAGCGCGACGGACGGGTAACCTGGCGTCGATGGTGGGCTTGCGTCGGCGCTGCGAGGTACGGCTGCGGGGCATCCGGATCCCCAGCCCGTTCGACCTCGACACCTTCTGCGCCGAGGTCGAGACCCGGCGCGGCCGCCCGCTGATCCGCCGGCCGGTCCCCGGGCTCAGCGCGAGCGCACCCTGCGGGCTCTGGATCGGCACGGCCCGCGCCGACCACGTCTTCTACGACCCCGGCACGTCGCCGCTGCACGCCGAGCACATCGTGCTGCACGAGCTGGCGCACATCCTCAGCGGACACTCCGGCGCCGACGACGCGCTCGCCCGGCTCTTCCCCGACCTCGACCCGGCGGCGGTGAGCCGGGTGCTGGGCCGGGTCAGCTACACCACCGCGCAGGAACGCGAGGCCGAGATGATGGCCTCGCTGATCCGCGGCCGGTCCGCCCGCCCGCCGCGCAACACGTTCGGGCGGGTCGCGGACGCCTTCGGCCTCGCCGAATGACCCTTTCCGGCACCGTACTGGTCGTCGTGTGGATCGTGGTGGCGATCCGGTTCCCGACGCTGTGGCGCGACCAGCGGCAGCGGGCGCTGTGGGCGTCGGTGTTCGGCCTCGCCCTGGTCAAGACGGCGGCGTTCCCGCCGGTCGCGGCGGCGCTCGGGGTGCCGGTCGCGCCGCATCTGATCGGCGTGGTGGCGGCCTTCTTCCTGCTGCGCTTCGTCGGCCTGGCCACCGGCGCCCGCGGCCGGCGCTGGCCGGTGGCGGTGACCGGCGCGGTGCTGATGCTGCTCGGCGTGCTGGCCCTCGCGTCCGACGGCATCGACCCGGCCGAGTACCGGCCGGCCGGCGACCTCACCCCGGCGGCGACCGGCTACTGGCTCGTGGTGGAGTCCTATCTCGGTACGGTGCTGGCCAGCGCGACGGTGCTGTTCTGGACGACGGCCCGCGACGCGCGGGCCGGGCTGCCCCGGCTGGCGCTGCGGACCATGGCGGCCGGCATCGGCCTCATCGCGCTGCATGCCGTGTTCCGGGCCGTGCTGATCGTGGCGTACGGGCTGGGCGTCCCGGTGGCGTTCGAGACGATCGAGCCGGTGGCCGAGCGGATCCTGGCGGCGAGCGTCCTGCTCGCCGTGCTCGGCGCGCTGGTGGCGTCCACCGGCCGGGCGCGGGCGGCGGCCGCGGCGTACCGGTCGTTGCTGGCCCTGCGGCCGCTCTGGACCGCCATGCGGGACGCCTTCCCGGAGATCATCCTGTTCCCACCGCGCCGCGCGGTGATCGAGCTGGCCGGGGTGGACGACGTGCACCTGCGGCTCTACCGCCGGGTCATCGAGATCCGCGACGGCATGCTGGCGCTGCGCGAGTTCCTCCCCGCGGACGACCCGGCCGCCGCGGAGGCCGCGGGCGACGACCCGGCCGAGGTGGAGGCCGCGGGGATCGCGCTGGCGTTGCGCCGGCGGTCCGCCGGGGAGCCGCCGGCCGCGCACCCGGGCTCGTGGGCGCCGGTCGGGCCGGAGATGGCCGACGAGGTGGCCTGGCTGCGCCGGGTCAGCGCCGCGTACCGCGGGCGGGCCGTCAGTCCGCCCGCCGTTCCGACTCCCAGACCTTCCGGATCAGCTCGCTGATCGTTTCCCGCCCGCGCGGCGACACGTCCGCGGCGCGCAGGGCGATCTCGGTCACCCCGGCGTCCCGGATGGTGCGGAGCAGGTCGAGCTGGGCGTCGACCCGCCTGGTCTGCTCGTCGTCCAGGAAATAGGCCACCGGGACGCCGAAATACGCCGCCAGGGCGGCCAGGTGCTGCACCGTGGGGTTGTCGCGCCGGCCGGTCCGCAACTGCCAGATGTAGGTGTGCGAGATCGGCACCCCCTGCCGGCTGCGGATCGCCTCGGCGACGGCCATGTAGCTCGGCTCCGCCTGGCCCGCGGGGCGGACCTGGCGGAACAGCCGATCAAGCTTCTCGGCGATGGAGAAGGCGCCCACCACGCCCCCCTCCCCTGATCAGACCGCCCACGACGCCCATGAGCAGGAGCCGGCCGAGGCCGCACCCATGCACATCCCCCGATGTAGGGCGTCATAAACTGTGGTTGATGAGACCGGCCTGAGCCTAAGCCACCGCCACCCGCGGCTCAACCGGGCCGGCCTCGGCCGGGCCGGACATTGTGGACGCCCTTCGACGCCTCCACCGCAGGTCAGCGACGTGTGCGCACGCGAACGCCCCGAGCGCGTCCCGCGCCGAAGTCAAGCCGGAGAAGCCGACCATGGGTCCCCCGTTCGGCCGATGGTCCCGCGTCAGCGGCCGCGCGGTGGGGGCGCGTCGAGGCCGAGAACGCTCGGCCGCAGGCCGCGGATCGAGGCGTCCAGGACCTGGGCGGTATGCGCCAGCGCGATCGTCCCGCCCTGCCGGCGCACCGCGGCGGCCACCTGCATGAGGCAGCCGGGGTTCGCGGTGACCAACAGGCTCGCGCCGGTGGCCAGCACGTCGCGGGCCTTGCGGTCGCCGAGCTCGGCGGCCGGCACCGGGTTGAGCACGTTCCAGATGCCGGCCGAGCCGCAGCAGATCTCCGGGTCGGCGATCTCGCGCAGTTCGAGGCCGGGGATGCCGCTCAGCAGCTGCCGCGGCTGCCGCCGGATGCCCTGCGCGTGCCCGAGGTGACAGGCGTCGTGGTAGGCGACGGTGACCGGCAGCGGATACCGCTTGGCGACCGGCCCGAGCTCGGCCAGCAGCTCGGCGAGATCGCGCACCTTGGCGGTGAAGGCCGCGGCCCGGGCCGCGTAGGCCGGGTCGTCGGCGAGCAGCACGTCGTACTCCTTGAGCGACGACCCGCAGCCGGCGGCGTTCACCACGAAGTAGTCCATCCCGGTCCGTTCGAACACCGCGATGAGCCGCCGGGCGAACCGCTGCGCCTCCGCCTTGCGGCCGTTGTGCACGCTGAGCGCGCCGCAACAGCCCTGGCCGGGCGGGATGAGCACGTCGCAGCCCTCGGCGGCCAGCACGCGTACGGTCGCCGAGTTGACGTCCGGGAAGAAGGCGCTCTGCACGCAGCCGGTGAGCATGCCGACGACCGCCCGGCGTTTCCCGCGGGCCGCCACCCGGCGCGGCGGCCGCGGGACCGAGGCCAGCCTCGGGGCCAGCGACTCCAGGGTGGCCAGGGTGGGTGCGAGGCGGGGCAGCAGGCCGCTGCGAGCCAGCAGCCGTTGCAGGCCGGAGCTCTGGTACGCGCGGAGCGGCGCACGCAGCAGCCGCAGCCGCCGCGGGTAGGGGAACAACGCGAAGATCGCCGTACGCAGGGCCCGGTCGCGCGGGCCGCGGGTGTGCCGGCGTTCCACCTGGGCCCGGGTGTCCTCGATCAGCCGGTCGTAGCGCACCCCGGACGGGCACGCGGTCACGCACGCCATGCAGCCGAGGCAGCGGTCGTAGTGCTCGACGGCCGAGTCGCTGAGCGGTTCGCCGCCCAGCCCGGAGTTCATCAGGTAGATGCGGCCGCGCGGCGAGTCCGCCTCGGCACCCCACAGCACGTACGTCGGGCAGGTGCTCAGGCAGAAGCCGCAGTGCACGCAGTCGGCGATGATCTCGGCGCGGGGTGGATGGTCGTCGTCGAAGGCCGGTTCGCCGCGGACCGGGCCGAGCACGTCGCGCGGCGGCTCGCCGGTGCCCCAGGTGGCGTCGACCATCAGATGCCTCCCACGAATCGGCCGGGTGCGAAGCGGTGCGCCGGATCGAACTGGTCCTTGACCCGGCGCATCAGGGCGAGGCCGGGCACCGGCCCCCACATGTCCAGGATGTCCCGCACGTCCGCGGGCGCGGTCAGTACGACCGCGTGGCCGCCGCGCCGCACGCACGCGGCCCGCAGCAACTCGACCTCGGTGATGTCGCGGGCGGCCGCGTGCAGGACCCCGGTGCCGGCCGACCCGCGGACGATCGCGCCGCCCGCGGCCAGCGCGGGCACCGCGGAGATCGGCACGGACAGCTTCATCCCGATCGGCGCCCCGGCGCCCCACGGCGCCACGCCCCACCACGGCGGCGGCGTCTCGGTGACGTCGCCGCCGATCAGTTTCGCCACCGTGGCGGCCCGGTCCTGGACACCGGCCGGGGTGCCCTCCAGCAGCACGGCCAGTTCGCCGGTGCCCGAGTCGACCTCGACGGCGGCCGGCACGACCTGGGCGCCGAGCACCGCGGCGGCGGCGCCGGGCGGGGCCTGCGCGCGCACGTAGGCGGCCGCCGCCGGCCGCGGGTGCAGCCGGAACACGCACTCGGTGATCAGCCCGAGCGTCCCGTACGAACCGGTGTAGAGCTTGCCCAGGTCGTAGCCCGCCACGTTCTTGACGACCTTGCCGCCGGAGTGCGCGACCCGGCCGTCCGGCCGCACCACGGTGATCCCGATCAGCAGGTCGCGCGGCGCGCCGTAGTGCATCCGGCGCGGCCCGCTGGTCGCCGTCGCGACCGTGCCGCCCACCGTCGCCCCGGCCGGGCCGTCCAGCGCGAGCTGCTGGTCCGCCAGGTCGAGCGCGGCCAGCGGCGTGCCGGCCCGGACCACCGTGATCAGGTCGCCGGCGGCGTGCTCCACGACGCCGGCCAGGCGCCGGGTGTCGATGATCAGATCGAGGGAACGGGGCGGCGGCCCCCAGTCGAGCTTCGTCCCCGCGCCGCGCACCACCACGGTGAGGTCGCGGGCCGCGGCGACCAGCGCGGCCGCCTCCGCCGTGTCCGCGGGCGCGGCGACCAGGCGGGCCGGGACACCGCCGACCACGTCGTCGTCGGTGGCCGGCCGGGTCAGCTCGTCGAGCACGCCCATCAGAAGACCTCGGCGCCCGGCCAGGCCGCGTCGGCGCCGCCGCGATGCCGGCCCGGCCGCTCGCCGCACAGCCGCGGCGTCGGGAAGATCTTGCCCGGGTTGGCCAGCCCGTCCGGGTCGAACGCACACCGTACGAGCTGCATGGTGTCCAGATCGTCGGCGGTGAACATCTTGGGCATGTACTTCGCCTTGTCCGCGCCGACGCCGTGCTCGCCGGTGATCGACCCGCCGTACTCGATGCACAGGTCGATGATCGCGCCGGAGGCGGCCTCGGCCCGCTCGGCCTCGCCGGGCACCGCGTCGTCGAAGAGGACCAGCGGGTGCAGGTTGCCGTCGCCGGCGTGGAAGACGTTCGCCACCCGTACGCCGTGGCCGGCGGCCAGGCCGGCGATGCGGCGCAGCACCTCGGGCAGCGCGGTGCGCGGGATCACCCCGTCCTGCACGATGTAGTCGGGGCTGATCCGGCCGACCGCGGCGAACGCCGACTTGCGTCCCTTCCAGAACAGGGCCCGCTCGGCGTCGTCGGCCGCCACCCGGATCTCGAACGCCTGGTTGTCCGCGCACAGCGCGGTGACCTGCGCGAACTGGGCCGCCACCTCGGCGGCCGGGCCGTCCAGCTCGACGATCAGCACGGCGCCCGCCCCGGCCGGGTAGCCGCAGGCCACCGCGGCCTCGGCGGCCTCCACCGCGAGCACGTCCATCATCTCGATGGCGGCGGGCACCACGCCGGCCCCGATGATCGCCGAGGTGGCCGCGCCGGCCTGGTCGATCTCGCGGAAGGCGGCGAGCAACGTCCGCACCGACTCGGGCAGCCGGGTCAGCCGGACGGTGACCTCGGTGGCGATGCCGAGCGTGCCCTCCGAGCCGACAAAGGCGCCGAGCAGGTCATACCCCGGCGGGTCGAGCGCCCGGCCGCCCAGCCGCACCAGGTCGCCGCCGGGCGTGACCAGCTGCAGGCCGGTGACGTGGTTGGTGGTGAAGCCGTACTTCAGGCAGTGCGCGCCGCCCGAGTTCTCGGCCACGTTGCCGCCGATCGAGCAGATCTGCTGGCTGGACGGGTCCGGCGCGTAGTAGTAGCCGTGGGCCGCGGCGGCCTTGCTGACCTGCAGGTTGATCACGCCGGGCTCGACCACGGCCCGCTCGTCGTCGGGCGCGACCTCGACGATCCGGCGCATCTGCGCGGTCACGATCAGCACCCCGTCGGCGTGCGGCAGGGCACCGCCGGACAGCCCGGTGCCGGAGCCGCGGGCCACGAACGGCACCTTGGCCTCGACACACGCCCGCACCACGGCGGCCACCTGCGCGGCCGTGCGCGGCAGGGCGACCAGGGCCGGGATGACCTTGTAGTGGGCCAGGCCGTCACACTCGTACGTCCGCAGCTCCTGCCGATCGGTGATCACCTGATCGGCACCGAGCGCCGCCCGCAGCCGCTGCGCCAGCGCCTCGATCCCCGTCACCCGCGGCCTCCTCAGCGACGTCCCCGCCGCCAAACCTAACCCAGCGATGTGCCGCCACGCACCGTCAGTGTGCGGCACCCACCGACCCCGGACCGGACCCAAGACTGCCAGGCAGCCGCGCCGGCGAGTCTGGGAAGATGGCCGGATGTTCGTGACCGGGAGAATCGCTCGCGTCGCCGCCGCCACGGTGAGTGCACTGCTCGTTGCCGCCGGATGCACGTCCGGCGACGACCCGGCGCCGGAGCCGACCGGGCTCATCGCCGCCACCACGATGCGCGGCGCCCTGCTCCAGGCCAACGAGATCGGGCCGACCTGGCAGCCGCCGCAGACGACGCCCGACCCCAACCGGATGGTCAGCATGTGCGGCGGCACCTCCACCCCGCCGGCGCTGCCGCCGGGCGCCGAGGTGGTCGCCGCCTCCTTCGCGGACGAGGGGTCGAAGGGTGCGCAGACCCTCGACCAGACCGCGCTGGTGTACCCGGACGAGAGCGCCGCGGCGGCCGGCCAGGCCGGGCTGCTCGGCGTCGCCGAGGGCTGCCCGCCCAACGTCTCAGTGCCGGCCACCGTCACCGACGACAAGTCCGAACCGGCATACACCGAAACTGTCCAGATCCAGACCCTCACCGAGGGGGCCTGGTCCGGGTTTGCGGCGCTACGGCACAAGGTGTACGAGCCGAAGCACCCCGGCACGGCCGACATCGCGGTGGTCGTGCTGCACTCGCGCAACGTGGTGCTCATCGAGGCGTACGCGCTGTATCTGCTCAACAACTCCAGCGCCGCGCCGAACTTCACCGCGGACTGGCAGCGGCTGGTCGGCTCGGTTGTGCAACGCGCGGGATAGACAGGCAGCCCGCCGTCGTCTAATGTTCGCGGTGCGCCGTTGCGAGTTCTTCCCCCGTGGAATTCGCAGCGGCGCCCTAATTTCCGAGCCGGCTCCCTTGCTTCCGGGGCCGGCTCCCTTGCTTCCGGGGCCGGCTCCCTTGCTTCCGGGGCCGGCTCCCCTTACTTCCGGGCCGGCTCGCCGAAATCGACGGGCAGGCGGGTGAAGCCGCGGATCGTCAGGCTGTCCCGCCGCTGCGCGCCCTCAGCCGGCCGCAGGCCGGGAAACCGCCGCAGCAACGCCGGAAAGGCGACCTGCGCCTCCAATCGGGCCAGCGGCGCACCCAGGCAGTAATGGATGCCGCCGCCGAACGACAGCGGCGCGTTGTCCGCACGGGCCAGGTCAAGCCGCCCCGGCTCGGCGAACCGCGCCGGATCGTGATTGCCGGCCCCCAGATACGCGACCACCCGGTCACCCGGCTCGATGCCGACCCCGCCGATCGTGGTCGGCTCCCAGGCCACCCGGCCGACCAACTGGACCGGCGAGTCGTAGCGCAGCAGCTCCTCGACCGCCGCCACCGGGTCGGCGAAGAGGGCCGGCGTCTGCGCGGGATGGCTCAGCAGCGCCACCAGCCCGTTGGCGAGCAGGTTGGTGGTCGTCTCGAAGCCGGCCGCGAACAGCAGGGCCGCCATGGTGAGCAACTCGTCCTCGGCGAGCCGGTCACCCTCCTCCTCGGCCGCGACCAGCGCGCTGATCAGATCGTCCTGCGGCTGCCGGCGGCGCTCGGCGGTCAGCTCCGCGAGATAACCGCGGACCACCTCGGCCGCCGGGTCGGCGGTCGCCAGCACCGTCGGGTTGATCACGTCGAGGATCTGCGACCAGTCCCGGATCAGGGTCTGGAACTGGGCCCGGTCGGCGGCCGGCACACCGAGCAGCTCACCGATCACGTTCACCGGCAGTGGGAAGGCGAACGCGCCGACGAAGTCCGCCGGGCCCGCCAGCCCGTCCAGCAGATCGTCGACCATCCGCTCGATCGCCGGCCGCAGCGCCTGCACCCGGCGCGGGGTGAAGGCCGAACTGACCAGCCGGCGCAGCCGCGTGTGATCCGGCGGGTTCAGCGCCAGGATGCTGGTGAACAACTGATACAGCGCGGGGTGCTCGGCCCAGTCGGGCATCCCGACAAAGGCCAGCATGTGCGCCGGCAGGTGACCGAGCCGGGCATCCCGGGTGACCGCCGCGCAGTCCGCATGCCGGGTCACCACCAGGGCGTCGTCGTCGGCGCGCACCACCGGGGCGAGGTCGCGCAGCCGGGCGTACCGGGGATAGGGGTCCTCGCGGCCGACCATGGTGGTCAGCTCGCCGAGCAAGGCCGAGACTTCCGGGCCGTCCAGGATGTCCACCACCGCCGGTCCCCTCTCATATGGCGTTTCGGCAGGTCAGATCGCTGTGCGGCAGCGAGCTACTGGACGGCCAGCTCCCCCAGTTCCGACCAGTCGTCCTGGGCCACCGACTGGCTCACGATCCGCGGGGTGGCCGCCAGATACCGCGGAAGGTCCTGCTGCGCCTGCTTGAAATGGGCGGAGCCGACGTGCGCGGCGCCCGCCTCGCCGTCCCGGAAGGCCTCCACCAGCACGTATTCGTGGGGGTCGTCGAGGCTGCGGGACCATTCGAACCACAGGCAACCGGGCTCGGCGCGGGTGGCCATGGTGAACGGCTCCGCGATCCGCGGCCAGGCGTCGGCGTGCTCGGGCTTCACCGAAAACTTCGCGGTAATGAAGATCATCTTTGGTCCCTCTCTCGGGCACGGCCCGGCGTGCCCGCAACGGCGCGGGCACGCCCTGTCCGGACTCTACGATCCCGGGAGTCCCTCGTGCATGAGCTCGGGCTCGGACGCCGCGTCGTCCGGGGTGCGGCGCGCGCCGGCGCCGTCCGGGACCTGGGAGAGCTTGCCGGGCCACCACATCCACCGGCCGATGTCCAGGTTGAGCGCGGTGACCAGAACGGACCGGACGACCATGGTGTCCAGCAGCACGCCGAACGCGACCGCGAAGCCGATCTCGGCGAAGGCGACCAGCGGCAGGGTGCCGAGCGCGGCGAACGTGCCGGCGAGCACGATGCCGGCCGAGGTGATCACGCCGCCGGTCGCGGCCAGGCCGATGAGGGCGCCCCGGCGGGTGCCGTGCTGGTGCGCCTCCTCGCGTACCCGGGTCATCAGGAAGATGTTGTAGTCGATGCCGAGCGCGACCAGGAACACGAAGACGTAGAGCGGGAACGACGTGTCCTCACCCGCGAAGCCGAACACGTGCCGGAAGATCAGCGAGCTGGCGCCCAGCGCGGCCGCGAACGACAGGACCACCGTCGCGATCAGGATGAGCGGCGCGACGATCGCCCGCAGCAGCAGCGCCAGGATGATCAGCACGGCGAGCAGCACGAGCGGGATGATCAGCCGGTTGTCGTGCCGGTTGGCGTTGTTGATGTCCAGGACCGCCGCGGTTATCCCGCCGACCTTGGCGTCGCCGCCGGGCACGGCGTGCACGGCCTCGCGCACCCGTTCCACGGTG
>Ga0070668_100001293_pt1 | contig 17888 bp, 19 predicted proteins | sample KBSS43metaG_FD_64661 | JGI IMG/M metagenome (GOLD analysis project Ga0070668, IMG submission 64661) | Switchgrass rhizosphere microbial communities from Kellogg Biological Station, Michigan, USA - KBS S4-3 metaG | ecosystem: Host-associated > Plants > Roots > Rhizosphere > Soil ... | reverse complement strand
TCGTCCTCGAGCAGCTGCAGCGTGGGGTACACGGTGCCCGGCGACGGCGTGTACAGGCCGCCGAACTTCTCCTCGAGCGCGCGGATCACTTCGTAGCCGTGGCGCGGCTTCTCCAAGAGCAGGCGGAGGATCACGAACTTCACCTCACCCGACTCGAACATCTGGCTGCGGCGACGGCCGCCGCGCCCGGGACCGCGCCCGCGACCGCCCCACGCGCCGGACCATCCGCCGGGACCGCCGAAGGGAAATCCGGGGCCAAACCCCCAATCATCTCGACTGTTGCACATAAACGCCTCCGATATATCGTACGACAACACTCACGATATATCGTAAGATACTACTCACGTAATGTCAATAGACGAGTTAAGGCCGTCTTTTACGGTGCTAACTAATCAGGAAGTCCGCGAGCAGCTCCGAAAACTCCCGCGGCCGTTCGACATTCGACAGATGCGACGCATCCAGAACCTCCAGCCGCGCCTCCGGAATGTTGTCGCGCAGGTACGCGCCATCGGCCACCGTCGCCGACAAATCCTTCGACCCGGCGACCACGAGCGTCCGCGCGGTAATGCGGTGCAGATCGCGCCGTAGATCCGCATCACGCAGCGCGGCACAGGCGCCGACGTAGCTCTCGAGCGGGCACGAGCTCGCGATCTGACGAAAACGCGCCGCCACCTCCGGATGCTCCGCGAGAAAGTCAGCGCTGAACCAGCGCTGCAACGCCTGCTCGGCCTCCTTCACCATTCCCGTCTCGCGCACCGTGCGCATGCGCTGACTCCACCCCTCGCTCGTTCCGTGGCGCGCCGCGGTGTTCGCGATCACGAGCTTGCTCACGCGGCCGCCCGAATGCTGGCCGAGCCAGATGCTCGTGAGACCGCCGAGCGAGATGCCGCACGCCACGGCAGTCTTCGCGCCCGCCGCGTCGAGCACCGCGAGCGCATCGCGGCCGAGCTGCGCGATCGTGAAGTCGCCCGGCGGCGCGCTCGACTTTCCGTGGCCGCGCACGTCGTAGCGGATGAGACGGTACTTGTCGATGAGCGGCGGCAGCTGCTCGTCCCAGAGCGCGTGGCTCGTGCCGAGCGAGTGAAGCAGAAGCAGCGCGGGTGCGTCGTCACGGCCGTCGATCGTATACCAGATTCGTGCGCGATCGATCTCGATGTGCGGCATGCTCGCGAGTCCCTCTCGGTGATAAGCGTCGTAGCCTGGCGACGCTAGACAATGTACTCGCCGAGTGATTTGCGCGAGAGATCGGGCTTAGCGGGGAGTAACGGCTTGTGTGAGACCACACAGACGGACAAGGACCGGCATACACGGAAACTGTGAGTAGGAGTTTTTCCGTTAGCGTCCGCCTTTGCCCGTCTGTGTGGTCCTACAAATCGTTAGAACTTGTCTTCCCCGATTCGCTAATCACCCCGCGATCCCCTACCGTGCACGCACGAGGTGGAAATCGTATTCGAGCTTGATCGTGTCGGCGACGCTGAGCAAGAACGGCAGGTGCGGCTGCGCGAGCTTCACGTCGGCGAAGGTGAACTGCGTCCACCCGCTCCCCGTGACATCGTTGCCGCTGCTCTTCGCCTTCACGTGCCACACCGTGGGCCGCGTGACGCCGTGCACCGTGAGCTCGCCCCCAACATCGAAGCTCTGCTCCGTGCCCTCGAGCGGGAGCTTCGCGCCCGTCACCGAAGTGGGAACGAAGGTGACCGTCGGATACTGCCCGGTCTCGAGCGTTGCCCGTTGCAGGTAGCGGTCGCGCCGCTCCTGATCACTCTTGAGCGACGTCACATCGATGGTGATCTTCGACGCCAGGGTGTCGACGGCGCCGTTCGTGGCCACGATAACGGAGCCGGTGATCGCCGTCGTCTTCCCAACGGCATCGTTGGGGAGATCGTGGTGCAGGAGCTGCTCGCGGACGCGGTAGCGCGCCTCATTTCCATCCGGTGCAACGATATAGTGCACCGCCGCAGGCGCGATCCTCGCATGCGCTTCGGTACGAGTGGCAGGAATCACCATTGTGGTTGCGGCAATCAGCGCGAGCAGCGACATCTTCATCATTGGGGACGTTCTCCAGAAGGAGCGTAAGGTCTGACAAGGGAGTACGCAGCTTGTGCCCGAAGCGTTCGTCAATGCGGATCGCGCAGCATCGCCACACAGGCGCCTTCTCGGTCTCGATGATAACCAAATGAATCGCATCCCAGTCCTCATCGTCGGCGCTGGTCCTACCGGTCTGGTGCTCGCGCTCTGGCTCACGAAAGCGGGTGTCTCGGTTCGGATCATCGACAAGGCTGCGGAGCCTGGGACGAGCTCGCGCGCCCTCGGCGTGCAGGCGCGCACGCTCGAGCTCTACCGGCAGATGGGGATCGCGGACGAGCTGCTGAAGGAGAGCGTCAACGTCGCTGCCGGCAATTTCTGGGTGGGCGGCAAACACATCGCGCGCATCGGCCTCGCTGACAGCGGCAAGGAGCTCAGCCCGTTCGCCGGCTTCGTGATTTTCCCGCAGGATGCGCACGAGCGCATGCTCATCGATCAGCTGCAGGCGCTCGGTGTCGCTGTCGAGCGAAGCACCGAGCTCGTACGCTTCCACGATGATGGAGCGATCGTACACGGCACGATCAGGCGCCCCGACGGAACCGAGGAAGAATGCGAAGCCTACTTTCTCGCTGGATGCGACGGCGCGCACTCCGCCGTGCGCGTGGGGCTGCGGATCGGATTCCCCGGCGGCACGTACGATGAGCTCTTCTACGTGGCCGATGCGGAAGTGACTGGCCCCGTCGCGAATCACGAGATACACATCGACTTCAGCAGCGCCGACTTTCTCGCGGTGTTCCCGATGCGCGGGGAGCGTCGCGTGCGACTCATCGGCGCGGTCGTCGTGAAGACGGACGCCGAGCAGAAGCGCCTCACCTTCGCCGACGTCAGCGACCAGGCGATTGGGGACATGAAGGTCGAGATCCGGAAGGTCAACTGGTTCTCGACGTATCGCGTGCATCATCGCGTCGCCGACAGCTTTCGAAAGGGGCGCGCGTTCATCCTCGGCGACGCCGCGCACGTGCACAGCCCCGTCGGCGCACAGGGGATGAACACCGGCATCGGCGATGCGATCAATCTCGCGTGGAAGCTCGCGGCGGTGATCAAGGGCGAGGCAACCCCACGTGTGCTCGACAGCTTCCAGCCTGAGCGCATCCGCTTCGCGCGCAGGCTCGTCTCGACGACCGATCGAGCCTTCACATTCGTGTCGAAGCGAGGACCGCTCGCGTCGCTCGTGCGCAGAGTGCTCCTGCCGATCGTGCTGCCGCTGATCGCTGGGCGCGCGCGAACGCGACGGCTGGTGTTTCGCACCATCTCGCAGCTCGCGATCGAATATCGGGAGAGCCCGTTGAGCGTGGGCAGCGCCGGCGACGTGCACGGTGGAGACCGGCTTCCCTGGGTGTCAGCGCACGATGGCGAGGACAACTTCACGCCGCTCGCGTCGATGGCGTGGCAGGTGCACATCTACGGCGAGCCGCGTGTGAGCGCCAAGGCAACGTGCGCCGAGCTGCAGATTCCTCTGCACATTTTCCCGTGGACGGCTGAGGCGAAAAGAGCCGGCCTTCTCCGCTCGGCGCTCTATCTCGTGCGCCCCGATGGCTACGTCGCATTCGCCGACAGCGATGGCCTCGCGACCGGCCTGCGCTCATATCTCTCGCGGCGCGGGCTCACGCCATCGGTGGCGAGCTAGCTACGGCAGCGGGGTGTCGAGGTAGCGCTGGATCGTCGCACCAATCGATTTGACGAGCGACTCGCGCGGCGTAGCCAGCAGGGCGGGGAGGCGGAGGACGTAGCGGCAGTACGCGAGTCCCACCATCTGCGTCGCGATGAGTGACGCAACGCGCTCGCTTCCGCGCTTGCCGCGCACGCGCGCGACCATCGTCGCGATTTGATCTCGCACCAGGGAGCGCGCGCGCGCCGCCGCGTCGTCGTTGCTGGCCGAGGTGCGGAGCAGGATCTGGAGCGTGTCGTCGTCGCCGTCCCAGAGCTCGAAGAAGTGCGCGACGAGCGCTTCGCCAATGCGCGTCTTCGGCATTCCACCAATGTTCGGCAGGCGAAGCTCGACCTCGGCTGCCGCGGCAAAGAGCCCTTCCTTGCTGCCGAAGTAGCGCATCACCATCGACGGATCGATTTTGGCCTCGCGGGCGACCACGCGAATGGTGGTGCGCTCGTAGCCATCGGCCGCAAAGCGCGCGCGCGCTGCGGCGAGAATCCGGGCGCGCGTGCGATCCGAGCGCCGAGGCCGCTTCGATGCCGTACTGGTCGCCATGCCGTCACTCTCCATGCCAATGGGAACGCCGGAATGCCAACAAACGTTGACATGAATATAAGGGCGTTGGTAAAATGCCATCAAGTGTTGGCATAAAAGGAGAATTAGGCCTCGATCCGAGGTGATCGATGATCAAACAACGAATCGTGATCGTTGGCGGCGGATTCGCCGGAGTGTCCGCCGCGCGCAAGCTCGAACGACTGCTCCGCACCTGGCCGAAGATCGAGATCGTTCTCGTGAGCCGCGCGAACTTCTTCGTCATCACGCCGCTCCTCTTCGAAGCCTGCTCCGGAACGCTCGAGCTGCGCCACTGCGCCCAGCCCATTCGCCCCGCGCTCGGCCGCACGCGCTTCGTCGAGGCGACGGTCACTTCCATCGATGCCGAGCAGCAGGTGGTGCACGTGACCGCCGAAGGGCTCGAGAGCGAGCTGCACTATGATCATCTCATCGTCGCCCTTGGATCGTCCACGAATCTCAAGATGATCCCGGGCTCCGAGAAAGCCTTCACCTTCAAGACGATGGCGGACGCGCTCGTGCTCCGGAATCACGTGATCGAGCAGCTCGAGCGTGCGGACGCGGCGACAGATGCGGCACTGCGGCACCGATACCTCAATTTCGTCGTGATCGGTGGAGGGCTGGTCGGCATCGAGCTGCTCGGCGAGCTCACGGCGTTCGCGGACGACGTCCTTCGCTACTATCCGCGCATCAAGCGCGACGAGCTGCACTTTCATCTCTTCGAGGCCACCCCGCGCATCCTCCCCGAGCTCGATGAGCAGCTCGCCTCGATCGCCACGCGCGTGCTCACGAAGCGCGGCGCGGACCTCCGCGCCTCCACGCCCGTGCGATCGATCGAGGCCGAACGAGTGCACATCGACGGCGAGACGATCGACGCGAGCACCATCGTCCTCGCCGCCGGGATCGTCCCGAGCGTGGCTGTGAGGCACATCGACGTCGCGCATGACGCGAAGGGACGCATCGCCGTCGACGCGACGATGCGAAGCACGAGCCATCCCAGCGTCTGGGCGCTCGGCGACTGCGCATCGATTCCGGGACCCGACGGGAAGCCGTATCCGGCGCTGGCGCAGCACGCCATTCGCGAGGCGCGGCAGGTCGCGCGCAACGTCGCGGCCGTCGTGCGAGGCGACGCGCCCAAGCCCTTCGTCTTTCGCATGCTCGGCACCATGGCGGCGCTCGGCCACTCGCGCGCCGTCGCGGAAGTAATGGGCGTGCGGTTCACGGGGTTCTTCGCGTGGTGGTTCCGGCGCACGTATTACATGCTGCAGATGCCACGCTGGGATCGCCGCCTTCGCATCGTCCTCGACTGGACGATCGCGCTTTTCTTTCGCCCAGACATCACCAAGGTCGATCTCGCGGTCGAGCGCGATCAGATCTTTCACGATAGTGGCCGCGTCCACCACGCGGCCAAGCACCTTCAGGAGAGTTCTGCATGACCGTTGCACCAAAAACCGCACCGCAACGCATCTTCGTTACAGGAGCCACCGGCGTCGTCGGCGCCCACGCGCTCCCGATCCTCATATCGCAGGGACACGATGTCACCGCCGTCGGCCGCTCGCCCGAAAAGCGCGCGCGCCTGCAGGCGATCGGCGCCCGCGCCATCGAGCTCGACACCTTCGACGTCGCCGCGACGAGCCGCGCGCTCGAAGGTATCACGACCGTGATCAATCTCGCGACGCACATGCCGTCGTCATCGTTCCAGATGATGCTGCCATGGAAGTGGCGAGAAAATGATCTCGTGCGACGCGAGGGCTCTGCCGCGCTCGTGCAGGCCGCGCTCGCGGCGGGCGTGCAGCGCTTCATCCAGGAATCCTTCGCACCCGTGTACGAAGATGGCGGCGACAAGTGGATCGCCGAGGGGTGGCCGCTGCGACCCGCGCCCTACAATCGCTCCGTGCTCGACGCCGAGCGCTCGGCCGCACACTTCACGGAGAAGGGCGGCATTGGAATCGTGGCGCGCTTCGCCGGCTTTTACGGACCGGACGCGATGCTGCGCGAGATGGTCGACGTCGTGAAGAAGGGGTATTGTCCGTTGCCCGGCAAGCTCACCGCGTACTGGTCATCGATCGCGCAGGAGGACGCGGCCACTGCGGTGGTCTCGCTCATTTCCGCGCCCGCGGGCGTCTACAACGTGAGCGACGATACTCCTGTCACGCGAGGCGAGCTCGCGGGGGCTGTAGCCAAGGCCATCGGCGCCAAGACTCCGCGTGCCATGCCCGGAATTCTCGTTGCGCTCGGCGGCAAGTCGATGGAGCTCTTGACGCGATCGCAGCGGATGAGCAATGCGAAGCTCAAGGCGATTAGCGGGTGGTCGCCGAAGTGGGCAAGTGCGAGGGAGGGGTATGCGGCGGCGATCGCTCAGTTAGGGAAGTAGTTGGTGAGGGCGTAGGCGCGCGGGCGGGCACTAACGATTTGGATACGGACAAAAACGGAATCAGCGGACACTAACGGATACTGCGCCTTGATGTTTTTTCCGTCTGTGTCCGAGTTCTTCATCAGTTTTTGTCTGTACCCAAATCGTTAGACTTTGTGTTCCGCGCGATGAACTCGAGTGCTCGGCTATTTACGCGGCCGCCACGATCGGCGTCCCTGCGCCCTCGCGGTCCATCGCATCGCGCGGCATCGCAGGGGCGAGTCTATGCCCTATACGGATCAGCGGGCGCTCGACCAGATAGTAGCTCGCCGTCGCGCAGACGACGGTCGCGATGAGATTCAACGGGAAGGTCTGCCACACGCCAAGCGTGGTCGGCACGCCGGGGTAGTAGACGAAGAAGAATTCCCAGAGGTAGAGACTGTACGAGAGTCTCCCGATCCATCGCATCATGGGATTTTCGAGCACGCGCGAGAGCACACTGCGCGGGCGCAGCACCGTGCCGACGACGAGCATGGGCACGATCATCGCCTCCCAATAGGTCGGACGCGTGCCGTAGCGATACACAATCGCGCCGTATAGCGCGACGAGCGCCAGATATACTATAGTACTAAGATATCGCTCGATGTACGCGCGCACTTCGGGGCGCGCGAGCGCGAGCGCGGCGACGACGCCCCACATGATCGAGTCGATGCGCGTGTCGGAGCGCGCGAAGTACGTCGGCTGAATTGCATTGTAGAGCATGATCTCGCGCCACGCCTCGAAGTGCCGCCACACGGCGACGAGCATGGCGATCACGATCGCGACGGGGAAAGCGCGCTTGCGTCCCGCGAGCAGCAGCAGCGCGGGCCAGAAGAGATAGAAGTGCTCCTCGACGCCGAGCGACCAATAGTGCGACGTGAAGAATCCGGCGCCGTTGGGGCCGAGAATGACGGGGAGGTAGTTGCGATAGAACAGAGTCGCGGCGACGAACTCGCTCCAGATCACCGGGAGTAGCCCGAGTGCGCCGAGCAGGGCGACGACGCCGAGGTAGAGCAGTGCGGGCGGGAGGATGCGAAAGGCGCGTCGCGTGTAGAAGCGCTTAAGGGAGATGCCACCGCTCGTGTCCCACTCCTCGAGAAGCCTCGAGGTGATGAGCAGTCCGCTGATGGCGAAGAAGAGATTGACGCCGTGCGTTCCGCTGGAGATGCGGTCGAAGAAGCTTTCCGTGCCGCTCGCCGCGGAGTAGCTGTGCCCGGCATGGCTTGCGATGACGGCCAGAATCGCGACGGCCCGCCAGCCGTCGAGCGTGGGGATGTAGCCCTTCAACGTCGAGGTAGCGGCGGTGTCGCTCATGCTTTGGTCGGGTGGCAAACGGTGAGACGGCGGCCCATACCTACAAACGATCGAGGGCGCACGCTCGCCACGAAACTCGCGCATCGGCGGCCTTCATCGTGCATCATGGAGGCGTCCGTTTTCACTGGGGGCGCGACGAGCCCCTCAATCGACGATCGAGCACTACAAGGTCCAAGCATGGTCGGCGCAATCGAGATCGAACGCGAATTTGCGAGCTTCGTGAACGGCGCCAGCTTCTCCTGCCTCGTCGGCAAGGGCGTGGTGCACCAGAACGCGCACGTCGTGCGAACGTATCCGCCACTTGGCACCCGCTCGGCCGCAAGTGCGCTCGCCACAGATTTGAATGCATTCGCCGCAGTCGAGCACGATCCGATGAAGCTGCGCGCCTTCGTCGCCGTCTTTCCGCGACATGTGCCGCGCACCGAGCTCGCCTTCGAGGCACGACTCTGGGCGCAGCTCCAGCGTCTCCATGAGCACGACGATCCCGGGGCCGAGTGGGATCCATCGGTGAGCGACGACGCCGATGATCCGATGTTCTCCTTCAGTTTCGGCGGCCGAGCCTACTTCATCGTCGGGGTGCACCCGCACAGCTCGCGCGTCTCGCGCAGCTTTCGCTGGCCCGCGCTCGTGTTCAACCCGCACTCGCAATTCGGCCGGCTGCGCGGCGAGGGGCGCTTCAAGCGCATCCAGCTCGCGATCCGCGAGCGTGAGATCGAGGTGCAGGGATCGCTCAATCCGAATCTCGCCGACTTTGGCGAACGCTCGGAGGCGCGCCAATATTCGGGGCGAGCCGTCGAGGACGATTGGCGCTGCCCGTTCCACCGCTCGCGCGCCTCTGGCCCGGTGAAGCCATGACCGTGATTTCACGCATGCATCTCGAGCCGCAAACCGGCGGAGCGCTCACGATCTCGCGCGGCGAGCTGCTGCGTGTCGTCGATCCGCGCGGCGAGCAGGTGTCGGACCTCATGTCCTTCGCCCGCGAAGACACGCGCGAGTGGCTCTCCTCCGGCCGCACGATCGACTACGCGAACACCATCTACCTGACCACGGGCCACACGTTGTACTCGAATCGCAGCCGGCCAATGTGGACGATCGTCGACGACACCGTTGGCCGACACGACTTTCTGCTCACACCGTGCAGCCCGGACACCTTCCGCATCATCTACGGAACCACGGGCCATCATCCGAGCTGCTATCAGAATCTCGTGCAGGCGCTCGCACCATTCGGCATCGCGCCCGATACCATCCCGACGACGCTCAACATTTTCATGAACGTCGAGATCGCGCCGAGTGGGGAGCTCAGCTTCCTCCCGCCGCGCTCGAAAGCCGGCGACTACATCGTGCTGCGCGCCGAGATGGATATGATCGTTGGCATCACCGCGTGCTCGGCCGAGCTGTCGAACAACGGGACGTTCAAGCCGATCGATGTGGAGCTGTTGGCGATGGAAGTGCGAAGCGCCGACGTAGCACGCGCATCGGAGTAGCGGCGCGATGGAGGATCGTTCCGCGGTAGGGCACTCCGCCCAGGAAGATGCGCGTGCCGAGTGCGAGCCAGCTGCACACGGCGCGCTCGGCCGCCCAGAGCGGGGCGAAGAATGGAGTACTCGCGGGGAACACGCGTGTCGCGCCGTCGCGGCGACGACCGATTTCGGCGGCGGCAACGATCGCCGCGGCGCCGATCGCGATCGCGAACCAGCGACCCATGATTGCGAGTGTGATTGCGAGCGGGAGCAATGCGAGCTGCGAGACGAAGCGCGCGGGGCGCGCGATCTCGTCGTATGCCTGTCGCACGCGCTGCGACCAGAAGTGCCGCGCGGTGGACGGGCGGCGCAGCACATAAGCGTCGTAGAGCACGCGCTCGCGCCCGCCGCTCGCGAGCACGGTGCGCACGAGCTCGAGGTTCTCGAACATGACGCTGCCGTCATAGCCATTCGTTGCCTGCAACCGCGAGCGGCGAACGCCGAGTGTGCCGGGCCAGTCGCCGCCGGTGAGGCGGTTGAGGAGCATGCGTCCGGAGTCCCAGCGCGCGTGCCAGGGAAGCGGCTCGAAGAAATTCTGCGGGCGCGCGACGTCGGCCGTGGCGAGTGCGGCGACCACCTGCGCGAGCGACTCGTCGTCGTAGCGGACGTCGTCATCGGCGATGATCACGCATTCGTGCGACGCGAGACGAAGGCCCGTGAGTACACCGCCGACTTTGCCCATGGGCGAGATGAGATCGGGCGCGGGGGCGACGTGGCGTACGCCCAAGCCCCACTCGCGATGGTGCGCCTCGAAGATCTCGGCGCTCGATCCATCCACCACGATCACTTCGGCGCGCTCGGCGATCCACGCGATGTACGCGCGCAGGTCGCTCGACGTGTTGGGCGTCGAGCTTTTGATGGGGAGGATGTAGGTGAGCGGCTCGCTCATGGAATGAATCGGGGCAACACGCATGCCGAGCTGGGTGTAGCTCGCGCGTGAACGAGCCGCTCGGCGACTTCAGCGACGAGGAGATGCGCGCTCAGCTGCATCGCGTTGCGGATTGGATCGCGGAGTATCGTGCGGCGATCGAGGAGCGTGCGATCGTGCCGAGTGTGCAGCCGGGTGAGATCGCAGCTCGATTCCCTCGAGAGGCGCCACGCAGTGGGGCGTCGATGGAAGATGTGATGCGCGAGCTCGATGCGCTCATCATGCCGGGGATCGTGCATTGGGGGCATCCGGCGTTTCTCGGATACTTCGGCAGCACGAGCAACGGCCCCGCGCTGCTCGGCGAAATGATCGCGGCCGCGCTCAACGTGAGCGCGATGACGTGGCGGACGTCGCCCGCGGCGACGGAGCTCGAAGGCGTGGTGATCGCGTGGATCCGCGAGATGGTGGCGCTGCCCGAGTCGTTCATGGGGGTCGTGTACGATACGGCATCCGTCGCGCTGATGCACGCGCTCGCGGCGGCGCGGGAGGTTGCGGGGGGCGAGATCCGGAAGCGCGGGCTGGCGGGGCGCGGGGGCGAGCTGAGGCCTCTGCGCGTGTACGCATCGGACCAGGCGCACAGCAGCATCGAGAAGTCGATGATTGTCCTCGGGCTCGGCGAAGAGAACGTCGTGCGCGTGCGGAGCGACGAGCGATTCCAAATGGATGTGGGAGAGCTCGAGCGCGCGATGTCCGCCGATCTCGCGAGCGGCTATCGAGCGATGGCCGTCGTGGCGACGGTGGGCACGACGTCGACGGCGAGCATCGATCCGGTGGCGGAGATCGCGGCGGTGTGCGAGGCGCGCGATGTGTGGCTGCACATCGATGCCGCGTACGGCGGCGCGCTTGCGATGTTGCCGGAGCGGCGCGCGGTGATGGCGGGTGCGGAGCTCGCGGACTCGGTGGTTGTGAATGGGCACAAGTGGTTATTCGTGCCGCTCGACTTCAGCGTGTTGTACATTCGGCGTCCCGATGTGCTCCGCTCGGTGTTCTCGCTCACGCCCGAGTATCTACGTGGCGACGCGGACGCAGAGGGTGGCGTCGACTACATGGACTACGGGATTCAGCTCGGGCGACGCTTTCGCGCACTGAAAGCGTGGATGGCGATGCGGGCATTTGGGCGCGAGGGAATGGAGGCGCGGATTCGCGAGCATTGCCGGCTCGCGGAGCTATTTGCGTGGTGGGTGAGGGCGGAACCCTACTATAGTATTGCTGCGCCGGTGACGATGGCTGTGGTCTGCTTTCGTTTCGAGCCCTCGGGGTTGAGCGAGGAGGAGTGCGATCTGGTCAACGAGCGCATTGTCGAGGCGGTGAATGCGGCCGGGGATGCGTATCTTACGCATACGACGCTGCGCGGGCGGCGCATGATGCGCATCGGGGTGGGGAACGTGCGCACGACGGAGCGGCATCTCGAGCACGCGTGGCGTCGCATTCGTGAAGAGGGTGCGCGGTTGTCCCCGATCGAGGAGTAGTGCGATGAACGAGGATCGCTCTCGCGGACCTGACGTTCGGATACCACCACCGTTGTTGTTCGCGATGCCGCTGCTCGCGGGATTTCTCGTGCAGCGATTCGTGGCGACGCACATCGTGAACGGCGTGGATCCTGTGCGAACGCTTCGCCTGGTGGGATGGGCGGAGATCGTGATCGGCTTGGTTCTGATCTACTGGGGGATCGGAACCTTCAAGTGGATGCGGACGCCCGTGTTCCCGATCTATCCCGCGCGCGTGCTCGTGGAGCGGGGGCCGTACAAGTTCACGCGCAACCCGATGTACCTCGGCTTCTCGGTGCTGTACCTCGGCATCTGCCTCGCGGCGAACGCATTCTGGCCGCTCATCTTTTTGCCGGCGGAGATCGCGCTTTTGTATTTGTGCGCGATCAGGCTCGAGGAGGCGTATCTCACGCGCGAGTTTGGGGAAGCGTATCGGGAGTACTGCGCGCGGGTGAGGCGGTGGATATAGAGGTTGCTAGTTTGGGGGCGAGTAGCAACTGATTTGATAAAGCGACAAAAACGGACAACAGGCGGACACAGACGAAGACTGCGAAGACGGGGTTGTCCGTGAGTGTCCGTGCCCTTCTCCGTCTGTGTGGTCTCATCAAATCGGTTACTCCTCGCTCTCCCGAAACGCTACGCCCGCCGCGAACCGCGATAAACGTTCTCCAGCAGCATCAGCACGACGGCCGCGAACAGCATCGGCGCCCGCCACTGTGCAGCGACGCCGACGCGCGGAAGTACGAACGCTGCGAGCGCGACGCAGGCGAGTGTGCCGATCGTCAGCGTCGCGTCCTCGACGAAGAGTCCCCACAGCTCGTGCAGCGCGATTCGCAGCGCCTTCACGCGAGCTCCAACGCGCGAGACCGTGCGCGCGCGAGACGAATGCCGAGTGCGGACGAGAGCAACAGGAGCGCGATCATCGCGATGAGTGCGAGGTCGTGCCCCGGCCACGGGAAGCGGAGTCCTTCGCCGATCCAGAAGATGCCGAACGCGGTGAGCATGATGCCCACCGTGAACTTGAGCAGATTCTCCGGCACGCGTGCGAGCGGGCGATGGAACGCGATTCCGAGGAGGATGACGAGGAGCGCGGCGAGTGCTGCGCCGATGCTCGCGAGGAGGAGCGAGCCGCCGGCGCCGATCGCCAGCACGGTGAACGTCACCTCGAGTCCTTCGAGTGACACCGCCTTGAAGCACGCGATGAAGGCGATCGTGTCAAACGACGCGCGCGCAGGCTGACCGGCGTCGCGCATCAGCGCCATCTCTTTCTCGTAAATCTTCGCCTCGTCGTGGATGGAGATCACGCCCGCTGCGCGAAGGATCGCCTTGCGCAGCCAGCGGATTCCGAAGAGGAGAAGCAGAATCCCGACGATGAGCTGGAGCGTCGTGATCGGGATGCGGCCGAGTGCGGGGCCGAAGATCGCGACGAGGAGGGCGAGGAAGATCGCGCTGGTGGCGGAGCCGAGGAGGGCGGGGCGCCAGCCGCGCGTGATGCCGACCGCGAGGACGATGGTGAGCGCTTCGACGCACTCGACGAGCGAAGCGAGGAAGGCGGCGACAAACGCGGTGCTGGCGTGGAGCCAAGACATCGGTGGAAGATAACTCCTACTGCGCGCGCGTGAGTTTGGAGCTCAGATCTTCGCGAGCCGCTCGAGGTAGGCGTGGAGGACGTCGCGCTGGAGGATGATGTTCATGAACTTCCCGTCGCGCACCGTCTCTATCAGCCCCGCGGTCTCGAGCTCCTTGATGTGATGCGAGAGCGTCGCCGCCGTGATGCTTTGAACGCGGTGGACGACGCTGCATGCCATGGGCTCGGCCTGCGCCCCGATCTGCTTCAATATCGCGACGCGACGCGGCTCGGCGAGCGCGCGGGCGATGCGAGCGACTTGGGCGTCAGAGAGGCGGGGTTTGGCGCGCGGGGGCATGGGGAAAGGATCGCGCGCGGGGGAGGGGTGCGCTAGAGAGGGCGGGGGAGGTGGAACGAGTTGATGCGCTCTGGACGAGCGGTGGGCCGGGGCTCATCATGGGGTGCACGCGGCGGCACGCGCGCCGTAATCTCCATCGCGTGCGACTCGCACCGAGAGAAACGCCTCGCCCCCAACGACATGCGACCTGCCTCAGCCGTCCTTGTTTGCGCGGTGCTAACGACTCTCTCGATTGGCTGCGTCGCAAAGCGAGACAGCCCAATCGAGTCTTTTAGCCGCTCCTTTCTCGAATCGGACACCGCCGGGGTGGTCCACAAATCATCAGCCGGTGCGCGCTGCTCCGAACAGTTCTCGCTTGTCAACATTGGCTACAGCGAGAATGGCCAAGGGTGCGCTCGCCAGATTGGCGACACGAATTTCTATTCGTGGCAATCGATCGGCGACAAAGTGCTCGTGCGCGGCAAGCAGATGTCGGTGAGCGCGGAACAACTGAGGCCGTTGGGCGACTCACTTCAACGAACGTTGACTGCACATCTTGGGAGTGGCACGAGCTGCTTGCATCTCAAGGACTTCGCGCGATACTCGACACACTTTCACCGCTGGCAGCAGAAAGGCCGTACCATCTTTCTTCGCACGATAATCCTGGACTCGACAATAGATTGGATTACGATCGAATCGGACAGCGGCGACCGCACGTGTCAGTCAATCGTTGAAGGAGGCCCGGGGTGGTGGTGATGTGGTCTTCGCCTCCAACTGGTCCGCGCCGTCGCACTCTGTGATGGTGACTCAGCGCTAAGGCGAAGTCTCAGCGTGCTCGAAGTGAGTCGGAGAGTGAATCGCAAAACTGCTCTGCCGTCGCACCTTGTGACAGTCGACTCATTACGAATCCACGCCTCAGGCAGCGTCTGCAGGGGATTATTTGCGTAATCCTTGCGGGTAATTTCGAGTTGACAGACTAACACAATTCTGATTCATAGGAAATAATCGATGAATCGAAATCTCCTTTTTGCCTTCAAGATTGCAATGATAGTCTGGGGATTTTTGAGTTTCGTTCTCGGAGCTGGAGTGAGCTCATTTTATCTGGAGAACGATTCCCTGATGAGTAGGGTCGGAGTGTTTATAATTGTGACCTATTGCAGTGTACTTCTTTCAAGCCTAATAGCTCTGTTGTCCATCCGTGTTGCCGCGGCCTTGTCGGCTCTGGCCGCGCTGTCGGCAGTCGCTCTTATTGTCCTCTCGCGACAATTTGGCAATCCATTGAATGTTCCCAGTTATTGGCTAAGCGACATTGCAATTCGACCGGGGCTCGCTGCTTTGGTATTTTGTGCACTCGCCCGCGTGGAGAACAAAATGAGTTCCCTTCCACTCGCTAGCTCGCGCAGATGAATGCGGCGCTGGTAATCCAATTCTACTTTCGCATTAACTAGCGGAAGGTTTGCGATGCCTATGATAAACAGGATTGTTTCCATCATTCTGAAAATAGCGCTAACACTGTGGGGGATCGTAAGTGTCCTTCTCGGCGCCGCGCGAGGCGTGGGAATTGACCCGGATGCTCCGCATTCATTCTGGGCAGTCGCGTTCGTCCTTCTGTCCTATCATTCTGTGCTGGTTATAGGAATGTTCGGTCTCATTTGGAGTCGTATTGTCAGTGCTTTGTTTGCCCTGTCCGCGATGTTCGCCGTCACGATTCTCGTCCTCACTCAACCTACTGCTAATGGTCTTGGGCTTGGACTATCCTTCCCATCAGCGCTCGGGGTGATTCTTCGGGGACCCGTGCTAGCGGGCTTGATTCTTTTTGTCATCTCTCGTTCGGAGCGCATTCAACGATCTAGCGAGCCAGCGTAACGTCGACTTCTGGCAATGCCGTGGTGACAGTTCTCAACCGTCGCCACGGCCCGCGACGTCTCCCCACTCCCCGCGTCAAAGAAGTGCAGGCGCTCCGTGTTAAATACCAACTCCACCTCACTCCCCGCCGTCGGTAACCCCAGCGGCGGCACACTGTCGACACACCACAACAATGAACGAGATTACGCTAAAGAGCTACGAGCCGGGATTGCGGAAAATCTCACTTACTAAGCTGCTCCAGGCGAGGCTCGCGCTTCCACTTTCGGTGGCGAAGGGTGCCGTTGACGAGTTATTGGAAGGCCGCGTAGTCAAGCTCTCAGTACCCGACGGCGTCGACGTGAAGGCTCTCGCAGAGGAGATTCGGCAGTTAGGCGCAGTCTGTGAGATAGCGGATCGGTAGTGATGGATTGTTTGAGGGACTCTGCGTACTCGTCGAAAGACTTTGCCGTCTTGTCTCCGACGTCGAGGACTGTCCCTTGAAACGGAGAACAACGTTTATCTCGGCCGCCATTCACTCATTCAAGAAGTTTGATCGGCGTCCAGTTCCATCTCAGCATACTTGGATCACGCGAACACGCTGCGTGATGGCTCGGACCTTCACCGCATCTGCGCGAACATCGCTACGACAAATGCGAACTCATTTAGCAATCGTGCATCGCTATAGTAGCCGATGATGAATGCACGATTCGCAATCTCATTCGCTCTGAGCTTTTCTCTTTCTGCTGGAACGGCGACTTACTCATGTCATCAATGAATCAGTTGGATAAGCCAGCGAGCGGTTCCGTGAAGCCCCTAGACCTCACGTTAATAGTCGCGAACGTGGTCGGAATCGTGCTTTACCTCCGACTTGCGTCTCGCGGCTGGAGAATAATGCAGGAGCATGGGGTGGTTCCTGTCTCAGGAGAGCCGTTCGTATGGGCTCTAGCACTGCCGGTCTTAGGTGTCTTCCTACTGGCAGACCTAGTGTGGGGCGGGTTCCTCGTACGCCGCAGGGAGCGAAAGCGGGGGCTATGGTGGTTCATCGTCGGCGGCCTATGGCTGATCGCCATAGTCGTCGACTTCGCTCACCACTGAGTTCAGGGCCAGCAGGCCGCCTCTCCGCAACTCCACCTCACTTCCCGCCGCCGGTAATCCCCGCGGCGGCACCCGCGCCGTAGTCTCTCTCGCGACGATGCGCGATCAGAGAAACGCCTCGCTCCCTGGCGGGTCTGCCAACTCCAGCCGACTGCGATTCAATCTCAACATGCTTGGATCACGCGATCAGGCTGCGTGATGGCTCGCACCTTCATCGCATCTGCGCTTACACCGCTGCGAAAAATGAGAACTCGTTTAGAAAGTGTGCATCTCTATAGTAGCCGATGACGAATGCACGATTCTCAATCGCCTTCACTCCACATCGCGCGAATTGCTCGCAAAAAAAGCTTTGCGAAATTTGTCTGAAAACTGGTAGCTGATCGACCCAAAGGAATCTTGACGCTGCGCTCGGTTGCCGGTAGCATGTCGTCCCCGCGCTTCTGCCAGCCTCTTCTGGATTCCCGCAGCGAACGTAAGGAGCCAATCGCACATGCATCACCGCGAGCGCCCGAGTGCGTTTGCACGCGATTCACTGACTTCGTTCGTACGACCACAATCCGCCGCCACGCTTCCGTCTCTCCCCAAGCCGCGCAGCAAGGCGTTTTGCGCCGTGCTCCATCAAGTGGAGCGATTCGCCGGTGATGACACAATTACAATCGTGTTCGAGGGCGAGTCTGGCACGGGGAAGAATTGGCTCGCGCGCCTCGCACACTCACGCTCGCGACGAGCTGCGCACGAGCTTCACGAGAAGTCGCTGGCGACAATTACCGATAGTCTTGCGGGCTCCGAGCTCTTTGGGCACGAGCAAGGCGCATTCACCGATGCGCGCTCGCGCCGGCCAGGCGCTTTCCAAAGCGCCAATCACAGCACGCTCTTCATCGATGAAGTCGGCAAGGCCACGCACGCTGTGCAGCGGCTACTGCTTCGCGCGATCGAGGAGCGCGTAATCATCCCCGTTGGTGCGGATCGGCCAATCAAAGTGGATGTCCGCCTTCTCATGGCAACGAACGTCGATCTCAAAGCGCTCGTCGCAGAGAAACAGTTTCTTCCGGATCTCTACGCTCGTCTCGGCCAATTCCGAATTCATCTCCCGCCTC
>Ga0070668_100001283_pt1 | contig 17974 bp, 12 predicted proteins | sample KBSS43metaG_FD_64661 | JGI IMG/M metagenome (GOLD analysis project Ga0070668, IMG submission 64661) | Switchgrass rhizosphere microbial communities from Kellogg Biological Station, Michigan, USA - KBS S4-3 metaG | ecosystem: Host-associated > Plants > Roots > Rhizosphere > Soil ... | reverse complement strand
CGCCGTCACGAAGAAGCCCGGCGAGAACGCCATCGATGTCGCCAATGCGGTGATGCGCCGCGTGACGATGCTTCGCAACACCGTCGTGCCGCACGACGTCGAAGTCGCGGAAACGCGCAACTACGGTGCCACGGCGAACGACAAGGCGCAGATGCTGATCCAGAAGCTGCTGTTCGCCACCGCGTCGGTCGTCGCGCTGGTGTTGGTGGCGCTCGGAAGGCGCGAAGCCGTCATCGTCGGCAGCGCGGTGATCCTGACGCTGGCGGCGACGCTGTTCGCCTCGTGGGCGTGGGGGTTCACGCTGAACCGCGTATCGCTGTTCGCGCTGATCTTTTCCATCGGCATCCTGGTGGACGACGCAATCGTGGTCGTCGAGAACATTCACCGGCGCCAGCAGCTCGAGCCCGGCACACCGCTGGTGGAGATCATTCCTCGCGCCGTCGACGAAGTCGGAGGCCCTACGGTCCTGGCGACGCTGACGGTGATCGCGGCGCTGCTGCCGATGGCCTTCGTCTCCGGCCTCACCGGGCCCTACATGAGCCCCATTCCGATCAACGCGAGCATGGGCATGCTGCTGTCGCTGGCGATTGCCTTCGTGGTAACTCCGTGGCTGTCGAGGCTCTTGCTCAGGGCGCCGCATGCCGCTGTGGACTCCGCGATCCGATCGGAGCGGGTTGGAAAGCTCGCGCCGGTCTTTTCCCGCATCTTTCGCCCGTTGCTCGACGAAGCCCGCGGCCAGCGCAACCGCGTGCTGCTGGGGATCGGTGTCGCGGCGCTGATTGGCGCGTCGCTCGTGCTGCCGGTCGTCGGACTCGTGCAGCTCAAGATGCTGCCGTTCGACAACAAGTCGGAGTTCCAGGTCGTCGTGGACATGCCGGCGGGCACGCCGGTCGAGCACACCGCGTCAGTTCTGCACGAGCTCGGCCAATACCTGATCACCGTGCCCGAGGTGACCGACTACCAGGCGTATGCGGGCACCGCTGCGCCGATCAGCTTCAACGGGCTGGTCCGCCAGTATTACCTGCGCGCGGGCGGCGAAGTCGGCGACATCGCGGTGAACCTGGTCGACAAGCATCACAGAAGCGAACAGAGCCATGCCATCGCCGCACGGGTACGACCCGGACTGCAGAAGATCGGCGAACGGTTCAACGCGAACGTCAAGGTCGTCGAAGTCCCGCCGGGTCCGCCGGTTCAGGCGCCCATCGTCGCGGAGATCTACGGCCCCGAGGCGCAAGGCCGCCGCGACGTCGCCAAGGCGGTCCGTGCGCGCTTCGAAGAGACCGCCGGAATCGTCGATGTCGACGACAGCAGCATCGCGGCGGCGCCCAGAACGCTGCTGCTGGTCGACCGCCGCAAGGCCGCGACGCTCGGCGTTCCGCAGGACGTCATCGTCAGCACGTTGCGGGCCGGGCTGGCCGGCGAAGCCACGAGCTACCTTCACGACGAAACCAAGTATCCGGCAGCTGCGACGCTGCAGCTGCCCGCCGAGCAGCAAGGCGACCTCGATACGTTACTGCAACTCGGCGTGCGTTCGGGCTCGGGGAAACTGATTCCGATTCGCGAGCTCGTGTCGGTGACCGATTCGCTGCGCGAACAGCCGATTTACCACAAGGACCTGCTGCCGGTGAATTACGTCGTCGGCAACATGGCTGGCCGCGTCGACAGCCCGCTGTACGGCATGTTCGCGATGCGTGGCGACGTTAACGCTATCGAGACACCGGACGGCGGAACGCTGACCGAATACTTCATCCGTCCGCCCGACGACCCCTACCGCAACTACTCGATCAAGTGGGACGGCGAGTCGCAACTCACGTACGAGATGTTTCGAGACATGGGCGTCGCCTATGCTGTCGGCCTCGTACTGATCTATCTGCTCGTGGTCGCCCAGTTCGGGTCATATCTGACACCGCTGATCATCATGGCGCCGATCCCCCTCACGATCATCGGCGTAATGCCCGGTCACGCGCTGCTGGGCGCTCAGTTCACGGCGACCAGCCTGATCGGAATGATCGCGTTGGCCGGGATCATCGTGCGCAACTCGATCCTGCTGGTGGACTTCACCAATATCCAGACACGCGCGGGAGTCGGCTTCAAGGAAGCGGTCGTCCGTTCCGCAATCACCCGTGCGCAACCGATCATGCTGACCGGCCTCGCAGCGATGCTCGGCGCCTTCTTCATTCTCGATGATCCGATCTTCAACGGGCTCGCCATTTCGTTGATCTTCGGGATATTCGTTTCCACCCTCCTGACCCTCGTCGTCATTCCCGTACTCTACTACGCGGTTTATGGGACGCGCCGCACGCGAACCCGAACACATGCAGAGGGCGACCTTCATGGCTGAATCATTGGCATCTCCTGCATTCGCGCGCGATCCGAGCGGTCACCCGGCATTTGCACGGATCGGCATGCGACGTCGTCAGCGCGCCTCGAGCGTCTTGCGCACCGCAGCGACAAACATGGCATCCGCCACGCCGCCGAGTTTCTCCGTCGAGGCAACGATCCGCCCTTCGCCATCGAGAAGCACCAGCACGGTCGTGTGGTTGAAGTCACCGTCGCTGAGTACGCGATAGCGGATTCCGAGCAGCGCAGCGATCGTGCTGACGTCGCGCGGTTGCGGTCGCGCCAGCGTCCAGTGCGCAGGATCGAGCCCTCGCTCCTTCTGCAGCTTCGCCAGCGCCTCGGGCGTGTCCCGTTTCGGGTCCAGGCTGATCATCGTGACTCCCAGGCGAATGCGCTCGTCCGGACGCAGTGCGAGTAGCACGACCTTGACGCTTTCGACCAGCGTCGGGCATGTGAATGTGCACGACGTATAGAGCATCGACACGATTCGCGGCTGACCGCGCTGCTCAGCCCATCGAAAGCGATGCGATTGCGCATCGGTCAGCACGACGTCCGCGCGATAGATGGAGTCGGTCGGTATCGCCATCGCCCCGCCCGCCACGAGCATCAAGGCCCAGGCCGTCAACCAGCGACGAATCGTCATTGCACCTCCCTCACGCATCGGAATCCAAGCGTCGACGTCGAGTCGCGGCCCTCCAGCGACGACAGCAGGGCGACGCGCATCAATACCGCGTACTGCTCGCGGTCGGCGACGGACAGGGCGCCGGCGCCGCAGAATCGATTCCGGTCGGGGTCGCCCTGCGTGCGATTGTCCGAGGTCACGAGCATCGACGAGAAATCGTCCGTCCATTCCCACACCACGCCGTGCAGGTCGCGCACGCCGTAGACGTTGGCGGCGGTCGTTCCCGCCGCGGGAAGGGGCCGCGACGCAGGTTGCGCATACCATTGCAGAATGCGGTCGCGCCACGCGGCGTCGCGGCGCGCGTCGCGGCGACTTCCGTCGGCGGCCGCAGCGTATTCCCATTCCAGCCAGCGGGGGAGGCGCGCGCCCTGTGCATCGCAGTACGCCTTTGCCGCGAACCAGCTCACGCGCGTCACCGGCTGCGATCCCTGCGCTCCTGCCGAGAGCTGCAGCGAGCCTTGCCAATGATCGAGATAACCGTTGCCGGCGAATACGCCGGGCACGCGATCGCGCCGCCACTGCGGATAGCGCTGCACGAACGTGCGGAACTCGGCGTTGGTGACCGGACGCGCCATCATCTCGAACGTCGCGACGCGCGACGCTCCGCGAATGTCCTCGTATTGGAGCGTCGTCGTGAAGTCACCGCCGGGGACGCGCACGTACCCGGGATCCGCCGCGAGGGCCGCAAGCGGCGCGAGACACGCCAGGAGCAGGATGGCGCGCACCGTCGCCTCAGTGTTTCGGCGCCGTCGCGGGATGCACCTCCTTGCGGTGCTTCGCGACCTCGTCCTTCTGGACGCGCCCTCCCGGATTGCCCCAGCTGTTGAGCACGTAGGTCGCGATGTTCGCAATCTCGTCGTCGGTGAGCTGGTTCATCGGCGGCATCACCGAGTCGTACGTCTTCCCGTTCACGGCCACCGGCCCGGTCAGGCCGTGCAACACGACGTGGACAATCTCCGAGGGCTGCTTGGCGATGTAGTCGGACTTGGCGAGCGGCGGGAATACGCCCGGCAGCCCCTGCCCCGTAGCCTGGTGGCACGTCGAGCACGTGCCCGCGAACAGCGCCTGTCCGGCCTTGACCTGTTCGTCGACCGAAAGAGCGCCCGCGCTCGCGGACTTGGCCGCCGTGGCGACCGCGGCGAGGTTGGATTGCGCGCGATCGCCGATGTACGTCTCGTCCACTTCCTTGCCCGAGTAGATCTCCTTCACCTCCGGACCTTCGGCCTTCAGGATAGCGATTGCGCCCTTGTTGAACGCACGGAAGATGCTGTGATCGACGAGCACGTAGCTGCCCGGGACCTCCATGTGGAACTCCATCATCGCCGCGCCACCTGCCGGGATCAGCGTGGTCTGGACGTTTTCCTGGAAGTGGGTTCCGCCCTCGTACCACACCTTGTCGAAGATCTCGCCGATGACGTGGAAGCTCGAGACGAGGTTGGGACCGCCGTTGCCGACGTACAGCCGCACGCTCTCCCCGGTCTTCGCCTGGAGCGCCTTGTCGCCCGTCAACGCGCCTTCGCTTCCGTTGAACAGCACGTACGTCGGCTTCTCGTCGATTGCGCTCTCCATGTTGAAACCCTGCAAACCCTTTTCGCGGTACTTGCCGACCGTGTAGAAATCGCCCTGCATCACGTAGTACTCGCGGTCCACCTTGGGGAGGCCCTGTGGCGGCTCGACGAGGATGAGGCCGTACATTCCGTTCGCGACGTGCATCCCGACTGGCGCCGTCGCGCAGTGGTAGACGTAGAGGCCCGCGTTGAGCGCCTTGAACGTGAAGCGCGAGGCGTGACCGGGTGCAGTGAAGCTCGACGCCGCGCCGCCGCCCGGGCCCGTCACCCCGTGCAGGTCGATGTTGTGCGGCATCTTCGAGTCCGGCGAGTTCTTGAGATGAAACTCGACCGTGTCGCCCTGCCGGACGCGGATGAAGCTGCCGGGAACCGTGCCACCGAACGTCCAGAACGTGTAACGAACGCCTTCCGAAATCGCCATCTCCTTCTCGATGACTTCGAGCTCGACGATCACCTTCGCGGGTGCCTTGCGGCCGGTCGGCGGCGGAACCATCGGCGGGCTCGTGAGCACGGCCTTGATGGGCTCGCCTTGCGGCGGGCCGAGATCGCCCTGCTTGGATCCGCCGGTATTCGTGGCGGTGGCGGCGCTTGGCGCCGTGGCCTGGTCGGCACGGTCACAACCCGTGACCCCTGCGACCAGCAATGCGGCGAGCAACAGAATCCGGATGACGCGGTGCACCGTAGGCTCCTCAAAGGTGTCGGAGTGTTCGACACCCTCACTCTGTCCCCGGCTTGCCCCCAGCGCGTTGACGTAGATCAGCCGGATTGCAGAGAGCCTGCGAGGACGTGCATCCAGCCCAGCGGATGGTGGGCCCGGGCGATGCCGAGCATGGTCACGTAGATGACGAGCGCGGCGACGAAATAGGCACGCCGTGCGCTCGTGGACTGCGTACGCCTGAATGTGAAGGGCCGCTCCCGGGCGCGGAGCAGCCCCGAAGAGCGTAGCGCGGCGCGTGGCTCCTTGAGGGCAACGGAGCCGACGATGATGTAGACAACGAGCAGCGCGAGCTTGAGCGACAGCCAATGGTTGGCGAACAGCGCAGCGGGCACGACGGCGACGAGCATCAGCGCCGCGGTCAGGAGCACCGTGTCGATCCCGTAGCTCACATAGCGCACCGGTCCCCACATCGCCCAATTCTCGCGGCCGGTTTGCACCAGGAGACCGCGCAGCAGGAACAGCGCACCGCTCGCGAGCACGGCCGCGATGTGAACCGCCTTGATTTGCGGATAGAACGCGAGCACGGCGTTAACCTGCCTTCCCGTCCGCGCGTGGCGCGCCGTAGACACGAATCGACCGGACGACCCACGGAACGAAGGCGACGAGCCACGCGGCCGCCGCGAGTGCCTGCAGGATCGGGGGTCCGGGCAGGATCTCCGCCAGGACGCGGAGCACCGCTACGCCCTGGACGGCGATGAACGCGAACGCCGCGACACGGCCGAGCACGAGCGGAAGCCCCGAATGCCCCTGCGTGACGCGGGTGACCATGGCGACCAGCAGCCCGCCGAAGAATCCAATGAACATCGCGTGGGCCGGGGCGCGCCCGAGCACGAATTGTCCGAAAGCCGCGTACCACGCGCTCTGCGTTGCGTACAGCATCATGGCCAACGGCAACCACGTGTAGGCGATGAACAGGATGCGCAGCAGCGGCGGCGATGCCCGTTTCGGCCGGTTCCGCCACCACCACAGCGCGGTCAGCGCCACCAGCGCGCCATCGACCGGCCACAGCCACACGTAACCGTGAATCGATTCCAGGAACAGATGCGCGAGGAAAAGCACCCACACCACGACGAGCCACGCATGACGGGTCCATCCTGTGTGCCCCGGCAGCGCGCTACGCGCAAAGAACGGCAGCATCCGATGCGTCACCGTCACGTACAGAGGAAGCAACAGGCCAAAGGTCCCGATCTTGATGGCCACGAACAGGCAACGCGCGTCGCCCGTCACAAGGTAGGCGAGATACATCCCGAGACCGACGAGGCCGAGCGACAACGCGACCGCACATAGCGCCGGGTGCCCGATGTTCCCGCGCGCTCGCCACAGGACACGCAGAAGCAGCGCGAGACCGACCGTCCAGCCTGCGATGGCGAAGACCGCACCCGCGACGAGGAGCCCTGCTCCGCCGAAGGCACCGCCGACCGTCAGCAACTGCCCGCCGAACAGACCCACGCCCACCGGCACATAGAGGTTCCGCGCGATCGCGGGCTGGTCCAGCCAGCGCGGGAATACCGTCAGCAGGAATCCGAACACGAACGGCGGAAACACGAAGTACTGCATCAGCATCGCGTGCAACCAGCCTGCCGGCATCGCCGGTTGCGCGAGCAGCGCGGGCTGGCGCGCCGCGTCGAACAACCAGAGCGTCCACCAGAGCATCGCGAGCAGCACGCACGACGCGCCTACGAAGAACAGCAGGCGGTGCGGCGCACGCGCAAGCGTCGGGATCGACCATGCGCCATCGACGGCCGGCGGGGGCCCGGGCTGTTCGATCGCGTATATGCGCTGCGCGGGGCTACCCTCCGCGCCTTGCGCTTCCGGGATCGTTTGCACGCGGGCGCGGCCCAGATTGCTCATGCCGCCCGCACCTCGGGCGCCGCGATGCGCACCGGACGTATCCAGTGACGCGCGACGAACCACGCGAGCAGCAGGGCGCCGACGCTGAAGATCGTGTCGCCCGGGACGCGCATCCACACCAGCGTATGGATCAGCGGCTGGCCCATGAATTCGGCGGACCGTGCGTACCAGTACCCGTGATCGAGCGCCGCCTGCAACTGCAGGATACCGATCGGCAGCAAGGTCAGCAGCGCCATCAGCGAAATGCCGATGTTGAAGCTCCAGAATGCCCCGCGCAGCAGGCGCTCGCTCCACGCGGCGTCGGGCTTCAGGCCGCGCAGGCAGAACAGCATGAGACCCAGTCCAAGCATCCCGTACACGCCGAACAGCGCCGTATGCCCGTGCAGCGGCGTGAGGTTGAGCCCCTGCATGTAGTAGAGCGCGAGCGGCGTGTTGATGAGGAAACCGAACAAGCCCGCACCGACGAGGTTCCAGAAGCTTACGGCGAGGAAGAACACGATCGGCCAGCGATAGCGCTCCATCCAGGGTGTCGCACTGCTGTGCTTCCACGTGTCGAACGCCTCCAGGCCGATCAAGGCGAGCGGCACGACCTCCAATGCGGAGAAGCTCGCGCCGAGCGCGACGACGGCCGTCGTCGTTCCGGCGAAATACAGGTGATGGAACATCCCGAGGACGCCGCCCGCCATGTAGACGATGGTCGCGAACAACACGTTCACGGTCGCCGTCCGCGCGCGGATGAGGCCGAGCTTGACGAAGATGAAGCTGATGACGGCGGTGGCGAACACCTCGAAGAATCCCTCCACCCACAGGTGAACGACCCACCAGCGCCAGTACTCGACCATCGAGATGTGCGTGTGCTCCTTCCACATGAGCCCCGCCCCGTAGAGCAGGCCGATGGCCACAGTGGACAGGAAGAGCAGTCCCACGATCGACGACGTATCGTCGCGCCGGCGCAGTGCGGGCCACAACGCGCGCCCGACCAGCACCAGCCAGAGCAGGAGTCCGATGAAGAGGAAGATCTGCCAGAAACGGCCAAGGTCCGTGTATTCCCAGCCCTGATGGCCGAACCAGAAATTGTTCGCGAGCCCGAGCTTCTGCATCACGGCGAACCATTGTCCGGCGAAAGCGCCGACGACGATGACGATCAGGCAGACCCACAACACGTTGACGCCGAGCCGCTGGAACCGCGGCTCGTGTCCCGAGATGGCTGGACCGATGTAGAGCCCCGTACCGAGCCACGCGGTGGCGATCCACAGCACGGCGAGCTGGGTGTGCCAGCTTCGGGTGAGACTGTAGGGCAGCACTTCGGCCAGCGCGTATCCGTACGCCGTCTGGCCTTCGACCTGATAGTGCGCCGTGGTGGCGCCGAGCAGGATCTGCACGAGGAAGAGCGTCATGACCAGCCAGAAATACTTCGCGGTCGCGCGCATCGACGGGGTGATCGTGAGCCCGGCCAGCGGATCGCGCGCGGGCGGCTGCACGGGTGCTTCGCGGCCGTGCCACACTGCGTGGTGCCACGCGAGAAGTCCGATTCCGGCGATCATGAACAGAACGCTGAACATCGACCACAGGAACGCAGACGAGGTGGGCGTATTGCCCACCAGCGGCTCGTACGGCCAGTTGTTGGTATAGCTTCTGTCATGGCCCGGACGCTCGGTCACGGCCGCCCACGATGTCCAGAAGAAGAACGCGGACATTGCCTTGCGATGCGCGGGATCGGGCACGGTGTCGTTGCGCATCGCGTACGACTCGCGCAGCTTCGCCGTCGCCGGATCGTTGGAGAAGAGGCTCTCGTAGTGCGCGGACACCTGGGCCAGCGCCGCGGCGCGGCTGTCGCTGATCACGATCTCGTCACGCGCGGCGTCGTAGGTGTTGGCGCGCAGCGACGCCTTTACGCCGCTCTGGACGCTTGCCTGCCGTTCTTCGGACAGGCGCGCATAGCTCTCACCCGTTGTCTTGCGTGCGGCGAGCTCGAGCATCGCGACTGTTTCGCGGTGCAGCCAGTCCGCGGACCAGTCTGGCGCGACCAGCGCACCGTGTCCCCAGATCGAGCCCAGCTGCTGGCCGCCGATGCTCTGCCACACCTGCCGACCCTTTTCCATGTCGGCGCGCGTGTAGACGACGCGGCCGCTTTCGGTCACGACCCGCGACGGCAGCGGCGGCGCCTGCTGGTGCATGTCACGCCCCATCCAGAGCAATACGCCGAAGCTCGCGATCAGCAGCAACGCGAGGCTGAGCCACAATCTGCGGGTAGTGTCCATGAGCGCTCCTCTTTGCGATGCGCTCATCGTCGCGCCGGGGTCGCGCGAGCGCCCTGACCTGGATCAGGTACGCGTCACCCGGTCCGGAACATGGGGGACGCCAGGGCCTCCAGCCGGGCGACGTCCTTGAGCTCGACCTCGCGGCGCTCGACCACGATGAGGGCCTCTTCCTGGAACCTCGTGAGGACGCGGCTCACGGTTTCCGAGGCGAGTCGAAGATGGTTGCCGATGTCAGTACGTGCCATCGTCAGCTGGAAGCGCGTGGGTGAGAATCCGCGGGCGGCCAATCGTCGTGACAGGCCGAGCAGGAACGCAGCGACCCGCTGATCGGCGGACCAGTCGCCGGCGAGGCGATTGGCGACCCCGATATCGCGGCTCAGCAGGCGGAACAGGTGGCGCTGCAAGCCTGGAAGACGCGCCGCGAGCGCGGCAATCCGCGGGAACGAGAACCTGCAGAGCGCCACCGTGTCGAGCGCGATCGCGTTGCACGGGTATCGCTCCGCGTCGATGGCATCGAGCCCGATCACCTCGCCCGGCAAGTGGAACCCGAGGACCCGCTCGCGTCCCTCGTCGTCCAGCACGTAGGTTTTCACCGTTCCCGCGCGCACCGCGGCGATGGAAGTGAACGGATCGCCCACCCGGAACACGTGCTCGCCGGCCTGCAGCGGGCCCTCGTGCTCGACCAGCACGTGGAGATCCGCGAGCTGCGCCTTGTCCATGCCCTCCGCGAGGCAGGCCTGGGAAAAGGCGCACGTGGAGCAGAACCGCAGCGAGTCGCCGTCGTCTGCGACCGTGCGGGCATCCGCCAGCGGAAAGACCGGCCGGCTCATGGATGCCGCCCGTGCGGGTGGAGGTGGCGCGCGAGAACTCGATGAGTATGGCGCCGGCGCCAACGTCGAAGTATCGATTGAAGCACATTGCAATTTTACGCAATAGCACCCGCCCCGGCGGGCCTGACCCGGGTCGACCCGATCCGGCGCCGATTCCGGCTCGACCGCGAGTCCGGCGATTTTCGTGTACGTCCGAAGTGCGGCCCGCCGACGCGTGAGTCGCGAGCGGGCGGGGCCATGGGCGGGGCCATGAATGCCCGCGCGATCCGGCGCCGCGCGGATCGCGCTCCTGACCGCGCGGCTAGTGCGCAGTGATCGCCCGCAGATTGGCAAGTACCTCCCGGAATTTGCCGCTGCGCGCGTCGGGCACGGGCGCCTGCGCGGCGAGATGCAGGCGCACGTTGTCGAGCGACTGTCGGGCAAGATATGCGCGCAGTGCCCGCTGCGCGGCTCGCCACTCCGCACGTCGCCTCTTCTCGTCGCTCGAATCGAGGCGAACGTCAATCTCGTCAGGCGCCGTCTGCACGAGCTGGAAGCGATGATGGGGAATGCTCTCTTCCACGATCGAGGTCAATGCCAGCGGGGACAGCCGCACGAGGCTTCCGTCCTTTGCACGCATCGATAGCACGTCGTCGCGCCTGCCTTCGGCACGAATGGTCGGCAGCGGGCTGCCACAAGCGCACCGTTTCGCGCTCACCGTCACACTGTCGCCCAAATCGTAGCGGATGATCGGCTGTACGCGATTCGCGAGGTTGGTCAGGAGCACCGTGTGCGACGGTTCGCCGGGCCGGGTCGGTCGGTAGTCGCGATCGACGGGCTCGAGGACGACCCAATCTTCATTGATGTGCAAGTGGCCGCGGAAACAGGAATGCGCTATCGCGAGGCACTCCGAAGCGCCGTATTCGTTGATCAACACCGCTCCGAACGCGCGTTCGATCGCCGCGTGGCTCGCCGTCGACAGGTATTCGCCTCCGGCCCATACGCACGCCGGGGAAATGTGCAGACGTCCGTCGCGCTGTTCCGACGCCAGCATCGCAAGACTGGTCGGATAACTCGCGAGGAACGCGGGCTGGAATTCGTTGAGCTCGACAACGAGCTCAGACAGCGGCTCCATCACGGAAAATGTGCGTGCGTTGGGCCAGGGCGTTCCGCGGCAGACGCGCTGCCATGACGCAATGCTCGCAAAGTGGTCGCCGGTCGCCGCCACGAGCGCTGCACGCCCGCCGCGCGCGAGTATCCCCCACGCGTACTGACTTGCGACGTGCGGGGAACGCATTTGCACGGCAAGCAGGGCGTCGTAGGTGGCGAGCGCCGAACGGTCCTGCACGTATATGCCCGGCTCGCCCGTGCTGCCACTGCTCTTCCACACGATGTACCTTCCGAGAAAGCGCTCACCGATGTGGGCGCGGTCGGCGAGAAACCGGGTGACCGCGGACAGCTTGACACTGCGGTCGGTCAGCCAATCGTCGAAGCGGGACATGAGCTCCGGCTTGGTGACCACGGGCAGTTCAGGCAACGAAATGCCATCCTGCGGCAGGCCCCGCCACCTTTCCTGATAGAACGGCGAATTTGCGCGCGCGAACCCGATGAGATTGTTCGCCCGCTGTGCGGCCGCTTGGGCCGTGGCGCCGGGGCCCGCGGCGCGCGTCCAGAAGATCTCCCCCGCCCGCGAGCAGACGTTCCACCATTCCGATTGTGCGAACAAAGCCCCGACCGCACCCGGGATCGCGCGTGGATTCACAGCGCCGGGTCCTCGTCTGCAGACACTGCCACTCGTGTTGCACCTTGGGTAGCCGCTGCGCGGACGGATCGCCTTGACCAGGGTCAACACCGCACGGCAAGCGATTCCCCAGAATAACACCTATGAAACGGTTCTACTTGGCTGGCAGCACCTGCTTGCGCAAAGTAATCGCAGCAGCGGCGGGTGCGCTTGCCGTGATGGCGCACACGTCGATAGCCGTTGCTGACGCTGTCGCCGATCCTCCTCCCTCGCTCACCCGCTATCGTTGCTACATCTGCCATTCCGACCGCGAGACCTTGGCGGGGCCGGCGTTTGCCGACGTCGCCGCGTTCTATCGCGGCAGGCCGGACGCCGTCGCGAAGATCGCGGCAGACATCAGGCGGGGCCTCAAGCGAGGCGGTCCGTGGCACATGCCTCCCCATCCTGAAGTGTCGCCGGAAGAGGCAAAGGTGATGGCGCGCTACATCATGTCGCTCGCGCCACCGAAGGCGCCTGCCCGGGAAGTGAATCGTCCCTAGTGGTGTTAATGCGCTCTCGCACACCAAGCAAGGCGCCCATCGCGCGCACGGCGCGTGGCAGCGGCAACAATCGCGACGCACCGTGACATGACCGCATCCTTCGGCCTCAGTACCGAAGACGCCGAACGGCGTCTTGCGAAATGGGGCCACAACGAGCTTCCCGAGCGCCGTACGCGCTCTTTCCTGACCAATGCGGCGCACGCAGTCGCCGAGCCGATGCTCGCGCTGCTCCTTGTGGCGGCGGGGATCTACCTCTTCCTTGGCGATCGCGTCGAGGCCCTGTTCCTGGGCGCATCGGTGATCGCCATACTCGCGATCACCCTCTATCAGCAGCACAAGACGGAGCGCGTGCTGGCGGCGCTGCGCGACCTCTCAAGCCCCCGAGCGCTCGTGTTCCGCGACGGCGTGGAACGCCGCATTCCGGGTCGCGACGTGGTGATCGACGACGTGATCCTGGTGCGTGAAGGCGACCGTGTCGCCGCGGACGCTGAACTCATCGAGGCCGCCGATCTCTCGGTCGACGAGTCGCTTCTCACCGGCGAGTCCGTGCCGGTAGCCAAACAACCTGCCAAGAACCCTGCTTCGACGTCCGACGGCGTGCACACGTCGCGGCTGTATTCCGGCACGCTCGTCGTAAAAGGTCACGGTGTCGCACGGGTGACCGCAACCGGACCACGCAGTGAAATGGGCCAGATCGGCCGCTCGCTCGAAGAATTGGGCATCGAAGCTACGGGGCTGCAGGCCGAGACGCTGCGAATCGTGCGTGCGGTTGCGGTTATCGCCCTCTTGCTGTGCACGTTGCTGGTCGTGGTCTTCGTCCTGAGGGGGGGCGACTGGCTGAACGGCATCCTCGCAGGACTGACGCTCGCAATGGCGATCCTGCCCGAAGAATTCCCGGTCGTTCTGACCGTGTTCCTCGCGCTGGGCGCCTGGCGCATGACACGCCTCAGGGTCCTGACGCGTCGAATCACGGCAATCGAGGCACTCGGCGCTGCGACCGTTCTTTGCGTCGACAAGACAGGGACGCTGACCGAGAACCGCATGTCGGTACGGAGGATCTGTACGGATGGTGCAAGCCTGGATCTGGCTGACCACGGCACGGGACCGTTGCCGGAAGTATTCGCCGAGGCGCTTTGGGTCGGCGTTCTCGCGAGCGAGCCGAGCCCGTTCGACCCGATGGAACGCGCCTTTCACGAACTGCAGGCGACGAAGGAGCGCTTTGCCGGGACGCTCGTTCGGCGCTATCCGCTGTCACCGGAGCTCATGGTCGTAACCCACGTCTGGCGTAACGAGGGCGCGTCGAAGTTCACGATCGCCGCCAAGGGTGCCCCGGAAAGCATCATCCGGATGTGCGGCCTGACCGCTCAGGGGAAAGCAAAGGTTCTCGCCGAAGCCGGCGCGATGGCGCAATCGGGTCTGCGCGTGCTCGGCATCGCGAAAGCAGATCGTGACATGGTCGCGCTCCCCAATGATCCTCTCGCGTTTAACCCGCAGTTCGTGGGCCTCATTGGCCTCGCCGATCCATTGCGGCCGACCGTCCCGCAGGCCATGCGCGAATGCCGGGACGCGGGAGTTCGGGTGATCATGATCACCGGTGATTTCGCCGCCACCGCCCTGGCGATCGCGCGCGATGCGGGGCTCTCGAGCAACCCGACCGTTTTTTCCGGCGCAGAACTCGACGCAATGAGCGACGATGCATTGCGCGCGCGCCTGCCCGGCATCGACGTATTCGCGCGCGTCCTGCCGGCCCAAAAGCTTCGGATTGTCAATGCCCTGAAAGCGCGCGGCGAGGTCGTGGCCATGACCGGCGACGGCGTCAACGACGCGCCCGCGCTGAAAGCGGCGCACATCGGCATCGCAATGGGTGGTCGCGGCACGGACGTCGCTCGAGAGGCTGCAGCCATCGTTCTCCTCGATGACGATTTCGGGTCGATCGTGCGCGCAATCCGCCAGGGAAGACGGATTTTCGACAACCTCCGCAAGGCGATGTCGTACTTGGTGTCCGTGCACATTCCGATCGCCGGACTCGGCCTTGTGCCGGTGATGCTCGGCGGCCCGCTCATCCTGTTCCCGGCGCACGTAGTGTTCCTGGAATTCGTGATCGATCCCGCGTGCTCGGTGGCCTTCGAGGCCGAGCCCGAGGAGCCGAACATCATGCGCCGGCCGCCACGAAGTCGCAGCCAGCGCCTGCTCTGGGGACCACCGTTGGCGCTCGCCGTCCTCGAGGGATTGTTCAGCCTCGCCTTCGTTCTCGGCGTGTACTGGGTCGCTGTAACCGCGTTCGCCGACGATGAACAGACGCGGCTTGTCGCTTTCACGGCCGTCATCATCGCCAATCTTTCGTTGATCTTCTTCGCTCGCTCTGGCGGCCGTCGCGTGTGGCGTCACGTCGTTGCCCGCAATCGCGCGCTATGGCTCATTGTCGTGGTGACGATTGCCGCCTACGCCGCGGTCGTGGCCGTGCCCGCGATGCGCGACATTTTTCGATTGTCGTCCATCACCGCGACGGAAGTGAAACTGCTCGGTGCCGCCTCGTTCGCACTCTGGGCTGCACTCGCCGTACTCCACCTTGCCTACGCTGCGGTCCGACGTCGCAGAGGCCAGCAGCAGCTTGCCGGCCCTGATTGACCCACGTCAGGTATCGAATCGCGCGGCCACTAAAGTCCATCGACCACTATCCATTGATGCGGATCAACACGGCAAGTCCGACCGCCCGGTCCAATACCGACCAGTACCCATGTCCGCACGTGGGGCTTCCATGTTCAAGCGCATTCTCGTTGCCGTCTATGGCAGTCCGCCTTCGAACGCCGGTTTGAGCGCCGCGATCCGACTCGCAAAGGATCAGAAGGTGAGTCTGGTGGTCCTGCACGTCCTCGAAGGTTCCCTTGCGGCCATCAATTACCCGGGCGAGTACATTTCTCCAGCCTACACGGATACCTACATCAGGGCGATCCAGGAAAAGGGCGAGAATGTTCTGGACAGGGCGGTTTCATTGGCGCGCAAAACGCTCCCGAAGGCCGATCCCGCGATGGTGCACGCCCGCCACCGCACTGTCGCGCATGCAATACTCGACCAGGCCAAAAAGTCGAAGGCTGACACCATCGTGGTGGGTACGCATGGCCGTCGTGGACTGCGGCGGATCTTGATGGGTAGCGACGCGGAGGCCCGTCGTGCGAGAAGCCGCCGTGCCGGTGCTGCTCGTGCGTGGCTCCGGGACGCGACGAGGTACGGTGCGAAAACCCGCGTCCACCGCCGGCGATTGACGGCGTACCGTTGCCTCGACTGCACGAGCCTGGATGGCCTCGCCCGGCAAGTGGATCCGAGCCGGCAGGCGCACGGATGCCGCCTGGGCGACCTCAGATGGCGCGCGAGAAGTTGATGGGGATGGTGCCGACGCCCTTGTCGAGGTATCGATCGAAGCACATCGCAATATTGCGCAATAGCAGCCGCCCCTGCGAAGTGGCGACGATCCGGTCCCGCTCGATGCGGAGCAGGCCGTCGTCGATCATCGGACGCAGGCGCCGAAGCGCGTCGGAGAAATAGGCGTCGAACTCTAGCCCGTATCGCCGCTCGATCGACGAAACCGCAATTTCCGCATGGCACATGAGGTGCTGAATGAGATCGGCTCGAATGCGGTCGTCCGCGCTGAGACGCATGCCGCGCATCACGGGCAGTCGGCCTTCGTCGATAGCGGCCTGCCAGCTCTCGATGTCCCGGTGATTCTGGCTGAACGTCGGTCCGATGTGGCTGATGGCGCTCACGCCCAGGCCCACGAGATCGCTGTGCGCGTGCGTCGTATAGCCCATGAAATTGCGGTGCAGCGCGCCCGTCCGCTGCGCGCGGGCAAGGTCGTCCTCGGGCAGCGCGAAGTGGTCCATGCCGATGTAGACGTAGCCACTGTCGCCCAGTCGGCGGATCGCGAGCTCCAGGAGCTTGAGCTTGGCCGCCGGCAAGGGCAGCGCGGCGTCGACGATCTGCTGCTGCGCCTTGAAGACCCGCGGCAGGTGCGCGTAGCCGTAGATCGCGAGACGGTCGGGCCGGGCCGCGATCACCGTGTCCAGCGTCCGGCCAAATCCCTCCTCCGTTTGCAACGGCAAGCCGTAAATCAGGTCGACGCTGACCGAGCGCATGCGATGCTTCCGGCATGCATCGATGATCGATAGCGTGGATTCGACGGATTGGATCCGATTGACCGCTTTCTGCACACGCGCGTCGAAATCCTGCACGCCGAGGCTCACGCGATTGAATCCGATGCCCGCGAGCGCCGTCACGTCGTCCGGCGAAACGACGCGGGGATCGATCTCGATCGAGATCTCGCGGTCGGGAAGATTGGAAAGCCGGAATTGTCGGCGCACGGTGTCGACGACATCACCCAGCTGGGCGGGCGACAGGAAATTGGGGGTGCCGCCACCGAAGTGGAGCTGGACGACCTCACGGTCGCGGTCGAAGAGCGATGCCGTCATTTCTATCTCGTGATACAGACGGACCAGGTAGGCATCGCCCCGCGCGCGGTCGCGCGTGATGACCCGATTGCAGGCGCAATAGAAGCAGGGAGTCGTGCAGAACGGCACGTGCACGTAGACCGATAGCGGCCGCGGAATGGGATCGCCATTGCTTTCCCGCACCGTCTCGCGGAGCGCATGCTCGTCGAAGGACGGCACGAATTGCGGCGCCGTCGGGTACGACGTGTAGCGGGGACCCGATACGTCGTAGCGACGAAGGAGCTCGGGATCGAAGGCGGGTGCGTCGGGCATGGCGAGATATTCCTTTCCATGCGCCCCCGCGTCACTGACGCAGATCAGACGAACCGGACAAACGTTGCGCCCAATGTCCTGCAGGATCGCCTGACGCCCCTCGCCAACGGATCAGTCCAGGCGGATCGCCACGTCGAACAGCCAGGTCCGGCGGATCTCGATCACGTCGTATTCGCGCGCCAGGTTCGGCGGGAACGCCGGATAGGGCGTCTGGCCGTGCACGACGCGTTTTATCGCTTCGTCGAGGGCCGCCACGCCGCTGGACTGGACGATGGTCACCGATTCCACCGAGCCGTCGCTCCGAACGGCCACGGTCACGAGAGGATTCCTGTGAGGCTGCTTCGCCGCTTCGCGGACCATGTCGAGCGTCATGTTCATCTGGATCTTCTTGCCCCAGGCTTCCGCGTACCGAGTAATTTCCTCGTTGGGGTCGGTGCGACCCCAGAGCCGATAACGTCGCAGGGCGCTCCCCGAGGGTAACGAGGACGAGGGGCGCGCTGCAGCCGTCGCAGCGTCACGCCGAGCGGCTTCCTCGTCCAGCGTTCGGCCTATTGCCCGAAGCCTCTCTTCCCGTTTTGCGGCCGCCTCTTGTGCCTCGATCCGTGCCGCTTCGATCCGTGCGGCTTCGATCCGTGCGGCTTCGATCCGTGCCGCTTCGATCCGTGCCGCTTCGATCCGTGCCGCTTCGATCCGTGCGGCTTCGATCCGTGC
>Ga0070668_100001281_pt1 | contig 17982 bp, 18 predicted proteins | sample KBSS43metaG_FD_64661 | JGI IMG/M metagenome (GOLD analysis project Ga0070668, IMG submission 64661) | Switchgrass rhizosphere microbial communities from Kellogg Biological Station, Michigan, USA - KBS S4-3 metaG | ecosystem: Host-associated > Plants > Roots > Rhizosphere > Soil ... | reverse complement strand
CGCCCACGGGCTCGCCGCCCGGTGTCTTCACAACGGTTCGGGACCATGCAGGCGGGTCAGGCGCAAGGTCTTGATGCGCCATCCGCGGGCCGTGAGCTCGTAGGTCTCATGGTAGTGTCCATAGCCGTGAACGCGCCCGCCCTGAGCGTTCCTGGCGTGGCCCTGCGGCCAGAACAGAACGTCCTCCATCGCCCAGATCCCCTTGGCCGTCGTCGGCGACGTGAGCTCGATGATCGGCATGTGGCCATGATGAATGGTCTTCACGCCCTCGAGCACGGGAATGAGGAACTCCAGGATCACCTCGATGCCGACATAGGGCGTCTGGGTCACCTCCTGGACTTCCATGGAGGCGTCCGGCGTGAAGACGTCGCGCCGCCAGCCGTCCCAATCCTTGTGATCCAGGCAATAGAAATATCGCCCCTTGAGCTGCTTGATGTCCTCGATCGCATTCATCTGCTCAAGCGTGCGCATCGCCTTCCTCCACCTTCGTGTTGCAGCTCAGAGAGCTCGTTCGGGGCATTCAAGCTAAGCCCTAAACCGCGCCCGGACAGGGTCGCTCGAACAGGGAATTCGAGGCGACACCGGCGTTTCCGTCAATGAGACGACCACATCGGGCCTTCGTTGACTTGTCGATTCCCAATAAAACGCGCCCCCCGCGGCTGGCGACTTCGCCGCCGATTTCCGCGGCGGATCTGCAATGCATCCGAGATCCAGACCCCTGGAGCGAGGAAGACAGAAGCGTCGCCGCAAGCTGTGAATTCAATGTAATTTCGGTTCGTGGAAACTTTTGTGTCAAAGTCTCTTACCGATTCGGGAGATGCTTATGAGCGAAGACAAATCGAACGTCATCGAAATGACTGCGGAGATCGTCTCATCCTACGCGGCCAACAACAACATCGCCGCCAACGATCTGCCAGGCCTGATTAGAGCCGTTCACGACGCGTTGGCCGGCGTCGGCGTCAATGGCGCCATTGAAGCCGAGAAGCCCAAGCCGGCGCCGGCCGTGCCGCTCAAGAAGGCGGTTCAACCTGACTTTGTGGTTGATCTCTTCACCGGCAAGAAATTCAAGTCGCTGAAGCGGCATCTGCGCACTGTCCACAACATGACCCCGGAAGAATATCGCGCCTATTGGGGCCTTCCCAAGGACTCGTCGATGGTGGCGCCGAACTACGCGGCGGCCCGCTCGGCGTTGGCGAAATCCATGGGTCTTGGTCAGGGTGGCCGGAAGGCCGCGAAAGCCCCGCCCAAACGGGCGCCGCGCAAGGCGGCGAAGGCCGCTCGCGCATAAGAACCGTTGCGCGGCGGCCGCCGGCGGGGCCCTGGTCCGTGGCGAGCGATTCCGCGGCCGCCGTTCAGGCAGGCCTGACCGTCAGCGGCTTAGCGCGCGCGACGCTCAAGGATATTTCGTCACCCAGTCGCTCGGATAGGGCGCGGTCCAGGCGGAGCCGGCCGCCCAGGTCGTGCCCCGCGGCGCAAAACCTTCTTCCAGGGTGCCGGCGCGTTTCATGGCGTCCTTCACCGCCGCGTCTCGACACGAGGGCGCGAGGCCGTCGCTGGTGCTGGGCTCGCCCAGCTTCTCGCAGAGATAGCGCGCGGTGAGCTGCAGCCTATGGCGAAGTTCCCGCCGGCCGGCGTCGGTGCTCAGGTCCAGGTCGGCATAGCTCACGGCCTGGGACAGCGAGCGGACGCTGTCAGGGACACGGCCATAGCGCCCCGTGACGGTAAGCTCTTCGACGCTAGATTGAGCGAAGGCTGGTATTGCCAAGCCTGCAATGCTCAAGCCGGCGACCGCGGCGAGTGCTGATGAACGCGTTCTAGCGATCTTCACTGTAAATCCTCCCACATCTTGACCGATTTTTTGCTCGGCCATCGAAATAACCCTGAGATGCGACCTCTGTTCCCTTGGGCCTATTTGTGTCGATTGGCCCACGATTGCATGCGTCGGCCCGCCGTGGAGACCGACAGAAGTAGAGCTCGCCAGGGCCGCGTCAGGTGGGTGGATCGGCAGGCGGCGCTCGGCCGCGTCCGCGATAGCCATCAGGCCTCGGAGGATCAGTCAGGCGGACCCGATGGTCAGGGCCATGCCGCGGTCGGCCGCAGGCCGGTTCAGGCCAATTCAGACGGCGTCACCGCAGTTCCAGGCGGCGCAGGACCGCACGGCTGCGCTCCGCGCGCAATTGATGGTCGATGTCGGGGGCGGCCAGCGACACCCCGCCGTCCGCGGATCGCACGACAGAGACCGTGTCCCCGTCGCGGAGCCCCAAGGCCGCTTGTGCTTCCCGTGTCAGCCGGACAACCAGGTCGTCGCCCATCCGCTCCACCCTCAGAATTGTCATTCTTCTCTCCATCGAGTTCGAAGTCGACGCGCGTTCCTTTCTCGGACGATCGCCTCCGATGCTATCATTTCACCGGGGCGACTGTCGCCAATTCAACGGCGGGCCGCCGGATTCGGCGGCGACGAGGCGGGGCTAGAGGCGCGCAAGCAATTCGGCCTTCTTGGTCTCGAACTCCTGCGCGGAGATGATCTGCTTCTGTCGCAGGTCGTGCAGGCGCTCGATGGCCGTGAAGATGTCGGCGCCGACCGAAGGTGCGGCGGTTCGAGAAGACGGCTTTGGAATCTCCCATTCGTCGGCGTCGGAGGAACCGGAATCGTTCGCCGCGCGCGCCGGAGCGGCCACCACCTCCAGGCTGGAAAGGTCGACCTCCCCTAGCTGGCTGGTGAACATCACCGACCCTGTGCGGCTTTGCTGTTGCGAGACGCCTGTGATCATGTGGTTCGCCGTGTCGTAGAGGGTCACGGTCCCGTCCCGCTCGACGGCCAGCCGCCGGGTGGATGGAAAATAGGCGTAGCGAACATCATTCTGCGATCCGCTCGCCGCCGGCTCTCCCAGGTCCGCGGGCCAGGGACCCGATCCCGCCCAGCGGTCGGACGAACGGCGCGTGTCCATGGCGACGATGCGCCCGCTGTGAAGCTGATCCGACAATTCCGTGCAAAGCGCGTCCACCCTCGCCTTGAGGCGATGGTTGAACATGTCGCCGACCATCACCATTCCGCCGCCGGACCACTGCCCCAGGCCGCCCAGTTCCGGATGGTCGAACTGCGCCTGGACGCCGTTGCCGAAAACGAGCCCTTTCAGCACGGCCATCGCGGCCTCCGCGCTGAAGTCATGCCGACGGGCGATCTCCTCCACCACCCGCTGTCCGTCAGCGGTCAACCTGGTCATCACCTCGCATCCTGTCTGGCCTTTTGGTCAGGGGTTCCCAGGTAACGCATGAGCGGCGGCTCGGCTCACGCAAGCCGCCATCGGATCCGGGGTGCAGAGGGCCGAAGACCCTCGTCCGGCGGTCCGAGGCCGGCCTACGGCCGAGGCGACCAGCTCCGGGGAACCAAGGCCACCACATTGTCCGTTGTCGGTTTCGACGGGTCGCGCGGCCCCGGGTGCGCGACGTCCCGCCGCCGCGGCGCAAGTCGATATAGCTTTTCAGTCCCTGTCCCCGTGTCCGCGACAGGGACGCGGGGTTGGTCGGGCGGACGGTATGCCATTTCGCAAGCATGCGCCTTTTCACCAAGGTCCGCACTAACTTGTGCAAGCGGTCTCGCAGGGCTGCTGCATGGCGCGGTCGGAGCTCTGCGCTCGCGGAACATCTCACGGCTCCCGGGACTCTCTTGGATGAGCACTCGTAACCCGCTGGATGGGAGTGATGAAACGCGAAGGCGGCGCCGACGAGCCGACCGCGAGTTTCCCAAGCGCAAACGGCCGCATGGCGCGGCGCGTACGCGAATTCGACTGGTCAGCGACACCGCTCGGACCGTCCGCCAACTGGGCCCTGGAGCTACGGACCGCACTCAATATCATCCTCGATTCCAAGTTTCCGGCCGCCTTGGTCTGGGGGCCGGGCCTGGTGACGATCTACAATGACGCTTTCCGCCCGATCCTCGGAAACAAGCAGGACACCCTGGGCCGATCCTTTGCGGATATCTGGTCGGAAGCTTGGGACGACATCAGTCCTCTGATGGCTCAAGCTTTCGCCGGTGAAGCCGTCTATATCGAAGACCTGCCCTTGTTGGTGAATCGGTTCGGGGCCGTCGAACAGGCCTGGTTCACCTTCTGCTACAGCCCGGTTCGTCTGATCGACGGTACGGTGGGGGGCGTCATGGACACCGTGATCGAGACGACCCAGAGCGTGAGGGCGCGCGCGCAGCTCGATGTCCTGACCCAGGAATTGCGCCACCGCCTCAAGAACACCTTGGCGACCGTGCAGGCCCTCGCGCGACGCTCTCTCAGGGATGTCGATGACAGGGAGGCGGTCGAAGGCTTTCTGGATCGCATCGTGGCGATGGGCGCGGCTCACGACGTCCTGTTCACGAAGGGCTCGTCCGCGCCCCTGGTCGAAGAGGTGGTCGACGCCACCTTGCCGCCCCTGAAGCGTCAGGACCGCATCGAAAGGCGCGGGCCGCCTCTTCGGATTGGACCACAGGCGACGGTGGCCCTGTCCCTTCTGTTGCATGAGCTGGCGATCAACGCGCTCAAGCATGGGGCGCTCTCCGCACCAGAGGGCCACATCACCCTGACCTGGGAAATCGACGGCGAAATGTTCCGCTTGAACTGGCGTGAATCCCGGGGGCCCCCGGTGCGTGCGCCTTCGCGCAGGGGTTTCGGCACGCGCCTCATCGACATGGGTCTCGGAGATCGCAGCACGGTGACGCGGAACTACAGTCCGACAGGGCTCGAGGTCTGCATCGTGGCGCCGATCGTGGAGATGCGCTGACCTGCTCCGCCGAGCGTCGAAATCGCCTGAAGCGAGGCCGACGTCCCATCCCGGCCCGGTGATCGGATCGGCTTCGCTGTCTCTCGATCCGAACGAGGTCTAGAACGTCGCCCCGGCCTCCTTGAGCGACACGTCCAGTTGGTCGGCCAGGGGTTGCAGCTTGGCCGCGGCCCAGGGCTTCTTCTCCCAGAGGACTTCGCGCGGGAAGGAGCCTTCCACCGCCTTGTAGTTCCTGAGCACCTGTTTCGCGACCGTCGAAAGATGGACCTCGGTGGGGCCGTCGGCGACGCCCTCGTGCAGGGACATGGCCAGGAGCTGGCCGAACTGCATGACGTTGGACAGCCCGATCGAGGCGTGCATGTGCATGGCGCGCAGGTGGATGTCCTTGGAGACCTTGGCCATGGTGGCCTTGACGGCCGAGATCATCTTGCGGCCCTCGCGGCCGTGCTCCTGTTGCTGGTCGAACATCCAGGCCGTGTAGAGGACCAGCAGCCGGAACTGCTGCAGCTCGATGAAGCTGTCGGCGATGTCGAACTGCACGGCCTGCTTGTCGGCGATCGCCGAGCCGTGGGACCAGCGGCTCAGCGCACGCTCCCCCATCAGGTCGATCATGTATTGGCAGCGGGCCAGCGTGCGCTGGGCATGATGGAGCCGCCCGCCGCCAAGCCGGGACTGCGCCACCTTGAACCCTTCGCCGACGGGTCCCAGGCGCGCGCTGTCGGGCACGCGCACGTTGGTGAAGCGCAGCCAGGGATGCCCGCCCTCCCCGCGCGGGTCCATGAAGAAGCCGATGTCCTTGACCCGTTCGAAGCCGGGCGCGTCGGTGGGCACGATGAACATGGTCGCCCGGCCGTGCGGCGGGGCCGCCGGGTCGGTGGCGGTCATCACGATCATGAAGGAGGCGTGGTTGGCGTTGGAGGCGAACCACTTGTCGCCGTTTATCACCCAGTGGTCGCCGTCACGCACCGCCAGGCATTTGAGGTTGGTGGGATCGGCGCCGCCGTGCGGTTCCGTCATCGCATAGGTGGAGAAGATATCGTTGGCCAGCAGCGGCTCCAGGTAGGTCTTCTTCTGTTCGGGGGTGCCGAACATGGCCAGGATTTCGGTGTTGCCGCTGTCCGGCCCATGGCAGCCGAACACCACGGGCCCGAACATGCTGCGGGCGATGATCTCGTTGATGTAGGTCAGCTTGACCGCGCCGAGCCCCTGTCCGCCCAGGTGCGGCGGCAGGTGGGGCGCCCACAGGCCCTGGGCGCGGACCTCATCCTGCAGGTGGCGGATGATCTTTCGCAGCGGCTTGTTCTCGATGTCGTAGGGGGCGTCCATCGAGTAGTCGAACAGGAAGGTCAGCGGCATCAACTTGTCCGCCGTGAACTCGCGGATCCAATCCAGCTTCTTCTGGAACGCCGGCTCTATGGAAAAATCGACCATCTGTTCCTCCTGACGAATGTCCTGACCGCATGAACCTTCTGAACCTCAAGCGCTACATGCGTGTGGGGTTGATGACGGTCCGGATAGGGATCTCGGGGTTTCCCATGCTGTCGATCGCACCTGCGACCCCCGAGAGGCCGATCCGGTCGCCGATCCAGGACGAGACGTCCACCTTTCCGTCGCAGATGGCGCGCACAGCGATGCCCATGTCGTCGGCCTGTCCCCGATCGCCGAAGATGATCGTCAGCCGCTTCATGTTCGCGCCGGGCGTGAAGATGCTGTCGGTCTGCCAGCAATAGCCCGCGATGACGATCCGGCTGTTGGCCCCGACCTTGCGGATGATCCCGTCGAGAACGCCAGGCTTGCCGACGCACTCGAAGACGACGTTGGCTCGCCGCATGGCGAGCGCCGGCTGCATTCCGTAGGGATCTTCTTCCCGCGGATCGACGACGACGTCCGCGCCCATCCGCAGCGCTAGGTCCCGCCGCGACGCGGCATGATCGGCGGCGATGATGGGACCCACGCCCTGCAGCTTCAGCCCGGCGATCACCGCCAGCCCGATGGCGCCGCAGCCCACCACCACGCAGGCGTCGTCCTTGGTGACATCCCCGGTGCGCGCGTGGCGCAGGCCCACCGACAGGGGCTCGGCCATCGCGGCGAAGTCAGGGTCGACCGACGAAGGAATCTCCTTCAGCAGATCCTCCTGCAGGACCATGTATTCGCCAAAGCCGCCCGGGAAGTCGTTGCTGTGGCCCACGATGTCGAGGCCCGTCGCGTGCTGGATGCGCGGCGCCGAGGTCACGCGCGTGCCGACCTTCAGCCGTCGGCTCGTCTCCGGTCCGTAGCCGACGATCTCGCCATTGTATTCATGGCCGGGGACAATGGGACGGTCGAGCTTCACATTCCCGAATACGGTGCTGCACTCGCTCGTATACTCGATGATCTGGCGCGCGTGGTGCAGCCAATGATGGTCCGACGCGCAGATTCCGCACGAATGCGTCCGGACCAGCACCTGCCCCGGTCCGGGGACGGGATCCGGGATGTCCCCGACGTGCATTCGGCTGTCGAACAGATAGGCGGCTTTCATGTCGACTCCCTTTCAGTCGCGGCAAGCGGAGCGACATCGGAACTGGACCGGACGTCGTCGCCCGGGCGCGTCTTGGAGTCCTGGTCGCTTCCTCACGGTCGTCATCTTCGCGCATTGGCGAGGCTCGTGGACCGGCCTCCGAGGCGAGATCGAAGGCCGGACTTCCCTCTGCAATACGCCTGCGCGGCGGAATTGGCAAAACCCAATTGAGGAACCATCATGCGATTTGTCGGTCGTAGTGATGCGGATACAATGTCCTCTATAAGCCTCGTTGACAGGTCACTGCTTCGACATCATCGTATTGAGGAACATCGTTTGGAGGAGAAGTCCACGTGGGCGGCCTTCGAACGCGCATCGCAGCCAACGACCTCGAAGGCTGACGGAACGGGCGGCCTATGGCATCGACAACAGCCAATTTGTCCCGCCCCAACCGCTCGGACCTCATGGAACTGACAAAGCGAAGCCCCCGAGGAGAAGCCGCCAAAGTCGTGCGTCTGCTTCGAGAGGATGTCCTGCAGAAACTGGAAGGCGCGTTCCTCGGAAGCGAAGAGGAGTTGTTGGCGCGTTATGAGATCAGCCGCCAGACCCTTCGCCAGGCGGCCAGAGTGCTCGAGAACGAGCAGATGCTCCGGGTGCGTCGTGGCGTGGGCGGCGGATACTACGTCGCCCGGCCGACTCTGGAGACGATAGGAAGGACCGCCGCCACCTACCTGCGGATTCGACAGATCTCACTCGACGACGTGGTGGAAGCAGGACAATTGATGACCCCCACGCTGACCCGCAGGGCGATCCTGTCCAGGGACGAGGACACCCGCAAGGAACTCGCCGAGCTGCTCGGCGCAGTCGACGAGACCTCCGACTTCAGCACTTCTGCGGTATTTCTTTCGTGGGCCAACCAGACTTTGCTTGTCATCGCACGGCTCGCGGGAAATCCGGCGTTGGAACTCATGACGTCCGTTCTTGGCCACATGGGATTTGAAGCAGGACACCAATCCTTCTACGCCAACCGGCCGGACCGGATGTCGGCCTGGGCGAAGGTGCGTCGAAAGCTGATGGCCGCGATCCTCGAACGGGATGTGGACGTCGCGTTGCTGTACGCTCAGCGGGGCAATCAGTTCATCAAGGATTGGCTGGCCGAGGATCATGAGGCCGCGGCCAAGCCGCGCCGCGCGGCAGGGATGGCGACGACGCGCGATCGCGCCCCGAGCGCCGGCGCCAAAGGAAGGAAATGATCGTTGAAAACCGGGACGAGTGAGCGGCCGGACCTGCCTGTCGCCGTGGTGATCGGGGGCGGCGGCATGGGGATGTCGACGGCGCGGCGCCTGGGGCAGCACTGCCGGGTGGTGCTGGCCAGCCTGTCGGCGGAGAAGAACCCGCAGCGCGAGGCCGCCCTGCGCGAGGACGGCATCGACGCGGTGGCCGTGCAATGCGACATCACCGACGCCGGCTCGGTCGCCGAGCTGGCCAGGTTCGTATCCGGGCGCGGGCGCCTACGCACCTTGGCGCACGTGGCCGCCCTGTCGCCCACCATGGGCGATTGGCGCACGCTGCTGAAGGTGAACCTCGTCGGCGTCGTCCTGATCGAGCGGGCGATGCTGGAGCTCGCCGGGCAAGGGACCGCCGCGGTGTTCGTCTCCTCCCTGGCGGCCCACCGCGCGCAGGCGCCGTCGGCTGACGTCCTGGAGCTGATGGACGACCCGCTCGCCCCCGACTTCTTCGACAGGATCGAGGCGCTCGTCCCCGAACACACCTCCATCGCCGCCTATGGCCTGTCGAAGGCGGCCATGAACCGGATGTGCCGCCGTCGGGCCGCGGCCTGGGGCCGGCGCGGCGGCCGCATCGTCTCGATGTCGCCCGGGCTCATCGCCACCCCGATGGGGGCGCAGGAGTTCCAGGGCCCGAACCGCGAGCACAAGCTGGGCATCCTGGCGCGCACGCCCGTCGGTCGCGAAGGCACGATGGTGGAGACCGCCGACGCCATCGAGTTCCTGGCCTCCGACCGGGCTTCCTACATCACCGGGACCGATCTGCTGGTGGATGGCGGGTCCGCCGCCGCGGCGCTGTTTCCGGACGGGTAGCCCGCCGCCGCCAGGGGAAACTGCGAGATGCCGACATCGATCACACGAGACCTGGGCCGCTTCGTCGCCGGCGTCCGGTTCAAGGATCTGCCGCCCGAAGCCGTCCGCGTCGCCAAGCTGGGGATGCTCGACAGCATCGCCGTAATGATCGCCGCCCGCGCCGACGGCGCGCCGCGACGTCTGCTGGAGGCGCTCGAGCCGGCCGCGGGGGACGCCACCGTGCTCTTCACGCCGCGCCGCGCTTCACCGGCGGAGGCCGCCCTGGTCAACGGCACGGCGGCGCACGCCTTCGACTACGACGACGTGGCGATGCGCGGCCATCCGAGCTGCGTCCTCGCGCCTGCGATCCTGGCCGAGGCTGAGCACCTGCAGGCGTCCGGGACGCGGATGATCGCGGCCTATGGCGCCGCCTACGAGGTCTGGGCGGAGCTGGTGCTTCGCGACCCCGATCCGCAGCACCTGCGCGGCTGGCATCTGACGGGCTGGATCGGCGCCATCGCCGCCGCTGCGGCCTGCGCGGCGCTGCGCGGACTTCCCGCCGACCAGGCGGCCATGGCCCTGGCCATCGCCGCGTCGCAAGGCTCCGGACTGATGGCCAACAGCGGCACCATGACCAAGCCCTTCCATGCCGGATGGGCCGCCCATTCGGGCGTCATCGCCGCCAGGCTCGCCGCGCGCGGGTTCACCGCCTCGCCCGACGCCCTGGAGCAGTCCACGGGCTGGCTCCGCGTGGTCTCGTCGGGCGGCCGGGTCGATCTCGACGCGCCGGTCACGGCCGGCCGGCCCTGGCGGATCGCCGAGCTCGGGATCGCGATCCGGCGCCATCCCGTCTGCTACGTCGGCCATCGGCTGGTGGACGGGGCGCTGGCGATCGCCGAGCGCACGCCGCTGGAGGCGGCGGACATCGCCGACGTCCGCGCCTCGCTGTCCGGCCAGGCCGCGGACATATTGCGCTTCCATCGGCCGACCAACGGCGCCCAGGCCAAGTTCAGCGCCGAGTTCGGCCTGGCCGTGGCGCTGCTCAAGGGCCGCATCACCCCCGCCGACCTCGACGACGCGTTCGTGCAGAGCCCGGCGGTCCAGTCCCTGATGGCGCGCGTCGTGGTGGAGGCCCGAGACCCTGGCGCCCCCGACGCGGCGGCCGAGTTCGATCACGTGACGATCCGGACCCGCGACGGGACCGAGCTGCACAGCGGCCCGGTGAAAGCCATCATCGGCTCGCCCGAGCGGCCGCTCGACGCCGAACAGCTACGCGCCAAGTTCGCCGACTGCATCGCCTACGGGACGCAAGGGGCCGCCACGCCGGCCTTCGTCGCCGATTTCATGACCCGGCTGGACACCCTGGAACAGCTTTCGGACGCGCGCGAGCTGCGCGCCTTCGCCTGCTGATTCCGTTCGAGTCCTAGCGCACCACCGGGATGAGGCTGAGCTCGTGGCGGTCCAGCTCCTCCTCGAGCTGGTAGTAGGCCGCCTCGCCGATCCCGCCCTCGACGCGCAGGCTGAGCAGCGCCTCGCGCTTGGCCTCCAGCACCGCGCGGCTCAGCCGGTCCTGCTCCAGCTCGACCACCCCGTCGCCGCCCGCCTCGCGGATCGCGGCCAGGTGCTCATTGTAGTGGCTGCGCAGCCGCCCGGCCGGCTCGGCGGGCTCGTCCCGCAGCCGCGACAGCGCCGCGCCCAGCACCGCCTCCCGTGCGCGCCGGATCTCGCCGGCCAGGATCCCGTCGTCCTTCAGCCTCATGAGGCGGATCACCGGTCCCAGGGTGAACCCCTGGATCACCAGGGTCCCCATCACCACCGCGAAGGTGGCCAGCAGCAACAGGTCGCGGGCGGGGAAGTCCTGCGGCAGCGCATAGGCCGCGGCCAGGCTCACCACCCCGCGCATCCCCGACCAGCCGACCACCAGGGCCGAGCGGGCGGTGGGCGCGCCCTGCCCGCCCCTATCCTGCGCGCGAAGCCCCCAGAGCCGGTTGGCGCCATGGTAGAGCAGCACCCAGACGATGCGCGCCGCCACCGCGGCCCCCAGCACGGCCAGGGCGAAGACCGAGTATTCGGCGCGCTGGGCCGGCGCCAGGTCCCGCCACAGCGGGCCCACCTGCAGCCCCACGAGGGCAAAGGCCATGGCGTTCAGCGCGAACACCACGGTCTCCCAGACGGCGTAGGACGGCGCCCGCACGGCCGCCGGGATCCGCGCGGCCAGCCTCGCCGTCACCATGGCGTGCACCACCACCGTGATGATCGCCGACAGGCCCAGCCGGTCGGCCAGGATCCACACCCCGAAGGTCGAGATGAACTGCAGCAGGATGGCGTTGGGCGCGTCGTCCACGCCCCGCAGCGCCATGCGGATGAGCCACGCGGTGGCGAAGCCGGCCGCGACGCTGCCCAGCAGCGCCCAGGCCACGGCGCCGACCAGCGGCCAGCCAAGGGTCAGGCCCGACACCGCCGCGGTCACCGCCAGCCGGTAGGTCAGCAGCGAGGTGGCGTCGTTGAACAGGCTCTCGCCCTCCAGGATGGTGCGGATCCGGTGCGGCACCGGCACGGCGCGCAGCACGGCGGTGGCCGCCGCGGCGTCGGGCGGGGCCACGATGGCGCCCAGCGCGATCGCCGCGGCCCAGCTCAGCTCCGGCCGCAGCCCCCGCGCCGTCAGCGCCACCGCCGCCACCGTCACCCCCACCGCGATCACCGACAGGAAGAGGATCGGCGCCAGGTTGCGCTTCAGGTCCCGCGGCGAGCTGTCGAAGGCCGCGTCCAGCAGCACCGGCGCCACGAACAGGGCCAGCGCCAGCTCGGGATCGAGCCGCAGGTCGGGCGCGAACGGCAGGAAGGCGGCGGCGGCCCCGCCCAGCGCCAGGAACGGCGGAAACGGCGCGTTCATCCGCCGCGCCAGCAGCGACAGCACCACGGCGCCGAACAGCACCGTGAGAATCGTCTCGAAGGCATGCATCGGCGCGCCCTATCTATGGAGCCTCGGGAGCGGCGAGCTTAAGTGAGCCGACGACGGTTGAGGAGACGAGCCGGATGACCCCTGCCCGCGCGACCCCCGGCGGCGATCCTGCGCCGCCAAGCCCCGCCGACCCGCCGCCGCCGACCGTCGTCGTGCGCAAGGCTGTGGCCGCCGACCTGCCCGCCCTGGGCCGGCTGGGCGCCCTGCTGGTGGCGGTGCACCACGACTTCGACGCGGCGCGGTTCTTTCCGGCCGGCCCCGGGACCGAGCAGGGCTACGCCCAGTTCCTGGCCACGCAGCTCGAGGCGCCGGACGCCGTCGTCCTCGTCGCGGAGGCGGGCGGAACCGTGCTCGGCTACAGCTACGCCGCGCTCGAAGGGCTGAACTTCATGGCCCTGCGCGGCCCGGCGGGCGTCCTGCAGGACATCATCGTCGATCCGGCCCAGCGCCGGCGCGGCGCGGGCCGCTTGCTCCTCGACGCCGCCCTGGCCGCGCTCAGGGATCTCGGCGCCCGACAGGTCGTGCTCTCCACGGCCCACCGCAACGCGGCCGCCCAGCGCCTCTTCGCCGCCGCGGGCTTCCGGCCCACGATGATCGAGATGACGCGGGAGCTTCCCTAGCTTGGCCGTCACGGCCTGCCTTGCGCCGGCGCGGGACCGTAGAGAAACCGGGACGCCGCCATGTAGAGCGGCACGACCACGACGAAGAGCATGACGGAATTGGCCAGGGCGTAGCGGATCGAAACGCCGCCGCCATAGAGATCGGAGAGCCAGCCCACCGCCAGCGGCCCGACGCCGAAGCCCATCAGGACCGCCAGGAGCTGGACGAACGACATGATCGTCCCGCGCATCGGCGCCGGCGAATGGGTGGTGATCACCGCGAAGGTCAGGGCCGCGAAGCCGCTGCGCAGGAAGTCGGCGACGATGTAGCCCCCCACGGCCAGGATGAGGACCGGCGTGAACAGCATGACCATGCTGCAGGCGAAGGAGCCCGCGAGGCACATCCAGACGATCCGCAGCGTCCAGGCCGCGTCGCGCGCGCTCAGCCGGTCGGACAGCCAGCCGAACGCCGGCGGTCCCACGGCGCCGCAGAGGCCGCCGCCGATCCCGAGGATGACGCCCACCTCCTTCAGGCCCAGGTGGTGCGCGCGCATGAAGAAGGCGGCGGTCCAGGCCCCGAGCGCGACGCTGATCAGCGACACCAGGCCCACCGCGGCGATCAGGCAGATGAGCGCCGGCTGGCGCGCCACATAGGCCAGCGCGGCGGCCAGGCCCGGCGTCGGCGGGCGAGGCCCGTCTTCCACCGGCGCGGCCTCCATCCCGCCGCGGACCGGCTCCTTGACGGTCAGCACCAGAAGCAGGGCCAGCAGCACGCCGGGCGCGCCCACCAGCATGAAGGCCGCCCGCCATCCATAGCTGGCGGCGATCAAGGCGCCCGCGACGCTGGCCAAGAGGGCCCCCAGGCTGGAGTTGATGTAGTAGACCCCGAAGGCGAGCCCGCGCTGGCGCGGCGGGAAGATGTCCCCCAAGAGCGGCATCGAGATCGGCAGGGCCCCGGATTCCGCCACGCCGACGCCAATCCGCGCCAGGATCAGGCTGGTGACGTTTCCGGCCAGGCCGCCCAGGGCCGTGCAGGCGCTCCAGGCCGTCAGGATCACGGCCAGCATGTTGCGGCGGTTCACCCGGTCGCTGAGCATGCCCATCGGGATCACCGCCAGCGCGAAGGCGAGCCCGTAGCCCGTCCCGGAGATCAGTCCGAGCTGGCTGTCCTTCAGCTTGAACTCATGCCGGATCGGCTCGATCAGGATGCCCGGCAGGCCGCGGTCCATCGCGTGACACGCGAAGACCAGGATCAGCACGACCATGACGTACCAGCGGTAGCCGGCGTTGGCGTAGGGCGACGCGGCGGCCGAAGTCCCCCGTTGCGCCTCGTCGCCTGCCCTGGAGCCCGCCAATTCGATCCCCCGCGTCCACCCGCGCGTTCAGCCTAGGCCCGAACCGAAACCTCCGGCGAGGCCTGATCCCGTTCACGATGCTGACACAGGACGTCTCCCGCTGTTCAGTCCCCGCTGTTCCCGATCAACCGGAGACCCCGTCGTCGTCCAGGTTGCGGAACGCCGCCATGGCGGTTTCGAGACGCTGCAGCATGAGCCGGAACAGCACCGGTCCCACGCTGATCCTTGCAGCGCCCGCGGCGACCAGGTCTGCAAGCCGCGGCGCGCCCGGGCGCCACAGGACATTGGTGGGCCCCATCGCCGCGAAGTCGCCGATCGCGGCGAGGTCGGTCAGGAAGATGGGATAGACGCAATCGGCGCCGGCCTCGATGTAGCAGCGGGCCCGCGCCAGACCGTCGATGACCGCGCCGCCTTGGGTGAAGACATCGACCCTGGCGTTCAACACCAGGTCGACGCCGCGCGCGCGCCCGGCCGCCTTGACCGCCCGGATGCGCTCGGCCTGCCGCCCGGGCTCGACCAGGCCGCCGCCGTCATGATCGCTGTCTTCGAGGTTCAGGCCGCAGGCGCCTGCCCGCAGCATCCGGTCCACGAGGTCTTCCGCAGCCAGGCCATAGCCGTCCTCGAGGTCGGCGGTGACCGGCAGCGAGACGGATCGAGCGATGCGCCCCAAGGCGCCGAAAGCGACGTCCGGCGGAAGCTTGCCGTGGTCCTCGTAGCCGTTGACCGGAGCGACGGCCGCGCTGGCGGTCGCCACGGCGGCCATGCCCGCCGCCTCGGCGACGCGCGCGCTCGGCGGATCCCAGACATTCGCCAGCATCAGCGGCGCCCCGCGCCTGTGCAGGCCGCGCAAGGTCTCGGCCTCCGCTCCCAGGTCGCGGCGTGGGACGTCGGAAGGCGACGGGCTCATGTGGCGGTCCCCCAAATCGCATCGGCAAGACATGTTCGCATGTGGTCCCTCTTGCGCTCCGCAGCGCAAACCCGCGCGCGGTCATCGCTCCAAGGACGCATCAGACCCCCCATCTGTGACACGGCCTGGGGGAAACCGGGGACAGTTCATCTGCGCCGGGAGCGCCCCTTCACCGCCGACGCCGTGCCTCGTCCAACGGACAGGCCGGGCCTTGGGCGGCGGGCGCTCGTCGGCCATCGCCCGGAAGCCTCCGAGGCCGTTGACGACGCTTCAGGCCACAGGCGGTGTCACCATAGGGGCCGCGGGGGCGCGCTGTGAAGGAACCTACTCGGTGGCGGGTCGTTAGGCCGCCGACAGAGGTCTGGCGTAGCCGCAATCCAGCTCTGCCTTACGGGGCTGACAAATGTCCGAGTTGCTGCGGCCATTGGTGTTGATCGTCGACGACGAGGTCCTGATCAACGACCTTGTCGCGGAAGCCATGAGCGAGGCCGGATACGAAATCGAGGTGGTGCACGACGGCGCATCGGCCCTCGCCTTGTTGGACGGGGACCGGCCGTTTCGTGCTGTCGTCACAGACGTCAATCTGGGCTCGGGGCCGAGCGGCTGGGACGTCGCGCGCCGCGCCCGAGAGACCACGCCAGAACTGCCCGTCGTCTATGTCTCTGGCGGCGACGCCCAGGATTGGAGCGCTCGCGGAGTGCCCGGCAGCACGATGATCACCAAGCCCTTCGCAGCGGCCCAAATTGTGACGGCCGTGTCCGCACTTATGAACAAGGGCGACACCTCGGCCTAAGCCGCGAACCGTGTTTGCCGGTTGTGGGGACATCCCGTCGGCCTTAGCGGCAGCTTGCAACGCAAAGTTTTCTGACACGTTTGCTGCGGACCATGAGCAAGCCAAAACGCAACAATAAACTCTCGCCCGCAACGCGAGAGCACCCGACCGCAACGGTTGTTAAGTCTCCAAAGGCGAAGCTGCTGCCCCCAGACCTTCCTACGCCCGAGCGCATTGATCGCGAAAACGATCTCGCCTGAGGCTCCTGCGTGGGCGACGCCCACTATGTCGGATCGACGACATAATCATCTGGGAAGTGGATAACCTGTGCTATCGTTGCTCACCGCTGGCAGCGACCCTCTGGGCGCCGGCGACTGAGAGAAACGGTTTCGACCGCGCGCTCCCGCCTGATGGACGGGAGTGTGTCATGTCCAGGACCTTCCTCTGCTACCTCCACAAGCCCGATACGTTCACGCCTGAGTTTCGCATCGTCGCTTGCGAGACGGAAGAAATGTTGCCGGAGGCGCTCCAGACGCAGTTGCCCTCGTGGGGAGCCTACAACGCAATCGACGTTTACAACGAAGCCGATCAGATGATTTTTCGTTTCAATCGAGACGGCCGACCAACACAGTAGATTTCGTAACAAACGACATATGCAGGGAACCGAATAGGCTCTGCCGTACTATAGTAAAGTGAGCGAGCACTGCTTGAGTATGGTGCCGCAAAATTCGCCGGGTACGCCTTTCGCGTCGCGAGGCTCCGGATTGATGAATTGACGACATTGCCAAGTCCTCATCCCGATACCAGCCGGGCGCTCGCGCTGGCGGTTGTCGCGGCCTCCACCGCGCCATTGGTTCTCCTCGACGGGGCGCTGACCGTGGTGGCGGCAAGTGTCTCGTTTTTCCAGGCATTTCAGATCAAGCCCGCCGACGCGGTGGGGCAGCCGTTGGCGAAGCTCAATTCGGGCGAATGGAACGGCCGTCAACTGCAGGCTCTGCTGAAGGCGACCGCCGCCGGAACCGCCCAGGTTGACGCCTACGAGATGGACTTGAAAGGCGACCGTCCGTCGCCAAGGCGACTGCTGATCAACGTCCATAAGCTCGACTACGGCGACCCCGAACACGTGCGGATCATGCTGTCGGTCGCCGACGTCACCGACGCGCGCCTCGCCGAAAAAGTCAAGGACGACCTGCTGCGGGAAAAGGCGATCCTGCTCCAAGAGATCCAGCATCGGGTCGCCAACAGCCTGCAGATCATCGCCAGCGTCATTCTGCAGAGCGCCCGAAAGGTGCAGTCCGAGGAAACGCGCACGTACCTCCACGACGCCCACAACCGGGTCATGTCGATCGCCACGTTGCAGAAGCAGCTAGCGGCGTCGCGCCTCGGCGACGTCGAGCTGCGGGCCTATTTTCAACAGCTCTGCGAAAGCATTGGGGCCTCGATGATCCGCGATCACAACCAGCTCACGCTGGATGTGGATGTGGACAGCAGCGCCGTTCCCGCCGACGTATCCGTGAGCCTGGGCCTCGTGGTCACCGAACTCGTCATCAACGCGCTGAAACATGCATTTCCAGGCGGACGGCCAGGCGGGATCGTGGTGGGCTACCATTCCCAGGGAGCGAACTGGATACTTTCGGTCACCGACAACGGGGTCGGGATGCCCAAGGACGCCGCCAGCCAGACCCCCGGCCTGGGCACCAGCATCGTCGCGGCTCTGGCAAGTCAGCTAAAGTCTCGCGTCCAGGTCCTCGAGGCGCACCCTGGAACCGCCGTGTCGCTCACCCACACACATTTGGCGGCGGTGGAGGTGGAGACGGGCGACCAGCCGCATAAGGCGGCGCTCTGAGGCGTGTTCTATGGCCGCCAGACTCGCTGAAAAAACTTGACCACGGGCCGTTCTCGTGTTCTTGTTTTGTTCATGCCTGACGCAGCCGGGACCATCGAGCGGGCCGACCTCATCCTCGATGAGCTGGCCAGGCTCGGCCTCAGCCTGGCCCGCGACATGGCCCAGCGCGCCGAGGCGGCCAAGGACGACGACCAGG
>Ga0070668_100001277_pt1 | contig 17996 bp, 9 predicted proteins | sample KBSS43metaG_FD_64661 | JGI IMG/M metagenome (GOLD analysis project Ga0070668, IMG submission 64661) | Switchgrass rhizosphere microbial communities from Kellogg Biological Station, Michigan, USA - KBS S4-3 metaG | ecosystem: Host-associated > Plants > Roots > Rhizosphere > Soil ... | reverse complement strand
CGAGGGGGTCGGCGAACCCGACATGCACAACCGACCTCGAGCCGGCGTGGGAGCCTCGGGACACCGGCTGACGCGTCGCCGTGCACGGCGACGCGTCGCTGGACGTCGAGCTCAGGATGCGGCACCGCCGCATCTGGTCGACGCTAGACCTGCCACACGCGCCAGCCGTCATCGGACGACGCACTGGCTCGCCTTGATCGTGCCGTAGCCACCGAGCCCCAAACGGGCATCGTTGTTGGCCGCTGCGTAGCTGGGCCCACCGCCGCCGAAGAAGCGGGTCCCGTCGACGGCCAGCGCGGCGCAGCCGTTCTTCCAATTGACCACCACCTGGCAGTCGCGGGCCTTCGTGCTGCAGCGGTACAGCGCCTCGTTGGCCGCGGCCTGCTGCGACGCGTTGATCGACAGACCCGTGAACTGGATGCTCGGCGAGTACGCGATCGCGACGTACCGATCCGAAGCGGGCGGCGGCGCGGGCACCGTCGTCGGCGTGGCACTAGCGGCGGCCATCGGGCCTATCAGTCCGGCAACGCCTGCGCCTGCTGAGACGAGCAGCGCGGCGGCAACGAGGCTGCGGCGGGAGGTGGATTGCTTGGTGCTCATGTCGATCTCCTTTGGTGTTCGCCGCCCTCGCTGGGCCGCGTTCACCTGCTAGGGGGCGCGAGCAGATCGGTTTCGCACACTTTTTTCCAAGAGAGTTTCCGGCATCCGCGCCTGAGCCAAATCAGCTCGACACGCGAACCTCGCCAGCGATCGTCGCGCGCAGCTCCGCGAGGCGGGCGATGGTCTTCTCCGCCGCGGTGTCGCCGGGCCTGAGCTTCGCCAGCAAGAGGGCGGCGAACTCGAGCTGCTTGTCGGCCGCAGCGAGCTCAGCAGCGCTAGGCGCAGTCTCGCGAATCACCTTCTGATACGCGGCCCGAACCCGCTCGGCCTCGTCGCCATCGGACCCAAGCAGGGTCGGAAGGGCCCGCACAAGGGCCGATTCCGCGATCCCGATCGCAGTGCTGAATGCCCGGTCGTTGTGGAACCGCTCGGCCGCGGTGACCTCGCAGCGGTCGATGAGGATGCCGGCACCGGGAACTCCGACGCCGAGCAGCGCCTTCGCCGCCAGCCAGTTCAGCACCGGGCACGGGTCGAACTGCTGCCGATCAACGTTGCGCTGGTGTGCCATCCGATAGTTCTCTGCTGCCGCGGTTAGCGCGGTCTTGGCGTCCGCCGCGTTCGCTTCTGCGACGGCGCGACGTTTGTAGACGTCGCCGAGCTGTGAATGGCGTTCGGCTGTCGGAGCCAGGGCGATGAGTCCTTCGAGCCGGGTGATCGCGTCTCGACGCAATCCGATCGCAGCTTCGACATTGCCGTCGACGGTGTCGTCGGCCTGACACGCCTCGTACCGGGCGAGTTCCTCGACGGCGCGCATCGTCGTCGTGCTGTCAGTCCCGTCACCGGCGAGCGCCGCAGCGAGGTAGTCGCGGGCTACATCGAACCGGCCGAGTTCGCCGAACGCGTAGCCGATGTCCATTAACACGTCGGTGCTGCCGAGCCAGTCAGTGGGGCAACGGTCGACCAATTCCTCGAGGCTCCGAACCGAAGCACTCACCGAGGTGCCCGCGTCCTTGCTGCCTTGGGTCGCCCGCCGTGCGAGACTACGTACTGCCTCGATGAACTCGGCGGCGTCGACGTGCCCGAGTGGCGGCGCGCTATTGCGGTAACCGCTTGGGTCGAGCCGATAGTCGGGGTCCCCATAAGCCTGATAGGCACCCCAGGTGTTGGTGTCGGGGTGCTTGTCGTAGGTCTCGTCGCGCGCCGCCCGGAGCGCGCGCCCGAAGGTTTCACCGTCCAGCATATTGCCGTAGAACATCTCGGCGAAAAGTTTCGCAGCGGCGTCGTCCACAGCCCAGCCTGCCGCGACGACGGCGCGCACACCCATCTCTATCAACTCGCGAGAAACGCTGGCCGCCAAGCGATTGAACTCCACGCCGGACGTTCGCGGCACCGCCTGCGGTCCGGTCTGCCCGATGTGGCAGCAGTTCAGGAACACCAGCTCCGGCACCTGTTGCATCTGCCCCACCTCGACGGCCGTCAGGAACACGCCGTTGTCGAGCACCACGCCGCTGCGGGCCTTGCCGTCCGTCGTCGGCGACGGTTCGTAGTGACCGTGCCCCGCGATGTGCACTATGCGATACGGCTTTTCGTACAGCCCGGCGAGCACCTGCAGCGCGGACGGGGTCGCGGCGGGCTTCTTCACGTCGAACCGCTTGCACAAGAGCTCGTAGACGGCATCGGCTTCGGCGGCCGCCCCGTCGAGCTGGGAGAACGGCGGGCTGACCCGCGGGTCGCCGACCACGTATGCGGCCGTTCCCGCGCGGGCGCCGATTTGCGGACGGTAGCTCGAGGTCTGCAACTGACGCACCAGCCCCTTGGCGAGGCACAGCGGTTTGTCGCCGGGACTCATCAATTCCCATGGGTACGCGGCACTTTCGGCGTCGAGCACTAGCACCAGGTTGTCGACCCGCGCGAGCCCCGACTTGAGCTCGTTAGGAATCGTCAACTCGAACAGCACGCGTGACTCTTCCTGGCTGAAGCTTGGCTGCGAGATCGAATCCTTGATGAGGCGCTCGACGAGCTCTGGTTGGCGCTGCTGCGAAGTGGCCTCGGCGCGCGCTCGGTCCGAGAGGGTGAGGAACTTGATCTCGCGGTGCGCTTCGGCTTCGTCGCTCTGTGCGCCGATCGCCAACTCCGCGAGTGCCTCGACCAGTTCGGGGTCTGCGGCGCCCGATTCGACGACGGCCCGCTTGAGCCGATCGGCAAGTGGCCTAGGGAGCCGCGTCGGCCCGGCGGGTCGAGCGGGCGTCACGACGCTCACCTCCCATCGGCGCCAAGCGTCACGCCCCGTCGTCGACATCAGACGTCGGCGGCCCTCACGTCCGCGTCGAAGTAGCGGCGCGGCTTCGATGCGAGTTTGGAGTTCCTTTCCGATCACCGGCGCGAGCCGCTTGACCGCATGCGCCGCCTCGATGGCGGTGTCTGCGTAGAGCTCGACGATCTCGACCTCATGGATGCTGTTGGCCCCTCCCTCGGCACTCGCAAGCTCGCGGTTGACCTGGGCGATCGCACGCAGGATCGCCGCGACCGAATCCCCGACGGCGATGTTCGCATTGGAGTTGCCGCCGACCAGCAGCACCGAGAGGCCCACCTTCGCCAGATGCGATTCGCCGGTGGAAGGACCGCAGAGGTCGTTGCGAAGTTCTAGCAGGTACTGGAGCGCGGCACGTCGGATCAGGTCGCCGAGTTGCCCAGCCGTGAGTTCGCCCCACTTGCCGAGCCCCATGACGATCGCACCCGGCCTGCGCCCCAACACCTCCTGCGCCGGCGTGGGCTTGCGAAGCACGACCGCCACCGACCCGAACGCTCCGGGATAGAGCCCGAGGGAATAACGTTGCATCAGTGCGCCGCTCAGCATTGCGTCGACCTGAGCCTCGGCGGCGATGATGGTGTCACCTTCGTAGTGCCCCACCATGATCGGGTGACGCGCGTATCTCAGATCGCCGTGCACCACCGACGCCCGGAAGCTCGGCTGCTCGGCATGCCGATACGGCCTACCCGGCTTCTTGCCGAGAATGCCTGCGGCCAGCGATGTCTCGGCCGGGTAGAGCACCGGCTCGGGAAGCGCGCGGTACGTCACCGCGCCGCCCGCGGCCTCGCTGGGTGCGACCGTCGACAGTCGCGACGTGGCGCCCTTGTCGAGCAACTCCCTGATTGCGGGAAGCCCAGCCGGGTGCGACGGGAGGTCGCCGTGCACCGCTTGCATGTACCACATCGGTACGCCTGGGAGTTGGCCCGACTCGTAGGTCACCCGGCCGTCGCCCTCTGACGTCACCGACAGCACCACCCGACCGTCGACGAGCTCGACCCCGGATACGGTGCGCGCCGACACTCCGGCCACGTAGTGCACGCGATCCGCATGCGGAATCACCGTCGTCGCCGCGGCGAGCGAGTCGACCGTCCGCTGAGCCTCCGCTAGCCGGTCGTTGGTCGGAACGGCGGACTCCGGCCGCTGTGACTGATAGTTCTCCCAATGACTTCGAGCGAAGTAGTCGGCGCCGGGAAGAAGTTCGAGCAGCCCCGGGTACCCCGCTGCGATGGCGGCGACGGCGGCGGTATCGCGGCCGTGGTCGAGCAGGGCAAGTTGCCGGACACCCGCCGAGGTGCCCAGCAGGGCCTCGACGGCCTCGTGCGAGCCCCGGTTCGGCGTGCCCAGCATGACCAGGCGCGCACCGTCGCGCTCGCAGACGCGGTCCCACAGGTCGTGTCGTTGCGCGATCATCGCGCGCACCACCAGTCCGCCCATCCCGTGTGCGACGAAGCGGACCGGTTGTGTCGAGTGCTTCAACGCATCGTCGACCTCGACGGCCAACAGCCCCGCGGCCCTGGTGACCGATCGGCGCCAGTCGTACGCGAACGGGATGACCTCGTGCGAATCCTGCAGGTATTCGCAGAGGTCGCGATACCCGTCGCCGACGAGGGAGACCGGTTGGACACTCGCGGCGTCCACGTCTGCGAGGTCGCCAAGTCGACCCTCCAGCAGCGCGGAATACTGCAGCCACACCTTTTCTTCGCCGACGTTGAGGTGGGAACCCATGATTCCCGGCAGCACGAAGACCATCGGTCGGCCGGATCCGGTTCCGCGCTGCGCCGAACGCAGCATCGGCACCGGTTGCACTTCGCCGTGCGGAAGCGCGAGGAAGGGTTCGGCGGGCTTGCCCGGCGCGGCGGCCAGCCAGTTGACAAGCGCGGCTCGCGTGCGCGGATTCCGGAAGTAGTTGAAATGGCTGACGTCGGCACCCTTGTCGAACACATAACCGGCTACCTCGCGCCGTGCGCCGTGGAACATCGAATCGGTGTTGACGACGAGGTCGTTGTCACGCGACTCGTAAAGGAACTGGTCGTTGGCGAAGACGCCGAGGCGCTTGAGCCAGTTGCCGCCTTGGATGTCGCCAGCTACCACGCCGAGCGCGCCGTTCGCGGGCGTCTCGGGGTTGTTGAGCAGCCCGACGAGAGGCGACTCCGGGACCATCGCCTCAAGGCCGGGAAGCAACTGGGGCCGGGTCCGATTCTTGATGATCTCCAGCGCGATCCGTGTGGTGACCTCATACAGCGGGTTGCCGGTGAGTCCGGGAATCAGGCCGACGAGGTTGGTGAGCACCGACATCAGAAAGTCGAGGTTCTCCGAGGCCAGCAGCGTGCCACGCGACGGCGCGGCACAGCGGACGAATCGTTCGACTCTGAGCTTCTTCTGCGCGAGCAGCCCTGCGAGTCGTTGCAGTTGGCGCCGGTCGTGCTCGTCGGCCTGCAGGAGTTCTGGATCCTTGCGGTCGAACCGCGCGACGAGATGCGAGCTGATCGACGTCAGTGACAGCAGGTCGCCGACGAGTCCACCGCGCGAGTGGGAGACGAGGCTGACGCGGGCGTTCGGCGGCAACGCGGAGACCAATTCGATGGCGTTGTCGATGGGGCTGTCGCTGATGGTGCGGTGCTCGAAGGCGTAGATGCGGTCACCGAAGAGTTGAGTCAGCGCCTGCCACTGCGGCTGTGCGTCCTCGCCGAGGAACGCGCCGAAGCTTCCGCGGGTGGACGACGCGGTGCCGTGGAGGAAGACGAGCATTGGCTTTTCGACGTCGTAGCCGTCGAAGCTCGCGGGCTCGGGATCTGGTTCCCCTGGGGCGAGGTCGCGGGTGGCGTCGCTCCACGAGTACAGGCCCGGCCCGGGTCGGAGCCTGCCTTCGATCGTCCGCATCAGCGCCTTGGTGGCGAACCAGGCGGGCAGTTTCACGGCGAGGTCGATGCCGAGCTCGCTCGCCAACTCCTCGAGGTCCGAGGGCCAGAGGTCCGGGTGTCCGAGAATGTCCTCGACTTTGGTGCGCTTCAACTTCAGCACGCGGAGCCGGTTTTGAACCCAGTCCGTGATTCCGCGCCGGGAGACCCGCGGCAGTGTGTCGACGCTGACGGCGTCGCCGACCTTGGCGTCCGGCCGCAGCAGGAGCACTTCCTCCTGAAATCGGCGGGCTGACGTCCAGATCCTGAACCCGCCCTGAACCTCGAATTCGAGGATGTCGTCGTCGTCGACCGGCAGCACTTCTGGCTCGTCGGCCCGTTCGCGGGCGGACTGAGACAGGTTGAAGGAGGCCACCACCTCGAGGTCGTCGAAGAGGTCGGTGATCGATGGGGTGTGTTCGGCGCCGGGCGGACCGCCACGCGTCGCGAGTCGATCACCCTCGTCGCGGCGGCCAACGATCGAGAGCTTCACCGTCATGTCCGCCTCCGAGTCCTCTGCGTCCCGTCTCAGACTGGGCGCCGCAAAGGCCTCGGTGATGCGTAGTGGACTACTCGAATGTGCTCAGCGGTAGTAGAGCTCGCCGCCGGTGGGGTATCCACCGCCGGACGTGGTGATGTGGACGTGGTCGTAGTGGCCGTATCCACCGCCTCGCGCGCCGCCCGGCGTGTAGTAGGTGCCGCGCCAGATGGCGTCTTGGATTCCGAGCCGCTGGGAGTTCTTGAGCACGTACGCGACGATCTCGTCGCCCAGCTCGATGCCGTCGGCGGAGCTGGCATTCGGGATCATGACGTCGAGTGCCAGGCCGTCGGGATGCCACCTCAGCGCATCCGGCCGAACGCCGCCGATGCTGTGGATCTCGGGGAAGAGCTCGCTGATGAGGCGGGATACCAGGATGGTCTTGACCTGGAGCCCCTGTTCGGGAGCGTCCCCGACGGGCAGCAGGAGTGGGCGCGTGTCGACCCGCCACCTCGATGCCGAAACCAGGGACATGGCACCAGAACTCGTCCCCGACGGCCCCTCTGCCGGAGGTGTTGCGAGCGCCACGGGCGCTGCGGCCACGATCTCGAAGCAGCACGGCGCCACGTCGCCGACGACTGCCGACGCTTCGCGCACGACTGGGTTCGCCTGGGTGTTGGCCGTGTAGGGGTGGACGTCGCCGCCTGCCGCGAAGAACACGGCCGCCGGGCCGATGACCGCAGCTAGGGCAACTGGCGAGACTCTCCGGTTGCTGGCTAATTGGTGTCGGCCCACGGATGGCACCTTACGACCAAACCGTGGCATGGGTAGCAACCTTCCGAGATCTGACCGTATGTCTTTTGTTACAAGATCGTGATCATAGCCGCGCGTTTCGCCGACTTCAACCCGACCGATCTCGTCTGCGCAGGTCAGGGATCCCGGCTAGGGTCCGAGCCCCAGGCCGCCCGTCAGTCCGCCGACAGTATTGGTCAGCCCGCCAGTCAGCCCACCAACGGTGTTCGTCACGCCGCCGGTCACCCCGCCGACCGTATTGGTCACGCTGCCGACGGTGTCGTTCACACCGCCGACGACGCTGCCCACCGGGTCCGACTTGGGCGTCGACGATGGCTTGGGCGTCGAGTACGAGCCAGTGGGCTTCGTCGACTTCGGCAGGTTCGACTCGTCCTCCTCTGGGGCTACCTGCTCATCGGCCTCCGAATCGCCATGCGTCTCCACCATCGGTGCTTCGTTACCGCCGGACACGGCCGGAGTGGTCGCCGTCGTGGACGTCTTTGCCTCGGGCGCTGCGGCTGCCAGCGGGGTCGCCTGCCCGGTCGCCGCGGCCAAGGGGTTCAGGCCGCCGAGCACGGCGTTGAGCACGTCTCCGAACCCGCCGAAGCCGCCGGCCCCACCGCCGAGAATGCTCGATAGCAGCTTGAACACTCCGATGATCACGTTGGGCGTCGCGGGCGTCGGGTTGCCGCTGAAGAACTCCTTCTGGATGCCCTTGACCAACGAATTGAAGATGTCGCCGGGCACCTTGCCCCAGTCGACGTCGGGGAACGACATGAACGCGGTCGGATCGCCGGCCTGGTCCAACGTCCGGACGTAAGTACCGTCGGGCATTCTGACGACGTCGGTGTAACCCAAATTGACCAGACTGGTCAACGCGGGTGCGAGTGCATTCGCCAACGTGCCCAACGGGTTTGGGAACGCGCCAAGGGTCATCAGGTTGGTCAGGTCGGTCAGCAGGTACAGCGGTTCGAGCAGCGGCAGGCTGTTGGCGGGCAGCGTCAGATAGAGGTTCAGCGCCAGCGGATCGGTGCCGAGCTTGCCGAGGATGTCCGTCAGCTGCGGGGTCAGATTCGACAGATCCACGCCCCGCAGGATGTAGGTCGGGAGCAGGAAGCCCATCAGATTGTTCGCCAACGAGAACGGATTGGGCCACGCCGCGAAGTCGGACAGCAGGTCGTACTCGACGGTGGCGTCGATCTTGATGGGGATGAGGTTCGCCCCGCCGAGCGACAGCCCGGTGCCGAGGATCGGCACCCCGCCGCTACTCGTCACCTGGGTTTCCGGCGTGACGGTGTCGATCCCGAACAGCCGCGCGAAGGGGTAGGCCCGCGCGAACAGCCCGCCGTTGGCACGACCCGGGTTGCGCAGCAACAGCATTGGCAGGATCGTCAGGCTGCCCAGCAGCGGATCGTCTCCCGGCGTCCGCGACTTCGCTCCACCCGGCTGGTACTGCAGGTCTTCGACGATCTTGGGGTAGGCCGCACCTGCGGCGAACGCGCCCATCCCGAAGCCGACGACGATCGGCACCCGTAGGTCGATCAGGTCGAGATTGGCGGGGATGGTGTTGACGACGTCGCCGAGCAGCCCGTCGAGCGACCCGACCAGTCCGCTCAGATTCAGCAATGGGTTGTCCAGCGACAGGATCTCGAGCTTGTCGAGCACCGTGGTGAGCAGCCCGTTCACGCCGAGCTTGGCGTACTCGGTGTTGTTCACTTCGTCGGCCACCGAATTGGGCAGCCCGGGCACCCAACCGACGTCCAGCCCAAGCAGTTTGAGCAGGGTGAACGGCGGGCCCGTCGTGATGAGCTTCAGGCCGGGGACGTCGAGGCCCGCCAGGTTGAGCGGATCGCTGAGGTCGAGCCCAAGCAGCGCCAACAGCTTGGTCACCGTCGTCATGCCGCTCGCGTCGGTGATGCCGAGCGCCTTGAGCGCGGGCCCGAGGATGCCGTTGGCGGCGTCGAGCCCGACCAAGTTCGCGAGCAGCGGCGACAGATCGATCGGGATCCTGTCCAGGACGCCACGCAGCAGGGCCGGGGGAAGGCTCTGCAGCAGGCTGGCCGGATCCATCCCCGAGGCGCGCGCTAGCGCCATCAGGTTGATGTTGTTGGTGATCGCCTCGAGGATGGCTGCAGCGATCTGCTGGGCCAGGTCGTAGCCCACGGTGCCGAGGCCGCCGGTTAGATCGGGGATCTGGTCGGGCGGAGGGAAGACCTTGACGGCCGCCGTGAGTTCGACGTTGCGGTTGAGCATCTGGTCGGTGGGTGGCGGAACCAGTCCGACGGTCAACGTGGCCGCGGTCATGGTCGCGGCGGCGGCGAGGGCGACCCTCTTCACCCGCGAGCCAACTTTGCGATCTCGCTCGAGACGATGCCTGTTGGACATGTCACTCGTCCTTCCGCCGCGCCGTACTCCTGCACGGTAACTCCATGCGCCCGGCGGTAGAGCTAAATTTCACGAAGTTGGCGAACGCGTCATAAGATTGCTGGCGCAAACAACTAAACTACGCTGTCGTCAATTGTCTGAGCGGGATATCCGCAGTACAAGAGGTGTACGCGCGCCGGACTCGACGTCTACCCGCAACCGAGCCACCGACAGCAATGGCTCACTAGACACGGATTTCAGCAAAGAATCTACCTAGGAGAGGTTGCCCGAAGTTGGGACACGTGTCCCCACCTTCGGATTCCGCACCGGTGAGCCGTGCCCGCCAACTGGGGCTCGTAGCCCGACGGTCTCCCCGCGGTGGCCAGTCGCTGCGGAAACCGCGGTTAGCCACGCGGAACGGGAACTAGAACGCGTTCGGGTCTTCCCGAACCGCGACTGGAACCGGATGCTGGTAGAGCCGGGACGGGTTTTCCCACGTCACCTTTCGGACGATCGACTCGGGCACTGCCCGTCGAGCTGCCAGGTGATGTGCCCGGCCAAGTTCTCGGCGAATCCGATGCCCGCCAGGTGGCGGAACGCCACCGCCAGCGTCTGTTCGTCGGAGAGGTCGACGCCGATGGGCGGTACCGTCGACGGCGCCCACACCTCCAGCCCGCCCCGGCGCACCTCGTCGGTCGTCATGGCTCCAGTTTCGTTCTGATCGCGTCGCGAAGTTGGCCTTTGGCGATCTTGCCGCCCGACGACCTCGGCAACTCGTCGAGGAGCTCGAGTCGTTCGGGCAGCAGTTCCTTGGAAACCCCTTGCTGGAGAAGGTGTTCGACGAGTGTCGGTAGATCCAGTTCGCCACCGTCCTTGAGCTCGACGAAGAGGCAGACGCGCTCGCCGAACACCGGGTCGGGCATCGCGACGGCCGCGGAGACGGCGACGGCCGGATGGGTGGCGACCACCTCCTCGACCTGGACCGCGCTGATGTTCTTCCCGCCGCGGATGATGAAGTCCGACGTGCGGCCCGTCAGGCTGAGGTAGCCGTCGGCGTCGAGTTCGCAGATGTCGCCCATCCGCATCCAGCCGTCGCGGGTGTACAGCTTGTCGTGATCGGTCCCACCGAGATAACCGAGGCTCAGCGCGGGCCCGCGGCAGGCCGGCTGTCCGCGGCCGGTCTCGGTGACATCGCGATCGCCGTCGAACAACCGCACCTGCATCTCCGGGACGATCCGCCCGGCGGTGCGCAGCCTGCGGTGCAACGGGTCCCCGACGGTGGTCGCACTCAACATGCCCGTCTCGTTGGAACCGTAGAACTGCAGGATCTTCGCTCCGGTGAGCTCTTCGAACTGCGCGGCCTGCGTGTACGGCAGCGGCTCTCCACCGGTGAAGACGACGCGCAAGCTGGTGACGTCGTGGTCGCCCAACGCAGGATCGGCCAGGATCATCATCAATTGCGTACTGACACAACATAAGACCGTTGCACGACGCCGTTCGATCGCTGCGCAGGTGTCGGCGGCGTCGAACCGCGGCATCCTCACCGCCGTTGCGCCGAGGTGGATGGGCGTGGTGTGAGACGTCCAGATTCCGAAGCCGAACGGCGTCGGGATGACGGGGAGGAACACGTCGTCGGGGGTGAGTTCGCCGTTGGCGACGGCCTTCTGATGGAAGTAGTGCCACCGATTCTGGGTGTGGACAACGCATTTGGGCAGTCCGGTGGTGCCCGAGGTGGAGTTGATCAGGAAGACGTCGTCGGGGCCTACGGCGGAAAGCCCGGTCTCGACGCCAACCGGACGCGTATCGACGAAGAGCTCGCCGGAACGATCGCCTAGTGTCACGGCGCGAAGCGCCGAATCGGCGTCGGCGGCCGCCTGCTGAGCAGACGCGAGCCGCTCGACGTCGCTGACCACCAACGAAGGCGCCGTCGTCCGCAGGAGCTGGCTCACCTCGCGCACGCCCGCCCTGGCGCCGAGTCCAACGGCCACAGCGCCACACCGTTCGATCGCGACGAGCAGGACGTGAATCGCGGACGTGTCCCCATGCCACACCGCGACGCGTTCACCCGTCGCTACGCCCAACTCTCGAAGCTGGTTGGCGAGGTTGGAAGCGGCATTGTCGAATTCGGACCACGTCAGTCGACGTTCGGTGACGCCCGCGGAGAAGTCGACGTAGGCCGCCTTGTCGGGTAACGACTCGGCGTTGCGCCGCACGCACTCGGACAGGGTGGTGTCCGACCACCAGCCCTGCGCCCGGAAATGCTCGGCTTCGGCACTGGTGACGGCGGCCGCGTCGACGCCCATCACCGCATCATAGGAAACCGCGGCAGGAGGCTCGCGGGCTTAGGCGGCGGACTTCCGCAATCCGTACATCGCCGTCGGTGACGCGGGCGCGATCAGGCCCGCGGCACGCCGCGATTGGGTGCTTCGACGAATGCTGGCCATCTCACGGAAAGTCGCCGCAACCTGTGCGGGATCGCCATGCACGGTGAACGTGCGCCGGTCCCACCACATCATCTTGGTCTGGTACCGCTCGTCGGGGTACGGAGTCGCGGGGATCGCGGCGACTTCCCCGCCGGACGAGCGCCACTGCTCCAGGCAGTGCGCGGCAGCGGTGGCCATGCAGAAGTCGATGTCCAGCAGCGCCATCGCGTGGAAGGCGCTGCGCGCGATCATCTTGGCGCGATGACCGCCACCGCCGGGTTCCTTGGCCAGCCAGGCCGCCTTCATCTCGAGGATGCCGTGGGGCACCCGCTCGGCGATCAATCTACGCACCTCGGCTTCGCCAGGGCGTCCCGCCCACTCGACGACGGCGTGCGAGTCCTCGGGACTGCGCAGCGGCCCCTTGCCGCGGACCCCGCCGACGACACGTCCGTCGAGGTCGATAAGCGCCCAAAAGAGGGCAGTGTCGTCCGCGCACCGCAGTGTGTCGGGGTCGACCACGTCAGTGACGCCGAATCGCGCGTAGCTCTCGATGGCACCGCGGTGGTAGTCGGCGAACAACTCCGGCTCGACGGCCGGACTGGCCACGACCATCGTGGTTTCGGCGACCGGATCCCAGAACGCGATGCGTCGGCGATCATCGAGCGACAGGGAGGGGGCGAGTTCGAGCGCTGTCATGCCGAAGTATCTCCATCTCGGGTGAACTGGACGAGGTGGCCTCCGCGGCACCGAAGACTTCCAACAGCTATATCATACTATCGGTATAAACAAGTGATGACCAGTAACTTCCTCGCATCTAATGACTGATAGCAACGTTATTTGCTGCCCAAAGGCCAGCTCGCCCAGAATTGACCCCCGCGGAGACTCCCATCCGTGCGCCAGCCTCCCGGTGGCGAGCGAAATCGGCGTCACCGAGGGACGCGCGATCTTGATGACGAACAAAACCCCTCGCGTACTGCGTCTTTCATCGTCGACGTCCAGGCCGCGGCGACGACCATCGACTCGGTGGAGCAAAAGCCCCCCGGTGACGCTGCCGGCGAAATCAGCCGCCGGTCATCGACGGCACTAAGGGTCCCCCCACGGTTGCTGGGTAACGATCACCATGTTTCACCACGGGTTTTGGCCCGATCAGGCAGGGACGGCAATGGCAACAAACCCAGCAGACGGAGAGTTAGCGAATAAATTTCGCACACGCTAATTTGCCTCGTCAACAATAGAAGTCGACTTGGTGACGCATACCCTCTGGACAATCGGGTAAAGTAACCCTAGCCATGTTCGCGATTCACCATCGTGAGCAAACTTTTGACACTGGTCGCTGAGTGTCAATAGCAAATCGAACGGGCCACTGGAGCGAAGTGTCGGGTGTCGGGGAACGGTGATGCAGAGTTCGGTGTTCGAGGTCCCCTGGTGAGGCACCACGAACGATTCGTCGGTGCCGATGACCCCGGCACCGACCCCGTCCATCCCGGCTACGTCCCCGAACCGAATTCCACGAACGGCCATCGAGACCTCGACCTGGGCCGATTCGCTCAGATCGTCGACCACAGCCCGGACGCGATATGCGTCCACCAGGACGGCCGCTTCGTCTACTTCAACGCCGTCGCCGTGCGTTGGCTGGGCGCACGATCGGTCGGCGAGCTCGCCGGGCATGCCGTCTCCCGCTTCGTACACGCCCGCTCCATCTCGTTGATCTTGGCGCGAATGGCAAACTTGCGGCGCCCCGGCGACACGGCGGCGCCGGCGCGGGCAACGGTCGTGCGGCTCGACGGCACCGAATTGCACGTCGAGGCGGTGTCGTCGATGACGACGTGGAACGGCGAGCTCGCCTACCAGCTGATTCTCCGCGACCTAACCGAGTATCGCGCGACCCACGACACGCTGGCTCACCAGGCCGCGCTCGTCGACCACGCCAGCGACGCGATCATCTCGATCACCAAGGGCGGCATGGTGACCAGTTGGAATCCGGCGGCCGAACGGATCTACCGACGGCCACCCCAGCGGGCGCTGGCGCTGCCCGTCGAGGTCGCCGTCGGAGCGCCCGTCGACCCGGCCGCGATCGCCGAAGCCGGCGGCGTCGTCCATTCGTCCCACTACGCGATGGACGGTTCGGTCCGGACGATGCGCGTGTCGGCGACCGAGTTCGACAACGGCTACGTGCTGCTGTGTTCCGACGAAACCGCCTTGCGACGCGCGGCACGGAACCTGCGGACCGTCGTCAACACACTGCAGGAAGGCGTCGTCGTCGTCGACCAGAACGGCTGGGTGCTGACCATCAACCCGTCCGCGCGCCGCATCCTGGGCGTGGATGCCGACGAGGCTCAGGTCAATTACGGCCACCGGCTCCGCAACCTCGTCATCTACGACACGGCCGGCCGGCCGCTCTCCGAGCACGAACGCCCCATCGCCAGGGCGTTCGCGACGGGGGTGCCGACGATCGGGCGCACCGTCGGCCTCGACTGGACCGACGGCCGTCGGGTGTGGTTGTCGATCAGTTGCCAACTGCTCCACCCCGACGAGCCCGACCGTTCTCCGGTGCTGGTCTCGTTCACCGACGTCACGGCTCAGCGTGCGGCCACGGAGTACCTGGCCCACCAGGCCGCCCACGACGCACTCACGGGACTGCCCAACCGTCTCCACATCCTGGAGACCGTCGACGCGCTGCACCGCCAAACCGGTTTGCTCACCGCCGTGCTGTTCATCGACCTCGACGACCTCAAGACCGTCAACGACACGCTTGGGCACGAGATCGGTGACACCGTCATCCAGGTGACCGCAGCGCGGTTGCGCAACGCCGTCCGCGGCGACGACATCGTCGGACGCTTCGCCGGTGACGAGTTCGTCGCGCTGCTCGTCGGCGAGCTGGAGAACGGGGCGCTGGACCGCTTCGTCGACCGCATCCATCGCGTGCTCACCGAGCCGATGGAGATTTCCGGCGGCACGTTGCGGGGGTGGGTGCGAGCATCGGCGTCATCCGGACGCACGCCGACGATTCACGGGATGCGGCGTCCTTGCTGCGCGACGCCGACGGCGCCATGTACGCGGCCAAGGCCAAGGGGCGTCGCACTAGTCGTTTCTCCAAATTCACACGGACACAACACTAGTCGTCACTCGATTGGGTCGCTCGTCGTGGTGGTCGGGCTCGAACTTGGCGGCGTCGACGCCGACGTCGACGTGACGGTGCTCGACGACGTCGGCGTCGACGTGCGAGTCGACGACTGGGTGGTCCGCGTGGCGGAGGACTCCGGATTGCGGCTCGGGCTGAACGAACTGTTCGGCCGCGTGGTCGGGGCCGCAGGAGTGCGGGTAGCCGATGGCGTCGGCTCGGTAGTCACGGTTGGCGCCTTGGTGATCGCGGTCGTGATCGGACTCGGCTCGGACTCGCTCGGGCCCGTCGTGGCGGACGGCGGCGCACTGGGCGGTGCGGACGACGGTGCCGTCAGCGCGGTCACGGTGCCCGACAACTCCGACGTCACGTCGTCGAGCTCGGTCACCGGCTCCACCCGGTAGTTCTCGGCGCGCAGCGGCGACGCCACCTGCAGCACCCCGGCAATCCCCAGGAGGGCGAACACCACGACCAGCGCCGCACGGAGTGCGCTTGCCGAGCCACGCGCGCCCGCGGCAGGCTCGGGCAGCATCTGCGAGGCCGCCGTGAGCGTGTGCTCGCGCAGGTACGCGGGTGCGGGCAAGAACACCGGCACCCCACCGAGCAGCGCGACGGGGTTGACCCTGCGGCGGCGCTCGGCGTCGCAGACGACGCAGCCGTCGATGTGTCGGGCAGCGCGTTTGCGCATGAGCACCGTGAAGGTGCCGTCCCAATCTTCGACGATGGCAGCCAGTTCGGGACACGACGTCGGGTCGGCCTTCGCTCCTCGGCACACCAGTAGCGCCCCGAGCGAGCGCTCGACGCCGTCACGCAAACGTCCGACCAACGTGTTGGCATTGCTGTGGCTGACTCCGAGTGCCTCGGCAAGTTCGCCGCCGTCCAAGCCGTGCCGGTAAGTGAGCTCGAAGACGGTGCGATCACGGTCGGACAGTGCGCCACAAGCCTCGGCGATCAGTGCGGCGAGCTCCGTCCGTGCGGCGATGGTCGCCATGTCGGGGTCGCCGCTGTCGAGTTCGGGCAGCTCGTCGCTTGGCAGTTCCCGACGCCGCGCCTTGATCCGCGCCAAGGCCTGATGGCGGGCGATGGCGTACAGCCACGACCGCAGCCGGCTCGGGTCGCGCAGCATGCCGAGCTGGGTAGCCGCGTCGACGAAGACGTCCTGGACGCAGTCGGCGGCGGCGTCACCGTCGCGCAGCATGGCTGCACAGAAGTCGTAGAGCCGATCGGCGTATCTGTCGTAGATCGCGGCGAACGCCTGTCGGTCGCCGCGGGCAGCGGCCATCGCGAGTTCGGCGTCGTCGAGCGCGTCGGTGGATATGGCCGGAGCGATCGTCATGGGTCACTTTCCGTCGTTGAAAGGCAGCATAGGCGACGAATTTCGCAACCAAAACGTCGGTCCACCTCCGATATAGACGGTGGACCGACGTGTTTGGTTCAGTTCGTGCAGCCCGACCACACCACGTAGGAGCCCGGGCCGGTCCGCTGCATGGCGCCCTGCTGCGCGTCCCGCAGGTTCGCGCCGTACCAGCCGTAGTGGTACTGCCCGCTGACTGCGAGCGCGACGCATCCGTTCTTCGACCACGTCTCGACCGCGCAGTGGCCGCCGCACTGGCTCAGCGAGCCCGCGAGGGCGGCGTCCAGATTGGTGGCCTGGGCCCGGCCCAACTGGCCGGTCGCAGGCGAGTAGGCGATGGCGATGTACTTGGCGGGCGCGGCGTTGGCGGGCACCGCGGTGCCGATGGCACCGGTGACGGCAGCCGCGGCAAGCATGGTGGCGGCGATCATCCGACGCCGTGGGGTCTTCAGGGTGGTGGCCATGGGGTGCTCCTTCGGTTGGTCGCGGCCCGTGTCGGACCGCGTTCACCTGCTATGGGGAGCCAGCCACTCGGTTTCGCACACTTTTCTTCTGCGAGTTTTCACCGGGAATGTCGAGGGCGGAGGACGGCAAAACCGATCCGCTTGATTTCTACAGGGGTGCGAGTTGTGCTCGTTATGCGGATCATCTTGCGTCGCAACGAAAACCGCCGAAACCCTGCAAGGCAGGACGTCAGGGATGGATCGGGTGTCACGGCCGAACACATCGGCCGGAACATCGAGAAGCCTTGGAAATGAAGAGTACTCACGTGAACGTCAAGCCGAAATCGGCCGCGGTGCCATGCTGGGTCCGGCAGGCGCGGCCAGCGCGCGGCCACAGGGAATTCACAGCATCGGCATCACCCGTCACTGCTCGACCTGAGCGCCGCTGCGGCGACTACATCACTCCCGAAGTCTGACGCGGACGTCAAGCAGGAGCCTCGCCCTGGCCGCCACGGTGCGGCTCGGCGTCGTCGCAGCAATCGTGACACTGAAGGAACGACCACTGTCGGAGCCAGAAGTGTGCCGTGGCGCAAAGGATCTGAGCTCAACCATCGGATGAGCGAGGCACCGCAATCGGCGGCTGGAACCGCCAACGCCACCGATCCGCTCGAGTTGCCAATGGCCGGATTTGGGAAAAGATGCATGAACCATCGTCATGTGGCGTACAGGTTATGAACATCTGACGGCCAGATCTGAGGGAGCAACATGAGCACGCGACGCAAGTCCCTGACCATCGCCTGTGTGACCGCGTTGACCGCGTTCGGCATCGCGGCCTGCGGGGGCGACTCGGGCGGCGGCGGAGGTGAGGCGAGCGGCGGCGGCAAGGGCGGCGACATCAACGTCACCATGACGTCGTTCCCCGACTACATCGATCCGCAGCTCTCCTACACACTCGAGGGCTGGGAGGTCATGTACAACGTGTACACGCCGCTGCTCACCTACAAGCACGCCAAGGGCGAGGCGGGCACCGAGGTGGTGCCCGCGCTGGCCAAGGCGTTGCCCGAGGTCTCCGCCGACGGAAAGACCTACAAGCTGACGCTGCGGCCCAACATGAAGTACTCGGACGGCACGCCGATCAAGGCGTCCGACTTCACGTACGCGATCCAGCGGCTGTTCAAGGCCGACTCGGGCGGCTCGGTGTTCTACGAGCCGA
>Ga0070668_100001272_pt1 | contig 18008 bp, 16 predicted proteins | sample KBSS43metaG_FD_64661 | JGI IMG/M metagenome (GOLD analysis project Ga0070668, IMG submission 64661) | Switchgrass rhizosphere microbial communities from Kellogg Biological Station, Michigan, USA - KBS S4-3 metaG | ecosystem: Host-associated > Plants > Roots > Rhizosphere > Soil ... | reverse complement strand
AAGTACGAGTTCCAGCTCTCGGCGGACAGTGGGTTCCGCTCGATCGTCACGGGCGGGAGCGTCGACACGTACAACAACGCGTTCACGCTCGACGACTCGCTGCCGGATGGTGACTACTACTGGCGCGTCCGCGCGATCAGCGCCAAGGATGCCGCCGGGCGCTGGTCGGCCGGGCGCTCCCTGACGAAGCGCTGGTCCGCCCGCCCGACGTTGCTGACGCCCACCGACGAGAAGGTCATCAACTACCCGTCCGACCCGTTCCTGCTGCGCTGGGAGCCGGTGCCGCACGCCGTCAAGTACATCGTCACCGTCGCCGCCGACCCGGCCCTCGCGACCCAGGTGATCGGGAGCGCCAACAACCCGGTCGAGACCGTCGGCACGGCGCTGTCCCCATCCGGCAGCCTGGAGCCCGGCCAGTACTGGTGGGCCGTCACGCCCGTCGACGCGGTCGGGCACCGCGGCGTCCGCTCCGTGATCGGCAGCTTCAGGTGGCAGTGGCCGAGCGGCACCAACCTGCAGGTGGAGAACCTGAGCTCCGTGGCGAACGAGTACGAGCCCAAGTTCTCGTGGGACAGGGTCCCGGGTGCCGCGAGCTACGAGGTCGAGGTCAACTCGGCCCAGGACTTCGCCCCAGGTTCGAAGGTCTGCTGCACCGACAAGTCCATCGGCACCTCGCTGGCGCCGAAGAAGGTGTTCCCCAACAACATCTACTACTGGCGCGTGCGTGCGGTGAATCCGGACGGCAAAGCCGGCGTATGGAACCTCGGCCCGACGTTCAACAAGGCGTTCAACCCGTCGATCCCGAACCTGCACCTGCGGAACAACCTGAGCGACTCCTCGGCACTGAGCACGGATTCGCCGATCATCGACTGGGACCCCGTGCCCGGCGCGGCCAGCTACGACGTCGAGGTGGTGCCGTACGAGGACGTCACCCCTCTCAATGGGATCGACGATCCGCTCTGCAACCGGGGAAACCCGGACTGGGAGGTCACCACCGCCACCACCGCCTGGACTCCCCTGGCAACAGGTGGCGACTCGCCGATCTTCAACAAGTCGGACACGAACGAGCCGAACAACCGCCTGAGGGACGGCGACTCGTACTGCGTGGCCGTGCGCGCACGGGCCGCCACCAGCACGAGCGCCCAGCGAGTCACGAGCGGCTGGACGTATCTGAACGGCGACAACGCGCCGGGGTTCAAATACACCGCGCACGCCGTGTCGGCCGGCACTCCGGTGATGACCGTGTTCGACTACCTGAGCCCTGTGAGCCCTGTCGGCGGGCCGGTCACGGTCACGCCGAGGATGCCACTCTTCACCTGGAAGCACATCGACGGCGCCTGCGGCTACTTCATCATCGTCGCCAAGGACGTGGACTTCACGACGATCGTGGACGTGGCGCGCACGAGGATTCCAGCCTACGCGCCGCGCAAGTCGGGCTCCCCGCTCGTCTATCCGGACGAAAGCACCCTGTACTACTGGGCCGTGATACCGGTCCTCGGCGGCGCGTGCGATTCGTACAGCCCGCAGCTCAACGCGCCTCAGAACTTCAGGAAGGACTCGGTTCCGCCCAGCGTTCTCGCACCGCCGCATGACGCCGATGTGACGGACCAGCCCACCTTCAGTTGGGGGGCAACCGAGGGCGCACGCGACTACCGGCTCCAGGTCGCCCTTGACCCGAGCTTCGGAAGCGTCATCGACGACGCTGTCACGTCGAGCACCGCATTCACCAGCTTCACGACCTACCCCGCCGACTCGCAGCTCTACTGGCGCGTGCGCGCGAATGCCGACAACAGCCCGGATGTCGGGCTCAACTGGTCCCCGACGAGGACGTTCAGGCGGCGGCTGCTGTCACCCGTCGTGGGCGCCAACCCGGAGTCCGACGAGCGCGTTCCGGTCATGACCTGGAACCCCGTGCCCGGTGCGATCTCGTACGACGTCAGCATCGAGGAACCCGATGGCGATGCGAACGTCTTCTCCAACCTCCGCACCACGGTGGCAACGCCGACCAAGGTGTTCGGGCTCGGCACGTGGCAATGGCGCGTGCGGGCGAACTTCCCGACAGAGAACGGCCGCGCCACGGCAGGTCCGTTTTCCGCGCGACACCCATTCACGCGCTTCATGAACCCGCCGACCGGCGCTCGGATCACTCGTGACAATGGCTCGCTGGTGCTCGATTGGGATCCGAGCTTCGGGCTCGCCAAGGAGTACAAGGTGGAGTTCTCCGAGTCGAGCAGCTTCAGGACCCGACTGGACAGCAAGCGCGTCGACAACGCGGGCTACGCGCCGACCATGACCACCAGCGGCTTCCAAAACGGCGGCCCGCTCTATTGGCGCGTCGCGGCGGTCGACGAGGGCGGCAACGTGGGCGGCTGGGCATCGGGCAAGGTGGGCCTGCTCCGCAAGATGACCGTCCAGGCGTCGGGGATCCTCCGGCGAGGCCGGAAGACCGTCCTGCAGGTCCGCGTCACGAACGCCAAGAACCGCGTGGTCAAGGACGTTCGCGTGACCCTGCGCGGCGTTGGCGTCCGCGGTCGCAAGCGCACTGGCAAGAAGGGCATCGCCCGCTTCAAGGTGAAGCCGAAGGCGCGCGGCAACGTCCGGGTGCGAGCCGACAAGCGCGGCTTCCGGCCCGGCTCCGCGGTCGTCAAGGTTCACTGAGCCCCGCGCAGCGGCGTACTGAGCCGCGCGGCGGCCTATAGCCTCGCCGCCCGCGACCGAGGCCTTCTACTCCCTGGCTGGCGATCGCGCGACGCCGAGCGAGCTGACGCGCGGCCCGTGGGACCCGAACGCCCAGCACGCGGGGCCGCCGTCCGCGCTGCTCGCCCGGGCCCTGGAGCTGTGCGAGCCGCGTGAGGGCGCGCGGATAGGCCGGGTCACCGTCGAGATCCTGGCCCCGGTTCCGATCGCGCCGCTCACGGTGAGCGCGCGGGTGGCTCGCCCGGGTCGCAGCGTCGAGCTCCTCGAGGCCTCGCTCGAGGGCGCCGACGGAGAGGTGATGCGAGCGCGTGGCTGGCGCCTGGCGACCGCAGACATCACGGCCGACTGGGAGCGTGAGGATCCGCCGACCGGGCGCGAGTCGGGCGAGCCGCTCGAGTTCTTTCCGACCGCAGAGCTCGTCGGCTGGCACACCGCCATGGAGATCGTCTTCGCCCGCGGCCGCTTCCTCGAGCCGGGCCCGGCCACGGTCTGGATGCGCCCGCGTGTGCCGCTCGTGGAGGGCGAGGCCGTCTCGGCGCTCCAGCGCACCATGCTGGCCGCGGACGGTGGCAACGGCGTGAGCGCGCCGCTCGACTGGTCGCGCTTCATCTTCATCAACACTGACCTGACCGTGCACCTGCTTCGCCCGCCTGAGGGAGAGTGGGTGTGCCTCGATTCGGTGACACATGTCGACGGGTTGGGCTTCACCGACACCGCCCTGTGGGACGAGCGAGGCCGCATCGGCCGGGCGGCTCAGACATTGCTGGTACGACCGCGGCCATAGACTTCCGCTCGTGACTTACTTCAGAGACGCTGACGAGGTCTACCAGTACATCGGCAGGCTGTTCGAGCAGCTCGCCGAGGACGAGGAGCTCGCGCCCAAGTTCCGCAAGGCGAACACGATCGTCCAGTACCAGTACCGCGAGCCCGAGTCGCAGATCACCGTCAAGCTGATCGAGGGTGAGGACGGCCAGGTGGACTGCGGGTCTACCAACATGGAGCCAGAGGTCGTGATGACGATGGAGGCCGACACGGCCCACCGCTTCTGGCTCGGCAAGGTCAACGTGACCGTCGCGCTCGCCCGCGGGCAGATGAAGGCCAAGGGCCCCGTGGCCAAGATCCTGAAGCTCGTCCCGCTGACAAAGCCGGTCTTCCCGCGCTACCGCGCGCTTCTCGAGCAGGACGGCCGCGAGGACCTGATCGAGGCCGCCTGATGGAGGCGGGCTTCGCGCTGGATCCCCTCCCGCTGAGGGGGTTCAAGGACTTCTACCAGTACGCCGGCACCACCAGGGTGATCTCCGGCCGCGACCTGCTGAGCTCGACCGGCTTCGAGTTCCAGAAGGAGGGTGCGCGGCGCGTCTTCGTCGTAACAGACGAGGTGATCCGCGGCACGGGCCTCGTCGAACGGGTCGAGGCGGGCATCGCGGACGGCGGGCTCGAGGTGGCCGGCGTCTACGACGGCGTTCCACAGGACTCCTCGACCTACGTGGTCGACGAGTGCGCCGCCGCGGCGAAGGAGGCGGGCGCCGACTCGTTCCTGGCGGTCGGCGGCGGCTCGGTGATGGACACCGCCAAGATCGCCGACGCGGTCTTCACGCACGGCGGTGACGCGCGCGAGCAGGAGGGCTTCTTCCTCATGCCCCGCGAGGAGGACGGCATGGGCCGGCCGCTGGACATCGCTCCGCTAGCGTGCATCCCGACCACGGCCGGCACCGGGAGCGAGGTGTCGATGGCGGCCGTGATCAAGGACCCCGACCAGAAGGTCAAGCTCGAGATCGCGGACTTCCCGCTCTTCCCGCGACTCGCGATCCTCGACCCCGACACCACGCGGACGCTGCCGCCGAGCATTGCCGCCGCCACCGGCATGGACGCGATGACGCATGCGATCGAGGGCTACGTGTCCGTGGACTGGAGCCCGCACCAGGACGCGCGCTCGCTCCACGCGCTGCGGATGATCCGCGACAACCTCGAGCGCGCCGTCCAGCGCGGCGAGGAGGACGAGGAGGCGCGCGGCAACATGCTGATCGCGGCCAACCTCGCGATCACGATCTCCCTGGGCTCCGTCCATGCGATGTCCCACCCGGCCGGCGCGCAGTTCGGGGTGCCGCACGGCGTGGCGAACGCAATCCATCTCCCGCACCTGATCCGGCACAACGCGGCGGGCTCGGACGACATCGCCGACCGCTACCGGGACATCGGCGAGATCTTCGACGTCTCGGACCCCGACATCGGGGACGCGCTCGCCGCCTACATCACCGACCTCGTCGGCCGGCTGGGCCTCCCGACGCGGCTCTCGCAGGCAGGGGTGCCGGAGGACGGCATCCCGGCGCTGGTCGAGGGCGCCATGGGGGACGGCACCACGCTGCTCAACCCGCGCGAGATGTCCGAGGAGGACTACGCCGAGCTGTACCGCGCCGCTCTCTGAGCGTCCGCCATCTCCTTGAGCGTCGCCCTTGCCGTGTGCTTCGGCCGCCAGCGCAGCTGCTGCTTCGCGCGCGCCGTCTTCATCAGCACCGGCTTCCGCACGGAGTGGATCCACGCCACCTGCTCGGGCATCAGCGGCAGCCGCGTGGCGATCTCCGCGCTCGCGTCCACGATCGGCTTCGGCACCGAGATCGAGTACCAGCCGAGCGCGTCCGCGACGTCCCTCATCGTCAGCGTGCCGTTGCCCGCGAGGTTGTAGGGCCCCGGGTCGCCCACGCCGCGCACACCGGCGGCGAAGGCGCTGGCCACGTCGTCCTCGTGCACGAGCTGGAAGCGAATGCCCGGGTCCGGGATGACGGGCTTCAGCACCGGCAGCGACCCGAGCAGCCGCCGGACCGAGTCCGGCATCGCCTCCTCGAGGCGGTAGTAGGGGATCTCCTCGAGCATGGTGCGCGCATCGGGGCCCGCGACGACGCAGGGCCGGAACGCGTAGGCCACGGTGTTCGAGTGGCGCAGGAGCACCTCGCCGAGCACGCGCTCGACCTCCGCTTTCTGGTCCGAGTACGGGTGCTCCTTGGACCCGCGCGGCGGGATGTCCTCGTTCAGCCAGTCCGGGTTGTCGTCGTGGAACCCGTACGCGGCCACGCTCGACGCGTAACAGATCCGCTTGGCGCCGGACTTTGCGGCTTCCGCGAAGACTCGCCGCGAGCCCTCGATGTTCAGGTCGCGCGTGGCGTCGCTCGCCTCGAGGATCGCGAAAGCGAGGTGCACGACCACGTCCGCGCCCTTCACGAGCGCGCGCACACTGGCGCTGTCGGTCACGTCGCCCTGGCGGTACTCGGTCTTCTTCCAGGCGCGTTCGGCCGGGTCGAACGGGCGCCGCGCCATGCCGACGATGCTCTTCACGGCGCGCGAGCGCTCGAGCGCGTTCACGATCGCGATGCCGAGGTCTCCGGTGGGTCCGGTGACCGCCACCGTGAGCCGCTCGGCCGCCATGCCGTGGGTTCTATCCCATAGCGGCGCGGCGGGCACCGCCCGCCGCTTGCCTAACTGCCCATTCAGCCGCGTGCGGGAGGCGGCACCGTGACGTGCTCGCAGTGGCGGAGGATGTCGATCCGGTCCGCCGTCACCGAGTCGTTTCGGCCGGAGCCGCAGTTCACGCGGTCGCGGCGCCCGTCCGCGGCCTCGACGCGGTCGTTCCCGGCGCCCGTGGCGATCGAGTCCTCTCCCGGGCCGCCGGACACGTGGTCCGTGCCGTCGCCCGTGCGGATGCGGTCGTGCCCACCGCCGCCCTCGACGGTCATGGCCCCCCCCGACGCACTGACGAGGTCGTCGCCGCCACCCCCGAGCAGGGTGATCTTCGTGCCGTCCGCGTAGAGCGTGTCGTCACCCGAGCCGGCATCGACGAAGTCCTCGCCGCCGCTCGCGTAGAGGCGGTCCGGCCCCGCGCCGCCGAAGAGGTGGTCGCTGCCGTCCTGGCCGAAGAGCGTGTCGGGCCCCTGGCCGCCGAGCACCTGGTCGTCGCCCGCGCCGGAGTAGACGAGATCGCGGCCGACGCCACCGTCGATCGAGTCGTTCCCGGTACCGCCGATGACGAGGTCGAGGCCACCGCCCGCGTCGACGCTGTCGTTTCCTGGGCCCGCTTCGAGGAAGTCGCTCCCGCCGAGCCCGACGAGGGTGTCGTCGCCGTCCTCGCCGTAGAGCTGGTCGGGACCCGGGGTGCCCTGCAGCTGGTCGGCGGCGTCCGTGCCGATGAACGTGTCGGCCACGGCGACGGCGGCCGTCAGGGCGAGCACGGCGGCGGCGAGCAGCGAGATGGAGGTGGTGCGCCTCATTGGCCCAAGAAACAAGGTACGCCCGCTTCGGTTGCGGAGCTAGGCGTCGTCGTATCCGGGATCGCCCGGCATCAGGACCTGCGGAACCCCGTCGCGCAGGGTCACCTTGGGCAGGACTGGCTCGACCTTTCGCCCGCGCGCGGCGGCGAGCGTCTCGTCCACGGAATCGGTCTCGGAGAGCCGCTCCAGGTGCTTGATCGTGGGGAAAACGAGCGCGAGCTCATCCTTCGCGTGGAGCGCAAGCGCGCCGGCGGGGGTTAGCCAGCGTGCGTCGACGCATTCGCCGCCGTCCGGCCGCGCGACGGCGCCGTCGGGTGCCCTCGCCGCGTAGAACCAGGTGTCGAAGCGGATGCTCACGCCCTCGCCGTCAGGCGTGATCCAGCGCGAGTACGGCACGACCTCCGTGTCCCCCGGCAGCGCGATGCCGGCCTCCTCCTCGAGCTCACGTACCGCCGTGGCGGCGTGATCGGCGTCCTCCGCCGAGTTCACGGCGCCCCCCGGGAAGACCCACGCCCCGCCCATGAAGCGCTGCTCGGGGTTGCGCTGCACGAGGAGCACCTCGGCGCCGTCCCCCGAGTCCCGCAGCAGGATCAGCGAGGCGGCTTGCCGAGGCTCGGCGCTCACGGCTCGTAGATTTCGAAGTCCTTTTTGCGAGCGCCGCACACTGGGCAGAACCAGTCGTTCGGGATGTCCTCGAACGCGGTTCCGGGCGGAATGCCCCCGTCGGGGTCGCCCTCGGCGGGGTCGTAGATGAACCCGCACGAGGTGCAGATCCATTGCTGTGTCGCGACGGTCGTCTCGGTCTCGGTCTCGCTCACGGCGAGCGAAGCCTACCGAGCCGCCGCAGAGCGGCCGTCGCGTCGAGCTGGCCGCCCGCGATCGCGCTGTCGACGCGCCCGCCGCGCCGCGCCGATCCGAGGATCGCGGCCCGCAGGCGGCTGCCGGACGCGCTCGGGTCCGCGGCGGCCAGCAGCGCTGCGGCGCCGGTCACGTGCGCCGCGGCGTATGAGGTGCCGGTTCGGCGCGCCGAACCGCCGCCCGGCTCGGTCGTGAGGACGTCCTCGCCGGGCGCCGCGATGTCGACGCTCGCGCGCCCGTAGGCAGACGCCCGCGAGCGCTTCCCGGCGCGGGTCGCGGCCGCGACGGTGATCACCGCCCTCGACCGGACCGACGCCGGGTACGAAGCGACCCGGTCGCGGTCCGTGCCGTCGTTGCCGGCCGACGTCACGACCAGGACGCCCTGTGCCTCGGCCTCGCCGATCGCCTCGTCGAGCGCCTGGCTCGAGTCCGGGCCGTTCAGGCTGATGTTCACGATGCGCGCGCCGTTCGCGAGCGCGTAGCGCAGGCCGGCGATCATCGACGCGGTCGTGCCCCAGCCGCGGTCGTGCAGCACCTTGACCGGCATCAAGCGAGCGCCCCAGGCGACACCGGCGATCCCAAACCCGTTGTCTCCGCGCGCGCCGATCACACCCGCCACCTGCGTCCCGTGGCCCAGCCCGTCGGAGGGGTCGCCGTCGGCGTTCACGGTGTCCGCGCCGTGCACGTCGTCCACGTATCCGTTCTGGTCGTCGTCCACGCGGTTGCCCGGGATCTCGCCGGCATTCGTCCACAGGCTCTGCGCGAGGTCGGGGTTCGAGAAGTCGATGCCGGAGTCGAGCACGGCGACCGTCACCTCGCTGCCAATGGTGGCGGGCCAGGCGGCGGGCACGCGCGCGCTGCGGAGCGCCCACTGGTGCCGATAGAGGGGATCGCTCGGCGCGGTCAGGCTGCTGGGGTAGAAGCGCCCCGCGGTGGCGACCGGAGGCAGGGCGAGCAGACACAGGAGGCCTAAGGCCCCCAGCCGAGCTCCCCTGCGCACGCGCATCACAACCCTGCCTGGTCGGCAGGCAATCCCGTTCGTGAAGTGCGAATCGCGGGATTTACCGCAATCCGGGGAGCTCAGGCGGCTGCGGTGAGCTCCACCGCGCCCGTGGCGGCGTCGATCGCCTCGGCCGTGACGTCCACCAGCCGGCGCAGGTGCTCGGCGGAGATCGCGAGCGGCGGCATCAACACGACCACGTCGCCGAGCGGGCGGATGATCGCCCCGCGGCGGCGTGCCTCGAGCGTCACGCGGTGACCGATGCGCACGGGCAGCGGGTACTCGGCCAGCTCGATGCCCACCATGAAGCCGCGCCGGCGCACCTCGCGCACGGCCGGGTGCGAGGCGATCGGTTGCAGCAGCTCGCCGAGCAGCTCGATCTTCGGCTGAAGCCGCTCGAGCGTGTGCTCCTCGCGGAACACGTCGAGCGTCGCGATCCCGGCGGCGCATGCGAGCGGGTTGCCGGTGTAGGTGTGGCCGTGGAAGAACGTGCGGAACTCCTCGTGGCGGCCGAGGAAGCCATCGTAGATGCGCTCGCTCGTGAGCGTCGCGGCGAGCGGCAGGTAGCCGCCGCTGATGCCCTTCGCCAGACAGAGGAGGTCCGGCGCCACGCCCTCGTGCTCACACGCGAACATCCGCCCCGTGCGGCCGAAGCCCGTGGCAACCTCGTCGAGGATCAGGAGCGCGCCGTGCTCGTCGCACAGCTCGCGCACGGCGCGGAGGTAGCCGGGCGGATGCACGAGCATGCCGGCCGCCCCCTGGACGAGCGGCTCCATGATCACGGCGGCCACCTCGCCCTCGTGCGCCGTGAGGAGCCGCACCATGCCGTCGACGTCGCCGGGCTCGGCCTTCGGCGTGTCGAACAGAAGCGGCTCGTACACCGAGTGGAAGAGATCGATGCCGCCGACGGAGACGGAGCCGATCGTGTCGCCGTGGTAGGCCATGCGAAGCGCCACGAAGCGACGCCGGTCCTGGCCGCGCTGGCGCCAGTACTGGAAGGCCATCTTGAGCGCGATCTCGGTCGCGGTGGAGCCTGAGTCCGAGTAGAAGACGCGCGTGAGACCGGCCGGAGCGATCTCGACGAGCCGCTGCGCGAGCTCGATCGCGGGCCGGTGGCTGAGGCCGAGCATGGTGGAGTGAGCGACCTTCGAGAGCTGCGCGCGCACCGCCGCGTCGATGCGCGGGTGCGCATGGCCGTGCACGTTGCACCAGAGCGACGAGACGCCGTCGATGTAGCGGTTGCCCTCGACGTCGATCAGGTCGGTTCCCTCGGCACGATCGACGATCACGGGGTGCTCGTCGACCCAGCCGCGCTGCTGCGTGAACGGATGCCAGAGGTAGGCGCGATCCGCGGCGGCTAGGTCCATCGAGAGCGACCCTAGCCCCACGGCCGGATGGCTCCCTCCAGCTACATTCCGGAGCGGAATGCCGCCCCTGCCCCTCCTCGTCTTCGTGGTGGGGACGGGCTCGCTCGGCGCGGAAATCGCTGCCGTGCGCCTGCTCGCTCCCTACTTCGGCGCCTCGACGATCGTCTGGGCGAACACCATCGGAATCGTGCTCGTGGCGCTTTCCGTCGGCTACTGGCTGGGAGGGCGCCTCGCCGATCGCCATCCGAACATGAGGGCGCTCTGCCTCACGGCGCTCATCGCGGCGGTCCTGCTCGCGGCCGTGCCGTTCGTGGCGGACCCGCTGCTGAACGTTGCCGTCGACGCTCTCGACAGCATCTCAGCCGGCGCGTTCCTCGGCTCGCTCGTGGCCGTGCTGGTTCTGGTCGCGGTGCCGGTGCTGCTGCTCGGCACCGTGTCGCCCTGGGCCATCCGGCTCGGAGTGCAGACGGTCGAGGAGGCGGGAACCGTGGCCGGGCGCCTGTACGCGCTGTCGACCGCCGGCTCGCTCGTGGGCACGCTCCTCTCGGCGCTGGTCCTGATCCCGCTGCTGGGCACGCGGCGCACCTTCCTCGTCTTCGCGCTGGCGATCGCGGTGGTGGCGGTGCTCGGGCTGCGACCGGTGCGGCGCTACGCGGTCGCGCCGGCTGTGATCGCGGCGCTGATCGCGCTGCCCGTGGGGACGCTCAAGGCCAAGACCGAGGACGGCGGCCATGTCATCCACGAGGCGGAGACGGAGTACCAGTACGCGCGCGTCATCGAGTACCCCAGCGGCAAGCGGACGCTCGAGCTGAACGAGGGGCAGGCGGAGCACTCGGTGTGCACGGCCGAGTGCAAGCCGAAGCCGGGCAGCCCGTTCCGCCCGCAGTCCGTGCTCACCCGGAACGTCTGGGACGGACACCTCGTGGACCACTTCGCCGCCCGCAGCGAGCCGCCGCGGCGAGTGGCGATTCTCGGGAACGCGGCTGGCACGACCTCGCGCGCCTACGAGGAGTTCTTCCCGCGGACGCGCGTGGACGGGGTGGAGATCGACTCAGAGCTGTCGGACATCGGCCGCCGCTACTTCGACATGAACAACCCGCGGCTCCACCTCTACCACGAGGACGCGCGCCCGTTCCTGCGCCGGATCGACGCCACCTACGACGTCATCTCGGTCGACGCGTACCGCCAGCCGTACATCCCGTTCTACCTGACCACCAAGGAATTCTTCGAGACGGCGCGCGACCGGCTCGCCCCGGACGGCGTGCTGATCGTGAACGTGGGCCACCCCGAGGGCCAGGACCAGCTCGAGAAGGTGCTCTCGGCCACGATCGGCGAGGTGTTCCCGCACGTGATGCGGGACCCGATCGAGGACACCAACACGTTGCTGGTGGCGAGCAGGGCCGCGCTCTCGGGCGATGGGATAGACCGGGCCGCGCCGACGCTGCCCGTCGGCCTGCGCCCGACCGCGTACGCGGCCGCCGCCCGACTCGAGCCCCCGCTCGAGGGCGGCGACGTCTACACGGACGACAAGGCGCCGGTCGAGTGGCTGATCGACAAGTCGATCGTGGATTACGCGAGCGGAAAGTGAGCCTGGACGCGGACGTCGCCATCATCGGCGGCGGGATCGTGGGCTGCGCGGCGGCCGCCTTCCTGACCGAGGCGGGGGCGAAGGTCGAGCTGTACGAGCGTGACGAGGTGGGCGGCGCGGCGTCCGGGCGCAACTCGGGCTCGGTGCAGCACCCGTTCGACCCTGTCCTGACCCAGCTCCACGTCGAGACGCTCGAGCACTACCGGGGCCTCGACGGCCTCGACCTGCCCGAAGAGCCCGCGGGCGTCCTGATGCTGTCACCCGAGCGCGAGGCGCTCGCGCCGGCCGTGGAGGAGATCGGGCGCGACTGCCCCGAGCTCGAGCCCGCGTTGCTGGACCCGGCCGAGCTGGGCGCGCTCGAGCCGGGCGTGACCGACGGCCTCTGGGCCTGCCGGCTCGAGACCGGCTATCCGGTTCGGTCCATGGCGGCCACGCGCGCGTTTGCGCGGCGGGCCTTCTCTGCGGGCGCTCGCTTCCACGAGGGCGAGACCGCCTGGCCGTGGATCATCCGCGGCCGTGTCCGCGGCGTGCTGGCCGCCGGAGTGCGGCGCCCGGCCGGCGCGGTGCTCGTCACGGCCGGGCCCTGGACGCCGGAGGTGATCGACACCACGCGCAGCTGGCAGCCGATCGTCCCGGTCTGGGGCGTGGTGGCCGACGTGGAGATGGATGACCCGCCCCGGCACGTGCTCGAGGAGGTGGGCGTCGAGGAGGTGTCAGCGGCCGGGGAGGTGTCAGCGGCCGGGGAGGGCCCGCCCGCGTCGATCTTCAGCCTCGTGCCGGCGGACGGACAGATCTCCTTGGGGTCCACCTTCCTCCCGGACGCGCCCGACCCAGCGGCGTGGGCGGGCCGTCTTCGCCGCGGCGGGGAGCGCTTCGTGCCCGGGCTGGAGCGAGCCAAGGTCATGGGCGTGCGGGCCTGCGCCCGGCCGCAGTCGCTCGACGGCCGACCGCTCGTGGGCGAGGTCCCGGGCCGCGAGGGGCTCTGGCTCGCGGCCGGCCACGGCCCATGGGGGATCTCGACCGGCCCCGCCAGCGCCCGAATGGTCGCGGAAGGCCTGTTGGGGAGGGCCGAGATCCCCGAGCCGCTGCGGGTCCGGCGCCTCTAGGAGGCGGCCGCCTCCTGCACCGGGTCGGGCCGGATGATCACCGTGTCGGCGATCGCGTTGATCTCATCCGCGCCGAAGCCCGCCTTCTCGGCGTGCGCGCGGATGGCCTCTGGGCTCTCGGCCTCGTAGATGCAGTAGGTGCCGAGCGTCCCGTCCTCCTCGTGGAGGACGTAGGACCTGATCCAGCGGACGCCGGAGCCCTCTTCGTCGCCGACCTCCTTGGAGACGCCGGCGGCGGTCTCGAGCTCCTCGGGCGTCTTCCACCAGCTGCGCCGGCGGATGCCATAAAGCTGCATTCGTGCCTCCTTGTTCGAAAAACGTTGTCACCTACGGCAGCAGGTGCGAGGCTAACTCTCTGTGACATTGCGCAAGTATCAGCTTGGCAGCTACGAGGACATGGTCGCGCGCCATAGTTGGGATGTTCCAGAGCGCTACAACATCGCGCGGGACGTGTGCGACAAGCACGAGGCGGACCGGCTGGCGATGGTCTGGGAGGACTGGCAGGGCAACGAGCGCCGGGTCACATTCGGCGAGCTCCAGGAGCTGTCGAACCGGTTCGCCAATGTGCTGGAGGCGATCGGCGTGGACCGCGAGGACCGCGTGGCCACGCTGCTGCCGTCGCACCCCGAGACGGCCGCCGTCTTCCTCGGCACCTACAAGCGCGGGGCGATCCTGCTGTCCATGTCGGTGCTCTACGGCGACGAGGGGATCGAGCACCGGCTGCGGGACTCGAGCGCCCGCCTCGTCGTCACGGACGTCGCCAACCGGGACCGCATCCCCGCGGGGCTGGTCGAGCACGTGCTGGTGATAGGCGACGACTTCGAGCCCGCGATGGAGGAGGCCTCGCCGGAGTACTCGATGGTCGACACTTCGTCCGACGACCCGGCGCAGCTCTATTACTCGTCCGGTACGACGGGGCTCGCGAAGGGGATCCTGCACGCCCACCGCTATCTGCTCGCGCACGAGGAGTTCGAGTTCTGCCACGACGTGCGCGACGGCGAGCTCTTCCACGGCTCCGGCGAGTGGGCCTGGGCCGCTGGGATCTGCCCGCTGCTCGGGCCGTGGCGCTACGGAGCGGTGGCGCTCGTCCAGTGCCGCGAGGCCGGTTACGACCCGGAGGAGCACCTGCGCTTCCTCTCGAAGCACGGGGTGGAGAACATGTTCACCACACCGACGGCGCTGCGATCGATGACGGGCGTCGAGGATGCCGGCAAGCGCTACCCGCTCGACAAGCTGCGGATCACGTGCTCGGCGGGCGAGCCGCTCAACCCCGAGGTGATTCGCTGGTTCCGCGACCAGTACGGGATCACCGTGCTCGACTTCTACGGCCTGACCGAGAGCTACCCGCTGTGCGGCAACTTCCCGACGGTCGAGGTGCGCGAGGGCTCGATGGGGCTGCCGATGCCGGGCTGGGAGGTTGAGATCCTGGACGAGGACGAGCAGCCGCTGCCCGCCGGCGAGCGCGGCGAGATCTGCCTGCGCGCCCGCTCCAACCCGCACTACCCGATCGGCTACTGGAACCGGCCCGAGGACACCGAGGAGGTCTTCGGCGGCGAGTGGTTCCACACGAAGGATGCGGCCATGAAGGACGAGGACGGCTACGTCTGGTACGCCGGCCGCGCCGACGACGTGATCATCTCGGCCGGGTACCGAATCGGCCCGTTCGAGGTCGAGTCGGCGTGCGTCGAGCACCCGGCCGTAAAGGAGGCCGCCGCCGTGGCCTCGCCCGACGAGCGCCGCGGCCACATCGTGAAGGCGTTCATCGTGCTCACCGGCACGTTCGAGGCGAGCGACGAGCTCGCCGACGAGATCAAGCGCCACGTCCGCGAGCGCCACTCGGCATACGCGTACCCCCGAGAGATCGAGTTCGTGGACGACCTGCCGAAGACCCTCACCGGCAAGATCCGCCGCGTGGAGCTGCGCGAGCGCGAGCTGAGCCGGGAGGGACAGCACCAGAGCTGAGCGTTTTCGGACGCCGCGGGCCGGTGCCGCACCCTATGCGACTGTCATCCGCATAACCTGCGGCACCGGCGGCCACCACGAGCGACGGGGATCCTCAGAGCACCGGGACCAGCGGGATGTCCCACAGGATCGCCGCGACGGCGAATGCCGCCACGGCCAGCACCGTCACGACGCCGGTGACGATGCGCTCTCGCATCGTCGCGTTCTCCGCCCGCTCCGCCGCGCGGTCGCCCCAGATGATCACTCGTTCCAGCAGGCGCTCCGCCCAGTCGAACTCCAGCGCGAGGAACCCCACTCCGAAGATGATCGTCACGATGCCCGGCCCGGGCACGCCCGGGAGCGTGAGAACGATTCCGGCGAGGACCACCAGCACACCGAGCACCACGATCGCCGCGCGGTGGACGATGTTGCGCTGCTTGTGGCGCGCCTTTCGCTCCTGGAGCTTGATCAGAAGCTCGGGCCGATCGTCGGGCGCGGGGTGGGTCGCGTCCTCCGTGGCCATCCGCCGAGCTTAGAGCCAGTAACCCGCGACGACCGGGCACCCGCCAGGGGCGACGCCTTCAGAGCCAGTCGTCTACGGGCAACGCGGCCCCCGCCTCCGCGAGCCCGTCCGGCGTCGTGCACGGCAGCCCGCTCACCGCGACCCTCCCCAGCTGCTCGACGGCGGCGCGGTTCGAGCGCTCCATCGGGGAAGGCTGCTCGGGCCACGGTGTCATCACGACCCCCGCCACGTGCAGCCCGGCCGCCCTGGCCGCCTCCACGGTGAGGAGCGAGTGGTTGATCGTGCCGAGACCCGGTCGGGCGGCGATCACGACAGCCAGCCCGAGGTCGACCGCCAGGTCGCGCACGAGATAGCCGGGCGTGATCGGAACAAGCAACCCGCCAACCCCCTCGCAGACCACGAGCTCGTGGGCCCGCGCGGTCGCGAGCAGATGCGCCGGCTCGATGGTCAGGCCCGCGAGCTCGGCGGCGAGGTGCGGCGAAACGGGCGGGCCGAACCGGTACGGGGCGACGTCGTCCGGCGTCTGGCCGCTGTTTGCGGCCGATGCCAGGAGCTCGTGGTCGCGGCCGAACGCTCCCGGCTTCTCGTCGAGGCCCGTCACCACGGGCTTGAAGGCCGCCACCAGCTCGCCGCGAGCCGCGAGCGCCGCACAGATCGAGGCGGCGACCACCGACTTGCCGACCTCGGTGTCGGTGCCCGTTACGAAGACGCCGCGCAACGGCCGGCGGCGCGTGGCTAGGCCGCGTCGCGCAGGCCGTCGAAGACGCGCCCGGGCGCGGTGTCGCGGTCACCGTTCGCCGCGTTCGCCGCAGAGGCGGCGCGCGGCGCGTCACTGTCGCGAGCCATGACGGTCACGCACTTGGCGATCACGCGAGCGGCATCGCGGAGCTCCGTGCGGGTGTGCGACGCCATCACGGTCAGGCGCAGCCGCGAGCTGCCTGCCGGAACGGTCGGTGGCCGGATCGCCTGCGCGAAGACGCCCTTCTCGAGCGCGCGCTCGCTGGCCCTGACCGCCTCGTCGGCATCGCCGACGATCACGGGGACGATCTGGGTGTCGCCGCCGGGCACCGGCAGCCCCTCCGCGTCGAGCGACTCGCGCAGGACCGCGGCGTTTCGCTGCAGCTTCTCGACACGGCGCGGCTGCTCGCGCAGCAGCTCCAGCGCGGCCATCGCTGCGGCCACGGCCGGCGGGGGCAGCGCCGTCGAGAAGATCAGCGTGCGGGCGGTGTTGATTAGGTACTTCGCCATCTCCGCGTCGCAGCAGACGTACGCGCCGTACGAGCCGAGCGCCTTCCCAAGGGTGCCGACGATCACGTCGACCTCGTCCTCGAGCCCCGCCGCGGCCACTGCGCCGCGGCCGTCGGGGCCGATCGCCCCGGTGCCGTGCGCCTCGTCCACCATGACGCGGGCGTCGTAGCGCTGGCCAAGCTCGACGATCTCCTCGAGCGGCGCAACATCCCCGTCCATGGAAAAGACACCGTCGGTCACGATCAGCGACCCGCGTCCCTGCGCCTGGCGAAGACCCCATTCCAGGTGGTCGGTGTCGCAGTGGTCGTAGACGAACGTCTCGGCCCGGGACAGCCGGCAGCCGTCGATGATGCTCGCGTGGTTCAACGCGTCCGAGAACACGACGTCGCCCTCGCGCGCGAGCGTCGACACCACACCGGCGTTTGCCAGGTACCCGGACCCGAACAGGAGCACCGCCTCCGAGCGCTTGAAGTGCGCGAGCTGCTCCTCCAGCCGGCGGTGGATCGTCATGTTGCCCGAGATCAGCCGCGACGCGCCCGACCCGGCGCCGTAGCGCATGGCCGCCTCGGCGGCCGCCTCGCGTACGCGAGGGTGGTCGGCCAGCCCGAGGTAGTTGTTCGAGCAGAGCAGCAGCACCGGCTTGCCGTCCAGCAGCACGCGGGGACCCTGCGGTCCCGACACGCAGCGCATGCGGCGGTACAGGCCACGGTTCCGGATCTCCTCGAGGCGATCGTGTATGTCGCCGCTCATGCCGCTCGGCTCCTTCCGGCCCCGTCCGTGCCGGGGTCCACGTGGATCAGCTCCGGGTACGCGTTGGGCGCTCCGTCGGGACGTGGCGGCACGGATGTCTTCTTTCTGTGGCGGAGTTGTGTCGCTGGATTCCAAAAGTTCGCTTCCTGCTGCGAGTCGATCAGCTCGTCGACGGGCGTCCTGGGTGTCTCGCCGTCGAGCCAGCCCGAGCGGTTGTCGGGCCGGGGGTTGGCGCCGTTGTCGTCCTGGCGCGCCACGTTCAGCCCGAGCTCCTCGAACATCTCGCGGTCCGCCTCCGGCTCCGAGCCGAGCGTGGTCAGGAAGTTGCCCATCATCACGCCGTTGAGCCCGGCCTTGACCGCGAGCTGCTGAAGCTCGCCGGGGCCCAGGTTCTCGTTGCGCCCGCCGCAGAGGCGGAACAGGGCGTCGGGGATGATCAGCCGGAAGATCGCCACCCACTTGACGGCCTCGAGCGGGTCCATCAGCTGCCGGTCGCCGAACTTCGTGCCGGGGCGCGGGTTCAGCAGGTTGATCGGCACCGAGGTGGGGTTCACCTCCGCGAGCTGGAAGGCCATCTCGACCCGCTGCTCGTTCGACTCGCCCAGGTTGAGGATCCCGCCGACGCAGGTCTCGAGCCCCGCCTCGCGCACCGCGTCGATGGTGCGAAGGCG
>Ga0070668_100001270_pt1 | contig 18012 bp, 11 predicted proteins | sample KBSS43metaG_FD_64661 | JGI IMG/M metagenome (GOLD analysis project Ga0070668, IMG submission 64661) | Switchgrass rhizosphere microbial communities from Kellogg Biological Station, Michigan, USA - KBS S4-3 metaG | ecosystem: Host-associated > Plants > Roots > Rhizosphere > Soil ... | reverse complement strand
GGCGACCTCGACCTCGTCGTGGTCAGCACGCCGAACCGCACGCACGTGCCGCTCGCGCTGCGGGCGATCGAGGCCGGCCTGCCGGTGGTCGTCGACAAGCCGTTCGCGCCGTCCGCGGCCGAAGCCGAGCAGGTCGTCGCCGCGGCGAAGGCGGCGGGCGTCGGCCTCACGGTCTTCCAGAACCGGCGGCTCGACTCGGACTTCCTCACCGTGCGGAAGGTCCTGGAGTCCGGGCGGCTCGGCGAGGTGTTCCGCTTCGAGTCCCGCTACGACCGCTGGGTGCCGAAGCCCAAGGACAACTGGCGCGAGTTCGGCGACCCGGCCGAGGCCGGCGGCCTGCTGTACGACCTCGGCGCGCACATCGTCGACCAGGCGCTGCAGCTGTTCGGCCCGGTCACGCGGGTCTACGCGGAGGTCGACCGGCGCCGGGCCGGCGTCCAGGTCGACGACGACGTGTTCGTCGCGCTGCACCACGCCGACGGCGTCCGCTCGCACCTGTGGGCGTCCGCGCTCGCCGGCACCCAGAACCCGCGGTTCCGCGTGCTCGGCGACCGGGCGACGTTCACCAAGTACGGCCTCGACGTGCAGGAACCGCAGATCAAGACGGGTCTGCGCCCCGGTGACGACGGCTGGGGCGTGGAGCCGGCGGCGGACGCCGGGAAGATCGGCGTCGGCCACGACGTCAAGACCGTGCCCACCGAGACCGGTCGCTACGAGCAGTTCTACGCCCAGGTGCGCGACGCGCTGCGCGGCGAAGGTGACTTCCCGGTCGATCCCGCGTCCTCGGTCGAGGCCCTGCGGGTGATCGAGGCCGCGCACCGCTCCGGCGTCGAAGGCACCGTGATCAGGCTCTGATCACCCCTTGACCGGCCGTGACCTCGGTGACCCCCTCGCATCGAGGTCACGGCCTCCTTCGGCCGCGTTGCTGGTCCTGTAGCTCCTGAAGCCGCTGCTGGAACTGGCGCAGCTGCTCGAGCTGGTCGTTCTGCTGCTGCTGGTTACCGCCGTCGCCGAACTGGACCGAATTCCGCTGCTGTTGCTGTTGTTGTTGCTGCCGCTGTTGTTGTTGCGGCTGCTGCTGGTTTCCGTTCGGCTGGAAGACCTGCTGGCGGTCCTCCGGCGCGCTGATCGCCGCCACGCGGTTGAAGCGTTCCGCCGGTTTGCCCGTCATGTAGAGCTGCATGAAGCGGTCCCAGATCGGCCCGGCGAGCGTCGAGCCGAACAGCGGGGCGCCGTTCGCGCCGCGGAGGGCCTTGTCGCCGTCGCTGCCCACCCAGACCGCGGCCGACACCGAGGGCGTGTAGCCCACCATCCACGTCTGGGAGTTCGCGTTCGCCGCCGACGCGGGTTCGTCGTTCTGCGGGGTGTGCTGCTGGGTGCCGGTCTTGCCGGCGCACTCGTGCCCGGCCGGGCAGGTCAGCCGGGAGAACTGGATCACCGGCGCGAGCGCCGCGGTCACGTTCCCGGCGATCTGGGCGCTCTTCTCCGCGTCGTTGTCCGCGAAGGCGTCGGTCGAGCGGTCCTTCGCTTCGTACGCGGTTTCGCCGTTCGCGTTGGTCACCTTCTGCACGAAGTGCCGGTCGCGCTGGACGCCGCCCGCCGCGAACGTCGCGTAGCCCGAGGCCATGTCGGCCGCGGTGACCTGGGTGTCGCCGCCGCCGATCGAGATGTTGTTGTCGCCGGTGAACAGCTTGCTCCGGCCGCCGTTTTCGGCCGTCCGGATGCCCGCCTCCTGGGCGGCTTCGGCCACCCCGGACGGCTTCGTCACGTTGAGCACCATGTCGTAGAACACCGTGTTCGTGGACCGCTGCATGGCTTCGGCGACGGTGCACTGCTGCGAGCAGCTGCTGCTGTCGCCGGCGTTGCGGATCGGCAGGTCGACGCCGGGGAACGTCCGCGGCGAGGTGCCGTCGAACCGCGCGTCGAGGCCGCGGCCGAGCTTGAGGAACGCCGCCAGGTCGAACGGCTTCATCGACGACCCGGGGTTGTGCGGTTCGTCGGCCCAGTCGCGGCCGGCCTGGTCCTCGCCGTTCGGGCCCTTCACGACCGGGTCGCCGCCGTGGTAGGCGAGCACGCCGCCGGTCTTCGGGTCGACGGCCACCAGCGCGTTGAGGATCCGGTCGTCGGTCTGGTCGGCCATCCCCTCGGCCACCGCCTTCTCGGCCGCCTGCTGCGCCTGCGGGTCGATGGTGGTGAACACCTGGAACCCGCCGGAGTAGTACTGCTTCTCGTCGATCCCCTGGGCGGCCAGTTCGGCCTTGACCTGCTTCTTGAGGAACGGGTTCAGCGCACCGGCCTGCCTGCTCTCGCGCAGCGGGATCGTCGTCGGGAACTTCGCCGCGGCGCGCTGGGCCGGCGTCAGGTAGTTGTTCTTCAGCATCCGGTCCAGCGCGGTGTTCCACCGGCTCGTCGCGACGGCGGTGTTTTCCGAGCGGCCCGGCTGCTGGATCAGCCCGGCCAGCAGCGCGGCCTGCGAGTAGTCGAGCTGCCCGACGTCCTTGCCGAAGTAGGCCTGCGAGGCGGCCTGGATCCCGTAGGCGCCGCGGCCGAAGTAGATGATGTTGAGGTAGGCGGTGATGATGTCCGCCTTCTCGTAGGTCTGGTTCATCTTGAACGACTTCGCGAGCTCGACCCACTTGCGGGTCAGCGTCGGGTCGTCGTCGCCGGAGGCGTTCTTGATGTACTGCTGTGAGATCGTCGAGCCGCCGCCGGAACCGCCGGTGACCTGGTTGTAGGCCGCGCGGAGGATGCCGCCGACGTCGAAGCCGGAGTTGGTCTCGAACGACGCGTCTTCGGTGGCGATCACGGCCTTCTTGACGACGTCCGGGATCTGGTTCGGCTCGAGGATCTGCCGGTTGCCGCCGGTGGGCACGTCCTTGCCCATCTCGGTGCCGTCGCTGAACAGGTAGGTCACGGCCTGGCCCTGCGCCTGCGCGACCGTCTCCGGCGAGGGGACGTCGACGAAGAGGTAGGTGATCGCGAACGCGATCCCGGGGACGACGAAGAACAGCCCGGCGGCCACGTAGCCGATCCGCCGGATCCGCCGCCACCGGCGTTTCCGCAGGTCCTGGTCGGTGAGCGGGCGTGGCCGGCGCGGTGGCTGACCCGGGCGCTGCCGCAGGATCGGCACGGTCGGCGGCTCGTCGGGCTCGGTGCCGTTGTGCGTGTGGTGGGTGATCAGCTCCGGCTCGTTGCCCAGCAGGCCGGCGCGAGGCACCGGTCGCCGGGCACGCCGACGCGGATCGGGAGCTCGACCGTGCGACGTGCGGATGCGGTCGTTGTTCACGGGCCGTCCTCCGGTACCACGGTGGGCTGCGGGCGCAGTCCCCTCTGGGACGGAACACGTACCGCGGCCCGCCGTGGTTCACCGCGGCTAGTTCTCCGGGTCGTCGCCGGAGGGTGGCGTCTCCTTCGTCGTCGGCGTCGGCGTCTTCGTGTGCTTCGACGTGCTCGGCTGCGACGACTCGTTCCCGTGGTTGCCGTTCCCGTTGTTGTCGCCGTTGCCGTTGTCGTTGTTGCCGCCGGTGTTCTCGTCCGTCGGGGGCTGCTCCGAGGTCGTCGCGACCTCCGTCGACGGCGGGGGCGCCACCTCACCGCCGATGCGGTCCACCTTCGCGAACCGCTCGCCCGGCTTGCCCGCCAGGTAGAGCGACAGGAACTTCTGCCACATCGGGCCGGCGATGGTCGAGCCGTAGATCGGTGAGTTGTTCTTGCCGTGCAGCGGCTTGTTCCCGTCGCCGCCGACCCAGGCCGCCACCGAGACGGACGGCGTGTACCCGACCATCCACGTCTGCGAGTTCGCGTTCCCCGCCCACGCCGGCTCGCCGGCGACCTTCGTGTGCTGCTGCGTCCCGGTCTTGCCGGCGCACTCGTGGCCCGCCGGGCACTTCAGCTTCGAGAAGTCGATCACCGGCTTCAGCGCCTCGGTGACGTTCCCGGCGATCTGGCGGCTCTTGTCCGCGTCGCTGTCGAAGGCCGGCTTCGCGTCGGTCGGCGCCTCGTACGCGACCTCGTTCTGCGCGTTGGTCACCTTCTCCACGAAGTGCCGGGCACGCTGCTGGCCGTTCGCCGCGAAGGTCGCGTACGCCGCGGCCATGTCCAACGGCGTGATCTGGGTTTCGCCGCCGCCGAGGGAGATGTTGTTGTCCTTCGTGGAGATGATCGACTGGCCGCCGTCCTCCTTGACCTCGACCCCGGCCTGCTTCGCGGCCTCCTTGACCGGGCCCTGCTTGGTGTCGTGGAGGACCATGTCGTAGAACACGGTGTTCGCCGACCGCATCATCGCTTCCGAGACCGTGCACTGCTGCGAGCAGGTGCTGCCCGGGCCGGCGTTGCGGACGACGCGGCCGTCGAAGACGCGGTTGTTGGAGCCGTCGTACGTGGTGTCGAGTCCCTTGCCCATCTTCAGCAACGCCGTGAGGTCGAACGGCTTCATCGACGAGCCCGGGTTCTGCGGGGTGTCCGCCCAGTCGCGCCCGGCCTGGTCCTGCCCGTTGACCTGCACGATCGGCTTGCCGCCGTAGTAGGCGAGCACGCCACCGGTCTTGGGGTCGACGGCGACGAGCGCGTTGAGCAGCTGGTCGTCGACCTGGCCCTTCATCGCGTCGGTCGCGGCCTGTTCCGCGGCCTGCTGCGCCTTGGGGTCGATCGTGGTCTTGACCTGGAAGCCGCCGGAGTAGTAGCGGTCCTCCGGGATGTCGTGCGCGGCCAGCTCGTCCTTCACCTGCTGGACGACGAACGCGGGCGGCGCGCCGGCCTGCTGCTTGCTGTCCGCCAGCGGGATCGGCGTGGGGAACTGCGCCGCCGCGCGGTCGGCCGCGCTGATGTAGTTGTTCTTCAGCATCCGGTCGAGCGCGACGTTCCAACGGTCGTGCGCGACCTTGTCCTGCTCCGACCGGCCCGGCTTCTGGATCAGCCCGGCCAGCAGCGCGGCCTCCGAGAAGCTCAGGTCCTTCGCGTCCTTGTGGAAGAAGGCCTGCGAAGCCGCGCCGACCCCGTACGCCCCGCGCCCGAAGTAGATGATGTTCAGGTACGCGGTGATGATGTCCTTCTTCTCGTACGTCTGGTTCATCTTGAAGGACTTGGCCAGCTCGGTCCACTTGCGCGTCAGCGTGGGCGCGTCGTTGTCGGTGGCCTTCTTGATGTACTGCTGCGAGATCGTCGAACCACCGCCGACCCCGCTGGTGACCTGGTTGTACACCGCGCGCAACAGGCCGCCGATGTCGAAGCCGGAGTTGGTCTCGAAGGAGTCGTCCTCGGTCGCGATCGCCGCGTGCTTCATGATGTCGGGGATCTGGTCCGGGCTCAGCAGCACCCGGTTGCCGCCGGTGGGCACGTCCTTGCCCATCGGCGAACCGTCGGCGTAGAGGTAGGTGACCGCCTGGCTCTGGTTCTGCGCGACCTCGGTCGGCGACGGCACGTCCACCAGGAAGTACGTGATGACGAACGCGATCGCGGGCACCACGAAGAACACCACGACGAAGCCGTAGGCGACCCGCCGGATGATCTTCCAGCGTCGCTTCTTGCGCTGCTCCGGTGTGAGGACCGGCTTGCCGTCTTCGGGCGGCTCGACGTCTTCGTAGCCGTCGGGCTCTTCGTACGCGTGGTGCGTCATCAGCTCGGGACCACCGCTCATCGGCGGCGGCTCGGGCCGGTAGGCGCGTGGCGGCGGCTGCTGCGGCCGTCCGGGCGGCGGGGGCACCGGACGGCGCGGGCCCTGGCCCTGGCCTTGACCGTACGGGCCCTGTGGTGCGGACGGCCCACGACGGCGCGGATCGGGACCCTGGCCGGGCCAGGAGCGGGATCGATCGTCGGGCACTGGGCGGTCCTCCGAGTTTGGCGCGGGCAGCGACAGCCGCCACCCCTCTAGGAAGGGACGCGCGTGACCCCGGCGGGTTGCCGGAACGATCACCCCTGAAACGGTCGAGGGCCCTCCGCGTGGTCGCGGAGGGCCCTCGACGGCTAGCCGGGCCCTGAGCCCGGTGGGGCAGCGAGCCCGCCACCACCGCCGGAGGTATTGCCCAACGGGAACGTCGGGGTCTCGCCCGGCCCGGGCCGGGTCGGCCTGCTCGGCTTCGTCGGCGTATCCGACGGGGTGTCCGTGGGCGTCGGGGTGTCGGATGGCGTCGGGGTTTCGGACGGCGCCGAGCTGGTCGCCGTTTCCGTCGGCTTCGTCGGCGTGGCGGTCACCTCGTTGACGTCCTTGCCGATCGGCTCGACCTTGTCGAACTTCTCCGCCGGCTTGCCCTTGAGGTAGAGGTTCATGAAGTTCTGCCACGTCGGGCCGGCGATCGTGGCACCGAAGATCGGCTTGTTCTTCGGGTCGTGCAGCGGCTTGTTGCCGTCGCCGCCGACCCAGACCGCGGCCGACACGGACGGGGTGTAGCCCACCATCCAGGTCTGCGCGTTGCGGTCCTTGTACGCCGCCGGGTCGCCGTCCTTCGCCGTGTACTGCTGCGTACCGGTCTTGCCGGCGCACTCGTGGCCGGTCGGGCACTTCAGGTTCGAGTGGTCGATGACCGGCTGCAGCGCCTCGGTGACGTTGCCCGCGATCTGCTGGCTCTTGGCCGCGTCGTCGTCGAAGGCCGGGTTGGTCTTGATGTTGTTCTCGTCGAACTCCACCTCGTCCTGGCCGTTCGTCAACTTCGCGACGAAGTGCTGCTCGTGGTACGTGCCGCCGCTGGCGAACGACGCGTACGCGGCCGCCATGTCCTCCGGCGTCACGGCCGTGCCACCACCACCGAGCGAGATGTTGTTGTCGTCGGTGTAGAGGATGCTCTTGCCGCTGGGCGCGACCTTGACCCCGGCCTCCTTGGCCGCTTCCGCGACCCGCGACGGCTTCGTCACGTTCAGGACCATGTCGTAGAACACGGTGTTCGCCGAGATCTCCATCGCCTTCGCGACGGTGCAGTCCTTGCCGCAGCTGGCGCTGTCACCCGCGTTCCGGACCGTGCGCCCGCCGAGCACCCGGTTGTTCGAGCCGTCGAACGTCTCACCGAGCCCCTTGCCCATCTTGAGGAACGCCGTGAGGTCGAACGCCTTCACCGACGAACCCGGGTTTCTCGCCTGGTTCGCCCGGTCCTGAGCGATCTGGTCCTTGCCGTTGGCGTCCTTCACGCTTTCCGGCCCGCCGTAGTAGGCGATCACGCCGCCCGTCTTCGGGTTGACCGCGACCAGCGCGTTGAGCAGGTTCTCGTCCGTCTGGCCCTTCATGCCCTCCTGGGTGGCCTGCTCCGCCGCGGCCTGTGCCGCCGGGTCGATCGTCGTGTAGATCTTGGCGCCCGTGGAGAACAGCTTGTTCTCGTCGTAGCCCTTCGCCGCCAGCTCGTCCTTGATCCGCTGCTGGAGCTGGTAGGTCATCTTGCCCGAGTTCTGCTCCTTGTTGGAGTTCTTCGGGATCGGCGTCGGGAACTGGAAGGCGGCCCGCTCGTCCTGGCGCAGCCACTTGTTGGCCACCATCTGGTCCATCACGTACGTCCAGCGGCGGTGGGCGTAGTCCTGGTTCTCCGATTTGCTGGGGCCCTGGATCAGGCCGGCCAGCAGGGAGGCTTCGGACGCGTTGAGGTCCTTGGCGTCCTTGTTGAAGTAGGCCTTCGCGGCCGCCTGGATGCCGTTCGCCCCGCGTCCGAAGTAGACGATGTTCAGGTAGGAAGTGATGATCTCTTCCTTGGACTCCTGGTTGTTCATCTTGAACGACTTGGCCAGCTCGGTCCACTTGCGGGTCAGCGTCGGGGCGTCGTTCTGCGTCGCCTGCTTGATGTACTGCTGGGAGATGGTCGAACCGCCGCCCTTGCCGCCGCTGACCTGGTTCCAGACCGCGCGCAGGATGCCGGTGACGTCGAAGCCCGAGTTCGTCTCGAACGACGCGTCCTCCGCGGAGTACACCGCGCGCTTGACGACCTCGGGAACCTCGCCCGGCTTGAGCAGCTGGCGGTCACCGCCCGGCGGCAGCTCCCGGCCCATCACCTGGCTGTTGGCGTCGTAGTAGGTGATCGGCTGGTTCTGCAGCGACTTGATGCTCTCCGGCGTCGGCACGTCGACCAGGAAGTAGGTGATGACGAACGCGATCGCGGGCACGACGAAGAACAGCCCGACGAACGCGTAGCCCACGCGCCGGATGATCTTCCACCGGCGCTTCTTGCGCTGCGCCGGCGTGAGGACCTTCTTGCCCTTTTCGTCGAGCTCGTCCTGGGGCTCGACGTCGTCGGCGAACTCGTTGAAGGCGGCGTCGTCGTAGCCGTCGTAGCCGTCGTCGTAAGGGTCACGGCCGACGTCGTCGGTGCCGTTGTGCGCGTGGTGGGTGATCAGGTCCGGCTCGTGCTGCGGTGGCGGGACAGGCCGCCGGCCGGACGGCTGGCGGAAACCCTGCGGAGGGGAGCCGGGCGCGCCCTGCGCCGGCCGCTGGCCGGGCGGCGGGACCGGACGTCGTGCCGGCATGCCCGGCTGGCGGGCTCGCTGCGGACGCCGTGGCGGCTCGTCGCCGGGCCACTGCGGACCGCCTTCGTCACCGGACGGCCACTCGGGGCTGCCACCGCGGGCATTGCCGGAAGGGACACCACGCGGCGGCGTGCCACGCGGCGCCGAACCGCCCTGGGGCCGGCGGGGGGCTTCGTCGCCGGGCCACGCCGGCCCGGGGTCTTCTCCCGGCCACGGGCCCGACTGGGCACGGCGAGGTGCATCTGGCTCCTGGCCGGGCCAGGAGCGGTTGCGGTCGTCGTTCACGAATGGGCCTCCCAGACCGGCGCCCGGTGTGGCACCGTTCTGCGCTCTTCAGCGGTTGTGATACAGCTCACCGGCCTGCGGTCCTTCGCGGACCGTCGGCCGGCTCTCCCGTGCCAAGGACGTATGACCGCACCAGGTGGTTCCAGTGGCACGCCCGGCACACTTCGACGTCGTAAACGGTGAACTCGGCGAACGAGCCGGCCATCCTGGCCAGCTCTTCGGGGGTCCTCGCCGAGCCCGCGACGTGCTTGAGTTCTTCGCCGTAGACCCAGGACACCAGGGTCAACGGTTCTTGGCGGCAGATCGGGCAGGGCAGGTCACCGGCCCGGCCGTGGAACTTCGCCGCCCGCAGCAGGTACGGGCTCGCGTCGCAGGCTTCGTAGCTGCCGACGCGCCCGGAGCGGACTTCGGCGAGCAGCGCACGGCGCTGCAACGCGTAGTCCACGACCTGCCGCTGGTTAATCACCAGGACAGAGTACGGGCTCTTCCTGTGTCGTCCACGCCCCCTAGCGCGGTCAGACCGCGGACCGGTGCGGACACGCCGGGCGTTCGATAACTCTCCGGTGAATTTCGCCCTCAATGGGTACTGGGTGGAGGTTAGCTTCGCCACTTCGATGTATCGGCGCGATATAGTGGCTGAGTAGGTTGGATCGAGGCGATCGTTCGGAGCAACGCGGCTCGTCTCGGTTTGTTCCCGGAAGGGGGTGCGGTGTGCTGGAGTTCGCGATCCTCGGGCTTCTGCACGAAGCGCCCATGCACGGGTATGTGCTGCGCAAGCGGCTGCACGAGACGCTCGGCACGTTCCGGACGTTCTCGTACGGCTCGCTGTACCCGACCCTGCGGAAGCTGCTGCGGGCCGGGTACCTGGTCGAGGAGCTGGACGAAGCCGACGACCGGGCCTGGTCGCGGCGGGGACGGCGGGTCTACAAGCTCACCGCGGAGGGCAAGGAGCGCTTCGGCGAGCTGCTCGGCGACGCCGGGCCGCAGACCTGGGACGACGAGGGCTTCGGCGTCCACCTGGCCTTCTTCTCGCGGACCCCGGCCGACGTGCGGCTGCGGATCCTCGAGGGCCGCCGCCGCCGCGTCGAAGAACGCCGCGAGGGCATGCGGGCGGCGCTGGCCAGGGCCGAGGAGAAGATCGATCGCTACACCCGCGAGCTGCACCGGCTGGGGCTGGAGACCAGCGAGCGGGAGGTGCGCTGGCTCAACGAGCTGATCGCGCACGAACAAGCCGAGCGGCAGGGTCCGGAGACCTGAGCCGCCGGCGCGGGCCGCAGCGTCGCGGCACCAGACCTACTGAACAGACACGGATTGAAGGAGAAACCCCCATGGGCGAGAACCGCCGCGTTCGGGTGGCCATCGTGGGCGTCGGCAACTGCGCGGCGTCGCTGGTCCAGGGTGTCCAGTACTACCGCGACGCGGATCCCGCCACGCGGGTCCCGGGTCTGATGCACGTCGACTTCGGCGGCTACCACGTCCGCGACATCGAGTTCGTCGCCGCGTTCGACGTGGACGCCAAGAAGGTCAGCCGCGACCTGTCCGAGGCGATCTTCGCCTCCGAGAACAACACCATCAAGATCGCCGACGTGCCGCCGCTCGGCGTCACCGTCCAGCGCGGCCACACCCACGACGGGCTCGGCCGCTTCTACCGCGAGACGATCGAGGAGTCCGACGAGACCCCGGTCGACATGGTCGCCGCGCTGCGCGAGGCCGAAGCCGACGTGCTCGTGTCGTACCTGCCGGTGGGCTCCGAGGTGGCCGACAAGTTCTACGCCCAGGCCGCGATCGACGCCGGCGTGGCGTTCGTCAACGCGCTGCCGGTGTTCATCGCCTCCGACCCGGAGTGGGCGAAGAAGTTCGAAGACGCGGGCGTGCCGATCGTCGGCGACGACATCAAGTCCCAGGTCGGCGCCACCATCACGCACCGCGTGCTGGCGAAGCTGTTCGAGGACCGCGGCGTCCAGCTCGACCGGACGATGCAGCTCAACGTGGGCGGGAACATGGACTTCCTGAACATGAAGGAGCTGGAGCGGCTCGAGTCGAAGAAGATCTCGAAGACCCAGTCCGTGACGTCGCAGGTCGACCGCGACCTCGGCAAGGGCAACGTCCACATCGGACCGTCGGACTACGTGCAGTGGCTCGACGACCGCAAGTGGGCCTACGTCCGGCTCGAGGGTCGCGCGTTCGGTGACGTGCCGCTGAACCTGGAGTACAAGCTCGAGGTGTGGGACTCGCCGAACTCGGCGGGCATCATCATCGACGCCGTCCGTGCGGCGAAGATCGCGCTGGACCGCGGCATCGGCGGCCCGATCCTGTCGGCGTCCTCCTACTTCATGAAGTCGCCGCCGGAGCAGTACGACGACTCGACCGCCCGCGACGCCGTCGAGACGTTCATCCGCGGCGAGTAGCAAGCTGTCGGCGAAGGAGGCCACTACCGGGGAACGCCCTGGTGGTGGCCTTCTCTGCGTGGTGCACTAAACCGGTGGGGCGGGGTGCGCGTTGGCGGGGTGTGAGTGCGAGTGTTGGCGAGAGCGCGCCGGGGGACCTGGGCGCGCCGACCTTTCACGCCCTTTTCCGGGAGTACTTCGGCCAGATGACGCGGCTGGCCCACCTGCTCGGCGCGGACGACGCGGAGAACGTCGCGCAGGAGGCGTTCGTCAAGCTCCACCAGCGCTGGGACACCCTGACCGACCACACCCGGGTGGCCGGCTACCTCCGCGCGACCGTGGTGAACATGTCGCGGTCGCGGACGCGTCACCTGCGCGTGGTCCGGCGGACCCCGCAGGACCGGCCGCCGGACGAGCTGTCGGCCGAGGTCAGGGCGGTGGCCAACTGGGAGCACCAGCAGCTCCGCGCGGTGCTCGCAAGACTGTCCAGGCGACAGCGCGAGGTTCTCGTGCTGAGGTACTGGCTGGACCTGAGCACGGCGAGCATCGCGGAAACGCTCGGCATCTCGCCGGGCACGGTCAAGGCGACGACTCACCACGCGATGGAAAACCTGCGCAAACACTTGGGGGACGATCTGGGAGGTGAGCGATGACCGACCTCGAACGCAAACTGGCCGAAGCACTGCGCGGACATGCCGAGGAGGTCACGCCGAACCTCGACGCGGCCTGGGCGGAGCAGCAGCGACGGCAGCGACGGCCACAGCGCCGCCGCCGGGCCTCGGTGTGGATCGCGCCGCTGGCCGCGGTGCTGGTGGTGCTGACCAGCGTGCTGGTGGCGACGCAGCTGAACACGGCGGCACCGGTTCCGGCACCACCGGCGAACCCGGGCCAGGAGCTGAGGCTGGCCAAGCCGGAGTACCAGCCGTTCGACCACATGCTCACCCGGGGTGACAAGGCGATACTCACGGACTTCGCGGGACAGACCGACAAATGGCGGACGTGGGCCTACACCGGCAGTCAGCAGGCTGCCCCCGACCGGGAGTTGTTCTGCGTCGCGGCCATCCCCGTGGGCGCGGACCTCACCCACGACGCTCCGCAGTACGGCACGAAATCCCCGCAGTGCATGACGCTCCTCCCGGATGACGGGAAGGCCGTCCTGGCCGGATACGTCGGCGAGATCGGTGGGCCGTTGCCCCCCGGCAAGGCGGTCTACCTGCTCTCGTCGACGATGGAGCATCTGCGGCTCTACAACGCGCAGGGTGACCTGAGCCAAGGCAAGCTGGTCGACCGGGTGGCTTCCTCGTACCAGGTGTTCCTGGCCGACGTCGTTCCCGGCTTGCCGCCGGTGCGCGCCGAAGTCAGCTGAGCCCCAGCGCCCCCGGCAAGTCGGTGATCTTCTCCACCACCGCCGTGGCCTGCCGCAGTACTTCCGGATCCGGCGGGAAGTGCGGGTTCGGCACCGCGTAGACCGCCATCCCCGCCGCCAGCGCGGACCGCAGCCCGTTCGTCGTGTCCTCCACCGCCGCGCAATCCGACGGCGCCACGCCCAGCAGCTCGGCCGCCCTCAGGTACACGTCCGGTGCCGGCTTCCCGGCTCCGACCTGCTCGGACGACACCGCCGCACCCACCGGCAAGCCCGTCACGTCGAGGAAGCCCTTGATCAGGATCACCGGCGACGAACTCGCGATCGCGACCGGCCACCGCTTCGAAACCTGGCGCACGACGTCGACCGCACCGTCGATCAGCGGCGGCTGCTCGGCGTACCGGGCGGCCATCCGCTTGACGACGAGCGTCGCGATCTCGGCCGGGGTCGTTCGCGCGCCGAGCTCCTCCACCAGGTAGCGGGCCCATTCCGGGGTGCTCATCCCCTGCTGGGCCCGGGTGGCCTCCGCACGCCAGGTGCCACCGTGCTCGGCGACGACCGCGCGCCGCACCTCGTCCCAGATCCGCTCGGAGTCCACCAGCACGCCGTCGAGGTCGAAGATCACCGCGTCCATGCCCCTGAGCCTAACCTGTGAGCCGACTTACTTAGCTATGCTTACTAATTTTTGTTAGCCTGGCTAAGCAAGTGACAACCGAGTAAGGAGGAACTGATCAGCGATGAGCGCTGAACACCACTCGAGCCTGCTGGACGCGGTCAAAGGCCAGCCCCGGCAGGTGTGGATCACCGCGTTCGCCGCGGTCATCGCCTTCATGGGGATCGGGCTGGTCGACCCGATCCTGCTGTCCATCGCCAAGGGCCTGGACGCGACGCCGTCCCAGGTGACCCTGCTCTTCTCGTCCTACCTCGGCGTCCAGGTCGTCGCGATGCTGGTCACCGGCGCGGCGAGCGCCCGCTTCGGTGCGAAGCGCACCGTCCTCGTGGGGCTCACGCTGATCGTCGCGGCCACCGCCCTGTGCGCGGCCGCCGGCTCGATCGAGCAGCTCGTCGGGCTGCGCGCGGTCTGGGGCCTCGGCAACGCGTTCTTCATCGCGACCGCGCTGTCGGTGATCGTCGGTGCCGCCACCGGCGGCCAGTCCGGGGCGATCCTGCTCTACGAGGCCGCCCTCGGGGTCGGGCTCTCGGTCGGCCCGCTGCTGGGCGCGTTGCTCGGCAGCGTCTCGTGGCGCGGCCCGTTCCTCGGCACCGCGATCCTGATGGCGGGCGCGCTCGTGCTGTGCGCGGTGTTCCTCAAGAGTGACAAGCACGAGCAGCGGGCACCGATCAAGCTGCTCGACCCGCTGCGCGCGCTGAAGCACACCGGCCTGCTGCGCACCTCGGTCGCGTCGGCGCTGTACACCGCCGCGTTCTTCGCGGTGCTGGCCTGGTCGCCGTTCGTCCTCGGCTGGAGCGCGATCGCCGTCGGCCTGGTCTTCTGCGGCTGGGGCCTGTGCGTCGCGGTCGCCGGGGTCGCCCTCGCACCGCGGCTGGCCGCCCGGCTCGGTGAGCGGCACGCGGCCGCGGCCGCCGTCTTCGGCTACGCCGTGCTGATGCTGGTGCTGGCCGTGCCGAGCAAGCCGGTGCTGGTCGCCGGGATCATCGTCTCCGGGTTGGTGTCCGGCCTGCTGAACACGCTGTTCACCGGCACCGCGATGGCGATCAGTGACGCGCCGCGCCCGGTCGCCAGCGCCGGCTACAACTTCTGCCGGTGGCTCGGTGGCGCCGTCGCCGCGACGCTGGTCGGGCACGTCGCCGAGTGGTTCGGCTCGCCGCAGGCGCCGTTCGTCGCCTCGGCCGTGCTGTGCGTCGTCGCGGGTGGGCTGCTCTCGCTGCGGGAGCGGCAGGCCGACCCGCACGTCGTGCCGAAGGAAGCGGTGCTGGTCGGCGAAGAGTTCTGATCGCCACGCAGAGCAATGGCCCCGGGACCATGTGTCCGGGGCCATCGCCCGTTCGGGGGTGGCCACGCGAGGGCATTGCGAGTAATACACCCGCTGTTCACCCCGATGTCGGGAATGGCTGGTTTTCGGCGCTTACGGTCGGTCCGTTCCCGTATCCCACCATGGAGGCGCTGTGCCCGACCGCCTGCTCCCGCTGTTCCCCGCTCACCCGGGTGGCCGCTCCCCGATCACCTGCGAGTACCGCTGCGGCAACGCCTGCGCCCACCCCGAGGCGAACGAGTCCGGGAACGAGTACTTCGGCGACGTCGTCAAGGACATCTCGCGCCGCCGGATGTTCAAGGCCGGCGCCGTGATGGCCGCCGCCGCGGGCGGGTTCGCCGCGCTTTCCTCGGGCACCGCCGCCGCCGACGTCACGGCGAACGGCAACGGCCACGGCAACGGCCCGAAGCCGCGTCCCGTGCCGGGTACCGACTTCGACCCGGTCCCGCCGAACAAGCTCGACCAGGTCAGCGTCGCCGACGGCTACGCGCAGCGCGTCGTCGTCCGCTGGGGCGACCCGGTCGTCGCGGGCGCGCCGAAGTTCGACTTCACCAAGCAGACCGCGGCCGCGCAGGCGAAGCAGTTCGGCTACAACAACGACTTCGTCGGCCTGATCCCGCAGGACCCGCTGGGGCTGAGCAACCTGCTCGTGGTCAACCACGAGTACACCACCGAGGTCCACATGTTCCCGGCCGACCAGTACGACCCGGCGAACCCGACCGAGGAGCAGGCGAAGATCGCCTGGGCCGCGCACGGCCTCTCGGTGCTGCTGACCCGCCGCGACCCGATCCACGGCGGGCTCGAGGTGGTCCCGAGCCGCTACGGCCGCCGGATCACGCTGGACACGATCTTCGAGGTCCGCGGCCCGGCCGCCGGCTCGAAGTACCTCAAGACGTCGGCCGACCCGAGCGGGCGCAAGGTCCGCGGCACGCAGAACAACTGCTCCGGCGGCGTGACGCCGTGGGGCACGGTGCTCTCCGGCGAGGAGAACTTCGACCAGTACTTCGCGAACTCCGACAAGGTCACCGACCCGGTCGCGGCGGCGCGGCTCAAGCGCTACACCGTCGGCAGCGGCGCGAGCACCCGCAAGTGGGAGCGGTTCGACAAGCGCTGGGACGTCGGCCAGGAGCCCAACGAGCCGAACCGGTTCGGCTGGGTCGTCGAAATCGACCCCAACGACCCGAACTCGACGCCGATCAAGCACACCGCGCTCGGCCGGTTCAAGCACGAGGCCGCCAACGTCAAGATCACCGCCGACGGCCACGTCGCCGTCTACTCCGGTGACGACAGCCGGTTCGAGTACATCTACAAGTTCGTCTCCAAGGGCAAGTACAAGCCCGGCAGCAGCGCGCACGCGCGGCGGCACAACTCGGCGCTGCTCGACGAGGGCACGCTCTACGTCGCCCGTTTCACCGGCGACAGCCCGGCGGCGGAGATCGACGGCAAGGGCACGCTGCCGTCCGACGCCGAGTTCGACGGCACCGGCGAGTGGATCCCGCTGGCGAGCGGCGACAAGTCCTTTGTGGACGGCTTCACCGCCGAAGAGGTCTACGTCTTCACCCGCCAGGCCGCGGACAAGGTGGCGGCCACGAAGATGGACCGCCCGGAGGACATCGAGCCGAACCCGGTCAACGGCCGGATCTACGCCGCGCTGACCAACAACACCGACCGCGGTGCGGCCGGCAAGGCCGGCGTCGACGAGGTGAACCCGCGCGTGGGCAACAAGAACGGCCACGTCCTGGAGTGGGAGGAGAACTGCGGCGACGCGGCGTCGACCCGGTTCTCCTGGCGGCTGCTGCTGGTCTGCGGTGACCCCAAGGCGGCGGACACCTACTTCGGCGGCTTCGACAAGAGCCAGGTCAGCCCGATCTCCTGCCCGGACAACGTGGCCTTCGACCGCCACGGCAACCTGTGGATCGCCACCGACGGCAACGCCCTCGGCGCGAACGACGGCCTGTTCTCGGTGCCGGTGACCGGGCCGGAACGCGGGCACGTCAAGCAGTTCCTCTCGGTGCCGGTCGGCGCCGAGACGTGCGGCCCGGTCGTGACCGACAACCTGGTGCTCGTCGCGGTCCAGCACCCCGGCGAGAACGCGACGAGCTCGGCGAACCCGACGTCGCACTGGCCCGACGGCGGCACCGCGCAGCCGCGGCCGTCGATCGTCTCGGTGTGGAAGAAGGGCCGCTACGGGCTGACCGGCCGCATCGGCGAACGCTGACGCACGCGGGCTCGCGCCGGCCGAGGTTCACTCTGAAGTGGACGGTTCTCGGCCGGTGCGGGCCCGACCGGCGCGCCATAGTCGAGGGGTGATCTTCTCGGCGCGCGCGATGGCAGTGGCAGTGGTGGCCATGGTTGCGGCGGCGGTGCCCGTGGCGGCCGCCGCGGATCCGCCGCCGGCGTGCGGCGGGATCGCGGCGAACCCCAGCGTCGAGCAGGTGGCGGGCAACGGCGCCCCGGACGGGTACGTGTTCACCCCGGCCGCGCCGGTCCCGCCGGGAACCCCGGCGGCGAAGGCACCGAAGCTGCTGACCGAGCAGGCCTACGCCGCGGACGGCCAGCGGTCCGCGGTCATCCAGACCCCGGACGGCAAGGCCAGCACCGCCTTCCAGACCGAGAAGTTCGTCCCCGGCGGCGTCTACACGCTCAGCGTCTGGACCGCGGCCCACGCGCCGGGGAGCGGCCCGGCCACCGGCCTGCGGTTCTTCGACGCGACCGGCGCGCAGGTGCAGGAGACCAAGCTGGCCACCGATCACAACGCCGGTGACGGGCACCTGGCCCGGCAGGACTTCCCGGCGGCCACGGCGCCGGCGAAGGCGGCCGCGGTCAAGTTCTTCGCCACGACGAGTGCCGAACGGTTGCGCTGGGACTGCGTCGGTCTCCAGCTCGCGGCGTACTCGGTGAAGAAGGAAGTGCAGAACCCGGTGACCGGCGCGTGGGGCCCGTTCGCGACGGTCACCGCGGGCGAGACCGCGCACTACCGCGTCACGGTGACGAACGAAGGCACGCAGGACCTCACCGGGATCACCGTGCAGGATCCGTGGTGCCCGGCGCCGTTCGAGCCGTTCGCGCTGGCGGCGGGCGAGAACCGGCAGCTGACCTGCGACCACCCGGACCTGACGGTGGCCGACACCGGACACGTGAACACGGCGAAGGTCACCGGCGTGCACTACCCGGGCGGCACGCTCGGCGACAAGACGGCGTCGGCGACGATCACCGTCCTGCCGCCGCCGTCGATCGCGAAGATCGGCGACTTCGCCTGGGCGGACCGCAACCGGGACGGGCTGCAGGACCCGGACGAGCCCGGCGTCTCGGGCGTCAAGGTGACGTTGAAGGACGGCGCGGGCGGCACGGTCGGGACCGCGACGACCGACGACAAGGGCAAGTACGGCTTCGAAAAGCTGAAGGACGGCACCTACCAGGTCTGCTTCGACGTCGCGAGCTTCCCGGCCGGCCTCGTCGTGACGGGCAAGGACGCCGGCCAGGACGACCGGGACTCCGACGCGGACGCCGGCGGCTGTTCGGCGCCGCGAACCCTGGGCGGGACTTC
>Ga0070668_100001268_pt1 | contig 18015 bp, 17 predicted proteins | sample KBSS43metaG_FD_64661 | JGI IMG/M metagenome (GOLD analysis project Ga0070668, IMG submission 64661) | Switchgrass rhizosphere microbial communities from Kellogg Biological Station, Michigan, USA - KBS S4-3 metaG | ecosystem: Host-associated > Plants > Roots > Rhizosphere > Soil ... | reverse complement strand
CCGAAGCTCTCTTCCACCTCGAGTTCGAGCAGCGTGAGATGGGTGTGTCCCTCCTGCACCAGTTCATCGCGCAACCGACGCGCCAGGTATTGCGCCAGCATCTCGGCCGTGGAATTCTGGATCGGAAGGAGCGCGCAGTCGGACCGGGGGAAGACGTAGGTGGGCTTCCCGAAATAGTCCACGTGCAGCATTTCGCCGTCGGTGCGGAAGGCCAGCTTCGGGTTCTCGGTCGGCAGCAGCACCTTGTGGTCGATTTCGTCGGCCAGTGACCGCACGATGCGCTTGAGGACGCTGAAGTCGAGCACAAACAGGCACTCGGCGTCCACGTCGCCCTCGACGGTGACGCCGACGCGGTAGTTGTGCCCGTGGAGCGACTCGCACTGATGACCGCGGAAGGTGATGAAATGGGCGGAGGCGAACACCAGGTAGTCCTTGCTCACCTGCACACGAAAGCTGCTCTGCACGACCGCTCCTTGGCTTGCCGCTTACCCCTGGCTGACGCGAATTCCCCGCTCAATAATAACGACGAAAAGTGCCGCCGCGGTGAGGTCGGCGGTGGTGCCAGGGTTCCGCCGGTTGCCACCGTCGCGCAGCCCGGCATCGAACTGCTCGAGCTGCTTCCGCCCGCCGGCTGTTCGCACGCCACCGCTGGCCAGGACCTCTGCCGCCTCGCGGCTCACGGCGTCGGCGGCTGCCCGCCCCAGCTTGCGCTCGATCAGGGTATCGCGCTGGTGTGCGAGGATCGTGAGTGATGTCTCCACCGCCGCGGCCGGCCACTCGACGCCGGAATCGAGTGCAGCGGTGAGTGCTGGCGCCGCCGTCTCGAACGTGATGGAGAAGTCCGTGGCGTATTCCGAGGCGATCGCGTCACGCCCCGCGGCGAGCACCATCGCGTCCCGCAGCGAACTGTCCGGCTCGCCGGCCACGTCCTGTGCGTCGGCCGCTCCCAGGCCGCCGGGAGCGGCGAGCCGGATGGCCTGATAGGCAATGCGCGCGTCATCGACCGTCGTTCCGCGAAGCACCGCGCGTACCGCGTCGCGCAGCGATCCATCGCCCTTGCGGAGCACGCCGTGCGCAAGCGGAGCAAGGAGGAGGATCAGGCCGAGATTGGTGTTGGCTGCCGTCCACCGCTTCGTCGCTTCCACCGCGGCCAGGATGGTGGCACCCAGCGTCCGGCGATCAGCAGCGAGGAATGCGGGGCCGATGGCGGCAGCGCTCGCGAGGAAATCCTCGTAGCGCATGTCGCCGAAGGCGCGCCCCGGCGACACGTTGCCGGGCTTGGGCGCGGCTACCTCGAGGAGGCACGCGAACTGGACCGCGCTGGCCACGTCAGCCGGTGTCACGAGATGGCCGGTTCAGGCAATCGCTTCACGGCCTGATCCACGATGGCTCCGGCAACATCGATTCCGGTGGCATGCTGCAATCCCTCCCAGCCGGGGATGCCATTCACCTCGAGAACATACGTCGTGCCGTCGGTGCCCGTGAGCAGGTCGACCCCGGCGTACTCCGCCTCGATGGCGGCGGCGGCCCGGAGGGCGAGCTCCGCGTGGGGCGGGGGCAACTCGATGGCGGTCGCGGCCCCCCCACGAGAAACATTGGTGCGCCAACCAGGCGCGCGCCGCTCGATGGCGCCGAGGATTCGGCCGCCCACCACGAAGGCGCGGACGTCGCGGCCTTCATGCGGGACCATGCGCTGCAGGTAGTAGACGCCCTGGATCCGCTCGATCGTGCGGAAGACGCGCCAGGCCAGGTCCTCGTCGGCAACCCGCAGCATGCCCAGCCCCATGGAGCCGAAGAGCGGCTTTACGATCACGTCGCCCCCCAGGTCACGGAAGGCTTCCATGGCCGAGTCGGCTGCTTCGCAGGTCCGTGTCTCCGGCACCGGCAGGCCGGCCTGTTCGAGGAGTCCCGTGGTCCAGAACTTGTCCACCGACCGTTCGATGGCGCGCGCCGTGTTCATGACGCGAACGCCCCGCTCCGTCAGCTGGTGCAGGGCGTCGACGCGATGGATGATCTGTTCCAGGGAGCCACTCGGGATGATGCGGGCGAGGACGACGTCGGCGCGCTCGAGCTCCACGCCGCCGCTGCGCAATCCGCGCCGGCTCCCGAAAAAGCCGACGAGGTCCTCATAGCGCGCCAGCTGGTGCTGGTGACCGTGCTGCCGGGCAGCACGGTCGAGTTCATCGGTATGCCAGCCGGACTTCGATGCCAGCGTGACGATGAGCAACTACTGCTGGACTCCGATCATGCCGCGCATTCCGCCGGTGACGAAGTTGCCGAAGTCGTTGCCGATGTTGGCGAATGCCTTGCTGCCGACGCCGGTATTGAGCTGCTCCATGCTGGGAAAGCAGAGCTCGGCCTGGCGATAGACGGCCGGCGGCGTGCCATCGAGATTCGAGATGAACCTCGTGAGGTCGGCCCGCACGAAGCCGACGGCCGTCTGCTCCGAGGCGACAAGGGCCAGGTGCTTCGGGTAGTAGGCCTCGAACGCGGCAGTGTCCTTTGGCGTCCAGTAGATGACCGTGGCGAGCACGGGGCATGGGGTGCTGCTCGCGTCGCCGGTCTCCTGCGCGATCATCCCCAGGAGGCCGTCGGGAGCGACAAAGTTCTTGAAGTCGTCGCCAACCGCCTTGAAGCCGGCCGTCGCCACGCCGGCCTTCAGAGCGTCCATCGACGGGAAGTACAGCTCCGCCTGGCGGTAGAACTCGGGCTTCGCGCCCTGGAGCGAAGAAACGAACTTGGTCAGCTCCGCCTTGGTGAAGCCGATCTCCTGCTGGTGATCGCCCACGATCTTGAGGTGCGTCGGGTAATACTTCTCGAACTTGGCCGTGTCCTTCGGCCACTTGTACAGCACCGTCACGATCGCCTGCGGTGCCGGTGGGGGCGCTGGGGCAGCGGCGGCAGTGGTGTCGGTAGCCTTGGCGGCTTCCTTGGTCGGCCCGCAGGCCGACATGAGCACGCCGGCCGCGAGGATGCAGGTACTGGCGAGACTACGCATGTCCAACTCCTGGGTGGGTGGAGGCCGCCTTCAGGCGGCGGGATAGCACGACGCGCGCAGCACATCCTGGTTGAGCTGCCCGGCGTGAAAGGTCCGTCCGCTTTCCGTGCTGGTCAACCTGACCTCCGCCGGGCTGAACAGCAACGGATCGATGGCGTAGAAATCCTTGTTGTAGCGCTGGAAGATGTCGTAGAACGGCGTCCCATAGTCGCGCGACGCCGAGGCCGGCACCCTGGGTGCCAGTTCCGCCAGTTCCTCGTCACTGGCGCGCACCGTAAAGTGCACGCTGCCGCCATAGAGGATGCAGTCGTTCGTGCGCCCGATGGCGCGGAGGTCGTTCTTCGCGACCGGTGGCAGCGGGGCAAATCCCACGGCGCTCACGATTTTGGACAGGTCGAAGTGGAGCCGCTCGATCTTGTGCATCGCGGTCTCTACCACCCGCGCCGCGATCTGCACCCCGCCTGCAAGGCTTGCAGTGGGTGCGACGAGAAACGTCAGTTGGCTCGGTGAGAGCTTCGCCTTCGCGGCGACCCACTCCGCCACGGCCTCGGTGGGCAGCTGGCGCCCCTCGAGCACGAGAACCCCGTGCTCCGCCGTCTCGGCGTAACCCAGCTTGCCGAAGAGCTCCTTCTCCACCCGCGCATGTGCGCGCAGCGGGCCCGACCCCATCGCGAAGAACCCCTCGGGCGAGATGGCCCAGCCGGCATACTGCGAGGCCATGCAGCTCACCATCGGGTGATCGGTCCACACGGTCAGCCCCGGCCAGGATTCGCTGCCGATCGCCACGGGCCCGAGCGCGATGTTGCCGAGCCCCCCCATGCAGATCTCGGAAAGGGCCACACCAGCGTCGTAGCCGCCTGCCACGTGCACACCGCAATCGATGACCCGGGCGCCGTTGCCGAGCATGTGGACTTCACACCGGAGCAGCGCGGCGTGCTCGGCCATGCCATCGGCGATGTCGGTCGCGAGGTCGCTCATGCCGAGCGGCTTCATGCTGGACTCCATGCGAGAATCTCTCCCTTGCCGGTTTCCGAAAAATCGCCACTGTACCGGCGGTACCGGCCGTCGATGTGTGCCGCCGTCACCGGGAGCCCGTGCACATCACGCAGGCGCCGGAAGAGCAGGCGAAGGTAGACCGGCTGGATTACGCAGGCGTAACGGTAGGTGGCGCTTGGGTCCACCGAGCCGAGACAGATGAGCGACCCGCGCTTGTTCCAGAGCGCCGCCTCGGCGCCGACGGCGCCGCAGGCCACCACGGTGCCCGCGATGGTGGAGAGAAGGGTGCAGCAGCCCGTCGTTCCTCCTACGGCGACCAGCCCACGGCGCATGAGCGCGCCGGTCTCGTCACCGGCGTTGCCGAGGATGACGAGCTCGCCACCGGTCATGCCGCGCTTCCGCCCCGGCGCCGCCGCGCCGGCACGATCGCCGGTGTTGCCCCGGACGACGACGAGACCCCCGGCCATTCCCTCAGCGGTCGAGTCTCCGGCATTGCCGCCAATCTCGAGCCGCCCCCCGCTCAGGTCGGCGCCGGCGCGATCACCGACGTTGCCGTCGACGCGCACGAACCCCTCCGCAAGGCCCGCCCCCACGCGCTCGGCCAGCGTGAGATCGCCTGCCAGCGTCGCACTGCCATCGGGTGTGCCATCGATCGCGAAGAGTTCGCCGAGAGGCACGGTCCCGCTCCGCGCCGACCAGACCTCGCGCCGGGCGAGCTCAGCCGGCGTCGCGGCCGTCCACGATGCGGCGAACGCCGCGCGCAGGTCGACCCTTCCTGCGAGCGGGGACCGGAGCGTCAGCCGAATGCCGCTCATGCGCCCTTCCCGCCCATGATGTCGCGCAGCTTGAAGTGATGCGGGCCGAGCTTGCCACCATAGTTGCCGGCGGTGATGGACACCACGCCGGGAATGCAGGCGGCGTCGATGCCGGCGCGCATGGAGTCGCTGACGGCGGCGGCGTCGAGGCCGTTGACCACGATTTCCAGGACCGAGTTCACCGTGTCGGGCAAGGCGGTGGTGGTGACGGCGCGAAGCGTGGGACAATACGCATCGTTGGTGGACGCGATCATGGTCTTGGAGCGCTTGCTGCCGACCTTCGACCCGCTCCGCACCACGCCCCCCGGGAACGGGAGGATGATGCCCGGCATGCCGTGCATCGCATCGACCGCGGCCTCCGCGGCGGCCAGGGCGCGGTCGGCATCCTCGGCGAGGATGAGGAAGTTCCCGCCACCGATGCACTTCACCATGCCGAAAGTCTCGGCTACCAGGAACTCACCCTCCATCACGGGAATCCGCCAGAACCGCTGACCGCCGATCACCTTGCTCGACTGGTACCCATCCCCGAAATAGCGGAGCGAGGAGCCAACCTTCACGCGGTCGGGAGCATCAGGCAGGCCGTCGTAGCACGCGGTGGTGGGGCAGGTAAGGATCGTCTGGCCTACCCGCTCGACGAGGCGCTTGGACAATTCGTCCTTTGCCATGACCATGAGCAGCACACTCACGCCGGGCCGGCCGTCGGGGGTCTCGGCCTCGGTCATGGCGCGTTCGATGCCAGCCTCGCACTTGCAGCCGATGACGGAGGTGGCGAAGCCGGTGAGCTTGAGCGCCGCCTCACGCACCCACCGGTCGGATCGTGCGGTAATGACCAGCCGCGCCGCGCGCATGGTGAATGCCTCGGCGAAGGTGTCCTCGATATGGACGCCGCGGATCTTCATCTCAGTCGATCCCGAGCGGCCCGTTCGGCAGCCCCTGCACGGGATAGTGGTCGAACTGCACGGTGGAGTACCGGTCGAAGTGGGCACGGACGCCGGGAACGACCGCATCGTCGTATGCCGGCCTTACGTAGAGACGCCGCCCGTTCGGGGCCAGCCTGAGGTGACCTTCCTCGACCACGAGTTCACCCTGCTTCAGCACGTAGCGCGGGCTCGCGAACATCGCGGCGATGTCGTCCTGGCGGCTGTATACGGTCACGTCCGCATCCGCGCCTGCGCCAAGGTGCCCCTTGTGGCGCAGGCCGAGGAGCCGCGCCGGCCCGGCGCGGGTAATGATCGCGATCTCGCCCAGCGTGAACTGCCGGTCGAGGCCGTCGAGCAGCGCACTGCCGGCCAGGAACTTCTGGTTCACCAGCTTGAGGCGTTCGTCGCGCACCGTACGATCCATGAGCAGCTGGATGAGCTGCGGATACGCAAGGAACGACCCGCCGTTCGGGTGATCCGTCGAGAGAACCACCCGCCAGGGATCCTTCGCGAGGAGGAACAGCTCCAGCCCGATCGACCACTGGAGCGCGGAGACCGCCGCCTTCTCCTTGTACTCCAGCGGCACGATGCCACAGCCGGTTTCCAGCTCGACGTCGATGTTGACCCACTTCCGTCCGCTCGACTTGTAGAGCAGGTACTCGACCGGGCCATCGGCGGTGACGGTGGTGGCCGGCCCGAACATCACCTGTCCCACGTCCACGCTGAGTTCAGGGTGGGTGTTCACCCAGTCGGAGAGTTCGCGCGCGGCAGATTTCCACCCGCCGCCCGTTCCGTAGGCGTGAAACTGCAGATGGGTGAAGTGTGCCCGTCGTCCCTCGAGCGCCTGGAAGCTCTCCAGCGTCGTGGCCACGTTGCCCGGCATGCCGAGGTTGTTGGCGTGGATGTGGACGGCGTGCGGCAGCTTGAGCGTGTTCGCCGCGTCGGTGAGCGTCTCGAGGATGCCGCGCGCCGTGACGCGCGAGCTGCCAAGCGGCTCATCGAGGCCGGTGAGGTTCCGTTGCGGCGTCTTCCATGCCTCCACGCCGCCGGGATTGACCACCTTGATGGCATAGCCACCCGTTGCGCCGAGCAGCCAGGCGGCGTAGTCCCGGGCGCGGTGCCGCTCGCCGGCGTCGATCAGCCTGAGCAGGTAGTCATCGTTGCCCATGAGCACGAAGCAGCCGGCATCGATACAGGGCGTATCGCTCATCTCGTGATGCGTGTGCCGCGCCGTGAGTGGTGCAATGGCGGCATCGAAGACGGTGGTATAGCCCAGGCCGGCGTAGCGATACCCGGTCGCGAAAGTGCTCGGCACCGTGCCGCCCGTGCCAGAGCGTCCCATGTGACCACCCGCCAGTCGCGGCGCGGGCACGGGGTCGGCGGCGTGCTGCTCCGGCAGGAGACGGCGCGCGTGATTGCAGCTAGAGCTCGCGACGTGGCTGTGGATGTCCACGCCACCGGGCATGACGACCATGCCGCGCACGTCGAGCGATGGTGTGCCGGCGGGCAGGTCGGTCACGATCCGCCCATCAGCGATGCAGATGTCGCGCACCTCACCGTCGATGCCGTTCGCCGGGTCGTACACCACACCTCCGGCGATGCGGAGCGTCGCTCCCGTCGTCATGCCGCCACCTCACGGAGGCTGCGAGACACCGCTTCCTCGAGCGCGCCGAGTACCATGGCTGCCGTACGAGGGCCGTCGAGCGCAGCCGCCAGCGGCAGAGGGATGTCGTCCAGGCGATAGGCGGTTCCGCCCTCGTGGATGCCAGCGCGACCGGTATCGATGGAGACACGTGTCGTGCCCGGTGCTTCGCTGGCCGAGGGGCCAACGATCACCTTCGGGAGCGACGCGATGGCATTCAGCGACGCGGACGGGATGGCGCGCCAGTCGCCAACGAGCAGCGCGCTGTCCACGCTGCCGGCGTCCCCCAGTGCACGGCGGTCGGCGTGATAGACCGGCACGCCGCTGCGGAACTCCACCGCGAAGGGATATCCGGTCTGCCAGGTGAGCAGCGACTCCACGCCGTTCTGGTTGTCGCCGCCCCGCAGGGTAAAGAGTGCCGCCCGGGCAGGCGTGTTGAGGGCCTGCGCCAGCGCCACCAGCCCCTCAGCACGCTGCGATGGCCGCGACGGGTCGCCGTCCTCGCCTCCGGCCACGATCGCCACGTACCTGGCGGCCATCAGGCGCGCGGCCAGTTCCGGCAATCCGGCGAGAGTCTTGTCCGTTGCCGGATTCGCTCCGCCGGCGACAATGGACCGGAGAATGCTGAGGGCAGCGAGTTCCTGTGCGGCGGCCAACTGGATCGAGTCGTCGGCTCCATTGACAGCGCCATCGGTGCCAATGCGCACGCTCACGACGGTTCGCGAGGCACGGCCGGCAGGAGTGTGCGTGCCCTTCGCATCGACGAGCCGCTCGATGAGACGTGGATGCGTGCGTGCGGGATCGGCACCCCAGAACAAGACGAAGTCAGCGCGGTTCTTGAGCTCGCCCAGCGTCGCGGCGGCCCGGCCGCGGCGCTGCCCCGCGAGGATCCCCGAGGCCGCGGCGGCACTGGTGGCGGTGTCGGTGGATGCCTGCAGCCGGTCGGCGATGGCGACGGCCGGCTTGAGGGCCTCGATGGTGAGGCCTGGCCCCAGGAAAACGAGCAGCCGGCCGCGCGAACCGGTGAGGAGCGACGTGGCCGCCGTGATCGCGGCCTCGAACGTCACGTCGTTGCCGGCATGCCGGATGCGATCGGTCACCGCCCCCGAGCCCAGCCACGCACTGCCCAGCGCGCAGGGCGGAGACATGGCGGATACACCACCGCCCGAAACGGCGACCGTCACGTCGTCGCACAACAACCCGCACCCGAGACAGGTAATCCCCACCCGGCGCTGATCAGTCATGCGAGGCACGCCTGCAAGACGGTGCGTGCGCGCTGGGCGAGTGAGCTGTAACAGGTGCCGGCCGTTTCGCCGGTGGCGAAGATGGTGCAGATCGGCGCGCCGCGCGGAACCGGGGTTCCGGACAGCGGCACGTCACGGATCATCTCGTCGGCCAGCCACGGATCGGTGTTTGGCAGCGTGCACTCCGCCGGCGCGAAGACGACCGCCTTGCCCACTACGCCTCCGGCTTCTGGCGGAAGGACGGGAAGCGGCGCGCCCTCGCTGGCCGCGACATGGGTCGCGAAGAGGGACATGCCCCGGGAGCGCTCGACCAGCTCCACGGCCGCGGTCCAGCGCGGATTCACCTCGATCACCACGGCCTCGCCGTTCCGGGAAATGAAGTCGATGCCATTGATGCCCCGGAGACCGAAGGCACGGGTGAGGGCCTGTGCCGCCGCAGCGGCACTGACAATGACCTCGGCCTGGGCGTCAAGCACCGGTGCCCCAGGGCTGCCGAGCAGGTTGCCGCACCAGCGGTGACCGGCGGCACCAAACTCGGCATCTCCGACCAACTGCCGCGTCACGCCGAGGGGCGCGGCGTCGTGCCCATCGGCGGCGAACACCAGGGATGCCGGAACGCCCTCCACCCACTCCTGCAGCAGTTCACCTTCCAGCAGCGTGTCGGCCGGGCGCCACCGGCGCACACCGCTGCCGCCACCACTCCGCCTTGGCTTGGCCACCAGCTCGCGACCGGGGGCGTGCATCACCGCGTCACGCGCGGCGCCGTACACCGCGGGCGACGACAGGCCGTGGCATTCCAGCACGTCGTGAACTCGCTCGGCGTGACGCACATCCCTGAGCACGGCGGGGGAGTTGCCGAGGATGATGCGGCCGGCCGACAGCTGCTCCAGTGCGTCAGGGTGGTTCTCGAAGTTCGAGGTGTACGCCACGGCATCGTACGGCATCGTGACGTGACTGGCGACGGCACCGGGCTCGAACGGCGACACCGTCAGGTGGCGGATCGGGCCTGGAACCGGCTCCAGGAGGTCGCGGTCACCGTATCCGTCAGCCGTATGCACGTCGTATCCGGCAGCGATCGCGGAGCGCGCGAGCGAACGGACCGATACGCCGGCGACGAGAACGCGTGGCAGCAGGCTTGTCACGCCAGGTCCAGCGCCTGACGGGCTGCGTCGGGCGTCACGACATACAAATGATCCAGCGAGGTGCCCGACGCCTCGCGAATGCGCATCGTTTCCACCAGTTCCCGGTGCGTCCCCCCAGCGAGGCCGTCGGCCAGAAGCGCCGCGCCCTGCGCGCCCTGCTTGCCGTGCGACGCGAAGCCGGTGAGATGACGTACCTCGATGTCACCCAGTGCCAGCGCGAGCCGCTCCCGCACCGCGGGGTCCGAGGCGATCCGTCCCGAGACCAGTACTTCACCGGCGAGTGGCGCCGACACCAGCATTTGCCGCACTGCCTTCACGGCACCCTCGATGAAGGCGTCGAAGCCGGCGCCGGCCGCGTGGCGATCGGACGCGGCCACCGTGGTGACGCCGCCCTGGAAGAGCATCGTCTTGTCGATCGTTCCGGCGAGATAGGCGACCTCGCCGTCGAGCGCGCCGGCGGCCTGCCAGCCGATCGGACCGCTGCTGCCGCCGATGCCGTCGATCACCTTGCCGTCCTGAACGGCGATCGCCGCCGTGAACGCACCGCCGAGTTCCAGCAGCACAAATGCGGTCTCGCGCGCGTGACCGCCCAGGCGCAGCGCCTGGTCGTGAATGCCGAGGGCGGCAGCACAGAGCTTGTCGGAGGTGCCGAGGTCGATGCGGTTGATCTTGCGATGCTCTGGGACGGTATCGAGATGAATGACGCCCGGCAGCAGGACCAAGGGCAGTCCCGCGTCGGCGAGGGCCCGGGTGAGGAGTCGCAGGCCCCCGATACCACCCTGTTCGCCCTTCCGGGCCAGGAAGGCGAGCCGGAGATCGTGGTCACTCGTCTCGGCGGCCCGGCGCAGGGGCATGCCGTAGCCGGAAAGGCCCGCGACCAGGTCGGGCGCGCCGTGCACCGCGAGCTCCGCGGCGAAACCCGCCGGATCGGCGAGCGCCTCCGCAGTCGGCCACGAGCGGTCGATCACCACGCGGCCTCCCGACAAGCCACACACGTCGATGGAGACCGTACCCGGGTCGATGCCGACGACCCGTGGCATCGCCGCTAGTCCTTCGACCCGGCCAGCATCTCGCGCGCGATCTCGGCGATTGCCTCGGCGTCGAGCACGAGGTCGTTCTTCGTGAACAGCCTCGCCACGCACGCCTTGTGCAACTTTGTCTTGAAGTTGCCGATGCCGAACGCACCAAAACAGCGGATGCCATCGCGCAGCACGCCGGCGTCGCCCACTTCGATCCCCTCGATGCCGAGTGGCGGGGCGGCATTCAGGTCGACGGCAACCTTGAGCGTGTCGTGCTTGAGCCAGGCCGACTTCGGCACCATCTGCACCCCGGCGGGTCCCGAGTTGAGCAGGATATCGGCGCCCTCGATGACCTGCGACAGCGCGGCCGGGTCGTTGAGCGTGGTGGACTCCACGGCGACCTCGAAGCGGGCGCTGATGAACTGCCGCGCCTTGTCGCCCTGCTCCGGCTTCCGCGAGGTGATGATCACGTTGACACCGCTCCTGGCGAGGAGGCCTGCCGAACGCTGGCCCACGGGGCCGGTGCCGGCCAGGATCACCGCTTTCTTGCCGCGCAGGTCCCCGAGCGCCTGCTCGATCTTGGTGACCGCTGCGACGGCGGTGGTGTTGGAGCCATTCGAATCGAGCATCACCGACACGGTCAGCGGCTTGAACATGGCGTCCACCGCCATGGCGAGCAGCTGTTCGCCGGCCGTCATGTTGCTGCCGCCAATCCACACCGCGGTGTTCTTCAGGTCCTTTGCGCCGCGGGTGAAGATGCAGCCGTGAATGAGGTCGCGGACGTCGGTCTCGACGACGTTGCCGTAGCTCATGATCGCGTCGGCGCCGGCATCGTATGCCACCACCTGGTCGAAGACGCTGGGGAGCCGGGAGCTGTCGAGTTGGAGAAGGAGCTTCTTCATGAAGTCGTCAGTCGTGGGTCGTCAGTCGTGAGTGGCCAAGCAACCGGGGGGCGTCCCGAGACTCTGGGCCGCCCCCCGGCGCAACGATCGGCGAAGCGTGAGGCTCAGCCTTCGGCGCCGCCTGCGAACGGGTGACGGGCCGCCTTGTACTTCGCGAGCACGTCATCGACCGAGGGCTGGCCCTTGAGCGCGCGGGCGATCGACTCCTTCACCGCCTTGTAGTTGAAGTCGAAGATCTTCTTGTCATCGGCCGCCTGCCAGTGGATGAACACGCCCACGAGCACGACGTAATCGTTGGCCTTGTCCTTCGGGATCGTGCCATCGGCGACGCTGTCCATGACCGCGCGCGCCACGGCTGCCTGCGCGGGGCCGAACATCTGCACTGCCTGCTTGGCGCCCTTGATGGTGACCTTGTTGAAGAGCAGTGTGTCGGGCTTGCACGCCAGGTTCGGCGTCACGACGGCGAGGAGGGTGGTGAAACCGTCAGAATTGCGCGACAGGGCCTGGGTGAAGGCCGCACCAGCGTGTCCGCTCTTGGAGCCGATGATGAGATCGATATGCGCGATCTCGTTGCCATCACCGACCAGCGATTCGCCGATGAAAAAATCCGCAGCCATGGAAAGCCTCCGTTTACGGTTGGTCGAGCCCAGGGAATCGAGGAACTGCCTTCAACATCGAGGTGCAACAGACCGGGGAGCAGCTGACGGCCTGTTCGAGGCCGGGGGCGGTCCCGCCGCAGCGGGTAGCTCTTCGAGGATGCCTAGTATGGAAGCCACACATGAGGGTGTCAAGCCGGGATCCATGGCAGCGGACCGCCCGCGGCCTCCGTGCGATCCCCGAGTTCCACGAATTGTCCTCCCTGTCCTCCTCCCCGGACGGCTTCGGAAACCCCTTTCTCCGTAACTATTGCGTAGCCAGTGCGTTACGCCGTGGCACGCCGCTGGCCATTACTACCCCTGAAGTTGTCTCGTGATCAACCGCAGGACACAACGTCGAGGTGCACCATGATCAGGGCCGGCGCACTTGCAGCAATCATCACGACAATCGGGATCACGCCTGCGTCGGCGCAGGTACGCGCCGTCATCCAGGTGAATGTCGGAACGCCAGTCGTGTACGCCGCACCTCGTCCGGTCTACTACGCTGCGCCTCGCCCGGTCTACTACAGCGCGCCTCGTCCCGTGCTCGTGCGACGGATGGCAGTCCCGAACGTCATCATCGTCGAACGGATGCCGCATCGGGGCAAGGGGTGGTGGAAGCGGAACGGATATCGGCAGGCAACCGTTTATACGGATGGCAGGTACTACTACAACGGATGGATCCAGCGGCCTGGCGTGACGCAAGTCACAGTGTACGAACGTGATGGCCGATACCTGATGTAAAAAACGCGGTCATGGACCGCTGATGAAAGGGACGACTGGCCTCCCCTGCACCTCCCCGGTGCTGGATCACCCCGATCCGGGTCAGTCTCCTCTCTTCAAGTGCCCCTGCCTCCCAGGTGGGGGCGCTTGGCTTTCCACCTCCCGCTGCAACACGCCACAGTGCGTGCGCAGGACGCTCTCAACGAACCACTCCCACCCGGCGTACTCGCGGTACTGGTCCGACGTGACGCCTCCGAGGTGCTGCAGTCGCCGGCGCAGCGTCCAGAGATCGAGGCCCATGCGCTCCGCCGCTTGCGCGCTGGTGAGCCGGAGGTTGCCGGCACCGGTGGCGAGGTGGAACACCTCGCGCCATTCCGATGCCTCGAGATCGCCGAGGGAACTGAGGCGACCTGCCAGCCAGCGGACGCCGAACGCCACGCGGGCGAGGCCGCGAGGCGGTGCCGACATCGCAATCGTCATCGGCATGGCAATCGATGGCCGACGAAGGCGGCTGGCGACATAGGTCGCAACCTGCTCCGGATCGGCTGGTCGCCGGCTCAGCACGGCGTGCTGCGCCTGCGAAGCGAGCGGCAGCCCCTCGTCAGGCCGCCGCACCAGGAATGCCGGCGATCCGGGTACGCCATCGAGTTCCTGCAGGACATCGGGATTCCCAGTGGGCGCCCGCGTCACCACGAGAAGCGGCGCCCAGGGTGCCCGCCGAAGCGTGGAGCTCACGCCGCGAATCGCGCTTGCGTCCTTGTCCACGTCGAGAATGAAGATGCTGCCGAGCGGCAGGACAGGAGGCACGGGTTCGAGCGCCGCATAGGGTGGCAGCGCGACCCGGAGGGGCGGGTCGATCTCGGCGGGAAGCGGCGGTGAAATCATCGTTGCAGCAGCATACCCCGCTCGTCCCGAATCGGTCAATTGACTTGGCTTTTGGTTACGGGCGGCATTCATTCCCGCCATGCATCCTGCCCGCGATCATCACCTTCCGCCGGATCCCGATGCCTTCAGACACGCCGCGCATCCACGCGGACGGGTGATCGTGATCGCGCCCACGCGTGCCGCGTGTGAAACGATCGAACTGGCGCTGGGCCTGCACCTCGACACGCTCCTGGAGCGCGAGCATGGCGCCGAGTTGCGGACCTGGGCCTCCGGTGGCCGCGGATTCGGCATCGTTGCCGGGACCGGCGTCGGCAAGACCCTTGGCATCCGCCCCATCGCCGAGGCGATCCTGAAGGAACCACTCCGGGTCGGGGTGGTGAACCGCGAGCGCGAAGCCACGCCCGAAACGCCCTCGTGGAACGTGGTGATCGTGACCACCGGCATCGCGCGCCGGTGGTTCCAGGACGACCTGATCACGGGCCATGACACCCTGGTGGTGGACGAGATCCACCAGACTTCCGCCGAGCTGGAGTTGTGCCTCGCCCTGGGCAAGCGGGCCCGGTGCCGCTTCATCTGGCTCAGCGCCACCGTCGATCCCGCCTACTACGCCCGCTACCTCGACTCGGCTGACGTGCTGGTGACACAGGCATTCGATCCGGCGCTGCGCGCCAGGGTCGAGGTGATTCCGCAGACGCCGCAGGAGTTCTTCACCGAGAAATACGTCAAGCGGCTGATCCGTGACCGCCGTGGCGTGGCGGTATTCGTGCCGACGCGCGCCGAGGTGGAGCATCTCGCTTCCGACATCGGCAGCCAGTGGCCGAAGCTGACCGCGGCGTTTTATCACGGTGGCGAGCCGATCCGGGTCGTCCGCCCGTTTCTCGAGGGCGAGGTGGAGCGACCGTTCCTGCTGGCCATGACGGCTGCGGGTCAGTCGGCGCTCAACGTGCGGGGGCTCGATACCGTGGTCATCCTCGATGCGCGGTACGCCAACAAGGTGGACCGCGGCCGCAACGTGCTGCACCGGCTCTACCTCGGTGCCAACGAGATCCTGCAGATGGCCGGGCGGGTGCATGGGCGCGTACCCAACGGCGAGGTCACGATCCTGAGCGACCGCAAGCTGGTGTTCGAGGAACTGCGCCCCACGCCACCGGAGTTCCAGCTGGCCGGCGACGCCGAGCGCGTCGCGATCACCTGTGCCGCGCTGGGCGTGGATGCCGGCGACCTCGACCTGCCACAAGCGCTGGACCGTGCGGCCTACCGGCGCGCGATGGAGCGGCTCACGACGCGCGGTCTGGTGGAGAACGGGCGGCTCACCCGCTACGGCCATGAAGTCGAGGCGATGCCGGTCGACCGCGCCTGGGCCGAGTTGCTGGTCCACGCCGATCCGGAGCTGACGCCGATGGTGGCGGTGTGCTCCAACATCGACTCGCTCCATCGCATGACCCGCGAGGAGCGCGAGCTGCACGGCGCGCTCGTGAACGGCAGCGATCACCTGACCGCCTACAACCTGTATGCGGAGGCGGTAAACCAATGCGGCAACATCGGCGAGGTGTACGGCCTGCCCCGCCATGTGTTCGTGGAGGAGGAGCTCGCGGCATGGGCCGAGCGGCGCGGTGTGCTGGTCAAGGCGATCGAGGACACGGCGCTCGGGACCGCATCGGTCTATCGGGCCCTCGAGCAGGAACTGCCGCGCACCCTGCCATACGCCTCGAAGGAGATCCGCCGGAAGTGGATCGACCTCCTCGCCCGCGTCATGCCCTTCGACCTGGTCATCGACGAGCGCACGGCGGACGGACAGGAGGCGCGCATCTCGAAGACGTCGGTGGCAGGCAGCTGGGGTGCGGTCGCGGGCAATCTCCGCTTCTTTGCCGATCGTTTCGGCACGCCACGAGCCGGCATCGAGGGCACGACGATTCCCTACGACGTGGTGAAGGAGTTCGCCACGTGGGGCAAGCCGCACGTGAGCGTCACCGGCCCACGGAAGCACCAGCACCTCGCGACCCACCGTCGCCTCGACTATTTCGGTTTTCACCTGGAGACCGTGGTGGAGGAGATCGAGGGCAATGTGCCCCCGGCGCTTCTCGAGCCGGCGCGGGACGCGCTGGTGACGGCGCTGGTCGAGGGGGAGAGCCCGCATCCCGACCAGGGCCGTATCCGTCGTGCCGTGGCGGATCTCGATGAGCTCTGGCGGCGGAGCGGGGGAACGCTGGGCGCGATCTCGCCGTCCGCGGTCCGTGCAATCCTCCGGGCCCAGCTCGAGCAGGTGAAGAGCTGGGAGGGGTTCCTGCGGCAGCGCGTGTCGCTGGAGCCGGAGACGCTCGTGCCGGAGGAGACCCGAATTGCGCTCGCGGCGCTGCCGACGTCCGTGCGCCTGCATGGGGATGCCGCACCGCTGCACTACGAGCTCGAGGACGGCGCCGGTATCGTGCGGCTGCACCTGCGCGAGGGCCAGGCGCGACGGTACCAGGATCGCGACCTGCCGCCGCTCGATCGCCCGGTGCGTTTTGCCATCGTCCGCGCGCGGCAGGCCCCGGCGCTCGGCGCCACGGTCGCCGAGGCGATGCGCGCGCTGCGGCGGGGCGGCGAAGCAGAGGAAGGCAGGGAGGGCAACAGCGGCCGGCGGGGCGGACAAGGCGGCGCCGGCCGGGGCGGAAAACCGGGCAAGGGGTTCCGGGGCAAGCGTGACAGCCAGCATTGGCGAAAGCGCCGCTGATGTCGCCTGCGGTGCCGCTGACGCTGATAATTGTGCAGGTGCTGTTCGCGAGTCTCGCCATTGCCGGGCGCTACGTGCTGCCCGAGTTCCCGGCGGGCCTCCTCGTGACGGTACGGGTGCTGGGAGCCGCCGCCGTGCTGCTCGCGGTGAATGCCCTGCGCGGTGGGCCATGGGTGACCAACCGGCGCGACCTGCTCAGCCTCGCCGTGCTGGGAACGCTCGGCATAGCCGCCAACCAGTCGCTGTTCCTGTTCGGCCTCCAGCACACCACAGCGATCAACGCGACCATCCTGGTCACGACCGTGCCGGTGTTCACCGTGTTCGGCTCGGTGCTGCTGGGGCGCGAGCCGGCATCGGGATGGAAATTCGCCGGCATCGCGCTCGCCGCCCTGGGCACCATCTACCTCATCGGTCCCGATCGCATCTCGCTCGCGCCCGATGTGGCGCTGGGCAACCTGCTGATCGTGATCGGCATGCTGTGCTATGCCGCGTACTTCCTCTTCGCCAAGCCGATGATGTCCCGGTACGACTCGATCACCGTGAGCACGTATGTAATGCTCTTCGCGATCGTCGGCGTGCTGCCCCTCGGCCTGCTCGCCCTGAGGGGCTTCGACGTGGGCGGTGTGCGTGGCCCCGTATGGGGATGGGTCGGGTACATCGTGGTTGGCCCGACGATCTTCACCTACCTGCTGAACATCTGGGCACTCAAGCGGGCGTCGTCGAACATGGTGGCCATCTTCATCTACCTGCAGCCACTGCTCACGGCGGCAGTGGCGCCGCTGCTGCTTCGTGGGGAGTCGCTGACGGCGCGCGCCGCGACCGCGGCATGCGCCATCTTCGCCGGCCTGGCGACGGTGATCATGGCCGAACGTCGGCAGCACCGGCAGATGCCGGAGGAGGCGCCTGTCGGCGAGTAGTGTGTCCGGCCCGAACTGGGGCGTCCTTGACCTATAGAAGGTAGGGAAACAGCTTGACCGTCTCGGATTGAAACCTTTGGGCCCCTTGCCACGTATCTGCTTATATGACTGAAGGATCCACCACTACCAGCCAGCCGTCAGTCTTTTCCCCGCTGGCCCGAGCACTTCTCGACGGGTTCAGCGAGGGCGTCATTGTCTTCGATGCCCAGGGTCGCGTCATGTACGCGAACCAGCAGGCCCGCGAGGCCTTGAAAGCATTCGACTTGAGCGCGGATGCGCGCGACCTGTTGCCGCAGCTGTCGGCGCTGGGTGGCCGGCTCCGACCCCTTCGCATCGGACAACTTGAGCTGGGTGAGGCGATGTTCATTCCCGGTATTGCGGGTCCCGCGACGTTGGCGGAGCGCGAGAAGGAGGCTATCGTCAAGATGCTGGACGCCAACAGCTGGAAGCTGGCGGACACCGCC
>Ga0070668_100001267_pt1 | contig 18028 bp, 18 predicted proteins | sample KBSS43metaG_FD_64661 | JGI IMG/M metagenome (GOLD analysis project Ga0070668, IMG submission 64661) | Switchgrass rhizosphere microbial communities from Kellogg Biological Station, Michigan, USA - KBS S4-3 metaG | ecosystem: Host-associated > Plants > Roots > Rhizosphere > Soil ... | reverse complement strand
GCTTAAACCCCATGTGTGGATGGCCCCCGTCTCGCAAGAGGTTTGATGCGGCAGCTGGCGGCAGAAGTCCGGTTGCGCTCATGTGTCCGGCCTGTTTGTGCGGCGGTTGGACGCCGCTGGCCCTGATGGGCTTCGCGGATCGGTCTCACATCACGGTTGCGAGCTTGGGGGCTCGTGGGATTTTCTGAGTGTCCGATCGCGGTGAGGGAGCTTGCCTCGCCTTGTTCCTGCATCATCGTCTTGCAAGCGGATTGGGTGGGTTTGCTTCAGGCGACGAGCCTCCCGGGTCTGTAGGGTTCGCCTCTGGCGAGGATGACCCAGGCGGTGCGGGCGATCTTGTTGGCGAGCGCGGCGGCGACCTTGGCGCGGGGCTTCTCGGCGAGCAGCCGGGCGATCCAGGGGTCGGCCTTGGCGCGGTCGCTGTGCAGGACGGCGTGAGCGCCGCCGACGAGGAGGCGGCGCAGGTAGGGATCGCCGCGCTTGGAGATGGGGCCGAGGCGGGCCTTGCCGGCGGTGGCGTCGATCCTGGGCGTGAGGCCTAAGGAAGCGGCGAAGTCGCGGGCGCAGCGGAAGGCGGCGGGGTCGACGAGGGCGGCGGTAAGCGCGCTGGCGGTGAGCGGGCCGATTCCGGGGACCTCGGCGAGCCTTCGGCTGTCCTGGCTCTGCCTGTGCCAGGTGAGGATCTCGGCCTCGATGGCGGCGACGGCGATCTCCAGGGCGTCGAGCGGCTGGAGTTGGGCCTTGAGGGCGCGAACGAGCGGGGCGGGCATGTCGAGCTTGCCGTGTTCCACCCTGTCCCTCAGCTCGGCGAAGCCCTTGCGGCCTTGCGGGGCGATCAGGCCGTATTCGGCCAGGTGGGCGCGCAACGCATTGGTCAGGCGGACGCGCTGATTGACCAGCAAGGCGCGGGCCTTGTGCATGGAGAGCACGGCCTGGCGCCCGGGCGGCTTGACGGGCACGAAGCGCATGTGCGGGCGGCTGGCGGCTTCGCAGAGGCCGGCGGCGTCGGCGGCGTCGGTCTTGTTGCGGCGGACATAGGCCTTGACGTGCTGTGGCGAGATCAGCCGGGCGTCGTGGCCGAGGCCGCCGATCCGGCGGGCCCAGTGATGGGCCGAGGCGCAGGCCTCCAGGGCGACGGTGCAGGGGGCGAGCTTGGCGAAGAACGGCTCGACTTGGCTGCGCCGCAGCTTGCGGACGATCACCGTGCGGCCCTCGGCGTCGACGCCATGGACCTGGAAGACGGACTTGGCGATGTCAAGGCCGATGATGGTAGGTTGCATGCGGATGGCTCCCTTCTCAGGTTGATCGTCTGTCGACACCCAACCTTGGCGCATTGCGACGCCGGTAACGGGGGCCATCCACCCCATCACGGTTGATGCGAGCCTGCCACCGACAGAGAACTGTCACCCATCCATCCGCTGGACAGCCTAAAGGGCGCGACGGAGGGGGTGCAGCCCACCGGGCGCGCCGCTGCTAGCCGCCGCCGGGTCCGGCCTCGAGATGGGCCAGGATGGTCTGGGTCGCGTGGTGCGCGGCGCGTCCACGGGCGAAGCTTAGCGGAGGCGGGACCGCTTGGAGGGCGGCGGGCGCCGGGGGCTTCAACCCCCTCCGTCTCGCGGCTGCGCCGCGATCCACCTCCCCCTCAACCGGGCTTCGCCCTGGGGGAGGATCTTGAAGAGGCGTGGCTAGGCCTGGAGCATCCGCGCCAGCCTCCCCCGTAGCCCCGCCTCGTCCTTCAGTTCGCATTCCCAGATCGTCTCGACCCGCCAGCCGCCGGCGGCCAAGTCGGTCGTCGCACGCTCGTCGCGGGCGCGGTTGCGGGCGAGCTTGGCCAGCCAGTAGTCGCGGTTGGCCTTCGGCACGCGGGCGCCCCTGGCGCAGTCGTGGCCGTGCCAGAAGCAGCCGTGGACGAAGATCGCCAGCCGCCGTCCGGGCAGCACCACGTCGGGGGAGCCGGGCAGGTCCTTGCGGTGCAGGCGGTAGCGGGCGCGAAGGCCGGTGAGCAGCTTGCGCACCCGCTTCTCGGGGCCGGTGTCGCGGCCCTTCACCCGGCGCATCACGGCCGAGCGCTTCTCCGCGTCGTAGACGTCGGTGCGGCCGCTCACAGCCCTTCGAAGAGGGCGGTGGACAGGTAGCGCTCGGCGAAGGAGGGGATGATCGCGACGATCACCTTGCCCTTCATCTCCGGCCGCGAGGCCACGTCGAAGGCGGCGGTGAGCGCCGCGCCGGAGGAGATGCCCACCGGGATCCCCTCGTCGTGGGCCACCCGCCGCGCCATGGCGAAGCTGTCGTCGTTGGAGACCTGGATCACCTCGTCGATGACGCCGCGGTCGAGGATCGAGGGCACGAAGCCCGCGCCGATGCCCTGGATCTTGTGCGGCCCGGGCTGGCCGCCCGACAGCACCGGGGAGGCCTCCGGCTCCACCGCGACCATGCGCACCGAGGGCTTGCGCGCCTTCAGCACCTGGCCGACGCCGGAGATGGTGCCGCCGGTGCCGACGCCGGAGATCACCACGTCCACCGCGCCTTGGGTGTCGTTCCAGATCTCCTCGGCGGTGGAGACCCGGTGGATCAGCGGGTTGGCGGCGTTGTCGAACTGCTGCGGCATCACCGCGCCGGGGGTGGCGTCGACGATCTCCTTGGCCCGGGCGACGGCGCCGGCCATGCCGCGCTCGGCCGGCGTCAGCTCCAGCCTGGCGCCCAGGATCAGCAGCATCTTGCGCCGTTCGATCGACATGCTCTCGGGCATCACCAGGATCAGCTTGTAGCCCTTGGCGGCGGCCACGAAGGCCAGGGCGATGCCGGTGTTGCCGCTGGTGGGCTCGACGATGGTGGAGCCGGCGGTGAGCAGGCCCTTGGCCTCCAGGTACTCGATCATCGCCACGCCGATACGGTCCTTGACCGAGGCCAGCGGATTGAAGAACTCGAGCTTGGCCAGCACCTCGCCCTGCGGCTTCAGCGCCGCGGTGAGCCGGGGCAGGCGCACGAGCGGGGTGTCGCCGATGGTGTCGAGGATGGAATCGAAGACCTTGCCGCGCCCGGCGCGCTTGTAGCGGGCGGCGTCGTAGGCCTTGTCGGGGGTGGCGTCCATGCGGACCTCGGGAGCTGGGGTGGCGCTTTGCCCTGGACCCTAGGACGTCCAGGGCGGTTTTTTAAGCGCAGTTATTCTGCCGCCAGCACCGTTTTTCGCTGCAGCAGCGGCCGCAGGATCTCCTGCGCCAGCCAGCGCACCACCGGGACCGCCACCCCGTCGCCGGTCACGTGATGGGCGGCGGTGGCGCCGGGCGGCAGGCGGTAGCTGTCGGGCAGGCCCATCAGCCGGGCGGCCTCGCGGGCGGAAAGCAGGCGCGAGCGCACCTGGCCGCCGCCCGTCACCACCAGCGTCTGGCGCGACGAGCCGCCGCGCGGCGTGCGCAGGCAGCCGGCCAGGCCGTCGAAGCGCACCTCGGCCCGCTGGGTGCGACGGCCATCCTCCATCCGCGTGCGGCGGTAGACGGCGCCGACGGCGCGCCCGCCGCCCGCCGCCTGGGCCTCCAGGCGCGCGCGGTGCAGCGGCCCCATCAGCGCGATCAACCGGGCCGTCTGGGCGGGCGTGCGCCAGGCCACGGCCTCGTCCGGCTCCAGCAGGGCGGCCAGGTCGGTGTTGCGGGCCGGCGGCTCCGGCGCGCGCCACCAGATCCAGCGGGCGGCGAGGTCCGGCGGCAAACCCACCGCGGCGGCGCGCACCGCGCGGGTCTGGAACGGGCTCTCGCCGGCCAGGTCGGCGGGCGGCGGCTCGCGCGTGGCGATCACGAACACCCGCGGGCGCGACTGGGGCAGGAACCGGGCGGCGTCGACCTCCAGGGCCCCGAAGGCGTAGCCCTGGGCCGCCAGGGCCGCGCACAGCGCCCGGAAGTCCGCGCCACCGTGCGAGGTGAGGAGGCCGCCGACGTTCTCGATCACCAGGCTGCGCGGGGCGCGGTCCTCTGCGGCCAGCGCCTCGACCAGCCGCCAGAAGCCGAAGAAGGCCGAGGAGCGCCCGCCCGCCAGCCCGGCCCGCCCCCCGGCGAGGCTGAAGTCCTGGCAGGGGCTGGAGGCCCAGGCGAGGTCGGCGCGGCCCGGCAGGTCGCCGGCGCCCAGCGCCCAGACGTCGCCTTCGTGGAACCGCCCGGCGTCGGTGAAGTTGGCGCGCCAGGTGGCGGCCTTGAGCGGATCGAAATCGTTGGCGAAGGCGCAGGCGAACGCCTCGCCCAGGCCGATCCGCGCCATGCCGCCGCCGGCGAAGAACTCATAGAGCGTGAGGGGCGCGGGGTGGGGCATCGGCGGGGAGTCTAGGGGTGATTCGCCGGTTCGGCTCAGGGGTGGGGCGTCGCGCGCTTACCCCTCGCCCCGCTTGCGGGGAGAGGATGGGTGAGGGGCCGCGCCGAGAGGCGCGGGCGTCGAAGACGCCACCTTGGGCCTTGCCGGCGGCTCGACGCGACGGAGAGGCCCCCCTCACCCATCCTCTCCCCCCGATTCCGGGTGGAGAGGGGTGCGGCTTGACTTGCTCCGGACCACAGGCTCGCATCCTCCAGGACTTTGTGGAGAGGTCGCCCGATGCGTGTCTCACCGTCCCTGCTGCTCACGGCTCTCGTGCTCGGCGCCTGCCAGCCCAAGGCGGACGACGGGACGCCCGCGGCCGAGCCGGCGCCTGCGCCGGCTCCCCCGCCCGCCGCGCCCGCGCCGGTGCCGGCCGAGTTCACCGGCGACCTCGACGCGCGCGGAACCGAACCCTTCTGGTCGCTCACGATCCGCCATCGCAGCATCGTCTTCGAACGGCCGGATGCGACGAAGCTCTCCCTGCCCAACGACGGCCCGCAGGCGGAGGGTGACGCCATGGTCTGGGCGGAGGGCAAGCTGGTCGCCACCCTGCGCAAGGAGCCCTGCTCCGACGGCATGTCGGACAAGGCCTATCCGCTCAGCGCCGAAGTGAACGTGGCCGGCCAGATCTACAAGGGCTGCGCCGGGCCGGCGGCGGAATAGCCAAGGTTGTTGGCGGAATCGAAATCTGCAGGGGCGCAGTCTGGGGCGAGCACCCGTTGTTCCGAGGTTTCCATGCCGCTTGAGCTCGATGGCGTTTCCGGCGCCCGCACCCTGCATCGCCTGATCTATGCGAGCCGTCAGCGCCTCTCGCCGGACGAACCGCTGGAGGAGACGGTGGACGCGATCATCCGCGCCTCGATCCGCAACAATCGGCACGTCTCGGTGACGGGCCTGCTGCTGGCGCATGATGGATGGTTCATGCAGGCTCTCGAGGGGCCACGTGACGCCGTGATGACCACCTACGGCCGCATCCTGAACGACCCCCGCCACGCGGAGCCGCGCCTGATCGTCGCAGCGCCGGCGCCATCGCGCGAGTTCGCCGACTGGAACATGTGCGCCCGGCGCATGAGCCCGGCCGACGATGCGATCCTCGACGCCCTGGCCCAGCGGGACGCCTTCGACCCCGCGCGCCTCGACGAGCGCTCGGCGCTGCGGCTGCTGAAGGCGGTGCGCGGCATCCAGGACCGGACGGCGGCCGCCGCGCTGACCTGACGCGGAAAAAATCGCGAAGCCGACTTCCGCCGGAGTCCGCGGGACCCCATAACCCCCGCCCATGACCGCTTCGCTCGACGAGGCGCGGGAGGTCCTGCGCCACACCTTCGGCCACGCCGAGTTCCGCGGCCTGCAGGGCGAGGTGATCGGCGAGGTGCTGGCCGGGCGCAGCGCCATGGCGGTGCTGCCCACCGGCGGCGGGAAAAGCCTCTGCTACCAGATCCCCAGCCTGCTGCGGCCGGGCCTGGGCCTGGTGGTCTCGCCGCTGATCGCGCTGATGACCGATCAGGTGGCGGCGCTGCTGCAGTCGGGGGTGGCGGCGGCGCGGCTGGATTCCAACATCGAACCGCGCGAGCGGGCGGAGACCTGGCGGCGGCTGGAGGCGGGCGAACTCGACCTGCTCTACCTGTCGCCGGAGGGCCTGATGCAACCCTCGATGCTGGAGCGGCTGCAGCGCCTGCCGCTGGCGCTGGTGGCCATCGACGAAGCCCACTGCGTGAGCCAGTGGGGCCACGACTTCCGGCCCGAGTACCGGATGCTGGGCCGGCTGGCGGAGGTGTTTCCACAGGTCCCCCGGCTGGCGGTGACGGCGACGGCGGACGCCCGGACGCGGGACGACATCAAGAGCGAGCTGCGCCTGGACGGCGCGCGCGAGTTCGTCGCCAGCTTCGCGCGGCCCGAACTGCAGCTCTCCGCGGAGCGCAAGACCGGGCCGGGGCGCAAGCGGGTGCTGGAGCTGGTGGCCGAGCGGCCGAACCGGTCGGGGGTGATCTACGCCGGCTCGCGCGATGGGGTGGACCGGCTGACCGAGGCGCTGCAGCAGGCGGGCGCGCCCGCGCTGGCCTATCACGCGGGCCTCGACAAGACCGTGCGCGCGGACCGCCTGGAGGCGTTCCTGGAGGCGGACGCGGCGGTGATGGTGGCGACCATCGCCTTCGGCATGGGGGTGGACAAGCCGGACGTGCGCTATGTGATCCACGCCGATCCGCCGGCCGCCATCGAGGCCTACTGGCAGGAGATCGGCCGGGCCGGGCGCGACGGCGACCCGGCGGAGGGGATCACCCTCTACGGCGCGGCGGACCTGTCCTGGGCGCTGCGGCGCATCGAGACCCGGGACATGGACGACGACGTCAAGCAGGTGCAGGTGCGCAAGGCCCGCCAGCTGTACGCCATGCTGAACGGGGCGACCTGCCGGGCCGCGGCGGTGCGGCGCTACTTCGGCGAGGCGGACGTGGAGCCCTGCGGCCAGTGCGACGTCTGCCTGGCCCCGCCGCTGGCCGTCGACGCCACCGAGGCGGCGCAGAAGGCGCTCTCCGCCGTCCACCGGATGGGCGGGCGGTTCGGCCGCGGGCGGCTGGTGGACCACCTGCTGGGCAAGACCAAGGAGCCGTCGACCTTCGAATCCAGCCTCTCCACCTTCGGCATCGGGCGCGAGTACAGCCCGGCCGGCTGGCGCGACCTGGTGGAGCAGCTGATCTTCGAGGGGCTGCTGAAAGAGGACCCCAACGACAACCGCCCGCTGATCGGGCTGGGCGATGCGGACGGGGTGCGGGCGGTGTACCGCGGCGACCGGCGGGTGGCGCTGCGCCAGGCGCCGGAGCCGCTGGACGCCTCCACCCGCTCGGGCCGCCCGCGCCGGCGCACCCGCGAGGCCGCAGCGGCGCTGTCGCCGTCGGACCAGCCGCTGTTCGAGGCGCTGCGCGGCTGGCGCGCCGCCGAGGCCAAGCGCCAGCACGTGCCGCCCTATGTGATCTTCCACGACCGCACCCTCAGCGAGATCGCCGCACGCCGGCCGGGCCGCCTGGACGCGCTGGCGGCGGTCTCGGGCGTCGGCCAGGCCAAGATCGACCGCTACGGCGCGGCGGTGGTGGAGGTGGTCCGCGGCTTCGAGGGCTGAACGGCGCCCTCAGAACCTGGTCTTCACCTCCACGCCCCAGGTGCGGGGGTCGTTGACGAAACCGGTGAGGTTGTCGAAATCGATGCCGCCTTCCAGGGAGACGTCGTTGGTGATGTTGCGGCCGAACACCGCCGCCTCCCACTTGCCGCCGTCCGCCGCATAGCCGACGCGAAGGCCGCCTTCCAGCAGGCGCTTGTCCTGGAACTCCACCGACTGGTAGAGGAAGAAGTTGATCTTCGAGCGATAGGCCCAGTCGGTGAAGACGAAGAATTCCCCGTCGCCGACCGGAATCCCATAACGGGCGGTGACGTTGCCGATCCAGCGCGGGGCGTTGGGCAGCGGATTGCCGTCGATGTCGACCGTGCCCGGCAGGGCGCCGGGGGGATCCAGCACCGTGCAGCCGCCGCCGCAGGGCGCGGTGGCCAGCAGCGGGTCGTCCAGCTTGGTGTGGTTGTAGGAGAGGCCCGCGGTCAGCGCGAGGTTCTCGACGGGCCTGGCCTCGGCGTTGAACTCGAGGCCGTAGCCCTCGGCGTGGGCGGCGTTGAGCAGGCGGTTGAAATTGGCGCCGCCGCCGACCGCGGTCACCTGCAGGTCGTCGACCTTGTAGTAGAAGCCGGAGAGGTCGAAGCGGATGCGCCGGTCCAGGGCGTAGGCCTTCAGCCCCGCCTCGTAGGACATCAGCGTCTCCTTCTTGGCGATGGATAGGCCGTCGCCAAACAGCAGCCGGCCCTGGATCGACGGCGCGCGATAGCCCTTGGCGATGCGGGCGTAGAGGTTGAGGTCGTCGTTCACCTCGTAGGTGACGTTGGCGTTGAAGCTGACGTCGTCGCTGGACGGATCGGTCCGCAGCACCGGCGTCGTCCCGCCGCCGATCGGCGAGATCAGCCGCTGGGCGATGAATTTCTTGTCGTCGTTGGAGTAGCGCACGCCGCCGCCGACGGTCAGCTGGTCGCCGAGCTTGTAGGCGAGGTTTGCGAACAGCGCCCAGGCCTTGGTCTTCTGATGCTGGTAGGCGTAGCCGTCGAGCGCGCCGCCGGCGAGGGTGGCGTAGTCGAAGCTGTCGATCTTCACGTCCTCGAAGAAGTAGAAACCGCCCACGGTGTAGCTGAGCGGACCGGCGTCGCCGGAGACCCGCAGCTCCTCGCTCCACTGGGCGTGGTAGGGCATGCCGTCGGCGCTTTCCGACGGGAACGGGATGAAGCCCGGCCCGAACGGCGGGGCGAAGGAGGCGCCGAAGCCGCCGTCGATGTCGCCGTGGCTCAGCGTCGTCACATGCTCGTAGCCGGTGATGGAGGTGATTTCCGGCCCGCCCAGGTCGTAGGTGAGCTTCAGGTTGGCGCCGGTGGTCTCCACCCGCTGGAATGAGCGCGGCTGGGCGTCCTGGGCGATCTCGTCGCGTTTGAACCCACTGACGAGACCGCCGTCGACGGTGTCGATGATGTTGGCGCGGAAGATCTGCGGCGTACCGTCAAGGCGCTGGTAGTGGAAATTGAGGAGCGCGCTGAACGCCTCGTCGGGGGTGAACAGCAGCTGCGCGCGCACGGCGTTCTGGTCGTAGCCGCCGGTGGCGTCCTTCTCGCCGGTGAACAGATTGTCGATCCAGGCGGCGCGGTGCTGCACCAGCGCCGAGACGCGCCCCGCAAGAACGCCCGCTACGATCGGCCCGCCCACGGCGCCCTCGGCGTTCCAGGTGTCGTACCGCCCGTAGGAAATCGAGCCGTAGCCGCCGAAGGTCTGGCTGGGCTTCACCGAATCGAACTTCAGCACGCCGGCCGGGGTGTTGCGGCCGAACAGGGTGCCCTGCGGCCCGCGCAGCACTTCCACCTGGTCGATGTCGAACAGCGGAAAGCCCTTCAGGATCGGGCTTTCCAGCACCACCTCGTCATAGACGAAGGAGACCGGCTGCGACGCGTTGAGGTCGAAGTCGGTGTTGCCCAGGCCGCGGATATAGGGCCGCGGGAAGGTGCGCCCGAAGCTGGATTCCAGGGTCAGGCTGGGCACGCGGGAAGACAGCACCCGGATGTCGCCGCCGGAGGAGCGGATCACGTCCAGCTTCTCGCCCGATATGGCCGTGACCGAGACGGGCACGTCGTTGATGTTCTCGGCCCGCTTCTGGGCGGTGACGATGACCTCGGAAAGGTCGGTCGCCTGGGCCAGGGCCAGGCCGGGCGCCGCGGCCAGCATGGCCAGCGCCGCCGCGCCGGCGGCCAGGGCCGCGCGACGGGAAAGATGTCTTGTCATGCATACCCCTCGTTTTCAGTCTCCGCCGGCGACGAGGTCGGCGGGCTCGGGCGGGACGCTACAACGTCCGCAGGCTGCGGACGCCGGACTTGGGTGACGACAGCGTCGAGCTTACGCCGCAAACTCGCCTGCTGGTGGAATATTAGGCGCCGGGGTTGCGATCCCGGTCAACCGGTTCCGGCGATGGCGACGCCGGGTCGAGGCCGGCGCGCAGGGCGGCGAGCGCCAGGGCGTCGCGGGCCTCGGGCGAAAGGCCGGCCAGGGCGGCGTCAGGCCCCGGGGCGTCGGGGGCGGGCGCGATGCGGCCGTCCTGCATGTGCAGCACCACGTCAGCCAGGCGTCCCAGTTCGCGGCTGTCGTGGGTGACGTAGAGCATCGGCATCGGCAGGGCGCGATGCAGCCGCTCCAGATAGGGCAGGATCTCGGCCTTGCTGGCCGCGTCGAGGCTGGAGAGCGGCTCGTCCATCAGCAGCAGGCGCGGGCGGGAGAGCAGCGCCCGGCCCAGGGCCACCCGCTGGCGCTCGCCGCCGGACAGCCGGCCGGTCCCGCGCCCCATCAGCGGGCCCAGGCCCAGGAGGTCGACCACCTCGCCCAGCGCCGCAGGCGACGCGCCGCCCGTGCGCCGCGCGCCATAGTCGAGGTTGCCGCGCACGGAGAGATGCGGCAGCAGGCTCGCCTCCTGGAAGACCACCCCCACCGGACGGCGATGGGCGGGGCGGAACCGGCGCTCGTCCTGCCAGACCTCGCCGTCGACCACCAGCCGCCCCGGCAGCCGCGTCAGGCCGGCCAGGCAGCGGATCAAGGTGGTCTTGCCGCAGCCGGAAGGGCCGGACAGGCCGGTGATGACGCGCGGCGGGAGCGAGACCTCGGCCTCCAGGCGAAAGCCGCCCAGGGCGCCGGCGAACCGGCCCCAAACGCCCTCACTCACGACGCCTTCGCTCACGACGCCTTCGCTCACAGCGGCCGGCGCCGTTCGGCGCCGCGGTCGACCAGCAGCATCGCCAGCAGCACCACGAAGGCGAACGCCACCAGCCCGGCCGCGAGCTTGTGGGCGTCGCCGAACCTCAGGGACTCCACCAGCTGGTAGATGCGGATGGAGAGCACCTCGGTCTTGCCGGGGATCGAGCCGCCGATCATCAGCACCACGCCGAACTCGCCGATGGTGTGGGCGAACACCAGGATCGCCGCGGCCAGGAAGCCCCGCCGGGCCATCGGCAGGGCGACGGTGAAGAAGGCGTCCAGCGGCGAGGCGCGCAGGGTCGCGGCCACCTCCATGGGCCGCTCCCCCATGGCCTCGAAGGCGTTGCGGATCGGCTGCACCGCGAACGGCAGGGAATAGACCATCGAGGCGATCACCAGGCCTTCGAAGGTGAAGGCCAGGGTGCGGATCCCGAAGGCGTGCAGGGGCGCCATCAGCGGGCTGGCCGGCGCGAAGGCGATCAGCAGGTAGAAGCCCAGCACCGTGGGCGGCAGGATGATCGGCAGGGTCAGGACCGCCGCGATGATCTCCTTCCACCAGGCCTGGCGCCGCGCCAGCCACCAGGCCACCGGCGTGGCCAGGACGAGCAGCAGGAGGGTGGTGACGGCCGCCAGCCTGACCGTGGTCCAGACGACCTCGCCCATGCGCTAACGCACCTCGTAGCCGTAGCGCCTGATGATCGCCACGGCCGTCGGACTCTTCAGGAAGGTCATGAACGCCTTGGCGGCTGCGCTGTTCTGGCCGGGATAGAGCAGGATCGCCTGCTGGTCGATGGGATCGTGGTCGGCGGCCGGCACGACCCAGCGCGACCCGCCCGCCTCGCTGATCACCTGCGACAGGGCCACGAAGCCCAGCTCCGCCGCGCCGGTGGCCGTGAACTGATAGGCCTGGGTGATCGAGGTCCCCATGACGATCTTGGGCTTCACGGCCTCGTAGACGCCCAGCTTCTTCATCGTCTGCACGGCGGCGACGCCATAGGGCGCGGCGGCCGGGTCGGCGATGGCGAGCTTGGCGAACTTCCCGCTTTTCAGCACGGCGGCGCCGTCATCCGCCAGTCCCGGGGTCTTGGAATAGAGGGCCAGACGACCGATGGCGTAGGTGAAGCGGGTCTTGGGCACGCCGACGCCGTCCTGCTCGGCCCGCTTGGGCCGGTCGGCGTCGGCGGAGAGGAAGACCTGGTACGGCGCGCCGCGGGCGATCTGGGCGTAGAACTGGCCCGAGGAGCCGAAGCTGAGGATCGCATTGTGTCCCGTCGCGGTCTTGAACGCGGCGGCGATCTCCTTGGCCGGCTCGGTGAAGTTGGCGGCCACAGCCACCTGGGTGTCGGCGGCGAGCGCGGGCGGGGCGAACAGCGCCGCGAGGGCGGCCAGGCCCGCCAGCCCGAGCATCTGAAGGCGTCGCGTGATCATGCGGGATCTCCGGTCAGAAGGCGAACTGCGAGCGGAACGAGACGGCGTGGTAGTGCTGGCCCACCTGCGCGCCCACAGGGGTGGAGAAGGTCGCCGCCGAGGGCGACAGCCGGCGGATGCGGACGTCCTGGTAGTCGAGCATGAAGCGCACGAAGGTGTTCGGGAACCAGTTGAGCCCCGCCGCGACGATCCGCTGCTCGCCGCCGCGCACCGCATCGGCCGTCGGCGCGGTTCCAGCCGCGCCCTGGTGGTGGTTCAGATCCACCCGCGAATAGCGCCCGGCGATCTCGAACGCGCCCCAGGTCCCGTCCGCCAGGCTGAACGGATGGTCCACCGGCGGGGCGTCGAAGGCGAAGGTCCCGGCGTTGAAGCGCCGCCGCTCGCCGGTGAGGAGGTAGGAGCCCTCCAGATAGTAGCCCTCGAACTTCGGGTCCGTGACGCCCACCGCCGCGCCCAGGCGCTCGATCTCCAGCCGCTCGTACTCGCCCTGCAGGAAGAAGCTTCCCCACTGGGCGGCGGCTTCCAGGCCAAGCGTGCTGGCGTGGTCGGCGTTGATGGCGCCGGTGGAGATCAGCCGGGTTCCGTCGACGCGCAGCTCCGGCCGCTCCTGGAGGGTGACGCCATAGCGGACGGCGCCGGCGGCGGTGTCCGGGCCGCCGGAATCCACGGGCCGGGCGGCGTAGCTCCCGTGCACGCCCACGTTCACCAGGTAGTCGTCGCCCAGCAGCGGCGTGAACACCGCCCGCCCGATCAGGCCGAGCGGGCTGTCGAACGGCTGGGCGACCCCCGTCGCCTGGGAATTTACCACGCCCACGACCCGGCCGGTGACGGCGCCGTTCACATACCAGCGCCGGCCGGCTGCGGTGACCTGGACCGCCTCGCGGAAGTCGCCGCCCGCCAGGCCGCGGGCGATGTCGGCGATGGCCGGCCGTTCGAGGAACAGCGCGCCGTTGGTGGAGGCCTGGTCCTCGAGCCCGATAGACGGCGGGAAGGCCCCGACGCGAAAGCGGAACGGCTTCAGGCCGGAGTACTGCACCCACATTTCCTGGATGTGGCCGGCGTCCTCCTCGCCGGCCCCGCCGAACTCGAACAGCAGGTTGTAGTCCCAGTCGCCGAACGCCTTGCCGTCGACGCCGATGCGGGCGCGGCGGAAGTTCGTGCCGGAGGACAGGTCGCGGGCGTGGGCGGTGTCGGCCGCCGCGGCGCCACGCCGGGCGTCGGCGCCGAGCGGGCCCGGCGTCCGCTGGGAATAGTCGGCCGCATCGAACTGCATGACGCCGTGCAGGTTGGCGACGAAGCGGCCGTCGGCGCTGGCGATCTGCGGCTTGCCGGCGGTGATGGTGGCCCCGCCGGCCGAGGGGAACTGCACCGGCGCGGGGGGCCCGGGCGGCGGCAGGTTGATCACCGGCGGCGCCGCCGGCGTCGGCGCGGCCTCCCCCGCCTTGGCCTCGAGGCTGTCGACCTTGGCCATCAGGGCCTGCACCTGGCGTTCCAGCGTCTCGATGCGGGCGTCGCGGGGATCAGGCCCCACGGCCTGCGCCTGCGTCGCCGTGGCGGCCAGGCTGGCGCACGCCGCGAGCCCCAGCACGAGAGCGAGAGGTTTCCTTCGCGCCATGTTCGATTTTTCCCCGACCCGTGCGCCGCCTGTCTGCGGCCCGAACCGCGATATGTAACTTGACTACATAACGGGTCAAGCCGCCGCGCGCGGGTTGCGGGAAGCGGCCGACCGCGGGAAGGATTGCGCCATGTCCGCCAAGCCCGACCTGAACGCCTCCCTGCTCCTCAAGCGCGGGACCGCGCCGCGGGTGGGGCTGGAGCGCATCGCCCTGGTGGAGGCGGTGGGCGAGCTGGGCTCGATCAGCGCCGCGGCGAAGAAGCTGGGCCTGAGCTACAAGGGCGCCTGGGACGTGCTCCAGGCGCTGAACAACCTCTTCGATGCGCCGCTGGTGGAGGCCGCCCCCGGGGGCCGCTCAGGCGGGGCGGCGAAGGTCACGCCGCGCGGCCGGGCGGTCGTGGACGCCTTCCACCGGGTGCAAGGCGAGATCGACGCCGCCCTCGCCAAGCTGGAGGCGGCGCTGGCCGGCGCCCCCGCCGGCGATCTGTTCTGGAGCCTCGGCATGCGGACCAGCGCGCGCAACGCCCTGCGGGGCGTGATCAGCCAGGTCACGCCGGGCGCCGTGAACGGCGAGGTCACCTTGAGCCTCGGCGGCGGCGTGGAGATCACCGCCATCCTGACCCGGCGCAGCATCGAGGACCTGGGCCTGGCGGTCGGCGGGCCGGCCATCGCGCTGATCAAGGCCAGCTTCGTGATCCTGGCCAAGGGCGAGAACCTGCGGACCTCGGCGCGCAACCAGATCGCCGGCGTGGTGAGCCGTCGCGAGGACGGGGCGGTGGCGAGCGAGATCACCGTGGACATCGGCGCCGGCAAGACCCTGACGGCGTCGATCACCCTGCAGAGCGCAAAGGAATTGGAGATCGCGGTGGGGGACAAGGTGACGGCGCTGATCAAGGCGCCGCACATCATCCTGGCGGTGGAGTAGGAAAACCCATGATCCGATCAGCCAGCATCGCGCTTGCGATGAGCGTCACATGCGCCGCGCACGCAGATCCCAAAATCGGCGACACCCTCGCGTGCACGTCCAAGGACCCCGCCAAGCGCCTGTATGCCGTGGTGGGGCGTATCGAGCCGTTTGGAAAGGATAGGTCGGCAGCGCAGATCACGCTGATCAACGAAACGCCCGGAGCGGCTCCTGGGCAGGCCGCTCATATTCCCATCGACCTGACTGTGCTTGGGTCGAGCTGCCCGAAACTGGCCGATACGCCCCGCAAGCTGAATCCCAACTTCGCAGCCGGACGCCAACAATGGATCGAGGCTCGCGGCGGCGTCTTCACCATCCCGGTGGATGAGATCGACGAAATTCTTCACGATCAGATCGCGCGCGCCAAAGCCACGAACAGAGAACCAGCGCCTTAGGGTCTGTATTCAACACCGCTCATCCCCGCGAAAGCGGGGACCCAGGCTTTTTGGTTTCAGGAGAATAGGCCGGCGTCGATGCTCGGGTTCGGGGATGAAAAACACCTGGGTCCCCGCTTTCGCGGGGATGAGCGGAGAAGGATGCTCAGTCCAGCGGCTGGAACCGGTCGCCCAGGTAGACGCGGCGGACTTCCGGGTCGTCGACCGCGTCCTCCGGCTTGCCCTCGAACAGCAGCTGGCCGGCGTGGATGATCGAGGCGCGGTCGATGATGTCGAGGGTCTCGCGCACGTTGTGGTCGGTGATCAGGATGCCGATGCCGCGCTGCTTCAGGTACGAGATCACCTCGCGGATGTCGGCGATGGCCAGCGGGTCGATCCCGGCGAAGGGCTCGTCCAGCAGCATGAACGAGGGCTCGCTGGCCAGCGCCCGGGCGATCTCCACCCGGCGCCGCTCGCCGCCGGACAGGGAGTTGGCGGGCGCCTTGCGCAGGTGCTCGATGTGCAGCTCCTCGAGGAGTTCGGTGACGGTGTCGCGGGCGCGCTGCGAATTGCGCTCGCGCAGCTCCACCACCGCCATGACGTTCTGCTCCACCGTCATGCCGCGGAAGATCGAGGTTTCCTGCGGCAGGTAGCCCAGGCCCATGCGGGCGCGCTGGTACATGGGCTGTTCGGTGATGTTCTCGCCGTCGAGGTAGATCGAGCCGTAGTCCACCGGGATCAGGCCGGTGATCATGTAGAAGCAGGTGGTCTTGCCGGCGCCGTTGGGGCCCAAGAGGCCGGAGACCTCGCCCCGGCCCAGGGTCAGCGAGACCCCCTTCACCACCGGCCGGCCGCGGAACGACTTGCCGATGTTGTCGACGACCAGCCCCTCGGTCGCCGGGGGCGGCCGCGCGGGGGCGACCTTTTCCGGTTTCAACAGGAGGTTCATTTGCCTGGGGCGGGCTGGGCCGCCGGTTGCTTGTCGTTGGGATAGAAGACCCCGCGCACCCGGCCGGGCGTGTTGCGGCCCCTTGCATTGGTCTGCATCTGCGCCTCGCCGGACTTCACGTGGATGGTCATCCTCTCGCCGCGCAACACGTTCTTGCCCTGCACGGCCACCACGTCGCCGGTCATGACGATGGTGTCGCTGACCTTGTCGTAGGTGGCCACGTCGCCGCGGACGCGCTGTTGAGGCGTCACGTAGTAGACGTTGCCCTGGGCTTCAATCTTCTGGACCCCGCCGCAGTTGGATCCGGTGGTTCCCGACTTCCCCGTGGCGCCCTGGCGATTATAGATCTTCAGCACGTCGGCGCGCAGGCGCGAGGTGTCCTGCAGGGCCTCGGCCGCGCCGCGCCAGATGGCCAGGCACTGGGCGTTGACCACCTCCAGCTCGTCGGCGGTGAGGTCGACGGGCGCGTCGGAGTTCTGGGCGATCTGCGCCGCCGCGGGCGTGGCCAGCAGGGCCAGGATCAGCGCCGCCGTCCCCCGGGTCATCGTCGCCAACCTCGTCATCACCATCTCAGGCCTACTTGGAATCCATGCGGGCGCGCACGCCCCCCTTGAAGATCACGCGGCCGCCCCTGTCGTACACGCCATAGGACTTCGCGCTGATTTCTCCAAGGGACCCTGAGCCCTGAACAGGGCCTGAACCGACCAGCACGCCGGACTTGGTGTCGTAGAGCGAGGCGGCGGTGTCGAAGGCCGTCTCCGGGCTGGAGAGCCGCACGCCGCCGGTGAGCTGCAGTTTGCGCGTGGCCTCATGGTAGACGCCCGACTGGGAGGTGAGCCGCAGGGGGTTCTCGCCGCCCTCGTCGATCACCAGGGTCGGGCGCAGCAGGATCACCCGCTGGAAGTCGCGCTCGTCACGCACCGCGGCCTGGGCGGTGAGCACGAAGGCGCGGCCGCGGCCGTCGCGGCCCACGAAGCGCGGATTGGACAGCCGGATCGGCCCCTCGGCCTCCTCCTGCTGGGCCTTGGCGGTGAGCGTGTGGTGGGCGACCTGGGCCACCAGCCCCGCAAAGATCGCGGCGATCAGCGCCGGCAGCAGCACCCTCAGGCGCCGGATCAGCCGCGAGCGGCGACGCCAGCGCTCGAACCCGCGGCGCTGCAGGGACGGCGAGAGGACGGGGGCGCCTGTGGCGGCCATGCGGTCAGGCGTGGGCGAAGATGTCGACGTCCTCCCAGCCGGCGACGTCCAGGAGCGCGCGGTGGGGCAGGAAGTCGAAGCAGGCGCGGGCCAGGCCGTCGCGGCCCTCACGGGCCAGCATCTCGTCCAGGCGGGCGCGCAGGGCGTGCAGGTGCAGGACGTCCGTGGCGGCATAGGCCCGCTGCTCGTCGCTGAGCTGGGCCGCGCCCCAGTCGGAGCTCTGCTGGGCCTTGGACAGGTCGATCCCCAGCAGTTCCTTCACCACGTCCTTCAGCCCGTGCCGGTCGGTGTAGGTGCGCGCCAGCTTGGAGGCGATCTTGGTGCAGTAGACCGGGGCCGTGACGACGCCGAGGTGGTGGTGGAACATGCCGATGTCGAACCGCCCGAAGTGGAAGATCTTCAGCACCGTCGGATCGGCCAGCAGCCGCTTGAGGTTGGGGGCGTCGTAGGCCGGGCGGCGAAGCTGCACCAGGTGGGCGTCGCCGCCGCCGTCGGAGAGCTGCACCACGCAGAGCGGGTCGCGTCCGATCCGCAGGCCCATGGTCTCGGAATCCACCGCCACGGCCGCGGCGCCGGCGAGCGCGCCGTCCGGCAGGTCGCCTTCATGCAGGAAATTCGTCAAGTTCGCTCCGACGATCGCGACCCCATCCGGGCCGCCAGCCTCGCACGTCCCATCGGGGTTCGAAAGCGGCGCCCCGACGGCGCCCCGCGGATGGCGCCCCCCCGCGCGGATGGTGCCCAGGAAAGGACTCGAACCTTCACGGCCGTTAAGCCACTGGCACCTGAAGCCAGCGCGTCTACCAATTCCGCCACCTGGGCCCGGTCCTTCGGATCGGGAGGCGGCTACATA
>Ga0070668_100001266_pt1 | contig 18030 bp, 15 predicted proteins | sample KBSS43metaG_FD_64661 | JGI IMG/M metagenome (GOLD analysis project Ga0070668, IMG submission 64661) | Switchgrass rhizosphere microbial communities from Kellogg Biological Station, Michigan, USA - KBS S4-3 metaG | ecosystem: Host-associated > Plants > Roots > Rhizosphere > Soil ... | reverse complement strand
CGACGCTGCACCCGGTCGGCCGCGCAGTGGCTCGAGGGCACCCGGGCCGACCTGATCATCGCCGACGTCGCCACCGGCGAGCCGGCCGGCGACATCGGCCTGTTCTACCAGGAGCCGGCGACCGGTCAGGGCATGATCGGCTACAGCATGCTGCCGGCGTTCCGCGGGCGCGGCTTCGCGACCCGGGCCGCCCAGCTGCTGTCGCTGTGGGCGTTCGCCGAGACCGACATCGCCCGCCTCATCGCGGGCACGCTGCCGACGAACGTGGGCTCGCAGCGGGTGCTGGAGAAGGCGGGTTTCCACCGGGAGGCGTACCTGAGGTCACGCCTGCCCGGCCCGGACGGCACCCGCACGGACGACGTCCAGTTCGTGCTCCTCGCCGAGGACCTCCTGTCCGAAGGCCCTCGGCTGGATGGCTAGAGGGTCCGCCGCGGGTCAGCTCAGGCGGTCCCCTCCAGCGAGAGGATTCCGTAGTCGTAGCCGCGCCGCCGGTAGACGACGCTGGGCCGGCCGCTCTCCTTGTCGAGGAAGAGGTAGAAGTCGTGGCCGACGAGCTCCATCTGGAAGAGGGCGTCGTCGACGGTCATCGGGTCGGCGGGGTGCTCCTTTTCCCGCACGATGCGCCACGGCTGGTCACCGTCGTGTTCGGCGAGGGCGGTGGCGACCGGTGACTCCTCGGCCGGCTGGGCGAGGCTGAGGTCGGTGGGCAGGCCCGCGGTCGCGGCCGCCACCGAGACGGGCGCGTGCCGCCCGCGGTGGACCCGGCGGCGGTCGGCCGAGCGGCGCAACCGTCCGTCGAGCTTGGTGATGGCGAAGTCCAGGGCGGCGTAGAAGTCCTTGGCGCAGGCCTCGGCGCGAACCACCGGACCTCTCGTCATGACGGTGATCTCGACCCGCTGGCACGTGTCGGACTGCCGTGGATTGCGTTCGTGGAACAGCTCCACGTCGGCCCGGATCAGTTTCTGGTCGTAACGCTCGACCTTGCTCAGCTTGTCGGCGACGTGCTCCCGGTAGTGATCGGGAACCTCTACGTTGCGGCCCTTGACGACAATGTCCACTCGTGACCTCCCCCAACGTTCCTGTTTTGCTGGGCGTCCTTACGACGCCGGGGGCGCCGCACTGCGGCGCGGGGTGCTGGTTTCGGTTACGCCGATGTTTCCTTCACGCGGCGTGACCGATCGCGAATGAGACGACTCCTTTCCGGTGCGGCGGCCCACGGATCGCTCGCGCCTCCCGGTGGCGGGTGAACGCTGACGTTTACCCTCGTCACCAAGACGCTAACGTGCCGATGCTCCCGCGTCACCCCTCGTTCGGGATACCAGATGCCCGACGTTCCGCCTTTTCGGTACCTCGCGGCGGCAACCCGGCGAAACTGCCCGCGGTTGATCTACGCAGCTGAGTGGCGGCCAGCACGGCAGCGCCCGCGACCTGCATATTCACTCCCTTGAGCCGACCCGCCACCGCGGCCAGTGTGGCCCCGGTGGTGACGATGTCGTCCACCACCACAAGCGTGCCTTCCGGCGGCGTCCGGCGCCGCGGAACGCCGATTCGGGCACCGCGGATTCGCAGTGAACTCTCAGCCGCGGCGGCCCGCTCGGCCACCGTCAGTGACGTTGAGTCAGGACGCGGTAACGCTTTTAGGTGACGGTCCAGAGCAGCGTCCCAACCGGCGGCGCGCAGGCATCGCACGGCGTGCGCGGACAGCCGCGCCATGTGATCGCCGTGCCGCTCGCGGGCGGCCGCCGCGGTCGACGGGACAGGGATCAGCACCACCGGGGCACCGCGCGGGGCCAGCCGGGCCACCGCGGTCGCCAGCAACAGGCCCAGCGGCCCGGCGAGCCGGTGCCGGCCCCGTTCCTTGTACGCCAGCAGGACGCCGCGCAAAGCGCCCTCGTACGGGCCCACGGCGACGCAGGGCGGCATACCGGGCGGTGGGGGTACCGGAGCCGTGCGAAACGGCCGCAGCGCCTCCAGCCGGGCCGCACAATGGGCACAGACGCCGGCGGTCAGCCGCACCCGCTCGGCCGCGCAGCCGGCGCACGGCTGCGGCAGGATCAGGTCGGCGAGGTCGCCGAGGAGAGCGCCGGCCATCGGGGTGCCTCAGTCGAGGAAGAACGGGGCGGCCGGGACGGCCGCGGCGGGCGCGCCCGCCGTCGAACCGGCCAACCGGCTGGTGGTGATCCAATCCCGTCGGGCCAGCACGTCCCAGGCGAAGCCGCCCGCCGTGTACGCCACCCAGGCGGAGCCCGTCGGCCGAGTGGTACGCACCGGATTCGCCGGGTAGGCGACCAGGTCGGTCACCGGTTCGGTGCCGATGTCGCTCAGCCGGACGGCGAACAGTGCACCGTCCGCCGAGACGTCGAGCACGGTGAACTTGCCGTTGCCGCGGACGCCGGCCACCGTGAGGTAGGTCTCGCTGCTCCATGCCACCGCGGTGACCCGGGTGAGGGTCGGCGGCGAGAGCAACTCGGCGCCGTTCAGCGCCAGGCCGTCGCTGGCCAGCACCGCGCGATAGAGGCGACCGCCGCTGACCAGGGCCACCCGGTACCCGTCCGGCGCGACCGACACCGAGGTCACCGGGCCGGGCTGGTCCGGCCACTCGACCGCGCGCGCCGAGGACCCGTCGGCCGCGAAGCTGTAGAGCCGGGAGTCCCGGATGACGAGCCCGACGGCCCCGGCCGGGTCGCGGTCTCGAGTGAGCGCCCAGATCGGGCGGCCGAGCGTGCCGGACAGCTCGCGGACCGTCTTGAGGTCGGCCTCCTCCCGGATCCGCGCGGCCGCCACCCGCAGGACCTGGTTGTGGCCGGTACCGGTGACCACCGCCGCGAAGTCGTGCGTGCGGGAGGAACCGATCGCGGCGGCCGCGATGCCCTTGTTGGCGGCCGGCGTGAGCACCGGCACCGGGTCCTCCTCATGCGGCGAGTAGCGGAGCCGGCGGACCGACCCATTGAAGATCACGAAGCGCTCCGGCTGGTCGGCCAGCTGGTACGCGAGGTTGCTCTGCAGGTATTCCCGGGCCGTGTCCTGGTAGCGGACCGGATCCTGGCGACCGATCTTGAGCTCCAGGGTGCCCACCTCCAGCGGCCGCAACGACCACTGCAGCTGACGGCGAAGCCGGTCCAGCCCCGCGGCGTCACCCTGCGGCTGCACGGCCTGCGGGCTCAACGTGATCCGCAAGGTGTTGTTGCTGATCGCCGGCACGTTGTCGGGCGCGGAGGTGTTTGCGGGAAGCGGGTTGACGGCCGGCTCCAGCCACTTTGCCGGACCCTTGGCCAGCCAGTTCAGGATGGTGGTCGGCTGCTGCACGGGGATCACACTGCTCGGCATGTATCGCTGGTCGGGCACCAGGCTGGTGTTGTCCCGGTTCCAGAAGTAGATCGTGCGCTTCTGGTAGAAGTCGTCGAGCGCCGTGTCGGACATCAGCAGGATCGGCGGGGCCTTCTTGACGAACAGGCCGTTCTCACCCTGCAGGTAGTCGACCTCCAGCGTGTACGGGATGGTCGCGGGGGCCGACGCCGGCTCCAGGATCCCGTCGGCCGTGAGCGTGCCGAGCTGCCGGTACCGCAGCTTGATCTCCGGCTTGCCCGGGTTGATCTCCGGATCCTCCAGCAGGTGGACCACCTGCACACCGGTGCCGCCGCCCGGGAACCGGGCGGCCAGTTTCGGCGCGAGGAACGCCTTGACCCGGGCGGCCGCCGTCTCCGGGTTGCCGGCGGCGGCCGCCAGAAAGTTCCGGACGAACGTGGTCCGATCCTGGGTGGCGTCCCGGGTGTTCTGCACCGGGGGCGCGCCGTTGTCGTTGATCGACGTGCCGCTGGACTGGCCGGGCCCGTCGACGGTGACGTCGGTGTCGTCGGGGATGCCGCAGCCCCCGGCCAGCAACATGGCCGATGCGGTCACGGCGACGATCAGACGGCGCATCAGAGCACCTCGGCCCTTTCGTCGGTGTCGGCGCCCGCCGCGCCGGCCGGTGCCTCGACCGCCGGGGTGCGGTCGCGCGGGATCAGCGGCAGCGGCGCGGCGACCAGCCGGTCGCCGGAGCGCACCGGCAGGGTGAGCCGGAACTGGGCGCCCTCGCCGGGGGCGCCCCAGGCCTCCAACCACCCGCCGTGCAGCCGGGCGTCCTCGGCGCTGATCGACAGGCCCAGGCCGGTGCCGCCGGTCTGCCGCGCCCGGGACGGGTCGGCCCGCCAGAAGCGGTTGAAGACCAGCCGCTCCTCGCCGGGCTTGAGGCCGATGCCGTGATCTCGCACGGTGATCGCCACGGCCGCGTCGTCGCTCGCGAGGGTGACCACCACCGGCCGGGCCTCGCCGTGCTCGACGGCGTTGCCCACCAGGTTGCGCAGCACCCGCTCGACCCGGCGCGGGTCGACCTCGGCGATCACCGGGGCGTCCGGCACGCGAAGCTCGATCGCCACCCCGACCCGCTCGGCCAGCCCGGTGAGCCGGTCGGCGACCCGCTGGACGATCGGCACCAGGTCGGTGTGCTCGGCGTCCAGCGCGGCGAACCCGGCGTCGAACCGGCTGATCTCCAGCAGGTCGGTGAGCAGGCTCTCGAACCGGTCGAGCTCGGCCTGCAGCAGCTCGGCGCTGCGGGCCACCGCCGGGTCGAACTCGTCGCGTTCCGAGAAGATCAGGTCGGCGGCCATCCGCACCGTGGTGAGCGGGGTGCGCAGCTCATGCGAGACGTCGGAGGTGAACCGGCGCTGCAGGCGGGACATCTCCTCCAGCCGGACGATCTGCCGTTGCAGGTTGGCGGCCATCTGGTTGAACGCGGCGGCGAGCAGGGCCAGATCGTCCTCGCCGTCGACCTTCATCCGCTGGTCGAGCAGGCCCGCGGAGAGCCGCTGGGCGGTGCGGGCGGCGACCCGCACCGGAGTGACCACCAGCCGGGTGACCAGCCCGGCGATCACCCCGAGCAGGATGACCAGCGCCGAGCCGGTGGCGACCACGGTGGTGCGGATCTGGTTGGCGGTGCTGTCCTCGGTGGTCAGCGGCACCAGGTAATACATCTCGACGTGACCGAAGCTGGTCGGCACGGGCGCGCCGAACACCAGGAACTTGGCCGTTTGGCCGTCGATCTGGCTGGTGCGCACCTGGTGGGCCACCTGGCCGGCGCCGGCCACCTCCCGAATCAGCTGCGGCGTGATCAGCTCGCGGGTGTCGATGTCGCGCGACGTCATCGGGGCCAGGTCGGGGATCTCCGCGGCGCGCATCGAGATCACCGAACCGCCGGAGTCGGCCTGATCGCCGTCGGCGAGCTGGTCGAGGATCAGGTTGAACGTCCTCGGCAGGTCGGGGTCGCGCGCCTGCGGGTGGACGGTGAGCTGCTGCCGGGCGTAGTTGACCTTGTTGTTGATGGAGACCGTGGCCTCCGCCTCCACCCGGCTCAGCAGAATCTTGGCGCTGCGCCACGCGATGAACCAGCCGAACACGCCGACCAGCAGGCTGGACGCGATCAGGGTGAGCGCCACGACGCGCAGTTGCAGGGACCGCCGCCAGGCCCGGCGGGCGGGCGCGAAATAGACCTCCAGCCGGCGGACGACGACACGCCAATACCGCCGCACCACCCGAAGGGTGCGGCGGACGGGCATGGGCATCCAGGCGGGAGCGCGCATCTCGCGGCTAGATTAGCCCGCCGGCCTGACTATCCGGTCCCGGCCTTGTAGCCGACCCCACGCACGGTGAGGATGATCTCGGGCCGCTCCGGGTCCGGCTCGATCTTTGCCCGCAGCCGCTGGACGTGCACGTTGACCAGCCGGGTGTCGGCGGCGTGCCGGTAGCCCCAGACCTGCTCGAGCAGCACCTCGCGGGTGAACACCTGCCGCGGCTTGCGGGCGAGCGCCACCAGCAGGTCGAACTCGAGCGGGGTCAGCTTGACCTCCTCGTCGTCGCGGGACACGGTGTGCGCCGGGACGTCGATGGTGATCTGGTTGCCCGGCGGGCCGATGGTGAGCAGCTCCGGCGCGGCGTCCTCGCCGCGCCGCAGCCGGGCCCGCATCCGCGCCACGAGCTCCTTGGGCTTGAACGGCTTGACCACGTAGTCGTCGGCGCCCGACTCGAGGCCGAGCACCACGTCGACGGTGTCGCTCTTGGCGGTGAGCATGACGATCGGGATGCCCGACTCGGCGCGGATCGCCCGCGCCACGTCGATGCCGCTCATCCCGGGCAGCATCAGGTCGAGCAGCACGATGTCCGGCCGGTTTTCCCGGAAGGCGGCGAGGGCACGCTCGCCGTCGGCGACGAAGGAGGGCAGGAACCCCTCGCTCCGCAGGACGATGCCGAGCATCTCGGCCAATGCTGGATCGTCATCGACGACGAGTACCCGGGCTCTCATGCGGTCCAATATTGCACTGTCCTCCCGAGCCCCGCGCACCCCGGTGCCGATCTTGCGGTCAAGATTCTGCAGGAGCCTACGCGAAAAGGGCACGTCCCCAGAAGTCGTCCGGGCCGGAAACCCCTGGTGGGCACGCGAACAGGCCACTGGAGACATGCCGGACGTACTCGTTCATCTCGTCGTTGGCGGCGAGACTGCGCTGCACCGGGACGAATGCCGTACGGGGGTCCCGCTGGTAGGCCATGAAGAACAAACCGGCGTTGAGCCGGCCCAGACCGTCCGAGCCGTCGACGAAGTTGTAGCCGCGGCGCAGCAGCCGGGCGCCCTTGTTGGAGTCCGGGTGCGCCAGCCGTACGTGCGAGGTCTTCGCCAGCAGCGGCTCGCCGTCCGCCCCGACCGAGTCGAAATCGACCTCGTCGAACTCGTCCGACCGGCCGGCCGGGGCACCGGAGCCCTTCTTCCGCCCGATGATCATCTCCTGCTCGGCCAGCGGCGACCGGTCCCAGGTCTCGACGAGCATGCGGACCTTCCGGGTGACCAGGTACGACCCGCCGGCCATCCAGGCCGGCCCGTCCGCCGGCTGCACCCAGACGTGCTGGCGCAGCAGTTCGGGCTCCTCCGCCTTGAGGTTGCGCGTGCCGTCCTTGAAGCCGAACAGGTTGCGCGGGGTGACCTGCGCCTTCGAGGTCGACGAGGTGCGCCCGAAGCCCAGCTGCGACCAGCGCACCGAGACCACGCCCATGCCGATCCGGGCCAGGTTGCGGATCGCGTGCACCGCGACCTGCGGGTCGTTCGCGCAGGCCTGGACGCCGATGTCGCCGCCCGAGATGGCGTCCTCCAGGGTGTCGCCGGTGAACTTGGGCAGCGGGGCCAGCGCGGCCGGCAGCTTCCCGGCCAGGCCGAAGCGATCCTTGCCGTTCGCGTCCCGGAACAGCGTGGGTCCGAAGCCGACGGTGATGGTCAGCCCGGCGGGCGGCAGGTCGAGCGCCTCGCCGGTGTCGTCCGGCGGAGCCTCGGCGATGCCGTTGACCGCGCCGATCGGGCCGGCGTCCTTGCCCGCGGTCATCCGGGCCGCCGCCGCGGTCCACTCCTTGAGCATGCTGACCAGCCGGTCGCGGTCCTTGGTGATCACATCGAACGCGACGAAATGCAGCCGGTCCTGCGCGGGCGTGATGATCCCGGCCTGGTGTTCGCCGGTGAACGGGACGGCACCGATGGCCGAATCGGCGGTGGTCGGTTCCTCGTCGGCGGCCGACCGGATCGCGGCGCCGCCGATCGCGGCGACGCCGGCGATGCCGGCCACCCCGGCGCCGGCGAGCGCGATGGCCCGCCGGCGCGACACTGCTTCAGACATGGATCCCCTACTTCTTGGCCACCACGGCGGCGACCTTGCTGATCGGTTCGGCGAGCGCGTTGATCGCGTCGGTGAGGGCCTTCAGGTCGGCCTGGCTGAGCTCGTTGTGCAGCTTCCAGCCGTCGCCGGACCGGTGCTTCGCCAGCGCCGCGTCGACGTTGGCGAACTCGGTGTCCAGGGTCTTCGCCAGGTCGGGGGCGCGCTCGTCGAGCACCGGGCGCAGCGCCGCGATGGCCGCCTTGGAACCCTCGATGTTGGCGTTGAAGTCCCACAGGTCGGTGTGCGAGTAGCGATCCTCCTCGCCGGTGATCTTGCCGGAGGCGACCTCGTCGAGCAGGGCCTTGGCGCCGTTGGCGAGCTGCAGCGGGGACAGCGGCTCGGCGTTCGCCTTCCGCACGATCTCCTTGACGTCGGCGAGCAGCTGGTCGGCGATCGGGCCGTCCTTGCTGACGTCCGGCTTCGCGGCCCACAGGTCCTTCTCGATCCGGTGGAAGCCGCCGAACTTCATGCCCTCCTCGGTGACCTCCTCGCGGCCGTCGATCCGCGGGTCGAGATCACCGAAGATCTCGGCGACCGGCTCGATGCGCTCCCAGTACGTGCGGGCGACCGGGAACAGCGCCTTCGCCTTCGCCACGTCGTTGGCCTTGACCGCGGCGACGAACTCGGCGGTCTTGGTCTCCAGCGCGGCGGTCTGGCTCTTCACGTACCGGCTGTAGTTGTCGGTGGCCGCCTTCAGCTTCGCGTCCTCGGCGAGCGGGGCGGCCGAGCCCGAGACGGTGAACGCGTTGCGGATGCCCTTGCCGATCATGCCGGGCTTGCAGGCGGTCTCGTAGCTGCCGGCCGGCAGCTCGACGTGCAGCTCGCGGGAGAGGCCGGGCGCGATGTTCTCCACCTCGGCCATGACCCGGTCGCCCGGCGCGTACACGTAGAACTCGGTGACCTTGCTGCCGCCGTTGGTGATCGAGAAGACGGTGGTGCCGGCGTCGACCGTGTTCTTGGCGACCTCGCACGCGGTGTCCGAGGCCTTGACCGCGATCGGCCCGCCGGCGGCACCGGCGGTGTCGTCCGCCTTGCCGCCGCTGCACGCCGCCAATGTGCCGCCGAGGGTGCCGGCGGCGACCAGCGCCAGGATCCGAGGGGTACTACGCACGAAACGTTCTCCTATGACTGCGGCGCGGGCGCCGGGGTGGGTTCGGTGGTGGTGCGCCGGCGGGCCGGACGGAGGAAGAGCAGGAGGACCGGTACGCCGTACGCCACCCAGGCGATCACCTCGAGCACGCTGGCCGTCGGGGTGATGTTGAACATCCCGGTCAGCAGCGCCGTGTACCAGGCGGACGGGTCGAGCACGCCGCTGATGTCGTACGCCAGGTTGTTGAGCCCGGGCAGCACGCCGGACTCCTGGAAGTCGTGCACGCCGTACTTGAGGATGCCGGCGGCGACCAGGATGAGCAGCGCCCCGGTCCAGGTGAAGAAGACAGCGAGGTTGATCCGCACGGCCGTGGCGTACATCAGGTAGCCGATCACCACCGACGTCGCCACGCCGCCGATCAGGGCGTAGAGCGGGCGGCCGTTGACATTGGCGAGCTGAGCGGCGGAGTAGAAGATCAGCGAGGTCTCCAGTCCCTCGCGGACCACCGCGAGGAACGCCATCACCGCGACGGCGACCGAGCCGACCGCCAGCGCGTCGGTGAGCTTGCTGCGCAGCTCGCCGGCGATCGACCGGGCGGCCTTGCGCATCCAGAAGATCATCCAGGTGACGAACCCGACGGCCAGCACCGAGGTGACCGCCTCGAAGAGCTCGCGCTGGTCGTAACTCTGCAGCAGGCTGGTCGAGGTGTAGCTGAGCAGCCAGCCGAAGAAGACGGAGAGCGCCACGGCCAGCCCGACGCCGGCCCAGACCTGCACGAGCCGGTCCTTGCGATCCGACTTGACCAGGAAGGCGATCAGGATGCTGACGACCAGAGTGGCCTCCAGCCCTTCGCGCAATCCGATGAGGTAGGTGGCAAGCATGGGGACCCTCGTTAGCTAAGGCAGCCCTTATTTAAGGCTCGGCATACCTTAGACATGGGGATGCTCTAAGCGTCAAGTTACGCTGAGGTATCGGTGCTCACAGCAAACAGGCGACCCCTCGCAGGGAGCCGCCTGTTTTGGAGTGAATCAAGATTACTCTTTGTGGCGGTCGAACTCCCCCGCCCGTACGCCGGCGATGAACCCGGCCCAGTCCGGCGCGCCGAAGACAAGCATCGGGCCCTCGACGTCCTTGGAGTCGCGCATCAGCACGGCCGATGGAGCGTTCGCAACCTCGACACAGTGCCCGGCGGCCCCGCTGCGGCTGCTCTTACGCCAGGTGAGAATGGCGTCCTGCATCGTCGTCCCCTTTCTGGATGACAGGATGAATGCCAGTCCCATTTCAGCTCAGGTCGCGGCCGTCCACCGGATCGCTTCCTCCCTCTCAGCGATGACCGTTCGGCTCTCTTCTGCCGACAAAGCGCGTTCCCGCAGGTCATCGAGGGCGTCCTGGTAGACCTCGACCTCACTGGGTTTCACCCGGAAGAGACCGCCCGTCAGCCCCTCGATGTGCACCACCGGCGCCCTCGTGCCCGATCCGAACTCCAGCACCATGAACGACTCGGTCTGCCCGGCATGCGCCCCCGCGGAGAACGGCAGGATCAACAACTCGACACCAGGCTGCCGGCTCGCCTCGGCCAGCCGGCCCAGCTGCCGATGCAGCACACCCTGCCCGCCGACCGCGCGATGCAGCACCGCCTCGTCCAGGATGATCCGCAGGGTGGGCGGCGGATCCCGGGTCAGCACCCCCTGGCGGGCCATCCGCACCTCGAGCCGGCGCTCGATCGTCTCGGTGTCGCCCACGTCGGCGCCCACCTCGATCACCGCACGGGCGTACTCGTCGGTCTGCAGCAGGCCCGGCACCACCTGGGCCTCCCACTCGCTGATCAGGACCGCCTCGGCCTCCAGCGCGAGATATTCGTCGTACGGGTCCGGCATGGACGATCGGTACGGCGTCCACCAGGCCCGCACCCGGCCGTTGCGGGCCAGGTCACGGAGCCGGCCGCGATCCTCGACGCGCACACCGTACGCGGTCAGCAGGCGGTCGAGATCGGCCTCGCTGATCCCGGTGTGAGCCGTCTCGATCCGGCTCAGCTTGGACTCGGACCAGCCCAGCGCCGTGGCCACATCGGCCGCCCGGCGGTCGCCGCGAAGCCGGCGCAGCTCGTTGCCGAGCTCGCGCCGTGCGGTAGAAGTCGGCCTCGCCACGGTGACACCCTAGCGGCGCGGCAATAACTTTCTGCAAGTTGCACGACACACTATGCACTTGCATGCAGGTCAGGCGGCATGAAGTAATGAATGGGATGACGGGTGGCCGGCGGCGGCAAACGCCGGCACTCCCGGAAATCGAGCCCCGTCCCGCGGGCGGACGGGGCTCGATTTCGCCGTCGCGAGGGTCAGTATCGGTAATGCTCCGGCTTGTACGGACCCTCGACCGCCACCCCCAGGTATGCGGCCTGTTCCTTGGTGAGCTCGGTCAGCTCGACTCCGAGCGCGGCCAGGTGCAGCCGGGCCACCTTTTCGTCCAGGTGCTTGGGCAGCACGTGCACGCCGAGCGGGTATTCGTGGGCCTTGGTGAACAGCTCGATCTGCGCGATCGTCTGGTTGGAGAAGCTGTTGCTCATCACGAACGACGGGTGGCCGGTCGCGTTGCCCAGGTTGAGCAGCCGGCCCTCGGACAGCACGATCACCGAGTGACCGTCGGCGAACTTCCACTCGTCGACCTGCGGCTTGATGCTGATCTTTCGCACGTCCGCGCGCCGCTGCAGCCCGGCCATGTCGATCTCGTTGTCGAAGTGGCCGATGTTGCCGACGATCGCCTGGTGCTTCATCCGGGCCATGTGCTCCGCGGTGATCACGTTGAAGCAGCCGGTCGCGGTCACGAAGATGTCCGCGGTCCGCACCACGTCGTCGATCGTGGCGACCTGGTAGCCGTCCATCGCGGCCTGCAACGCGCAGATCGGGTCGACCTCGGTGACGATGACCCGGGCGCCCTGGCCGCGCAGCGACTCGGCGCAGCCCTTGCCCACGTCGCCGTAACCGAAGACGACCGCGACCTTGCCGCCGATCAGCACGTCGGTGGCCCGGTTGATCCCGTCGATCAGCGAGTGGCGGCAGCCGTACTTGTTGTCGAACTTCGACTTGGTGACCGAGTCGTTCACGTTGATCGCCGGGAACAGCAGCGTGCCGGCCTGCTGCATCTCGTAGAGCCGGTGCACGCCGGTGGTGGTCTCCTCGGTGACCCCCTTGATCCCGGCGGCGACCCGGGTCCACCGCCGGTCGTCCTGGGCCAGGCTGCGGGCCAGCACGCCGAGGATCACCGCATACTCCTCGGAGTCGGCGGCGTCGGCGGCGGGCACCACGCCGAGCCGTTCGAACTCGGCGCCCTTGTGCACGAGCAGCGTGGCGTCGCCGCCATCGTCGAGGATCATGTTGGGGCCCTCGCCGTCCGGCCACAGCAGCACCTGCTCGGTGCACCACCAGTAGTCCGCCAGGCTCTCGCCCTTCCAGGCATACACCGGCACGCCGCCCGGCTCCTCGGGTGTGCCGTCGCGGCCCACCACGACGGCCGCGGCGGCGTGGTCCTGCGTCGAAAAGATGTTGCAGGAGGCCCACCGGACCTCCGCGCCGAGCGCCGTGAGCGTCTCGATCAGCACCGCGGTCTGGATGGTCATGTGCAGCGAGCCGGTGATCCGGGCGCCGCGCAGCGGGCGGCTCGGTCCATACTCCGCGCGCAGCGACATAAGGCCGGGCATCTCGTGCTCGGCCAGCTCGATCTCCTTACGACCGAAGGCGGCGAGCGACAGGTCGGCGACCTTGTAGTCGCCCTCGGCAACCGTCCGCGGACGGAGGGTGCTGGTCATAATGCTCCCGATCTACGCGTTTGGCAGCGGTCCAGTTTACGCCCATTTGCCTGAGCCATCCGGGCAAGTCCGTCCTTGCTTAAACTGGTCTCTCCGGCATTCCGGTCAGGCAACCGGGTGCGGTGCGGCAACGTTTGCGAACTGCAGGACTGGGGCTGCCGGGGCTGCGGCGTTGGGGCGCCGGGGCGTTGAGGCACCGGGGCGTCGGGCGTTGGGCGCTGGCTTCTGACCAGAGACCGCCGCAGGTCGCACCGGCAAGCCGCCCGCTCGACGCGTCACGCACATAGCGAACGGGACGACAGGCCAAAGACCCGCCGCCCCGTTCATCCCCCCGGTTTGGTACCGCGCGCGTCCGTGGGACCCCCCGATCACCAATGACGCTGCGTGGTTATAGATTCACACTGCGCACACATGATTGTCAAGCAAATACGGAAATTTCCGGTTTTATTCCCCGACCGAAGGGTGCGCTAGCCACGCTCAGCGGGACTGGCCCGGCCGTGGCCGCACGCTGCGTGGCTCGCGAGGCGGCGTGCGGGCCATGGGGACAGCCGCACGTTCCCTCGCTCGCGGGGGGCGTGCGGGACTGGCCGGCCGTGGCCGCACGCTGCGTGGCTCGCGGGGCGGCGTCGGGTCGGAGCGCGGGTCAGGTCGGGACGGCGGCGACGAAGAGTTGACCGGTGCCTGCCACCTTGATGGGGCCGGCGTCGGCCGGGGCGTAGGCGGCGGCGCCCGCCGCGACCTCGATCGGGGTGCCGTCCACGCTTTCGCCGGCGAAGATGTCGCCGGTGACCGTCAGCAGGATGCGCGGGCCGGTGGCCGGGACCTCGATCGGCGGGCGGGTGCCGTCCAGGTCGATGCGGTAGAGGACGAAATCGGGCACCGGGACCGGCCAGGTGATGATGCCGGGCGCCACCGGGCTGCTGGGCAGGACCGGGTCGTCGAGCACCTCGAAGCGGAGCACGTTGAGCAACTCGCCGACGTCGACCCGCTTCGGGGTCAGGCCGCCCCGGAGCACGTTGTCGCTGGCCGCCATGAGCTCGATGCCGGCGCCACACAGGTATGCGTGCAGGTTGCCGGCCGGCATCCAGATCGCCGAGCCGGGCTCCAGGCGTACGTGATTGAGCAGCAACGCGACCAGCACGCCGGGATCGCCGGGGTAGCGGGCGGCCAGGTCGGCGGCGAGCGCGGGCACGGCGGGGGCGACCAGGACGGCGTCGATGAGCGCGGGGCGGTCGCCGGCCGGCCAGCTCAGCAGCGTCTCGACCGCGGTGCGCAGGTCACCGGCGCGCAGCGCGTCGACCACCGGGGCCAGCGACGGGATGTCCAGGGCGGCGAGCACACCGGCCGAGACCACCGGGTCGCGGAAACCGCAGAGCGCCTCGAACGGCGTCAGCGCAACCAGCATCTCCGGCTTGTGGTGGGCGTCGGTGTAGTTTTTCGGCAGGCTCGGGTCGGCCTCCTGCCGGGCGTACGCGGCACGCGCGTACTCCGCGGAGGGGTGCGCCTGCAGGGAAAGCGGGGCCTCGGCGGCAAGCACCTTCAACAGGAACGGCAGCCGGGGCCCGAAGGCCGCCGCGACCTGCTCGCCGAGCTGGCCCTTCGGGTCGTCGGCGATGAGGGTGGCCAGGCTGACCGGGCCGTCGGGCCCGGTGACCGTGGACGGGTCGCCGGGATGGGCGCCGAGCCACAGCTCGGCCTCGAGTCCGTCGGTGGGCGCGGGCCGGCCCTGCAGCTCGGCGATGACGGTGCGGGAGCCCCAGGCGTACGGCCGGACGGCTCCGGTCAGCGGATGAACGCTCATAAGCGGCAAACTAACAGGCCTCAGTTGGATCTTGTGTGGTGGCGGGCGGTCAGGCGCTTGCCGAGGGGACCGAGGACGCGGCGTCGTCGGTGGTCGCGCGGGCCTGGTAGATGTCGGGCTCGATGTAGATGACGCGGGCGATCGGCACGGCCTCGCGGATGCGCGCCTCGGTCTCGTCGATGTGCCGGGCCAGGTCGTCCGCGCGTTCGGTACGCGGCACGGCGATCTTTACCGCGACCAGCAGCTCTTCCGGGCCGAGGTGCAGGGTCTTCATGTGGATGATCCGCTCGACGCCGTCGCCGGCGACGATCGCCTGCTCGATCTGGCGGACCAGCTCGGGGTTGGCGCCCTCGCCGAGCAGCAGGCTCTTGGTCTCGACCGCCAGGATGCCGGCGATGGTGACCAGCAGCAGGCCGATCGCCGCAGTGCCGATGCCGTCCCACAGGCCGTCGTCGGTGATCAGGGTGAGCACGACGCCGAACAGCGCGAAGGCGAGGCCGAGCAGCGCGCCGAGGTCTTCGAGCAGCACCACAGGCAGCTCGGGGGCCTTGGCCCGGCGGACGAAGTTGACCCAGGAGATCTTGCCGCGGACCCGGTTGGACTCCTTGATCGCGGTCCGGAACGAGTAGGACTCCAGCCCGATCGCGACCCCCAGCACGACGACCGGCACCCATTGCCAACTCTCGATCGGGTGCCGGTCCTGGATCTTGTGCCATGCCTCGTACAACGCGAACAGGCCGCCGACGCTGAACAGCACGATGGAGACGATGAACGCGTAGATGTAGCGCTCCCGCCCATACCCGAACGGGTGTTGCGGGGTGGCCTGGCGCTGCGACCGCTTGCCGCCGAGCAGCAGCAGCGCCTGGTTGCCGGAGTCGGCGACCGAGTGGATCGACTCGGCGAGCATCGAGGACGAGCTGGTGAGCAGCCACGCGATGAACTTGGTGGCGGCGATGCCCAGGTTGGCGCCGAGGGCCGCGACGATCGCTCGGGTGCCGCCCTCGGCGCTCATCCGGGTGACCCGGCGAGTCGGACGGCGGATGCGCGCTCCATCACTGGATTCCCTCGGCCATGGGGTTGGACAGCTCCTTCATCTCGCTGATCGCCGGCACGGCCATCGGGTCGAGTCCGTGTGCCAGCGCCAGGTAGAGCGACGCGAAATCGGGCACCGCGGTCAGCGAGGCCAACCGCTCCAGCGCCGAGCCGCCCTCGGCGGTCAGCACGTCCACCCGTACGCCCCGGCGCTCCGCCAGCGTCTGCGCGGCGTCGGCACGGCGTTCCTCGACCGCGACCGGCTCGTCCGCATCCTCCTCGGGGTTGAGCCCGCCGTCGCGGAACAGCACGAGCCGCAGCCGGGTCGCGTCGTCGGCCTCGTCGCCGGGGTCGGCGAAGATGTCGCGGGACGACTCGGCCAGCCCGCCGAAGACCCCGTCGAGCAGGCCCACCCGACCGCGGCCGGCCTCGCCGAGCGCACCGGCCATCACCGGGTAGCGCGCGTTCGCCGCCAGCGTGTCGGCGAAGCGCCGGGCCGCCACGGTGGCCAGCGGGGACGAGCCCCAGACGATCGGGATCGACCCGGCCAGGCCGAGGGCCAGCGATTTCGCCGGGTTGACGAAGGAGTCGGCGCCGGGCCGGCACCGCTCCGCGTCGGCGTCCAGCCGGGTCGCGGTCTCGGCCAGGTCGGCCTCGTTGACCTTGACGAGGCCGATCGCCCGGGCGGCCAGCAGCACCGGCACGGCCAGGCCCCAGAGGCTGGCCCGGGCCGGCGCGCGGCGCGGCACCGGGATGAACGGCGACCGGGCCCGCTCGGCCATCGCCTGCAACTCCGAGTCGGGGTTGCCGATCGCCACCAGCCGGGCGCCGCGACGGGCCGCGGCGTCGGCCGCGGCCAGCGCCTCGGGGCTGCGGCCGGAGGCGGACACCGCGATGACCACGTCGGCGGCCCCGACCCAGCCGGGCACGCCGGCGCTGCGGTGGCCGATGATCGGCACCGGGCAGCGATGCCCGGCGACCGTGGCCAGGATGCTGCCGGCCAGGCCGGCGGTGCCGATGCCGGCCACCACGACCGCGCGCGGCCGGCCCTCGTCGGCGAGCACGCTGAGGTCGGCCTCGGCGGCCAGCGCCGCCGACTCGCGCACCTGGGCGCCCGCCGAGGCGGTGGCCCGCAGCATGCCGCCCGGGTCGTTGCCGAGCATCGACTTTTCGTCGTTGAGCAGGGACTCGTCGGCGACGCGATGGCCGTTGACCCCGGCCGTCCCGTCCAGCGGACCGGCCATCAGATCGACTCTGCCTTCGGCGGGCGCGCCTCGTCGAGCAGCAGCACCGGGATGTCGTCACGAACCTCGAAGATCCGCCCGCACTCCGTGCACGTGAGGGTCTGCGCGTCGGCGTCGTGGGTCAGCGGTGCGTGATGCGTGTCCGGGCAGGCCAGGATGTCCAACAATTGGGGATCGAGGGCCACCGAACGACTCCTTACGAGTGGCGGAAGTACTGAGCCCCCTGATCCTAACCGCGCACGATGCCGAGCACTTCGTCCCGCAGCGATGCCATCCGGTCCGGCTTGGGCGCTTCGACGTTGAGCCGCAGAAGTGGCTCGGTGTTCGACGCACGCAGGTTGAACCACGCGCCGTCGGGCAGGGTCGCGGTCAGGCCGTCGAGCTCGTCGAAGGACGCGTCCGGGAACGCCGAGCGCACCTCGGCCACCTTGGCCGGCGCGTCCGCGACCGTCGAGTTGATCTCGCCGGAGGCGGCGTACCGCTCGTATTCCGCGGCGAACTCGGACAGCGGCCGGTCCTGGCCGCCGAGCGCGGCGAGCACGTGCATGGCGGCGAGCATGCCGGTGTCGGCGAACCAGAAGTCGCGGAAGTAGTAGTGCGCCGAGTGTTCGCCGCCGAAGACCGCGTTGGTACGGGCCATCTCGGCCTTGATGAACGAGTGGCCGACCCGGCTGCGCACCGGCTTGCCGCCGTTCTCCGTGATGATCTCGGGCACCGCGGCCGAGGTGATCAGATTGTGGATCACCGTGCTGCCCGGGAACTTGGCCAGCTCCCGCTTCGCCACCAGCGCGGTGATCGCCGACGGGGAGACCGGGTCGCCGTTCTCGTCGATGATGAAGCACCGGTCGGCGTCGCCGTCGAACGCGATGCCGAGGTCGGCACCCTGCCGGCGGATCGCCTCCTGCAGGTCGACCAGGTTGGCCGGGTCGAGCGGGTTGGCCTCGTGGTTGGGGAACGAGCCGTCCAGCTCGAAGTAGAGCGGCACGATCTCCAGCGGCAGCGCGGGCAGCACCTGGTCGCCCAGCACGGCGGGCACGGTGTAGCCGCCCATCCCGTTGCCGGCGTCGACGATCGCCTTGAGCGGGCGAATGCCGGCGAGGTCGACCAGCGAGCGCAGGTGCGCGGCGTAGTCGCCGAGCACGTCGCGGGTCTCGACCCGGGTCGGGCCGTCGCCCTCCGCGTTCAGGTCGGCGAGCAGTTCCTGGGCGCGCTGGCGGACGATCGCCAGCCCGCTGTCCTGGCCGACCGGCTTGGCGCCCGCCCGGCACAGCTTGATCCCGTTGTACTGCGCCGGGTTGTGGCTGGCGGTGAACATCGCGCCGGGCAGGTCG
>Ga0070668_100001263_pt1 | contig 18066 bp, 19 predicted proteins | sample KBSS43metaG_FD_64661 | JGI IMG/M metagenome (GOLD analysis project Ga0070668, IMG submission 64661) | Switchgrass rhizosphere microbial communities from Kellogg Biological Station, Michigan, USA - KBS S4-3 metaG | ecosystem: Host-associated > Plants > Roots > Rhizosphere > Soil ... | reverse complement strand
CTCGTCCTTGGAGCCGCTCGAGCAGTTCGAGCGCACGCGCGGCGCCACGGGATCCCCCCGGATCGACGACGAGGTGGACGCCGGCGTCCTCGGCGCGCCCCCTTGGGCCCGCAGCAGCGCCCGGATGCCCGCGGCGCCGAGGAACCGGACCTCGCCCAGGTCGACCCGCAGCACGCCGGGGCGGGACCGGATGTGCTCCTCCAGCGCCGTTTCCAGCCGGGCCACGGTGCACAGGTCGATTTCGCCCGCGACCTCGACGACGATCGCGTCGGGAGTCTTCCACCGGAGCTGGCTGCGCAGGTCGCTGTCGGACGGGGCGCGCGGTGCAGGCAGCCGGCGCGTGCGCGGCGGATCCACGCCGGCCGCGCCCGGCCGTTCGTGAGTCGTCATGGGGAAGAGGTACCCCGGGCGCGTTCGCGGCGAAACAAGCCGCGTTTCCGGTCCCCGAACGGGTACTCGCGGCGGGCGACCGCGCGGAAGGAGCCCACCCATGTCCGACGGCCCGCCCACGATGGGCGTCGAAGAGGAATTCCTCCTCGTGAACCCGCGCACCGGGCACGCGTCACCGTGCGCGGAGCCCGTGCTGGCGCGGTACCGCCACCACGGCTCGCTCCCCGAGGGCGTCAAGGTGCACCGCGAACTGCGGCTCACCCAGATCGAAGCCGCCAGCGGCATCTGCCGTGCTGCCGGGGAACTGCGCGACCAGCTGACCGCGGCCCGCCGTGTGCTGGCCGGGGCCGCGGCGGCCGAGGACTGCGCACTGCTGGCCACCGGCACCCCGATCGGGCCGGGCTCGGCCGTGCCACCACCCGCCGGCACGGGCCGCTACGCCGAAATCGACGCCGCGTACGGCGCGGTGGTCGCGGACTACGAGGCCTGCGGCTGCCACGTCCACGTGGGCGTCGGCGACCGTGACACCGCGGTCGCCGTCGTCAACCACCTCGGCCGCTGGCTGCCCACGCTGCTCGCGCTGTCGGCGAACGCGCCGTTCGACCACGGGCGCGACACCGGCTACCACAGCTGGCGGATGGTCCTGCAGTCCCGGTTTCCCGGCGCCGGCGTCGCACCGCAGCTGCGCGGGTACGCCGAGTACCGGCAGGCCGTCGCCACGCTGGTCGAGTGCGGCGCGCTCGTCGACCCGGACCAGACGTTCTGGCTCGCCCGCCCGTCCGGCCGGTTCCCGACGGTCGAGTTCCGGGTCGCCGACACCGCGCTGACCGTCGACCACGCCGTGCTGCAAGCGCTGCTGAGCCGGGCGCTGGTGCGGCGGGCGCTGACCGATCTCGGACACGGCCGCGAAGCGGCGCCGCTGTCCCCGCAGGTGGCCGCGGCGGCGGTCTGGGCCGCGGCGCGTCACGGCCTCACCGGGCACCTCGTGGACGCCGGTGAGGAGACGCGGCGGCCGGCGTGGTCGCTGGTCGAGGACCTGCTGGCGCACGTCCGGACGGCCCTCGACGACAGCGGTGACCTGGCCGAGGTCCAGGCCCTCGTCGCGGCTCTGCGCGCCGACGGCACCGGGTCCGTGCAGCAGCGGGCGGTGGCCGGGCGCGGGACGGCGGCCGCGGTGCGGTGGCTCACCGCGCGCACCGTCCCGGTGGGGCATGGAACGCTGCTCACGGGGTAGCCAGGAGCATGACGACCTTCACCACCGCGGCGCCTTCGGTGCCCGCCGCCCGCGGTCCGCTGTCGGAATCCGTGCGGGGAACGCTGCTCACTGTCTTCCGGGGGTCCGGGTGGCGGAGCCCCCGGCCCGGGGCGGAGCCCCGGATTTCACTCAGCGAGCAGCCGCGGGCGGACCTGGACTTCGACGGCCTTGCCGACGCCGACCCGCTCGGCGACGACCTCCAGCTCGCCCTGCACCTGTGCTACGAGCTGCACTACCAAGGGCTGCCCGGCGTGTCGGCCGACTGGGAATGGGACCCGGAGCTGCTGCGCCTGCGCGGCGCCCTGGAGTCGCGGTTCCTCGCGGCGCTGCGGGAAAACGTGGCGGGCGGCGAGGACGTCACCGGCGAACTCGACGGGCTGCTCGTCGAACCGCTCGACGCCGAAGGGGTCTCGCACTTCCTGCGCGACCACGGCGACTGGACGCAGGTGCGGGAGTACTTCGTCCACCGGTCGGTGTACCACCACAAGGAGGCCGACCCGCACGCGTGGGTGATCCCGCGGCTGCGCGGCCGCGCCAAGGCCGCGCTGGTGGCCGTGGAGTTCGACGAGTTCGGCGGCGGCCGCGCGGAGTGCGTGCACGCGCGCCTGTACGCCGACCTGCTGCGCGCGGCGGGGCTGCCGGACGGCTACCTGGAGCTGATCGACCACGCGCCGGGTTCGATGCTCGCGGTGGTCAACATGATGTCGCTGTTCGGCCTGCACCGGTCGCTGCGGGGCGCGCTGTGCGGCCACTTCGCGGCGGCGGAGATCACGACGGCGCCGTCCGCCCAGCGGATGGACCAGGCCCTGCGGCGGCTGGGCGCGCCGGAAGCGTGCCGGTTCTTCTACACGGAGCACATCGAAGCCGACGCCGTCCACGAGCAGGTGATGCGCCACGACGTGCTCGGCGACCTGCTCGAGCAGGAGCCCGAGCTGGCCGCCGACGTCGTGTTCGGCATCCAGGCCACGGAGTTCCTGGAAGGCCGCTTCGGCACGCAGCTGCTGGACAGCTGGCGGGCGGGGCGCTCCTCGCTGCGTCAGCCGCTGCCGGCGGGCTGAGCCCGGACCCGTTTGCGATGGCTGGTGTCGCAGAACGGGAACCGCTTGCTGCGCCGGCACGCGCACACCGCGACCAGGAACCGGTCGGACCGCACGACTTCGCCGCCGGGCGTGTCCAGCTCGACCGGTCCTTCCACGAGGACCGGCCCACCCGGCACGACGGTCACGCGGCGGGGACGGCGGTCAGCGGTCGGCACGGAGCACCACCAGCTCTTCCCACCGCTGCCCCGGCTCGACCAGCCCCGAGGACTCGAGGAACTCCGTCCGTCCGGAAAGGACCGGCCCGAACGGGATCCGCGCCCTGCGCACCACCGACGTCCGCATTCCCTGCGCCGCCAGCAGCTCCCGCGACTTGTCCACATCGGACATGGCCGACTGCACCAGCAGCAGTGTCCCGCCCGGCCGCAGGAGCGTGCCCGCGGCAGCACACAACGGGTCGAGGACCGCGCGGCCGTCCGGGCCCGCGTCCCAGCCCCGGGTCGACCGGATCGCCGCCGCCGGGGACGGCACGTACGGCGGGTTGGCGGCGACGACGTCGAACGGGCCTTCGTGCAGCGCTCTCGTGAGGTCGCCCCGGCACGGGCGGACGGTGACCTGGCGGACCAGCGCGTTGAGCCGCGCCGAAACCAGTGCCCGGCGCGAAAGGTCCACCGCCAGCACGGTCGCCGCGCCGCGGCGGGCGAGGGTGATCGCCTGCGCGCCGGTGCCGGTGCACAGGTCGAGGGCCCGCGCACCGGGCCGGATCACCAGGTCGGCGATCGCCGCGGCGAGCAGGGCGGTGTCCTCCTGGGGACGGTAGACGCCGGGCAGCCGCAGCAGCCACGGCGCGGGCGGCACGGGCCGGTGCACGACGGGCCGGGCGGCCAAGGGGCCCGGGCGGACGGGTTCCGCCGACGTGGTCATCTCGGTCTCCTTCACCTCGCCGCGGTCCCGGCGCGATCGCCGGTGAGACAACCGCGTCGCCCCGGGCTACCCGGCGAAGATCGGCGCAAACGGATCAACCGCAGGTGGTTGATCCCCTCGGGGCGGGGTATTCCGTCGGGAAAGGACCCCGAAGGAGGCACCCGGGATGACATCCGAGGACCGCACCCAGCACCCGACCAAGCCGGCCGAAGGCGCCCGCGGCAACGACCCGCACGGCGACACACCCGAGGCGCAGCGCGAAACCCTCCGCGGCGAGCAGGGCACCTCGAGCGGCGACGAACACGACGACAGCGACCCGCAGTCGGGCTGACCGGTAGCTCTCCGCCCCCGGCAGGCGGTCCAGTACCCGCCGGTTCTCCTCGTCCAGGCCGACCACGAAAACGGGCCGGACGGCCGGTTTGCCCCGGCCCGGAGCGGGAATCCCGCGGCCATGACTGCCCTGCCCGAACCGCTCTCGCTCTGGGTCGACACCGCACCGGCCCCCGACCGCACCGGCGTGCCGGTGCCGGGCTCCGCCGACGTCGCGGTGCTCGGCGCGGGGATCGCCGGGCTCACCACCGCCCTCCTGCTCGCCCGCGGCGGCCGGTCGGTCGTCGTGCTGGAGGCCGAGCGGGTCGCCGCCGGGGTGTCCGGCCACACCACCGCGAAGGTCAGCGCCCAGCACGGGGCGAAATACGCGGAGCTGACGTCCCGGCACGGCGCCGAAGCCGCGAAGACCTACGCCGAGACCCAGACGGCGGCGTGCGAGTGGATCGCCGCCACGGCCGCCGAACTCGGGATCGACTGCGGCTTCACCCGCGCCGACAGCTACGTCTACACCGAGCAGGAGAAGACCGTGGACTCGCTCCAGCGGGAGGCCGAGGCAGCCGCCGCGGCGGGCCTGGCGGCGACGTTCACCGAAGAGGTCGCGCTCGACGTCCCCGCCCTCGGCGCGGTCCGGACCACCGGACAGGCGCACTTCCACCCGCGCCGGTGGCTCCTCGGGCTGGCCGACGAGGTCGAACGGGCGGGCGGAACCATCGTCGAGCACGCCCGCGCGACCGCCGTGAACGGGCCGGTCGTGCGGACTTCGCGAGGCGACGTCGTGGCGGGCGAAATCGTCGTCGCGACCCATTACCCCGTGCTCGACCGCGGCCTGTACTTCGCCAGGCTGGACCCGGTGCGCGACCTCGTCGTCGCGGGCCCGGCGGCCGGGAACGCCCCGCCGTCGGGCATGTTCCTCGACGCCGACACGCACCACTCCGTGCGCGGCTACACCGAAGCGGGCACGCCGATGGTGATCGCGGGCGGCGAGCACTACCGCGTCGGCGCGCACGTGCACGTCGAACGCCGGTACCGGCGGCTCGCGGACTGGGCCGACACGCACGCGGGCCTGCACCGGGTGACCCACCGCTGGTCCGCCCACGACATGTCCACAGTGGACGGACTGCCGTACGTCGGCCGGTACCTGCCGGGGACGAAGAACCTGTGGGTGGCCACCGGGTTCGGCCAGTGGGGCATGACCGGCGGCACGGCCGCGGGGCACATTCTCGCCGCGCGGATCCTCGGCGAGGCGCACCCGGCCGCGGACCTGTTCGACCCCAACCGCTTCGACAGCCGCTCGGTGCTCGGCCTGGCCCAGGACAACCTCACCGTCGCGCGGTACCTGGTCGGCGACCACGTGGCGGCGCTGTGGCGCTCGGAGAAGCTCGACGACCTGCGGCCCGGCGAGGCCGAAGTCGTCCGGGTGGGCGGCGAGCTCGTCGCCGCGCATCGTGACGAAGCCGGGGAACTGCACACGGTCGGGGCGCACTGCACGCACCTCGGCTGCCTGGTTTCCTTCAACGACGCGGAAAAGACCTGGGACTGCCCCTGTCACGGGTCCCGGTTCGGTGTGGACGGCGAAGTGGTGCAAGGCCCGGCGGTCCGGCCGCTGCGCCGCGGCCCGGAGTGAGCCACCTGCCGACCCGGCTCATGCGCCCCAATGTGGCGTTGGGTGCGTTGGACGCACCCAACGCCACATTGGGGCGTTTCGGCGGCTGGTGGAGGCCTACCGGGGCGAGCGCACGATCGCCGCGGCGCTGCAACGGGCGGGCGGCTCGACGGCGACGAGTCGCGCGCGGTGCTGGAGAAGGCCTGCGCCCGTCTGCTGGCCCGTTGCCGACGCCGGGGCGTGGTTGAACATCACCCGGGAGGGGAACACTCCCGGCGTGCGGACGCTTCGCGAGCGGCAGGGGGCACGGTGAGTGAACGTCGATCCATCCGAACGTGTACTGGCCCGCGGACCCGGTCGTCCGGGAACCTGGAGACGATGAATCCCGAGAGCTCCCCCGTGCGCTGGCGCGCGTCGATCGGCCTCGCCGTCGGCGGCGGTGGCCCGGTGTCGAGCATCGTGGAGTCCGAGCACGGCAGCGAAGGCTCCGCGCGGGAGTGGATCGAGCGGAAACTGCCCCGGACGAGGTTCCCCGCCTGGATCCCGGCCGCCCGCCGCGCGGCCGGCGTCGAGCTGTTCGGCCGGGTGGCCCGCGGCCACGTCGTCACGGGACGGCTCGTGCCGACCTGGGAGTCGGATTCGGGGACGGCGGTCTGGCACGCGGACCCGGCGGGCGACCACGTGCAGTGGCGCCGCTGCGCCGCCGAGAGCGACTGAAGCGCGGCGGCTGCTCGGGGGTGGACCACTTGGCTTTTGGTCGCGAATGACTCATTCGCGACGTGCGAGGTCCCGAATGAGTCATTCGCGACCAAACCCTCGCCCCCCAGCCAGCTGACTTCGCCGGCATGCGGATGTCAGGCGGCGCCGACGTCCGTCCGCAGCAGGCAGAACTCGTTGCCCTCCGGGTCCTGGAGCACCACCCACGACTCTTCGCCGGTCTGGCCGACGTCCGCCGGGCGCGCTCCCAGGTCCGTCAGGCGGGCCAGCTCCGTCTCCTGGTCGCAGCCGGCCGGGCTGACGTCCAGGTGCAGCGGCAGCCGGCCCCGGCGCGGATTGTCCGTCCGCGCCAGCACCAGCGTCACCGCGCCGTCGCCGAAGCGGCCACCGGGCGGGCCCAGCTCCAGGTCGTCGCCCTCGCGGAGGACCACCTCGTAGCCGAGCACCGCGCACCAGAACTCCGCGAGCCGGTCGGGGTCCCGGCACTCCAGCACGAGTTCGGTGATCCGGCAGGCCATCGGCTCAACTCCGTTCGGTCCCGTTCGCCACTTCCGCGGCTTCGTCGGCGTCCATCGCCTTCGTGTCCCGTGGTGGCAGGAACGGCTCGTCGTCACTCTCCTGCCCCGCCTCGATCCCCCGGCCGCGGACGAGCTCCGCGTCCAGTTCGGCCCCCAGCAGCACGGCGAGGTTCGAGATCCACAACCATACAAGGAACACGATCACGCCCGCCAGCGAACCGTAGGTCTTGTTGTACGAACCGAAGTTCGCGACGTACAGCGCGAATCCCGCCGACGCCGGCACCCACAACACGACCGCCAGCAGGCCACCCGGAGTCAGCCACTTGAAGCCCGGCTGGCGCACGTTGGGCCCGACCCAGTAGAGCAGCGCGAACGCCAGGCTGACGAGCAGCGCGATCACCGGCCACTTCGCGATCTCCCACACCAGTACCCCGGTCGAGCCGAGCCCGATCAGGTCGCCGAGCCGCCGGGCGACCGTCCCGGTCGCCACCACGCCGAGCGCGCACACCGCCAGCAGCACCACGATGCCGACGGTCAGCAGCACCCGCAGCGGCAGCACCTTCCACAGTGGACGGCCTTCCGGCATGCCGTAGATCGCGTTGCTCGCGCGCATGAACGCACCGATGTAGCCCGACGCCGACCACAGCGCGCCGAGCAGGCCGAGGATCGCCAGCGGCCCGGCCAGCCCGCGCGAGCCCGCCAGCTCGCGGATCGCCCCGACCAGGATCTCCTTGCCCTGGCCGGGAACCACCTGGTTGATGTTGTCGATCACCGTCTGGATCGAGCTCGGCCCGAGCAGGCCCAGCAGCGCGGTGAGCACCACGACGCCGGGGAAGATCGACAGCACGCCGTAGTAGGTGAGCGCGGCGGCCCAGTCGGTCAGGCCGTCCCGGTTGAACTGCTTGACGGTGCGCTTGAGGACAAGCCACCACGATCGCCGGGGCAGTTCACCCGGCCCCTCCGGTTCTTTCGTTCGCCTGCTCACCGGCATCATCTCCCTGCTCGTCGCCGCGGGGCATACCCCGTCCGCGACGGGGTACTCCTGGCTCACCCCGAAGGAGCAGGAGGAAGCCGTGACCGAGGTCAGCCGCGTGATCGACGCACCGCCCGACGCCGTGTTCGCCGTGCTCGCCGACGGCTGGCTCTACGCCGGCTGGGTCGTCGGCAGCTCGCACATCCGCGAGGTCGACGACGACTGGCCCGCGGTGGGCGCGCGGATCCACCACAGCGTGGGCCCGTGGCCGCTGCACATCCAGGACGTCACCGTGGCCAGGGCGGTGGAGCCGGGTCTCTCGCTGTCGCTGGAGGCCCGCGGCTGGCCGGTCGGCGCCGCGGCGGTCGCCCTCACCCTGGTCCCGCACGGCGACGGCCGGACGCTGGTCCGGATGACCGAGCACATCGTCCGCGGCCCGGGCAAGGTGCTGCCGGCGGCGCTGCAGTCGCTCGTCGTGAAGCCGCGGAACACCGAGTCCCTCGCCCGGCTGGCCGACCTGGTCACGGGCAGGCACGCCGACGCGAAGAGTGGCCGGCCTCGAGCGAAGTGACGTGACCGCCGGTGGGGCAGGATGACGGCCATGGCGGAGATCAGTTTCCTGACCGAATCCGACCGCGCCGGCTGGGAAGTGCTGGCCCGCGGGAAAGACACCTACTTCGAGGTCGAACGCAGCGACGACGACTACGAGCGGACCTGGCGGCGCCTGCTCGACGACGACCGGATCCGCGGGATCGCGGTCCGGCTGGACGGCAAGCTGGTCGGCATCGCGCACTACCTGTTCCACGCCAGCGTCTGGTATGCCGGGAAGTGCTATCTGGCCGACTTGTTCGTGGACGCGGAGGTCCGGCGGCGTGGGGTCGCGACCGCCGTGATCGAATGGGTGGCGCGAGACGCCGAGGAGCAGGGTTTCCCGAGCCTCTACTGGAACACGCTGGAAGACGCCCCGGCTCGCGCGCTGTACGACAAGGTCGGCGAGTTCCGCCAGGGCTTCATCCACTATGCCTACCGGCGCGCACCGCGCTGAAGGCTCAGCCGTAGACCGCGCGGTGCGCCGCGCGGATCACCGCCGCATAGCCGCCACCGAACCGCCCCGACCGGGCCAGCGCCGCGCGGGCCGCGTTCGCTCCCGGGCCGCCGTGGACCGCGCCGCCCGGGTGGGCCGACGCGCCCGCCAGGTACAGGCGGTCCACCGGGGTGTCCGCGCGGCCCGTGCCCGGCAGCGGGCGGAAGAACAGCTGCTGGTGGATCGCCGTCGTGCCGCCGCTGACCGCGCCGCCCACCAGGCCCGGGTTGCGGCCCGCCAGCTCGACCGGGCCCTGGACGTACCGGGCCTTGATCAGGCCGGTGAACCCGGGTGCGTTCGCCTCGACCGTCTCCTCGATGCGCTTGACCCGCCGGTCGAGCGCGGCCCGGTTCTCCATCGTGCCGCGTGGGACGTGCGTGTACGCCCAGGCCGCCTCCGTGCCCGCCGGCGAACGGTCCGGGTCCGTCGTCGTCATCTGGCCGAACAGGAGGAACGGGCGGCGCGGCGTCCGCCCGCGGACCAGCTCGCTGCCGAACGCCGAGAGGCCGTCCAGGTCCGTGCCGAGGTGGATCGTCCCGGCGCCGCGCGCGGCTTCGGCCGTCCACGGCACCGGAGCCGACAGCGCCCAGTCCACCTTCACCGTCGCGCTGTCCCACTCGAACCGGCCCAGGTCGTCGACCAGCCGCGGCGGCAGCCACTCCGTGCCGACCAGCTCGCCGTACAACACCGGCGCGGGGACATCGGCGAGGACGGCCTTGCGCGCCCGCACCGGATCACCGGCAGCGTCCCGGACGCCCAGCGCGCGACCGCCGCCGACGAGCACCTCGCGCACCGGACGTCCACAGTGGACCTTCCCGCCGCGGGACTCCAGGCGGCGCACCAGTGCCGCGGTCAGCTCCCCCGCGCCGCCCGCCGGCGCCGGGAACCCCGCGTCCTGGCCGATCATCGTCATCAGCCAGCCGAACACGGCGCTGCCCGCGTTGTCCACCGACAGATCGCTGTGCGCGGCGTTCCCGGCCAGCAGCAGCTTCGCGCCCTCGCCGGCGAACAGCTCGTCGCCGAACCGGCGCGCCGGCAGCGTCAGCATGCGCGCCAGGCGCAGCGCGTCCGGCGTCCCCGTGCGGAGCAGCAGCTTCAGCCCCGGACGCACCGGCGGGAACGGCGTGAACAACGCGTCCAGCAGCGGCTCGCGGATCTCCGTCCACTGCCGGAACAACTGCCGCCAGGCTTCGCCGTCACCGGCGGCGAACTCGTCGACCGACGCGGCCGTGCGGTCGAGGTCCCGCGACAGCACCACGCACCGGTCGTCGGGCAGCACGTGCGCGAGGACGTCCGGGGCGTGCCGCCAGCGGAGACCGTGCTCCTCCAGCCGCAGGCCGCGGATCACCGGGGACACCGCGCTCATCGGGTAGAAGGAGCTGAACAGGTCGTTGCGGAAACCCGGCTCGGTGACCTCGGCGGTCTGCACCGCCCCGCCCGGGCGCGGCGTCGCCTCCATGACCAGCACCGACCAGCCCGCGTCGGCCAGCAGGTTCGCCGCCACCAGGCCGTTGTGCCCGGCGCCGATCACCACGGCGTCAAAGGCTTCCGTACTCACTCCGGCCTCCCGGCTGGTCGGGCTTGCGTCGTACCGAGGTTGCCAGCCCGGCGCCGTCTCCGCCAGCGTGGTATCGGCGAGCGCCGCGCGCTCGGCGAGCAACGGCAACTTCCTCCAGAGGGTTACGCGGTGGGCTGCAGCAGGATCTTCTGGGCGCCGTCCAGCTTCTTCTGGAAGATCTCGTAGGCGCGGGGCGCGTCTTCCAAAGGAAGCTTGTGCGTGGCGAAGCCCTCGACGCCGAGCGGATCGCCGTCGCCGGTGAGCACCGGCATGATGTCGTCCAGCCAGTGCCGGACGTTGGCCTGGCCCATCCGCAGCTGGATCTGCTTGTCGAACAGCTCCATCATCGGCAGCGGGTCGACCATCCCGCCGTAGACGCCGGACAGCGAGATCGTGCCGCCGCGGCGGACGCTGTCGATCGCCGCGTAGAGCACGCTCAGCCGGTCGATGCCGGCCTTCTCGGTGACCTTCGCGGCGAGCGGCTGCGGCAGCATGTTGACCAGGTTGTGCGCCAGCCTGCCGACCGGCGCGCCGTGCGCCTCCATGCCGACCGCGTCGATCACCGAGTCGGCACCGCGCCCGTTCGTGAGCTGGCGGACGGTGTCGCCGATGTCCTTGTGGTCGCGGGTGTCGAGCGCGGTGGCGCCGTGCTCGCGGGCGCGGGCGAGCCGTTCCGGCACCAGGTCGACGCCGATCACCTGGGCAGCGCCGCGATGCCGGGCGATCCGGCAGCACATCTGCCCGATGGGCCCGAGCCCGAACACGACGACCGTGCCGTCGCGCGGGACGTCCGCGTACTCGACGGCCTGCCACGCGGTCGGGACGACGTCGGAGAGGTAGACGAACCGCTCGTCCGGCGGGCCGTCCGGCACCTTGATCGGGCCGTACTGCGCCTGCGGGACGCGCAGGTACTCGGCCTGGCCGCCCGGGACCTGCCCGTAAAGCTTCGTGTAGCCCAGCAACGCGGCGCCTTTGCCCTGCTCGGTGACCTGGGTGGTCTCGCATTGCGACTGCAGGCCGCGTTCGCACATCCAGCAGTGGCCACAGGAAATGTTGAACGGGACGACGACGCGGTCGCCCGGCTTGAGGTTCGTGACGCCGGATCCGACCTCCTCGACGACGCCCATCGGCTCGTGGCCGAGGATGTCGCCCTCGGTCATGAACGCGCCGAGGACTTCGTAGAGGTGCAGGTCGGAGCCGCAGATCCCGGACGAGGTGATCCGCACGACCGCGTCCGTGGCCTCCTCGATCTTGGGATCCGGCACCTCCTCGACGCGGACGTCGCGTTTGCCGTGCCAGGTCACTGCCTTCATGGCTCTCCCTTTCCGCGTGCTCGCCGACCGATCCCCCGGCGGTTTCCCGCCGGGGGACCGGACAAACGCGGCTCAGGTGAGCGCGTCGGCGACCAGGTACACGGCCGCGGCCACCGCCGCGGCGGCCGGGAACGTCAGGACCCAGCCCAGCACGATGTCGCGGGCTATCCCCCAGCGGACCGCCGAGAGCCGCCGGGTCGCGCCCACACCCATGATCGCCGCCGTGATCACGTGCGTCGTCGAGATCGGGGCCTTCACCGCGAACGCCGTCACGTACAACACCGACGACGCCACCGATTCCGCCACGAAACCGTGCGGCGGGTCGAGCGGGAAGACCCGGCGCCCGAGCGTGCGCATGATCCGCAGCCCGCCCGAGTACGTGCCGAGCGACAGCGCCAGCGCGCACAGCAGCGTCACCCACATCGGCACCGCGAACGTCGTCTGCTCCCCCGCGGCCACCAGCGCGAGCACGATCACGCCCATGCCCTTCTGGGCGTCCTGCAGGCCGTGGCCGAGCGCGAGCGCGGAGGCGGAGACGATCTGGAACCGGCGGAACACCCGGCCACTGCGGTGCGGGTTCGCGCGGCGCAGCAGCCACAGCGCGGCCACCATCGCGAGGTAACCGAGGACGAGCCCGATCAGCGGCGAAGCGACCATCGGGATCAGCACCTTCTCCGCGATCCCCGCCCAGTGCACGGTGCTCGCCGCGGCCAGCGCCGCGCCGACCATCCCGCCGATCAGCGAGTGCGAGGACGACGACGGAAGCCCGAAGTACCAGGTGACCAGGTTCCAGGTGATCGCCCCGGCCAGCGCCGCGAACACCACGGTGAGCGCGTCCGGCCCGACCGGGACGTCGATGATGCCCTTGGCCACCGTCGCGGCGATCCCGGTGGACAGCATCGCGCCGGCCAGGTTCATCACCGCCGCCAGCAGGAGCGCCGCGCGCAGCGTCAGTGCCCGGGTCGACACCGCGCTGGCGATGGCGTTCGCCGCGTCGTGGAAACCGTTGGTGTAGTCGAAGACGAGCGTGAGGACGATCACGGTGACCAGGGCGGCCGTCCCCGTCACTAGGACTCCTTGACCGCGATGGTCTGCACCACGTCGGCCACGTGTTCGAAGGCGTCGGCGGCCAGCTCGAACTGCTCGACGACTTCCTTGGTCTTCAGCACCTCGAGGGCGTCCCCGCCCGGCTCGAACAGGTGGGCCAGCATCCGCCGGTAGAGCCGGTCCGCCTCGTTCTCCAGCTCGTTGATCTCGATCCAGTACGGCTCCAGCTCGCCCACCTTCGCCAGGCCTGGCATCGACGACGCGGTCAGCTCCGCGCACCGGCACAGCACCCGGACCAGCACGTCGGTGCCGGGCGGGAACGCTTCGATGCGGTAGAGCACGGCCAGGTCGGCCGCGGTGTCCATGAAGTCCAGCACGTCGTCGATCTTGCCGGCGAGCGCCTGGATGTCCTCGCGGTCGAACGGCGTCACGAACGAGCTGTTCAGCTCCACCATGATCGTGTGCGTCAGCTCGTCACCCTGGTGCTCGACCTCGTGCAGGCGCTTCGCGAGCGGCTCCCGGTCCACGGGATCGGCCGCCACCAGGTCACGCAGCAGCGCGGCCGCGGTCACCAGGTTTCTCGCGGCGTCGGTGAGCAGGTCGAAGAACCGGGTGCCCCGTGGGGTGAACCGCATGAATGGACGTCCCTTCGTCGCGCACGGCCGTCCGGGGCCGAATACCCCGTCCGGCCGGACGTTTAACCGGCGGTCTCCGGGCAATCAGGAAGCCGTGACCGCTCCCGGATCCCGGCGCCCGAGAGTACTGCTCCGGCGCGGGCTTCGCCGCGCTCGCCGACCCGAAGGGACCACTGCCGATGAAGATCGCGATGGTGTCGGAGCACGCCGACCCGCCGGGCGAGGCCGACGGGCAGAACGTGCACGTCGCGGAGCTGTCGGCCGCGTTGACCCGCGCGGGCCACGACGTCACCGTCTACACGCGACGGGAAAGCCGTGAAGAACCGCCCGAAGTCCGGACACCACAAGGATTCCGCGTCGTGCACGTGCCCGCCGGGCCGCCCCGCAAGGAGCACCTGCTGCCCGCCATGGGCGAGTTCGGCAGTTTCCTGCGGGACCGCTGGGCAGGCGACCGGCCGGACCTGGCACACGCGCACTTCTGGACCTCCGGCGTCGCCACCGCGCTCGCGGCCGGCACGACCGGGACGCCGGTCGCGCAGACCTTCCACACCCTCGGCGTCGTCGAGAAGCGGTACCAGGGTGGCCAGGACACCGGCCCCGCCGACCGGATCCGGCTGGAACGGATCATCGGACGGCAGGCCGGGCGCGTGATCGCGACCTGTTCCGACGAGGTCTTCGAACTGTCCCGGCTCGGCGTGCCGCGGTCGCGGATCTCGATCGTCCCCTGCGGCGTCGACCTCACGCGGTTCACGCCCGACGGGCCGGTGGCCCGCCGCGGGGCGCCGCACCGGCTGGTCGCCGTGGGCCGGCTGGTGCCGCGGAAGGGGTTCGACATCGCGATCACCGCGCTCGCCCAGCTGCCGGACACCGAGCTCGTCATCGCGGGCGGCCCCGAGCAGGGCCGGCTGTCCCAGGATCCCGAGGCGCGGCGGCTGCGGGAGCTGGCCCGGCGGCTCGGCGTGGGCGACCGCGTCCGCCGGCCCGGCCGGGTGTCGCGCGAGGACATGCCCGCCCTGCTGCGTTCGGCCGACGTGGTGGTGTGCACGCCGTGGTACGAGCCGTTCGGGATCGTGCCCCTGGAGGCGATGGCCTGCGGGGTCCCGGTCGTCGCGGCCGCGGTCGGCGGGCTGGCCGACACGGTCGTCGACGGCGTCACCGGGCTGCTGGTCCGGCCGCACCAGCCGAAGGAACTCGCGTCGCGGGTCCGCCGGCTGCTCGACGACCCGGCGCTCCGCCACGCCTACGGCACCGCGGGCCACGACCGCGCCGAGGCCCGCTACTCGTGGGACCGCGTCGCCGCCGACACGCTGCGGGCGTACCACAAGCTGGTCCCGGACGCCGCGGTGACGGCCGAGGCACGCTGACCACCCGTGTACCCGAAGGGTCGGCTCGCGTACCCGGAAAGTCGGCTCGCGTACCCGGAGGGTCGGTTCGCCGAGCCGACTCTCCGGGTACGCGAGCCGGCTGCCTGGGTACGCGAGCCGACCCTGCGGGCAGCCGACGTCGCGGCGGGTCTTCGATTCGCGTTGGGACCTCCCGCAAGCGGAGGCCGTGTTCGGCTATCGGCCTCGTGAACACCTACTCCGTTCGAGTGACTTCTTAGTCCAGGCGAGTGTGACCCGGACCACGTGGGTACGTCTCGGTGACCGTCGACCGCCAGGAGGCGATGTGCCGAACAGAGTGCTGATCAGCCGCGACAGCAAGCCCATCCCGTGCGAAGAATGCGGGCTGCCGACGTTGCACGTCGCCCGCCTGGTGGCCGGCGACGGCACCTTGATCGGCCAGACCATGGTGTGCACCGCCTGCCGGCGGCACCGCACGGACGCTGAGACGGTCGCTGTCCAGTAGCCGCTCGTTGCCGTGCCGGGACGTAGTGACTCGTGCCCGGCGCCGGGGCCGGCCGAGGCTGCGCATAGCGGGTCAGCGGTTCTCCAGCGTCTCCATCACGTGCCGCGCGGGGAGCGTCATCGTGCCCAGTCCCAGCCGGGCCGGTACCCCGTCGCCCTCCGCGGTGACCAGGCGGCGCTCCAGCTGTGCCAGCAGTGCGCGGCAGCCGTCGAGGTCGACCGGCTCGCCGCGCTTCGCGACCGAGCGGACCGCGGCGGCGAGGGTGCGGATCAGGTCCGCCAGGGCGTCCCGCGCGTCCGGCCATGGGTAGGCGAACGGCTCACCTCGCCGCGCCGACGCCGTGCGCACCGCGGCGAGCAGCCGGGAGACCGGCGGCCACAGCGCGATGAGCGTCCTCAGTGGACGGTCGTGCGGGACACCCGCGTGCGCGCGGCGGCGGCGAAGGTTGAGCAGCCGCCCTTCGCGCGTCAGCCCGGCCGCGTCCTCGGCCACCACCACCAGGCTCCGCACGTCCTGGGCCTTGGCGAGCAGGTCTTCGACGTCCTCCGGCGGCTCGTCGCGGCGCACCAGGTCGGACGTCGCGTCGAGCAGGTCCGCCAGCGCCGCCGCCAGCCGGTCGGCGGCCGTGGCCAGCCGTTCCCCGTGCAGCGGCGGGAAGATCAAGGCGTTCACCGCCACGCCGATCGTCGCGCCCAGTGCCGTCTCCAGGAGCCGGTCGCCCAGCAGGACCGGCTCGGTGGCGGTGCCGTAGGAGATCACCAGCATCCCGGTGACGCCGACCCAGATCCCGGCGGAGCCGAACTGCCGCCAGTGGCCGGCGAGCAGGCCGGTGAACACGACGACGCCGAGCGCGACCGCCTGCCACGGGATCAGCTGCCCGGCGACCGCGGCGAGCAGCACGCCCGCCGCGACCGCGCCGACCTGCTGCGCCCAGCCGCGCAGCGACCGGTACACCGTCGTCTCCACCAGGAAAACCGCCGCGTACGGCGCCAGGAACGGCTGGGGCAGCCGGAGCACCAGCGTCGCCAGAAGCCAGGCCCCGGTTGCCGCGAAGGTGGCCTTCGCGGCTTGGACCAGGCTCTGCCGTTCACTGCCCGGGACCCGCAACGCGCGGGCGAGCCAGCCCAACGGCGTCCGGTCGTGGCGCTCGGCGTCCGCGACGGTCCCGAACGCGGCGCCGAGACGCCGCTTGACATCGTCACTCACCCTCAGCCGGAGGTCGCGCTGTCCGGTCATCCGCACCTCCTTCGCGTCGAGGCGCGGTTACCCGCGCGCCCGGAGTCCGACACGCCGTTTGACCGGCGGCGCCGTGGGTAGCCCACTGCGGTGACAGCTTCGCTCGACTACACCGAGGCACTGCGCGTCGCCGAGGCACCGCGCGTCGCCGGGATCGCCGGATGACCCGGGTCCTCATCGCCCGCCAGGACAACCTCGGCGACGTCCTCCTGGCCGGCCCCTGCATCCGCGCGGTCGCCGCGCACGCGGCCCACGTCACCCTGCTGACCGGCCCGCACGGCCGCGCCGCGGGTGAACTGCTGCCCGGCGTCGACGACCTGATCACCTGGCGGGCACCGTGGATCGACCCCGAGCCGCCACCGGTCACCGCGGCGGACCCCGGCGCGTTCGTCGAGCTGGTCAAGGCCCGGACCTTCGACCAGGCGCTGATCCTGACGTCGTCCCACCAGTCGCCGCTGCCCCTGGCGCTGCTGCTGCGGCTGGCCGGGGTGCCGTGGATCGGCGCCGTCTCCGAGGACCACCCCGGCAGCCTGCTCGACCTCCGCCACCGCGTCGACGGCGACCCGCCGGAACCGGTCCGCATGCTGTCGCTCGCCGAGGCGGCCGGCTTCACGCTGCCCCCGGACGACCACGGCGCCCTCGCCCTGCGCCGCCCGCTGCCGAGCGCCGCCCGGCTGACCGGCGGTGGCCGCTACGTCGTCGTCCACCCCGGCGCGTCGGTGCCCGCCCGGCAGCCGTCCGCCGAGTGGAGCCACCGCGTCGTGCGGGCACTGGCCGCCGACGGGCACCGTGTGCTCGTGACGGGCTCGCCGTCCGAACTCCCCCTCACCCAGGCAGTGGCCGGGCGGTCGGCGGTGCACCTCGGCGGCCGGACGTCGCTGGCCGAACTCGCGTCGGTGCTGTCCGGGGCGCAGGTGGTGGTCGCGCCCGACACCGGGCCCGCGCACCTCGCCGCGGCGGCGGGCACCCCGGTGGTTTCGCTGTTCGCGCCGGTGGTGCCGGCCGCGCGGTGGGCCCCGTACGGGGTACCCGTGGCGGTGCTCGGCGACCAGCACGCGCGGTGCCGCGACAGCCGGGCCCGCGTCTGCCCGGTGCCGGGCCACCCCTGCCTCGACGCGGTCGACCCGGCGGACGTCTGCCGCGCCGTGACCGAACTGGCGCTGCCCGGCTTCGTCCCGCGCTCAGAGGTCCAGCACCAGGCGGGGTGAGCACGAGCGGGAGACGCAGAGCATCATCACGTCGCCCGCCTTCTGTTCCGCTTCGGTCAGCACCGAGTCGCGGTGGTCCGGGGTCCCGCCGAGCACACCGGTCTCGCACGTGCCGCAGGTGCCTTCCCGGCACGAGGACAGCACGGTGACCCCGGCTTCCTCGGCCACGTCGAGGATCGACCGGTCCGCGGGCACCCGCAGGACGCGGCCCGACCCGGCGAGCTCGACCTCGAACGCGGTGTGCGGGCCGTCGTCGGCCTTCGGCGTGAACCGCTCGACGTGCAGGGCGTCGCCGGGCCGGCCGGCGCAGTGCTGTTCCACCGCGGCCAGCAGCGGTTCCGGGCCACAGCAGTACACCGCCGTGCCCGGCCGCGGCTCGGCCAGCAGCCC
>Ga0070668_100001261_pt1 | contig 18069 bp, 21 predicted proteins | sample KBSS43metaG_FD_64661 | JGI IMG/M metagenome (GOLD analysis project Ga0070668, IMG submission 64661) | Switchgrass rhizosphere microbial communities from Kellogg Biological Station, Michigan, USA - KBS S4-3 metaG | ecosystem: Host-associated > Plants > Roots > Rhizosphere > Soil ... | reverse complement strand
GGCGACGCCTTCAACATGCCGACGATGCAATGAGACCCTGGCGCGCACGCTTCCCGGCCGCCCGGCGCCTGTCGCCCAGAGACGCGGTTCTCTGGGCGACCCCTTTCTCGTTTGAGATGCGTCCGTGAACTTCGAACTGACGGAGGACCAGCGGACGATCCAGGAGGCGGACCGGGTGTTCGCCGCCGAGAAGATGGCGCCGCATTCGGCGCAATGGGACGCCGAGAAGCACTTTCCCGTCGACGTGCTGCGCAAGGCCGCGGTGCTGGGCTCGGGGCGATCTATGTGGCCGAGGCGGCGCCCGGCGCTCACGACCCTCTTAGCCGATCTTAAGGCATCGCCGTCGAGCGGTCGCTCCAGGAACAGTTCACCCGCTCGTCGATCTCCTTGCAGAGCTTGGCGACTTGGCGCTTGGAGATCCCGCTCATCCCCATCGCCTGCACCAGGTCCTCCACCTTGCGCGTCGAAACGCCAGCCACCCAGGTCTCGTGGATCACCCCGGCGCCGCCCACCTCTCCGATGGAGATCGACAGATACGTGCCGACTGAGCGGTCCGGCGATGCCGGAACTCGCGGTGATCGCACCGCCGAAGCTACATATCAGATGAAAAACATTCTCGGGGAACGGGGAGAGCCGGATGACACTGCTGATCACGGGCGGGACGGGCTTTCTCGGCTCGTACCTGACGCGCTACGCGTTGGAAGCGGGCGAGCAACGCGTGGTCGTCCTCGATCGGTACGCCAACCGCGCGCGCATCGCGGGCGTGCTGGATCGCGTCACCCTGGTCGAAGGCGACGTGGCGGACAGTGAGACCGTGCGTTCGATCATCGCCACGCATGGGATCGACCGGATCGCCCATTTCGCCTCGATCCTCGGATCACCCGCGCGCGACCAGGTGCTCAACTTCGTGAAGGTGCAGACGCTCGGCGTCGCGAACGTGCTGGAGACCGCGCTGGAGGCGAACGTCCGGCGCGTAGTGTTCGCGAGCTCCGTAGCAGCATATGGCGAGCAGACCGCCGAGACGCTGCACGAAGACCTGCTGCCCAACCCGCAGAATCCCTACGGCGCCGCCAAGGTATGGGCGGAATCCATGGCGAAGCACATGACCGAGGCGTTCGGCCTTGATGCGGTAAGCCTGCGCTTCGGCTCAATCTACGGTTCAGGGCGCGCCTGGCGGGGGTCCTACAATTCGGGAATTCTCTCCTCACCGGGGCGCAACCACTTCATGGCGCGGGTCGAGGACGCGGTTCGTGGCGCGCCCATCGTCATGCCGCGCGGCGACGTCGCGACCGATTTCACCTATGCGGCTGATGCGGCTCAGGCCGCATGGCTCGCGCTGGCGGCGGAGCAGCTGCCACATCGGCTCTACAATGTCGCCGCCGAGCGCCACGCGATCGGCGAGTACACCGAGGCGCTGCGTGAACTGATGCCGGAAGCTGAGATTACGGTCTCCGACACCGAGGTCCCGACGGTCCCAGCTCCTCTGGACGGCGCGCGCATCCGTCAGGAGCTGGGGCTCGAGCTCAAGTACTCGCTGAAGGCCGGGATGGCGGACTATATCGCGCGCTGCCGCGACTACGAGGCCGCGAGGCGCGGAGTGCTCGCCACTTGCGCTGGCGGCGGCTGACCAGCTCACAACGGTCCGGAACAGGAGCTGGAGGGTCGCAAGGCGTGTCCGCAGGCCGAATTCTGGTTGAACTGGCATGCCCTCCTGGCGGCCAGCATCGGCATCGCCATGGGCTCGGCGCTCAGCCACTACAGGATGAGCCTGTTCGGACCGGCGCTCATCGCGGGGAACCGCAGTCCGTCCTGGTCGGCGCTCTGCCGCTCGCCACCCTGCCGCCCGCGCCCTTCGCGGGCCGGTTCACGGATCGATTCGGGACCCCGTCCGCGGCGATCGTCGGGTTCGCGACCTTCCCGCTAAGGCTTCCTTGCGTTCGCGATGATGACCGGGAACATCGTCCACTTCTTCGCGATCTGGTTGCTGCAGCACTTTTCCTCGATACTGACCACCTTGCTCGTGTTCTGCCGGGTGGTAGCGGAACGGTGCGATCAGGCGAGGGGGATCGCGCGCATGCGCGCGGTCCAACCGCGCATGTTAGGTATCAGGACAATACTCGAATTATGCAAGTAGCGGTGCGGATATGACGAGCGGAAAGTATGTTATCGGCGACTGGGGCCTAGTGGATGCTCTTGCGGCGAGACTCCAGATCGGAGGAAAAGATCCGTTCATTATCTATAATCATCAACACATCAGTTGGTGCTGGGCGAGGAGTTTTGTCGACGCTCTTGGTAGCAAAATCGACAGCCTAAATTTGCGCGATCAAGACCCAATCGCGATCGTGCCGCGCAATCGTCCGCACTTCGCGGCGGCGATCCTGTCCTGCGTCGCGCGGGGGCGGTCCCTCTCAATGATCTATGCGCTGCAGTCTTCCGAAAGCATCGCTGGGGACATCGAGGCTCTTCGACCATCTTGCCTTTTATTGGATGAGCAGGACTGGTCCGATCCGGTGCAGAAGGCGACCGTCAATGCTAACTGCACGGTGATCCTTATGCGATATGAGGCGGACGCGGCGGAGGGCATCAGCATTCCGTATCGTTCGGAGCGGGCGGGCGTCGAGGATCATATGCCGCCGTTTCGTGAGTCCGGAATAGAGATGCTGACAAGCGGCACCACTGGCCCGCCAAAGCGGCACCTGCTCAGCTATGACACGATAGGACAGTCGGTCATGGCTGCGGCCGAAGTATGCGCCGAACCGGGTTACGTCTACGCCCCCTTTGGCAACATCGGCGGGCTCTACCAATTTCTGCCGGTCGCGATCGCAGGCCAATCCACCTACTTGGTGGAGAAGTTTTCTCTGGCCGACTGGTTGCAGATGGTGCGCGACGTTAGGCCGGTCCACACCAGCTTGCCGCCCGGTGGTCCCAAAATGCTCTTGGATGCAAACGTTCCGGCCGAGGCCCTGGCCGGAGTATTGTCGGTTAGGAGCGGAGCCGCCTCGATAGAACCCTCCATTCAGGACGCATTCGAGCAGCGATATGGCGTGATCATGGTGATCAATTTTGGTGCCACCGAGTTCGGTGGGCCAGTGACACAGTTTTCCTATGAGATGCGAAAGAAGTGGCCAAGCAAAATTGGGTCCGTTGGGTTGCCCTATGCTGGAGCCGAATTGCGGATCGTGGATCCGGAAACCGGCCAGGTCTTGCCCCCAAACACCGAAGGCATTCTTGAAGTCAAAGCACCGCGCGTGGGCGACCACTGGATACGCACGTCAGACGTCGCAGTGCTTGACGACGATGGCTTCATGTTTCATCGCGGCCGCGCAGACGGCGCGATATCTCGCGGAGGCTTCAAGATCATGCCGGACGTCGTCGCCGAGGTCATGATGAAACATCCCAGCGTCGCGTCAGCTGCAGTCGTGGGCTTGCCGGATTCGCGCCTCGGCCAAGTTCCGGCGTGTGCAGTGCAGATCATCGATGGAGCGCCCGTTCCGACGTCCGATGAACTGATGGCTTTTGCGCGCCAACACCTGTTTGTCATGCAAGTGCCCACGCGGTTTGCGATCGTGGGCGAGATGCCTAGGACTCCTAGTCACAAGATTAGCCTGCCCGCCGTGTTGGCGTTGTTTAGCGATGACGAGACGGCTGGATGATCATTCTTATGGATGAGCACCTCCGCGTTTAGATCTTCAAGCCTCTTGTTAACGCGGGGTGGATGGGCTCGGCTGAATACAGCGATGGCGTCGTTCCGCCCGGCGGAGCCGATTGGGCCTGCCTGCGCAATGACGGTGTAATGGAGATCGACGTCAGACTGATGATCAGAACTCACGACGAGACGCATGACGCAAGGCGCCGCTGGGTCAACCGTCACCAGTTCATAGACATCGGCCAGCTCGTCAGGACGAAACGTTCCCGAGAGTGCGATATTTGCGCCACCGAGTAACAGCCTTGAGCGGCTGCAATCTGGTTCTCAGCTTCGCGGCGCAGCAGATGACGCGGCCAGCGGCGCCGGCCTCTCGCCGCCTGCGATCTCGCTCACGGCGCGCGCGGCGCGGCGGCCCGAGAAGACGCAATCTGCCAGAGACATCCCGCTGACGTAGCTCTTCGAGGGCAGGCCGATCGCGCTGCGGCCAGCTGCATACAGGCCTGGTATTGGCCATCCGTCCGCACGTTGCACCTGGCCGGTCGCTTCGTTCACCTTAAGGCCGCCCAGGGAAAAGCAGGCGGTGAACGACCAGGGGTTGTCGACGGCGAGGTTGACGGCGACGAACGGCGCCCTGTGCAGCGCGTGCCGCAGGTTTGGTGATTTGTCGAAGGGGTCTGGGGCCGACCCATCAGCGCTGCGGTTCACTTGATCGATAGTCTCGGCGAGGGCCACCGGGTCCATGCCGCACTTCTTCGCGAGCGCCTTTATAGACCATGCCCACCTGGTCCCACCCAGCGCAAGGTTCAGCAGTACGGGTGCGTAGAAGGTGGTGAACAGGCCGGTTCCATCCGGCATGCACTGGCGGAGCGCTTGCAAGAGCAGGGTAGCGTCTAGGATCAACCAAGTCTTGCCGCCGAACTTGTTCGTCACGTCATTTCCGAGCGTCGAAAGATAGGCCTCTTCACTCCGGAAGCGGCGTCCTTCGGGGCTGACCAAAATTCCGTGCGCGAACGCCTCTGGGGGCGCTAGCTTGATTCCAGCGTAGACATTCTGCATCAAGTCCGCGGCGCCCCCGACAGAACGGCCAAGCGCGATCCCGCTGCCGTCGCAGCCGATCCGCGCAAGTCGAACAATCTTGCTGTAATCGGCGGAGCCGTAAGCCTCCAGCCACGCCGGATTGTTTATGTACCCTCCGGCGGCGATGACCACGCCGTGCCGCGCTTTGATGCGTATCCGGCGCCCTCGCGACTGCTCCAACTCCCGACTAGCGCGGATCGCGTCGTTGGCCGCGGCTGCCGCCAAACGCGTGCGCACCGGCTGAACTTTCGAGTAGTGGGACAGATGTTCAGCCCGACTTTCCGGCGGCAATTCGGCGGCCTCGACGCCCACGACGCCGCCCTCTGGGCTCGTCACAAGGCGGACGACAGGCGCGTGGGTGATGAGCTGAGCGCCTGAACGGCGGACGGCCTCGAGCAGTGGTCGCATCATTACCCCGCCCGAAGCGCCGCCCGGGTGGTCATCCGCGTAAGCGCGATGGCCTCGAGCCGCCGGCCTCGCACGGGCGGCAAACTCCTTCAGCCGCTCGTTCCCAGAATAATAGAGGTAATATCCGTCGGGCGGGTAAGCCGTTTTCGGCTCGTACAAGACGCCCTTATACTGAACTCCGTGTGCACGGAGCCACTCCAGATTGTCGGCGCTCTGATCGGCGAAGGCGCGCACAGTCTTCCGGCTCACCGCGCCACCGAGCTCTTGCTCAAGGTAGGCGAACAAGTCGTCCGTAGTATCCTGAACCCCGGCCTCTTGTTGCACGGCGGTGCCGCCGCCGTAGTAGATGCCGCCGCTGATGGCGCTTGCGCCGCCACCGTCGAACCTCTCCACGACAATGACCTCAAGGCCTCGTTCGCGCGCTTCGAGGGCGGCGCAAACCCCGGCCAAACCAAGCCCCACGACGACGAGGTCCGCTTCGCCAGCCCAAACGCCAGCCGCCGCGTCATCAAGCTCCAAAGGAGGCTCGATCCACGAGGTGTCTACTGTGCTAACAGCCAAGCTGGGCGGTCCTTCTTAAATGATGCCCCTCCCGCCTGGTCTGCAGGTGAGGCGGTCGGCGCAGGGAAGCAGCAACGCGCCCGCACGATTGATAGTCGCGCCAGCGCAGAGACGCCCACAGAGCGGGATATTCAAATCGCGGTGACGGCGAAAGCCAATAGAGGCGGCGCGCACATATATGTCGATTAGCGGGGTGCTGATAGGCGCGCAGTCGCTGTCAGCCGAATCTGGCGCCGGTCCTGACCCGGGTTCCGGCTCCTCCGAGGGCGCTGCTCAAGCGCATCTGCCTGTGCAGGCTCGTGAGGATGAAGGCATGGCCCTCTTCCTTCAGGATAATGGGATCTGCAATCGCCGCACCCTGGCCGAACGCTTCCCGTCCCTAGCGTCTTGAGGGCCCGCCATGTTGAAACGCCTCTATGTCATCGCGAAATGCCTCGCTTTGAAGGAGCCGTGGCCCTTCCGGTGGCGCAAGCACGCACGCGCTATGCCCAGCACGATCCTGTGCGGGTTCTGGGACTACAGACCCAGATCGTCGCTGACGGCGCAATCTAAAACTTAGAGATCACCCTTTCGCTGAATTCCCGCATTTCGGCCTTTTGGCCATCGATGGTGGTCGAACGCCCGCTCCAGCTCGCCCAGGTCACGCCAATCTCCGCCAGTCGAAGTGCCCGCGGCAAGATCTCATCGTAGGCGGGGTCGCGGTGGCTCGCGAGGACATAGTGGAGGTCGATCGGTTCGATGCGTCCGGTCGCGGCGGCCAGGGCGTGGAGCTCTTCCAGCCTTTGCGGCAAGGTGTCGATGCTGAGCGGCACGCTCCGGCGCTGCGGCGCCTGTTCCGGCGTCGTAGCCATACATAGCCAGCCTTGGGCATGTTCGACTATCCGGCGCATCGTGACCTTGGCGTTGCCGCCAATCCAGATAGGCGGGTGCGGTCGTTGCGCCGGCGCTGGCTGAGAGGTGACCCCATGAGCCTTGAAGTGAATGCCTTCACAGTTCACCGGTGCTCCTGTGAGAGCCAGCTTCAGGGTCCGAATAGATTCTTCGAAGAGCTGATGGCGCTCTTCAAAATTGACCCCCAACGCCGCGTATTCCAACTCCTGGTAGCCCAGACCGACACCGAGAATGAGCCTACCGCCTGATAGGACGTCGATCGTCGCCACGCTCTTGGCCAGGAGAAACGGATTCCGATACGGCAAGACTATAAGGTTGGTCAGTAGACGGAGACGCTTCGTAGCGGAAGCGGCAAAGGTGAGGCCGACGAACGGATCTATAGCGTCGTGACCATGGGCCTGCCGCCAGCTTTCCGTAGGAATTGGGTGCTCTGTAAACGAGGCTGCCGAGAAGCCAAGCTCTTCCGCGGTCCCCGCGAGCTCCACGATCGCGTTCTGGGAAAGAAAAGCGGGGTGGGGCGGGCAGCTGTGGAAGGGCATCGCATACACGAATTTCACGGGAGGTCCTCCTTGGGGGCCATGTAGGGCTCGCTGCGGGTTGACTAGGCGCTCCCCGCGCGGGCGACCCTGTCCGTGTCTCGGCGAGCACCGCACTTGGTGTCCCCTATCAGGCCGGTCGACGCAGGAAGGACGGACATCACGCGGGCGGATTGAACTCGGCCGCTGCGGTGCTTTGTGCACCCGTTCGCCGATAGGTTTATTGGCCCTTCACACCGATCTTTGAAGCCTAACCCACTCTGGGCAACGAAATTCGCACGATTATGGATTGCAATCGGGAGCTCAGTTCTTCCGTCAGCCGGCGCAGGCTCGGCCCTCTCCGCTTTACCTCGCTGAAGCGCCCAATCCGCAGAGCTGCTTGTTGAACGCATTTATCCGCCCGCCCAATGCCGCTGCGGTTACGGTTCGGGATCGGCGCGCAGCTTGCCGGCCGATAGATCTGGGTAGCGTCCCAGGCCGGCTAGCAAGACCAAGGCGCCGATTACTGCCGGGACAATTGCAAGCACAACAGCTTTGTAGCCACCCGTGGCGTCGTAAACCCAAGAAGAGAAGAAAGGGCCTGTGCCCGCGCCCAGGCTTATGCAGCCGGCGATTGTGCCGAAGATTAAACCATAGTTCTTCAGGCCCACGTAGCGCGAGGTAAGATAGGCAATGCAATCTATCTCAGAGCCAACGGCCAGGCCGATCGCCATCGCAATAACTGCCGCCGCCCCAATATTTATTGGCAGGGCCAGGATGATAGCGCCAGCCAGGAGGGGCATTGCGAAGAAGCACGCCGTCACCATCCTGGCGTTGAATTTATCTAGCAGCCATCCGCAAACCAGTCGGCCAAATATCGACGAGATGCCGATGAGGCTCGCGATCCCTGCCGCGTCAGTTGTGCTGAGATGAAAGCTGGCCATGATGGGCACGAAGTTGAGACTAATAGACGCCGCCGCCGCGGTGGAAAGATAGGCCGTGGCTGCGAGCAGGTAAAATGCGCGGGACGTCAGGCCTTCCTTCCCGGTCAGGCCGACAGCTGCTAATGCTGATGGATCGTTTTTCTGAGTTTTCGGGTCGCGGAAGAAGAGAAAGGTGAGCGGCAAGGCTACCAGCGCCGTGCCAAGGCCAAGTATTACGTAGCCGACGCGCCAGCTGTACTGCACCATCAGAAGATTTGAGAGCATCGGCACAACAGCCGCGCCCAGCCCCGCCCCGCAGAGCGCAACGCCGAGCGCCATGCCTCTGGCGCTGGTGAAGTGACCGGCCACCGCTTTGGTCCAAACCGTCGGCTTTATCAGCAAGGCGCTGAAGGCGACCCCAAGCCAAAGCAGCCACCAGGTCCAGATTGAATGGCCGGCCAGGGATAGGCCGCCCACAAAGGCGCAATAGGCTGTCAAGCCCACTAGTGCGACGAGCCGGGAGCCGACACGATCCACCATATATCCAACGGCCGGTGCGAATACAATCGCTATAACGCTGAATATTGGCAGACCACTACTGATCTGCGCGCGAGTCCATCCGGTCTCTTGTTGGATGGCCGGCATGAATACGCCGAGCGGGTAGGTATAGACGACTGCCGCGAACATGCCGGTCGAAGCGGCGAGCGTCACTGGCCAACTCCGCCGCCATTCCTCGGCGCTGGATAGCGGTCGCACCTCCTGATCCGTCACTGGCTCTCGCGTTTCGGCTATCGTCATGCGTGCGCATTCGATCGAGCGTAGTTCTCGAGGGCATCTTTCATGTGAGCACGCTCGTCGATCGGCGGGCCGTCGTCGCCTACGACCTTGTAGTAGGGGTGCGCGGCGCGATAATTTATGAAGTTCAATCCCTCGTCTCCGACAGCGAAGGTGTAGGGGGTGTCGGCGTCGAGCGCCAAAACGCCGCCACGCCTGAATGGCCGGCGACCGAGGCAAAGCTCTCCCTCTACAACAACGATGATCTCATCTTCGCTGTGGTAGTGCTTGCGCAGTTTGCGCGCATCAGGGAAGCGGGTTCCATGCAGCCACATTTCGCAGGTTGGACAGCCGGCGTCCGCCCAGTAGGTCATGCCGACCCCGCTGGACGTCAGACCGTGGAGAGTATTGGCGGCGCCCACCGTATGGACATGCCCGCCCTTCCGCGTCGGCGGCTCGGGATGGTCCTCCGCTCGATAGAATTCCAGGACGGTGGCGGGGGCCTCGGCCGTGAGCGACGCCGACGCGCCGTTCTCGACCAGAAGGGCCTCGTGCTCGTGCAGGACGGCGCCCTCCGCCCGGACAGCGCCCCTCCATACAAAGACGGCGTGAGCCTGCCGGGGTTGTCGCCACATCAGGCGGCTGCCGGCCTGCAGGTGGTGGACCCATAGATGCAAGGGGCGCTCAGCGCCGGTAATGACCGCGCCCGAGTTAACCGGCCCTTCGCCAACCAAGTGGGCCATGGGCGGCAGCGGTCCGCATATAGCTGATCCTAAATCCCCGAAAATGCCTGCCATCCAAGCTCCCCTTGATCTCCAGTAGTTGATTACCGTGGGCGCGGTGGGCCAAAGGAACAGGTCTACCGCTGCACCCTGCCTGTCTTCGCCACCCAGTCGGCGATTAGTTCGTCATAAAGAGGCTGATCCAAGAGCAGATCCCTTGCTTCGACGGGTGCGACCGGCGTTGCGTGACCAAACTGGAGGACGCGACGCGCGGACTCAAAATGCACGCGTGCTGCATTCTGCCATCCCCAGCCGGACGAGAGCACCAGACGCGCGCCCGGAGACTCGCGGCCGAGCACGCAGACAGGAACGGGTAGGGTCGCCGCGAACTCGGCGATCTGCTCCGGCGTCGCGAAGGGATAGACGACCAAATCCGCGCCGGCCTCGGCATAGGCTTTGCCGCGTTTAAGGGCTTCGTCGAAAGAGCCGGTCCCTCCTCCGCCACGCCCGCTCTCGTAAATCTCGTCGCAACGAGCGATGATTACGAAGGCTGGATCGCGCCTCGCTCGTACGCATGCTTCGATGCGGGCCTGCATATCCAAGATCGGGATCAGCCCGTTGTCGAAGGTGGAATGCTTCGGATTGACCTCGTCTTCTACGTGGAAACCAGCCACACCCGCCTGCTCATATCGGCGCGTGAAATGGAAGGCGTCGGCCACAGTCTCGCCGAGGGTGTCAGCATCGACGATCAGCGGGATGTCGATTGCGTGGACGATTCGCGCAGCCTGCTCGATCTGCTCGACCTGTGAAAAGATGCCGATGTCCGGCACCGCGTAGTGCATGGCGCTGCAGGAGTGCCCTCCGAGGTAGGCAGCTTTAAAACCCACGTGCTGCACGATGCGCCCGGTCAAGGCGCTGTAGGCGTCAGCGGCCGTGACTACGCCGCCGGCATCGAGCAGTTCTCTTAGCGCTTGCGCTTGGTGTCCCATCGTATTCCTGACCTCCCCGCCGTGTGAGCGGCGTCTGCCGTTCTCGGATCGCAGGCGCCGCCGCCGGCCCGCGTCCGGTCGTGCTTATGCCGCGATCGCGTCGGCAGAAAGCTGTAGCCCGCCAACGCCATTCCACTCGCGGACAACGTCCCCATCGTGCTCTTCTAAGGCGAAATGGGCCTTCGGCCGGTGTTCGACCGACGGCGACCATCTCGCTCGGCGCGAGCAGGTGGTTCGACCTGATTGCGCCATGGCCTAGCCGTGCCCCAATGAGCGGAAATCGAAGATGGCCTGTTTGGCGTTGTACTGACCCATGACGTCCAGCGTCTGATTGACGGTTCGTTCGGCCACGTGCAGCGCGAACGGACGTAGCCGGGTTTCTTGAATGATCATGTGCCTTAATGGGCTCGAGGCGCGCTGACGTAAGCCTATCGCGGAGGATTCGCGACGTCCGCCCCGGCTAGTTAAAACACACATATATGCCCGTCTTGTCGCCCTGCAGGTGAGCGACTGCTCGGCTAAGAGGAGGTTTCACCGGTGGGCGGCGGGGGAGTCATGGCTGGAAAATCGGCGCTAGCGCACATGCGGCGCCGTCGCGCACTGCGACTAGCACTTGTCGCCAGCCCGGCCATTCACCTGCTCAAGATGAGTCGATGTCGGACTGGATCAATCGATGTCGGACTGGCGCGACAGGGATCGGCCGGCTCTCCGGCCGGAGAAGACGCAGTCGGATATTGACATGCCGCTGACGTAGCTCTCAGACGGGAGGCCGACAGCGTTGCGACCGGCTGCATACAGACCGGCGATCCCAGATCCATCCTCGCGGAGGACTTGGCCGGTCTTCTCGTCGACCTTGAGCCCGCCAAGCGTGAAGACGGAGGTGAACGCCCAGGGATTGTCCACAGACACGTTGATGCTGAAGAAAGGCCTTGTCGTCAGAGCTGCTTGCAGCCCGGGGGGCTTGTAGAATGGATCGGGTGCTCTCGTGGCGACGGTGTCGTTTACCGTATCGATCGTCGCCTTCAGAGTGGCGGCGTCCATCCCGCATTTCCGGGCAAGTCCTTCCAGGCTCCACGAAACCCTTGTTCCGCCTAGAATGATGTTGAGCACTGCCGGGGCGTAGTAGTTGGTGAACAGGCCGTCGCCGCGGGGCCTGAGCTGCCAAATCGCCTGCAGGAAGAGCTCGAGATCGAGGACGATCCAGGCGCGGCCGCCGAATTTGCGTGTGATGTCGTTGCCGAGGGTGCTGGCATAGGCCTCTTCTGTGCGGAACCGCTCTCCCGCCGGGTTCACCAGGGCTCCATGCGCGTACGCATTTGGAGGCGCCAGCTTGCACGCGGAGAACATATTCCCCATCAACCCGACCGCGCCCCCCACCGATCGTCCAAGTGCGATCCCGCTGCCGTCGCACCCGAGCCGCCCCATGAAGACGACCCGACTGTAGTCGACGGTTCCGCCTTGAGCCCTCATCCACGCGGGATTGTTGATGAATCCGCCGGCGGAGAGCACGACACCCCGACGCGCCCGGATGAGGCGGCGCTGACCCTGGGACGTTTCCAGTCGCCGGGCCGCGCGGATCGCTGCGGCCGCACCCGTCTTTGAGATGCTTGATCGGATCGGCAGCACTTGGCGGTAGTGTTCCATGTGCTCGCCGTAAGCCGGCTCCGGGAGCGCCAGGGCTTCGACTCCAATTACGCGGCCGGAGCGATCCTGCACTAGCCGCACGACGGGCGAGTGGGGGATCAGCCGTACCCGATTGTGCGGCAGCGAATCCAACAACGGTCGCATCAAGGCCTCCCCGGAAGGGCGGCCCGCCGGATTGTCCATATAGGCGCGGTGACCGCGAGCTGCGGGCTTCGCTTTGGCGGCGTACTCGGCTAGCCGCTCGTTGCCGGAGTAGTAGAGATAGTACGGCTCAGGTGGATAGGCGGTCTTAGGCGTGTAGAGATTAGAGTTGAACCGAACGCCGTGCTTGCGGAGCCACTCGAAACTTTTGGCATTTTCGTCAGAAAATCGCCGGATAGTCTCCGAGCTGACCGCATTTCCCAGCTCGGCTGTCAGGTAGGCGTTCAACTGGTCGGCGTCGTCCTCTACGCCGGCTTCCTTCTGTATCGCGGTGCCTCCGCCGTAATAGACCCCGCCGCTGATCGCGCTGGCGCCACCCCCGTCGAAACGATCGAGGGCGATGACGTCCGCCCCTCCTTCGGCAGCCTCCAGCGCGGCGCACGCTCCAGCCATGCCCACTCCGACAACCGCCACGTCGCAGATCTCATCCCATATAGCCGTGTGAGGCTCATCCAGGATCAGCGGCGCCTCAGCCCACGAAGGGTCATCATCGCGTTGTGCGGACATCGGTAGAACCTACGCTCCCAATCCGGCGCCAGCTGCTTGGCGGGCTGCTTAGGCGTCAACGCACACACTAGGCGGTCCCTCTTCTCGGCCAAGTACAGCGGTAAAGGTCTGCTGCCATGGACGTGGGTCGATCTGCGGTGTCACTCAATTCATTGCATGCGGACTGATCTTTCAAACAGTGCTGGGCGACACGTATGTGCTGTTTGCGGTGTTCCCATCCTGTTGCTGCGGTGAGTGTAGCGGGAGCCGGCATGCGCCGCGCCGCCAATTCGGCGCCCGCTGCATCGGAGGCTGCGGGAGCCTGAAACCCTCCTAATCAGCGCACTTGTGTCGTGGATGCGCGTCGCCATCAATTCGGCGGCGGTGCATGATCCGTCGATGGCCAAAGTCGGTGGCGGATAGTCGAAGGGGAGCATAGCTTGAGAACGAGGGCGATGCTCGACCGGTCGGACGTGCTCCGGACTCTGGAGGCAGCTGTCATTGAGGCGGCCAACAACAGTTCCGCGGTGAGCGTCGCGGTCGTGGATGATGGCGGTCATCTGCTGGGCTTTACGCGGCTGGACGGCGGCGGTGCGTTTGCTGACACCGCCATCGGCAAGGCGCACACAGCTGCGCTCAGTGGACGCTCCCGTCCACGTTCGAGCAGATGGTGAACGGCGGCCGGACCGCTGCCGTTTCCTTGGGCATCACGCTGATGCAGGGCGGGGAGTCTAGGCTGATCCCATGGCGTTCCCGCGCCTCGTCTGAACAGGAGCCACGCCAATGAACGTCCGCGAAGCGCGGCGCATGGAGCACGCGCACAAGCGCTACCTCGAAGCCACACCAAAATCAGCCGCCAAGGCCGAAGAGGCCCGCCGCTATATGCCCGACGGTATAAGTCGTTCGGGGGTGCCCTATCAATTCTATCCAATCTTCTTGGAGCGGGGCGAAGGCCAGTACCTGTACGATCTGGACGGTCGCCGGATCCTGGACCTCGTCAATGGCCACAGCGCGCTCGCCCTCGGCCATGCCCATCCGGCGGTCGTCGCGGCGGTGGCGCAGCAGGCGACCCGCGGCACGGGCCTCGGCCTTATGGAGAGCACGGAGGTGGAGCTCGCCGCCATGCTCCAGGAGCGGTTCCCCTCGATGGAGCTGCTGCGCTTCACCGCCTCCGGAACCGAGGCGACCATGTACGCGGTGCGCTTGGCGCGCGCCTTCACGCGACGTCCCAAGTTTGCTCGCTTCGAGGGCAGCTATCATGGCCTGCACGACATGATGTGCTCGGGGATGGGCATGAACATCGGTGGTTCGTGGGCGGGCTCGAACGGAGAGCCGGTCAGCCTTGGCGTCTCGCCTTCGGTGGCCGGAGAGGCGGTGTTCCTGCCCTATAACGACCTAGCAGGTTGCGAACGAATCCTCGCAGGCCAAGCTGACGAGTTGGCCTGTGTGATCGTGGAGCCGATCCTCGGCGGCGGGGGCGGCATCCCGAGCGAGCCGGCTTTCCTGAGAGGGATGCGCGAGCTTTGCGAACGTTCCGGCATCCTTCTCGTCTTCGACGAGATGATCTCGGCGGGGCTGGCCCCCGGCGGCGCGCAGGAATTCTACCAGATCGCCGCCGACGTCACCACGGGCGGAAAGGTGCTCGGCGGCGGCATGCCAATGGGCGTCGTGGGCGGCCGCGCCGATATTATGCGTCTGTGTGAGGCGAAGAACGGCGTTCCGGAGGTCTTCCATACGGGAACCTGGAACGGCCATCCCCTGGCCATGGCGGCCGGTGTAGCTCAGCTTAGGACAATGACGCCAGAGGTCTACGAACGTCTTGGTGAGCTCGGTGATTATTTCCGCGAAGGTGTTCGTCGTACGGCTGCGAAGGGGGGCGTTCAGGTCCAGGTGACGGGACTGCAGCATTTCAGCTGCATCCACTACACCGATCAGCCGGTGCGCAATCATCGCGATGCACGGCGCTCCAACGCCACGGTAGCGAAGAACGTCGCCTTCTCATTGCTTAGTCAAGGCTTCTACCTGCTGGGCGGGCGCAGCAACCTCTCGGTGGTCACCACGCACGAGGACTTAGACCGCTTCTTCGAGGCTCTGGCGATCGCCTTTGAAGAGGCCGGCGCGGCCGGTGCGTGAGCAGCGGCCACGTCAGACGGCGATTCGGTAAAGGGCGGCCGCCGTCCCGCAGTAGAGGGCGTGCTTCTCGTCCTCGCTCGCCGGCCCGGTGATCAGCTTGAAGGCGTTCCATAGGGTGGGATAGTCGGTGCCCCATGAGTCAACGGGGAAGTCGCTCTCGAACAGGCACCTCTCTGCACCAAACCGGGCGATGCATTCTTCGATGAATGGACGCCAAGCCTCGGCGAGGATTTCGGCGTCGACCTGCGTCTCGCGCCGGAAATTGAAGCCGGCGTTCGGCCACGCCAGCCCGCCCAATTTCATATAGACGTTCGGCGCCTCCGCAAGCTCGGCGATCCGCGCGCACCAGAGATTGAACAAGCCGTCAAGGTCATCGGCATAACGCCCGCGGCGCGCTGGCATTCCGACATGGTTTACCACTATCGGTACGTCCGGGATCGAGGCCGCGAGCGGCGGCACGTTGTGCAGTTGGGTGTGATATAGGGCGATGTCCAGGCTAAGCCCGAAGCGCGCCAGGCGGCCGACACCTTCCCTGTATGTCGGGTCCTCGGTCCGGTCGCACCCGACGTCGTAGGGTAGGGCGAGCACCGGGTCGGAATCCCACGCCACCACCGTACGGATGCCCCGGAACCGGCCCTTGCCTGCTTCGAGGTGGGCCTCCAGCACCGCCTCGACGCCGGCTCCGAGGCCGACGTCGGCGTAGCCGACAATGGCGGCGCAGACGCGGGTGGCGCCGTAGCGCCCGGTCTCCGCCGCCTCTGCTATGCGCACCGCGAACTCGGTTTCTCCGACGGGCCGCAGTTCCACGGGCCCGTCCGGCCGGTAGCCGGACCGTGCCTGGAGATACACGGTGGCCAGGATGTTGTGGCCCGTGCTGATGTCACGAGCGTACTCCTCGAGCAGATAGCGGTCTTCCGGCCGGTCCCAAAGGTGGTGATGGGCGTCGATGATCGGCCGCGTCGGATCGAGGATCGGCTGCACGCCCTTCACTCGTCTTTGAAGTCCGGCTTGCGCTTCTCCAGGAAGGCGCGGGCGGCCTCGCCAAAGTCCGAGGTCTCCATCGTCAGCATCTCGAATGCGATCGAGGCGTCAAGCACTAGGTTGAACTGGTCGCGAATCTGCTTGTTGACCGACAGCTTCGTCCATCGGATCGCCCAAATCGGCAGTGCGGCCATCTCCTGGGCGATCTTACGCGCCTCCGCCAGAACCTGGTCGGCAGGCACGACGTGGTTCACAAGGCGGATCTCTTTTGCCTCTGCGGCGGTGGCGATGCGGCCCCGCAACAGGAAATCCTTGGCGAGGTTGGGGCCGATGAGCAGCGGCCAGATCACCGCGCCGCCATCGCCGGCGACGATGCCCATCTTCACATGGGAATCCGCGATGCGCGCGCTCTCCGACATAACCGTCGTGTCACACATCAGCGCAAGGTTGGCGCCGAACCCCATGGCGTCGCCGTTTATGGCGGCGATCACCGGCTGCTCGAGATCCAGCAGGTTCTGCCACAGCCGCCGGGTGTTTCCCGGAGTGCGCAGATTGTGCCGGCGGCCCTCGACGGTGCCGGCCCGCTCAGCAAACTTCTTGATGTCGCCGCCTGCGGAGAAAACCTTACCGGCGCCCGTGAGGATGACGACGCGGATGCGCTCGTCCCGTGCGATGTCGAGCCAGATGTCCTGGAGCTGATCGTGAAGCTTGCCCGTCACCGCATTGCGCGATTCTGGCTGGTTCATGGTAACGGTGCCGATGCCGTCGGCGACCTCCACGATGAGCGCGTCGTATTTCGAATAATTCATCACCATCCTTCGTCCGTTCGCCCCGACTCGTCGGCTTCTTCACCACGCCCTTAGGCCTCGATCGGGGAACGCCTCGCCGCCCCCGCTAGCTTGCTTTCCCTAGGCTGTCCGCGCTCTCACCGGTAAGCGACTCGGCCCGGGAGGCGGGCTCGTCCGGGAATTGCCGCGACAGCTGCTCCAAGGTGAGGATTACGGTCTCGAAGGATTCGCCTGCCTGACCGTCAACTAAACACGGATATGTAGTCGCTGACCATACGGGTGTCGCTGAACCGCTCTTGCTGCATGTGGATGTTTTTCGGAGCAGGGGCCCGGCGTGCTGCGTTCTTCATGCTATAAACTCCGAGCCGGTTCGAAGCGCGTCGGCGAGACTAGACCAGATCGAGGGGCGTGGCAGTCGTCGGCCGGACGGTTGCATGCCCCTTTTATGCAGCGCCTCTGGACGGGGGCATGGCCCCCGATCAAGCGCATCCAAGGAGCGCACATGCATTCAGAAGATTCCTATTCGCTAGAGCGTCTGCGAGACCGTTTCCAGATCCAGGACTTGCTCTATCGCATCGCACGTTCCGTCGATCGGTGCGACTACGCCGCGATGCGCGAGTGCTTCCATCCCGACAGTTTCGACGATCATGGGGCCTACGCAGGCGGCCCGGAGGGCTACATCGCCTTCTCGCGGGAGCGGAACCAGACGATTCCAGCCTCCATGCATCTCCTCGGCAACATGTTGATCGAATTCACCGCAACGGACTCGGCGCTGGTCGAGAGCTATCTCTGGAGCGTCCAGCTTTATCCTCCCGAAGCGCGCCAGAGTCTTGAACATTTCTTGCCTAAGGGCGCCGCCCCTGATGGGGCGGTCAACTCGCTGGGTGCGGTCCGCTATGTCGACCGCATCGACCGCCGCGACGGTGCGTGGAAGATCAAGCACCGCACCGTGCTGATGGACTGGAAGGCTCTGACCCCAGCCACGGGTCCGACTGAGTTCTCCATGTTCAAGCCCAGTACCCGGGGCCCCGATGACTGGCTGTTCCAAGAACGTCGCGCGCTCGGACTGGAGTAAGGGGGCCCATCGTGGCCCCACTTGGTCATCCGGCCCGGAGAAAGATGTCGAAGGAGCCGAGACCTGCGGTCGCGCCAGCTTCCATAGCTCCCGGAACTTCGCACATATGTGACTGCGGAGGACCGTGGAGGTCGGCTAGAGCGTGACCCGATCGGACGGAATCGGGGTTCTCAAATCAGTGTTGGGCTGATTCATTGGTGCTGGGCGGGAGGTCAGCACCAATGACGGCTCCGTATTCGATGGACCTGCGCGAGC
>Ga0070668_100001260_pt1 | contig 18079 bp, 21 predicted proteins | sample KBSS43metaG_FD_64661 | JGI IMG/M metagenome (GOLD analysis project Ga0070668, IMG submission 64661) | Switchgrass rhizosphere microbial communities from Kellogg Biological Station, Michigan, USA - KBS S4-3 metaG | ecosystem: Host-associated > Plants > Roots > Rhizosphere > Soil ... | reverse complement strand
AACTGCTCATCCAGCGCGCACAGGTTGAGATAACCTGACGCCACCGAACTGGCGATGGTCAGCTCGGCGGCAGACGCAGCGGCCTGCTGCGCCGCTAAACTCGCCTGCGATGCGGTGATGCTACTGCTGCGTGCTCCCCAGAGATCGACCTCGTAGTTCGCCTGTAATAAGCCCTGAAAAATATCGGTTTCATAGGGCTGGCCCGTCACTGACGAGAGCGTACGCTCCCGGGTCGCGGCCACACCGGCGCTCAGGGTCGGAAAGTTATCGCCCTGCGTGGCGCGCAGCTGGGCGCGATACTGGTCAACCCGGGATCGCGCCGTGAGGATATCGGGGTTATTGCGCAGCGCCTGCGTCACCAGCCGGTTGAGATTTTCATCATGAAAAGCGCGCCACCACTCCGCCTCCGGCGCAGCAGATGGCCCGACACTATTGCGCCAGGCGTCGGGGATCGGCAGAGAGGCCGGTGCCTTTTCAACCTGCGTGGCGCAGCCGGTCAGAAGGAGTGCCAGTGCGCTTACCATTAAGCCGCGCCGCATCATGGCGCGCCCTCACCGGCGGGTTGTGCGGCGGTGTCGATGTTGACTTCGACCGACATACCCGGGCGTAACTGATGCATATCCTGGTCATTGATGCGGATGCGAACCGGAATGCGCTGCGCAATTTTAACGAAGTTACCGGTGGCGTTGTCGGGCGAAATCGCGCTGAACTCTGAGCCTGCGGCCGGAGAGATAAATTCAACCTGACCCGTAAAGCGTTTGCCATCCAGCGCATCGACCCGAATCGTCACCGGCAGGCCAGGACGAATATTTGCCAGCTGGGTCTCTTTCAGATTCGCGATAATCCATTTGTGATTAGGCACCACCGAGGTCAGGCGCGTACCTGCCGTGACATAGGCGCCAGTGCGCACCGCCAGCTGGCCGAGCTGGCCATCATCGGGCGCGGTAATCCGGGTATTCGCCAGATCGATCTCCGCCAGCTCCAGCGCGGCGCGGGCGCTGTCGACATCGCCTTTCAGCGCGTCACGGTTAACGATGACGGTTTGCAGATTCTGCTGGGCAACGGCGATCTGCGCCGCAGCCTGACGAACCTGTGCCTGCGCCTGGGCGTCTGCGGCCCGGGCGGCGTCGCGCTCACGCACTGACAGGGATCCATCCGCCGTGAGATTTTCGACACGCTTCAGATCGAAGCCGCTTTTCAGCGCCTGTGCTTTGGCATTCTCCAGTGCCGCTTTATTGCTCTGGATGGTCGCTTCTGCGCTGCGACGCTGCTGCAGGTTATTGTTCAGCGCCGCCTGCTTCATCGCCAGCTGCGCCTGCGCCTGATGCACCCGCTGGCGATAGATACGATCGTCAATCGTCATCAGCAACTGCCCTTTTTTCACCGGCTGCAGATCGATCACCTCGACTGAGGTGAGATAGCCATTAACCTGCGGGCTGATAAAGGTCACCTGACCGCGCACATAGGCATTCTCGGTGCTTTGTATTGCGCTGGTGAAGGGCCAGAGTTGCCAGGCATAAAGAATAACCAGTACACCAATCACCACAATGCCGCTGCCTGCGGCGATAGAAAGAATACGGCGGCGATTCGCGCGTTCGCGTTCCGCCGCCTGAAGCTCATCCTGCTGACTCATTGTTTCTCCGTTGATTCCTGTAATGCGGCCAGCTGTTGCTGCTCACGCAGGTTAAATTGCGCCTGACGCCAGTCAAGATAACGACGACGGGTCAAACGCCAGATCACCCACATCAGGGTGACCAGTGCCAGCGCAGCGGTTAACAGGTAGGTGTCGTTATAAGCGAGCACGTTGGCCTGCAGCGTGGCGATTACCTGTAACTGGCTGGTGCTCTGCGCGCCGCGCAGAACGTCGTCACCCACCAGCGAATTAAACAGCGCATTATACTGGCTGAGCCGTTCGGTGACGTTGGGATCGAGCAGTGAGAGCTGATCGCCCAGCAGGCTGGAGTGATATTTTTCCCGCCAGACCTGAAACGTGCCAAGAATAGCGGAACCGATCAGCCCGCCGAGGTTCTGACTCATGCCAAACAGCACCACAAAGCTCACCAGATTTTTCGGCTGAGTCACCACGCTGCCAATGCCCATCAGCATCGCGGGCGCCATGAAAAAGGCGCTGCTGAAGCCCAGCAGAAACTGGCTGAAATACATATTGCTGGCGCGGGTCAGCGGACTGGATTGCGCATCCATCAGCGAGGCGATAATCATCACTACCAGCGAGGTAACAATCGGCCAGTTGAGATGATTGGGCTTGATAGTCAGCGCACTGGCGGCGATGCCCGCAATAACCCCGGCCATGATCGCCAGCGCCAGACCGCGCATCTGATCGTTCTGCAAGCCAATCTGCTGCAGAAAGCCGATTGCACCGGTGTTCTGTTCCGCCAGTACGATACGGATCATGATCATCACAATGCCCAGCCGCACCATCATGCCGCTGCTGAGCCAGCGGGTATTGATCAGCGGGTTGCGCCGGTTATGCTCAATGACAATCGCAGCGACAATCAGCGTCAGGGCGATCGCGGTACAGATACCGAGCCAGGGCGTGGTAAACCACCACTCAATACGGCCCAGCGTCAGTACGCCGCACAGCAGCGCCATACCGGGTGCCAGCAGGATAAAGGTGACGAAATCCATCTTTTCAAAGGTTTTGATGCGATCGCCCGGTGGCAGTTTCACCAGCAGTACCCCGCCCAGCGCAATCAGCGCCAGACCGAGTTCAAACAGATAGAGACCGCGCCACTCGTTGAGCTGCAGTAATTCCGAAGAGAATAAGCGGGCCAGCGGGATAGCCAGTTGCGATACCGTCAGGCCAATCACCAGCGCTTTCAGGCGATGTTTCGCAGGCCAGGCCTGTACCTGATAGTAGATGCCCAGAGAGCTGAGCGCCGCCGCCACCATACCGTGAGCGGTGCGCACAATGATTGCCGAACTGAGATCGTTGGCGAAGAGATGGAAAAACGCCACCAGTACATACAGCACCAGAAACGCCTCGGTAAAGACACGCAGGCCAAACTGCTGGCGGAATTTCACCAGCAGCAGGTTAATAGAGATGTTGCCCATCACGTAGACCGCGGGCAGCCAGGCAATCTCATTCGACCAGGCACCAAAGGTACCCTGCAGGTTGACCAGATTCGCCGTGACCAGCGCGTTACTCAGCGCACCGGTCAGCGAGATAAGTAAACCGATCAGGCCAAACGCCAGGCGTTTTGGCATCGGATGCAGCGGCGTCGAGGGCGATCCCGGCAGCATCGGTTTTTCGTGCGGCAACCACTCGCGTGCAGCGTAGGGATTTCGCTTTGCCACTGCTACATACTTCCCATGCGGCTCAGGAGTTGTTGCAATACGCGCTCGGTCACGGCCAGATCCTGAGGGTCAATATCGGCCAGCATTTCAGTACGGAGTGCGTCAGCCTCGGTTTTCACTTTGGCGAACGCTTCGTTACCCTTATCAGTCAGCACCAGGTGACGCTTACGTCGATCTTCTGGCGGCTGTACCCGCATCAGCAGTGACTGTTTCACCAGCCGATCCACCAGCGGTACCATGCTGGCATCTTCCAGCCCCAGCAGCTGTGCCAGCTCGGTCTGGGTCATGCGTTGCGGCTCACTGGCAATCAGCCCGATGGCCATCCAGCTGCTCATGCTTAAGCCGCTATCTTTAAGGTGACGATCCACCGCCAGGCGCCAGGCATGTGCGGTCAGATGCAATAAGTGGGTAAAGGTACGCGTGTGCTGAGACAAATGTTAGCAGCCTAATAGTAAGAGTTCTAATTGAGTGATGGCGTTATTATACGCAAAGCGAAACGCCAATGAAAAGCGTCCGGTCTGTTAAAAATTAGTGGATCGCGGCAGAATGTCCAGAGGCCGCAACCGGGAGCCGGATAACATGAAACAGGCATCAGCAAACTGGGTCGATCTGCGCCGTGACGCCGTCAGCGGTATTGAGGCGCTACGCGCCCATTTTACCGGACACGCCTATGATCCTCACTGGCACGACAGTTATCTGATTGGCGTGACCGAGCAAGGTGTACAGCAGTTTCATTCGCGGCGCAAACAGCATCAGAGCCGACCAGGCACGGTCTTTATGCTGGAGCCGGAGGAGCTGCATGATGGTGATGCCATCAACGAAAGCGGTTTTACCTACCGGATGCTCTATCTTTCGCCGCAGCAGATTGCGCAGCACCTGGCTCCGATGCTGGCTGATAAACCCTCACTGCGTGAGCTACGTTTTGCCGCCACGCTGCGCGACGAGCGTCCACTGGCTTATGCCGTCTGGCATGCGTTTGATGCCTTGTGGCACAACCATCCCGACATCATCAAAGAGGCGGCGCTGGACCGGATGTTTGGGCAGCTCATCCCGCACCGGCAGTGGTCACTGCCCGCTCAGCCCCCGGATAAAGATGCCCGGCTGGCACTGCAGTCGCGTGACTGGCTGATTGCCCATCATGCGGATAATCCCGGTCTGGAGCAGATGGCGCAGCATCTGCAGGTGGATCGCTTCCGGTTATCGCGTCTGTTCCAGGCTCACTGGGGTTTGCCGCCCCACGCCTGGCTGGTGCAGTGGCGGCTGAGCCAGGCGCGTCGTCAGCTGGCGCAGGGCCAGCCCGTCGCCGATGTGGCAGCCGCGCTGGGTTTCGCCGATCAGAGTCACCTGGGCCGCTGGTTCAAACGCGCCTGCCAGCTTACCCCTTCCCGTTATCAGCACGCCTGCACAAATCTTCCAGACCTGGGTTAAGCCACTTGCCACAATGCGTTTTTTTAGTCAGGAGAAGCGCAATGCAAGACCCACGCTGTGTAATGATACTCAATGCCGCTCTGCCGCCTGGCAAAGCCACCAATGCTGCCGCCGTGATGGCATTAACCCTGGGACAGCGACATCCGGCGCTGGTTGGCGACACCCTGGAGGATGCTGACAGGCGCCCTTCTCCCGGTTTGATCACTACCGGGATTCCGGTGCTGGCCGCGACTGATGAACAGCTCAGTGCATTGCGGGAACAGTGCGAACAGGCTGAATACGATCTGGTGCTGTTTCCGGAAGAGGGCCAGACCACTACCGATTATCAGGCGCTGAGCGCCGTCCTGCGACAGCAACCGCGTCAGCAGTGGCGCCTGCTGGGCGTCGCCATCGTCGGCGATAAAAAAGCCCTGCGAAAGCTGACGGCAAAACTGGCGCTATTCAGCTAATCTTTTTGTGGGAAGCTGGTCATGGCTTCCTGTTTTTCCCCTCCCGCCCCTCGGCCCCGCCGTTTGTACAGGTTACTTGTACAGCTTTCGTTTCGGAATAGTCCTTATAAGCTGCTGATAAGTGTCAAATAGCACACTTTGTTAAAGAATCCGATTGTACAGATTGGGCTTCATTGTATAAGTTTACTGCCACGAGTTGTCATGCGACTCTGTAACGAATGATGCACTTGCGTCGCCTCTGAAGGTGTCAGTGGATTTCCACCTTCAGAGGTTATTTTTTCTGTTCAATTTGTGACACTGGTACCATCGCATCTGTCCATGCGGTGGTTTTTTTGATCGCTTTTGTCCTGACATCCGAACCGGAATCGGGCTGTTCTGAAGGGCTTACACATGCAATATATTCTTCCCCGGACCAATCAGGAAATTGCTGATTATTTTAATCCTGCCGCCAATAAACCCGCCAGCGAGATGGAGATGCTGGGTATCCTGGTTGCAGAAATTTTGCAGTCAGGCATGCCAGTGAACAATAAAGCGATTATCTCAAAGCTTATTCATCGGCTGGAGCTGGAAAGCGACAGGGAATTACTGGATATCTACCGACAGCTGCTTGAACTGGTGGTCCATAAAACCCCGGACGATTTTTCACTGTAGCATCGACTCCACGGAAGGAGTCATCTGCCTTTTTCTGGTATCTTCGCCAGTCGCCCGGTACTATCTGCCCCTCACTGTTTATCCTGATCTTCCCGCCCCTCGCGCGGGAGCAAAATAACTAAAGAGCCTGCAATCTTTTATGACTCAAACCAATGATATTGCCGCAACCGACGTTGTGGCGGGCGATATCAGTGTAGGGCGCGTTCTGCGTTCGCCTGCGCTGCTGACCCGCGAATGCCTGGCCGGGGTGATTACCGCGCTGGCGCTGATCCCTGAAGTGATCTCCTTTTCCGTTATTGCCGGTGTAGACCCTAAAGTCAGCCTCGTCGCCTCCGTGGTGCTCTGCCTGACCCTGTCGATACTGGGCGGACGTCCGGCGATGGTAACAGCGGCTGCGGGTTCAGTGGCGCTGGTTATCGGGCCGATGGTCCATCTGCACGGCGTTGAATATATTCTGCCCGCGGTGGTGATGGGCGGCGTCATTCAGATTCTGTTTGGTGTGGCTGGTCTGGCGCGCATGATGCGTTATATTCCCCGTTCGGTGATGCTGGGATTTGTGAATGCGCTCGGGGTGCTGATTTTCTTTGCTCAGGTGCCGCACGTCTGGGGACAGTCATCACTGGTGTGGATCTTCTTTGCCGTCACACTGGCTATCGTGCTGTTGTTGCCGCGTCTGATAAAAAGTGTTCCTTCACCGCTGGTTGCCATTGTGGTAGTGACTGCCGTCGCGCTGTTAATGGGCTATCGCATGCCGAACGTGGGCGATGAAGGGCCGATGAGTCCCGGTCTGCCCGGTTTTAACAGCCTGCTGGTGCCACTTAACCTGCAGACCCTGCAGATTATCTGGCCCACGGCCCTGAGCATCGCCTTTGTCGGGCTGATGGAGTCACTGCTGACCGCCAAACTGGTCGATGACCTGACCGATACCCCCTCCAGTAAGCGTCGCGAATCCTGGGGCCTGGGCGTGGCGAATATTCTGGCGGGCTTTTATGGCGGTATCGCCGGGTGCGCGATGATAGGTCAGACCATCGTCAATGTTGAGCTGGGCCGGGCGCGCAGCCGGGTCTCCACCGTGGCCGCCGGTCTGGTGCTGCTGTTACTGGTGACCGGACTGAGCCGGATTATGGCGCAAATCCCGATGGTGGTACTGGCCGGGATCATGATGGTGGTGGCCGTGAAAACCGTTAACTGGCATAGCCTGCAACCCGCTACCCTGAAACGTATGCCGTGGTCAGAGACGCTGATTATGGTGCTGACGGTAGCGGTGACTGTCTGGACAGGTAATCTGGCACTGGGCGTTCTGGCTGGGGTAATCCTGGCTATGCTGCTGTTTGCCCGCCGTATTGCGCACGTTATTCATGCGGAGCGTCAGCTGAGCGAAGATGGCGAGTCGGTGCGCTATGTGGTGCGCGGCCCGCTGTTTTTCGCCAGCAGCAACGATCTGTTTGAGCATTTCGATTATGCCCATGACCCTAAAAAGGTCACTATCGATTTAACGCATGCGCAGATCTGGGATGCGTCCAGCGTCGCGGCGCTGGATGGCATTGAGTATCGCTATCAGCGTTATGGTGCAGAGGTGACCATTGAGGGGCTGGACCCACGCAGCACGGACTTCCATCAGCGCCTGACCGGTAATTTCGGCTAAAAACGCCGTTCTGCTGCCTCTCCGGCAGCAGAACTCACTCAGCCTGTTGCCGCCGCGCGCGGTAGCGGCCAACCATGGTAATCAGCGCCTGGTAGATTAAACCGGCGTAGAGACTTGTCAGAATCGCCAGACCAGGCTCTTTGCCCTGCTGCTGCCATGACATAAACCACATGAATACGCCCCACAGTACAGAGAACACCAGCCACCCGCGGACGAACTTCATCATGCCATTCATAACGACTCCTCTTAAATGAAGCGCTACCTTAGCGCGCTCCGGCCTGAAACGCATTGCCAGCATGCGCGAGTTGCGAGGCGTCTCAAATAATCGTCGACAATTTGCCATGCGTATTGATGATTTAGTCCTGTCCGGGCGATTTTGTTGCGATTCTCTATACTCAACGTTCCGCTTACCTGATCGGGGAATTACGATGAAACGTACTGCTTATCTGTTATCCACACTGGCTATCCTCGCCACGCTTACGGCCTGTGCACCGCCGCCACCGGGCAGAGATGCCCCGCCACCGCCACCACCTGGCGGGCAGCAGCCGGTGGGCGCACCCGGCGGCAGCGGCCCGGCAGGACAACCGCAGGCCTGACATTATTCTGCCAGCCTGCGTTGCGGGCTGGTTAATGCCGGAAGGCGCAGCCGCAGGCTGACATCTCACCCGGCAGCACTTTGCCTGCGTGAGAGTGACGCCGCTGTAATTGCCCCTGCTCTTCAGCACTGCTGTTGCCTGCCTGCTGTCCCAGCCAGCGATCCAGCGCGCGGCCAGCGATCTGCCGGATGTCAGGTGACCAGCTGGTAAGATGCCAGGTTGAGCTACGGGCTTCCTCACTATCACCAAAACCTGCCACTGCCAGATGGATACCCTGACCAAAATCCCGAATCGCCTGCATTGCACCAAAGGCCATCAGATCGCTTTCACAGAAGAGTGCCTGGATACGCTCAGCAGCACGTGTCTTTTTCAGGTAAGACATCATCGCCTGATAAGCGCAGTCACGATTATCACTGCCCACAGTCAGTTCGGCGTTCAACGCCGTGCCCGACGCCAGCAGAGAGGCGCGATAGCCCTGTTTTTGCGCCAGTTCGCCTGGCTGAGCCTGCATAAAGCCAAACCGCTGATGCCCCTGTTTAAGCAATAATTCCGCTGTCACTTCACCCGCCCGCAGTGCATCCGCCTGCAGTTCAGGCTCAGCGTCAATCTGAAGCACCGGCAAATGGCAGGCATCAGTTAAGCGGTTACCGGGGAGTAACAGCAAACCACGCAGCCCGAGCGGTGTAGCCTGCCGGATGAGTGTGGTTAGTGTGACGTCGGTTTCGGCACTCAGTAGCACCGAGATAACACCGCGCGCGTTAAGCTGGCGCATCACTTCGTCCAGCATTTTTTGTTGATACGGATTGAGCAACTGACTGGCGACAACACCGATAACCGTAGGGACCGCCGGTTCAGTTAAGTCAGGTGTGGAAGGTGTAATCATTGGCATTAATTCTCTGCGACGGCAAACAATAGCCACCACAATACGGTAAACCACAACGTTTCAACAGGTTACAGAGTTCGACACAGGCCGCAAAAATGAGTGAAATCGGATGTAATTGGAATAGATCGGCAGAAACCCAAAAGGGATAAGGCTGGCGTTAACGTAGATGCAGGAGAGGGACCGGGCAGCAGGAGTTGAACCCGCATCGTCAACCCGTTAAGAGTTGCAGTAATACCTTTATACCATGCCCGAATGGCGTGCCTGGAAAAGCCGCGCTATGTGAACAAGAAGCGTAGTACGACTTTCTGACCAGGCAAGCGCAAGCGGCAGGTATTTTTGCAACCGTCGTATGAAATCAAAAAAGAGGTGCTGCTGCCTGTAGGCATTGATTATTCAGCTAACCTTAAGTTTCAGGCAGCCTGTTCCGACCGGGACTTATGGCCAACATTTTGCAGAGGTCAAGACTATGCCGTCAGGACAATTTTACGTGGTTGATCAACCCGAACTGAATTTTACCGCCAATTATCATATTGATACGGTTAATGATAAACCCTACCCCTCGCGCATGGTACTGGAGATCCGGAAGCAGTCACAGCCAACCGACGCCTTTGATGATATCAGCATCGGCCATGAAGTGACCTTTGTCTCTTCCAGTGGTGAGGCGCAACGGATGGTGCTGGTGAGTGACACTGATGATGAGCTGGTATTCAGCTCCCGGGGCTGATGCCGGCTTATACCGCTAAACGGAGGTTGCAGTCGCCATATCCGCCAGATAGCAGGCACAAAAAAACCGCCCTTGGGCGGTTACGACATTACTGCATATTGCTTTTATTTTATTAGATTTTCTTCGGCAGAAATATGGTGCCCGGGGCGGGACTTGAACCCGCACAGCCTTACAGCCGAGGGATTTTAAATCAGGCGTTATAATAATATAAATTAATCACTTAAGATGATTTTTCATAATATAGCCCCAAAAATGGCCTCAATAGATTCAACAAGTTAGAGGCAGACATGGGGCCATATTATGAAGAAATCCACTTAAATTATCGGTCTTACAGGCTCATACACGGATACTATTTCCGCCGTAACCTTACCCAGCACGATGATCCCTTCCATACCCTCTCCGTCGATTGTCTCACCGTCCTGCGTGATTATGCCCGTTCTGAACAATTTCCCCAGCTGAGAATAATCGCCGAACTGGAAAGCAACCTTGTCGCCCGTCTTGCCCTGAACCGTCCTGTTGACAATTGCGAATCCGGCTGGCGTCTCAATCATCAGCATGTGAGCCGGGTGAGGCATCAGTATTTTGTTCAGGTCTATGCGATTTTCAACGTAGTCCGTCGCAGGTGATTGAAATCCCATATCAAATACCCCCGTTCGGATTGAACTGTTGGTAGGTCTTCGATTCGCCTTCCTGTGCGGATACATCGCGGAACGTTACCGTGTGGGTTTTTATCCACTGATTGGCCTCACGCAGGCTAAAGTGCCAGTTCACCTGTTCCAACTGGTGCACAAAATCCTGCGTGGTGACGACATAGCGCCCTGAAGGCTCTCGTTTAATTGCGCTCACAAATGCGTCTTTAATTTCATAGTCGCGTGGCATGATAAATCCCCCCTCACAATTACTGTATGGATAAACAGTAATGTCTAATAGAGGGTTTGATCAAGGCGAGACGGGTAACAAATTTGTAAAGGTATTGATAGAGCTGGGATTTTTAGTTGGCGCGTTCAGGCAGTGGTGACTAATCTCAAATCACCTACCACGCAGCCTGATGTGATTAGCGCGTTATTGAATCTGCTGCTGTCCGATATGAGCGAGAAGCAGACATCGGCTTGTTATCCAGAATGGCAATTGATGTTTAATCATGCAAAATAGAACTGGGATTTTTCATATCTCATGCCGGAGAATCAAAACCACTACATAAAGCGGGAAGGCGTGGCTACGAGTGCACGCTCACCCAATTAACAAGCTTGATTATAGGTTTGTTAAGTAATAAATTTAGCTCCTAATTTCTATACTTTTAAGGGTAGTTTATGGCTTGTAGTAGAGGGAAAGCTTCTCCAAACGCAAATACAATTAGGCGGCTCTTTGCTAGTTCAGGCGGTTTTTGCCAAAATTCACAATGCTTGCAACCTTTATTTGTTGATGCTGGTGAAAAAAACATAACAATTGGAGAACTTGCTCACATTTTCAGCGCCATTGATAATGGTCCAAGAACCAATGCTGATCTAACTGATGAGCAGCGAGGCCATTTTGATAACATCATTCTTCTATGCGCTAATTGCCATACGACAATTGACAAGGCAGAAGAACATTTTACTGATGAAATAATTCGTTCTTGGAAAAAAGACCATATCGATAAAATTAATGCAACTTTTGGTGTTAAAACGTTCGAGAATAGAGAATCTGTTAGACAGGAGTTAGAAAAATACTTAAGAGAAAACAATACGATTTTTACAACATATGGACCAACCCAAGAGAATAGCGTTGATCCCGAAAATCCAAATGCAGAAATATGGTTAAGGAAAATACAATCTCACATCTTACCAAACAATAGAAAAATACAGCGACTAGTTGAAAAAAACTATCATCTATTGACTGAAGATGAAAAGAATATTTTTTCTAAACTTTGCGTTCATATAGATGATTTTGAATCAAAGCATCTGGGCTTAACCGATGCTAATGGTAGTAGGTTTCCAGAGACTGCATCACAGCTATTTGTAGGATGAATTCAATGAGCATAAATGCAAGTAAAAGTTATATTTCATGGATGGCCGCGAAATTACAGGATAGCAAGGATGTTGAAAATATTGAGATAGCAGATAATGAGACTTTAGTGGTTATTACTACTGAGGGTGAAAGCTATTCGATTGGAGCAATCAACACTGGCCGGATAACATGCCCCGACCTAAATGAATATCTAGACAATAAAGATCTTAATTTTCTATCAGTCAAGGGAGGAGTTGAATTTATCTCTGGAGATGCAATGGAATTGCTTGAGCAGAAAAAAATAGGAGTGGGTTCATTTGGACATATTGCATCTTCTTTAGGAACTAAAAATCCACTTGAAAATCTTGACAAAGAACATTTTTTTATTAATCGAGTATTCACCCAACATACGCATGTAAGCTCTGTAGAGCGAGAGACCAACAAAAAATATAGAATTAAAAGACGTGGGATGGCGGATTTGGTTATTGTTGCTGTGGATGATTATGATATGACTGCCGGTTCTGTAAGAGATGCTATAGGACTGCATGGCAACTGTGATATTGTTTTTGCTTCCAATCCTAATGGACGATTGACGACTTCAGCAAAAGAAGCCGCTGAAAGTATTGGAGTAGAACTTTACAAGCTGGGTGATTTATTGCGAAGAATTTCACGATAGTGGACTTTAAAAATACGATAGATTCGATCTGTGATGTTATTATCTGTCATAGTTTATTTGTGGTCGATGTGTATGTATTCGGGTCAGTATTAAAAAATCCTGCCAATGCAAATGACATTGATATACTTGTGATAGGTAATTGCATCGACGGATTATCATTAAAGGGAAAGCTTCGAGATTTGGATTTATTTATTCCAATCCATGTTATCTCAATGACTCATTCTGAAGAGCGCGAGTTAAATTTCATTAAATCTGTTGGGGCTTCCCTGCTTATCGTTGATAAAAGCGTTGAGGTTGATTTTGTATATGATAAATGACAGGTGAAACTAGCATCTCCTTTGAACGGGATACCTAAAGAAGAGGATTTAATTAAAAGGAATAACCTTAAAATTCTATCACATCATCATTTAAATAGCTGCGCCTAATACCGGTACATTTTTGCCAGTCCATGCTCCCCCCAAGGATCGGGATGGCAATTTTCATATAATGGCGAAACTTGTTTAGAAACTGTCGTCCAGCGATTTGTGGATTGTAGTCATCTTTTCATTCTTATGTGGAGCACGGATAGGATCACTTCTGAGATCGTGCTAACGCTTCCTCTTTCTGATAATGCTGTTGGTCATGAGGCTATGGAGTAGCGGAAGACTATTCGCAAAATATTTATCAGCCTTGAATAACGCTTTCTTGAATGAATTTGATGTCTGCTCCTGGCAAAAAGCGGACATCTAGATAGCCTGCAAAGGTAGATGCTGCAACTGTTTGCCTTGGTAGTTTTCATGAGCCATTAAGCACTGACAGCGCTATGCTCTCTGCCAGTTCTGTTCGGCGCTCTGACAACTCCACAACCATTCTGGCTATCGCCTCCTGCGATACCGTCTCCCCTGTGGCAATGAGTTGCCAGACAGCCTCCCCCATAACCCTACATGCTGCGTCGTGTGCCTGTTCCTCGAATCGCTGATCCATAGTGCCTCCTTATTAAATTAGGCGTCAGGGTAGCTCCATAATTCATTAGCTGCACGCGGACAGTTGGAATTTGCGAGACGCGTTCCAAATGTTCGATGAAATGGGAAATGGTTAAAAAACGCTCTTTAGTTAAAATATCTTCATGTGGCAATGATCTAACTCAAATCTTGAGAGTATTTGCTAGATATCATTAACCTCAATATTAGTAGTCTTAAAGGGATTTTTATTCAGCATGCATAGCGTTAAGAAAAAGTTAAATTCAATCCAATCTCTGCGGGGTCTTGCTGCGATGTTGGTTGTGATGTTTCATTTTCGAACCGACCTCGCCACGGATTTTCCTGTAGCTAACTGGTTATTTGCTCAGGGTGCAATCGGGGTTGACCTATTTTTTATGATAAGCGGATTTATTGTTTACTATGTTACATTAAATGAAAACAACGGAATAAAATCCTCAGAGACCTTTTTAATAAAAAGAATATGCCGTATCTTTCCGCCATACTTTATAGCCACACTTTTCATAGCCGGAAATTCATGGGATAAATGGTCTTCAACTTTGCGCTCTTTTTCGTTCCTTCCGGCTGATATTACTCAGGCCGCTCCTTACTTCGGCTATCCAAGGCTGTTTGTAGGTTGGTCCCTAAATTATGAATTCGTTTTTTATACTATCTGTGGATTCGCTCTTCTTTTTCGAAAGCATAAATATACTGTACTCACTGTATTTATAATTTCATTCGTCGCATTGCCACGCTTGGTTAATGATTATGGCATACCGTTATCTAACATTAATTATGGATATCGCGGTTATTTAGCCCTAATGACCAACGCCATGATGTTAGAGTTTTTGGCAGGTATATTTATCGGCCACATTGCAATTAACAAGAGGTTATATCACTCTAGGTGTGCGGGCTGGGTGGTTATATTTTTATCCACTACATATTTTATCTATATTATGCTGGGATTCGGCAACGCGCCGGGGAACGGTAATTATGATTTTGCGGCAGCTTCATTTTTTCTCTTACTTTCGCTTTCATGTTATGAATATCAATATGGAATAAACCCTCCTAAATTTTTAACATCAATTGGCACAATATCATTTTCTATTTATTTAATGCATCCACATGGTCTATCTCTGGCTCGGAAGCTCATCTCCCGGCATTACCACGGTTCATTTACGGGAGTAACAACAACACTAATGGCATTAATCTTTACTGCGTTATTCTCGATGGTTTTTTATAAGTTATTCGAGGTTGGACTAAGTAATCATTTGAGAAGGAAATTGTTAAATAAACTCCACAAGCCAGTTATTGCAGTTAGCTAAAATCTAGCCGCCTGAGACGGCGGCAATTTTTTTAATTCATGGTTTGCTGGGCCATGTGACCAAGCTTAACCCTGACTCGTCGTGGATAGTGCTTAGATCTAATTCCTTAAGATATTTAATGTAGGCCATCCATTTAACAAGAATAGCCTTATCATAATCACTTATAACATCTAATTGAAGCTCTGTACGCCAATCAGCAATGGTCGTATTTGCTTCACTAAGCAGGCTCTGCCGCTGCGTTTCTGCTATTTTATTCCATTCAATAATGGGATTTGTGAGAGTCGGCTTACCCTTACTGTCAGCTGTAATTATTTTCCCAACCGCTTGTCCCTCAAACAGAGATTTATATTCATTATCTGTTATAACTACCGCGTCTTCAGGCCAGCCGGAATTGGTGTTTTCATATAACTCCCTATCGGACTCCCGATAAAAACCACCTGTCTTGGCGCTATAGTAATATTTATCGCTTTCCATTAATTAAACTCCATAGGCTATATATCGAACGTATTGAGTTCGGTCCATATTTCGCGAGGCGTTAGTATCAACCATAACGTATGCCCCAGTAGTGCTCAGGTTAAGAAATGCAGCGCAGGCTACATACCCAGCTGATGACGCTTGATCCGCAGTGCTGCCAACAATCGATACCACGCCGTTGGGAAATGCCAGTGGAAACGAGAATGAGGCGCTACCAGCGCTGCCCGATACAGGAACAGCTACCGTACCAGCCTGAATAATCAAACCAGTTGCGCTGTCTCTCCACCAGCCTCCCCCTGGATTGCCGGTATTTCTTGGCTGAAAGTTATTGTTAACCCAATTGTTGTTGTTGCTTATCTGTCCGCCGATTTGTGCATCCACCCAAGTACTTAGGTAGCCGCCCCATGCGGGGCCATAAACATTGCCGTCCTCAGCCAGAAAACTGGCTCCGCTGCCGGTGTAAGCTTTACCATAAATTTGCGTGTTGCCGTTCTGATCAAACCTGAACTCATGTATGGTGCCGAACCCATCCCATTGGAGTTGCAAATAGGCCCGAGTCCCGACTTCCTCGACGATCCGCATGAATCCCGATGCGCCGTCTTTAAAATCCTGATCGCCCCCGCGCCCCTTTATTACAACACGGTACATGGGCGAATAAATCACAGTGCCTGTAGTGGGATTTTTCGAGTTAGAAATCAGCGAAATACTTGCTTCTTCATCCAGATTCCCACCCGTGCGGGGATATGCGCCTGTTTGCGCTGCTGTGGGAGGATTTTGCGTTGAGAACAACTCGCCGACGTCCGTTTCATCAACGGTTATATATAATTTGCGGTCACCATCATTCCAATCCATGTAAATACGGTGTTTGCCGGACGAATGTTTACCGCCGTTAGCCTGCACGGCTTGCCAGTTACCGACGAGATTCAGCCCTAAATTTTCCAGCGCTTTAGCAATATTATTCAGGTCACTAAGATTTGCATCCTGCCTCAAAAACAGGCCATCGCCTGTGGCCACTTTAAGTTCAATGCTGGCTGTTTCATTAACGGCCAGACGAAACTGCAGGCTGACGTTGATACCGCTGACCGGCTTTTCAATGGCAGCGCAATTCGCCACTGCATAGAGTTCTCCGGTATCAGTTAACAGTCCCACTTCACGAATAGTGAACCCGCCCACATCAGCCGGAACAACGAGATGAGCTACCCACTGGTTAGATTGCTCCTGAGATACGTCCAGCCCGGATATAGCATGGCGGTATACTTCACGAATCAGTGCAGTTTGCGACGGATTTGGCGTTGCGGCCTTCCCGTTACCATCACCGATTACAAAATCTTTGATAACGACCGGCGTGCCGTTTGCAGACGACGCCGCCTCCAGCTCTTTTCCCCGGTTCGTGAGGATGCTGTAATATTGCTCCGCCACAATTATTCTCCAGTCTGAATCACAGTCTCGATGTACGCAGTTACCGCACCGCCTGTGTAATAATTTCCTGCTGCGCCAACGTCAGCGATCACATCAATGCTGCTGAGATAGCTGCGTAAATTTTTAGCCTTATTCACCTGACGCCGTATGCGGCTATACAGGCTGTCATCTATGCCCTGTAGGCTGTAGACCTCAATCCGAAACGTGTACGGCGCTCTGCGCGGGTTTTCCTGCCACCACTCAATAACTGTAGTGGGCAGGCTCACCGCCCCCAGCGCACGCCTAACAGCGCCTGCAGTGCCACGATGCTGATGCACATAGGCAGCATCGCGGCAGACCTGACGTTTTTCATCCTCTGTCCAGCTTTCGTCCCAGAAATCGACTGATAGCTCCCATGCCAGCCAGGGCAGCAGATGGTAAGGGCAGTCATCTGCACTTTTAACGCTTCTGACCATGCCGGTTTTAAGGGCGAGAATCTGTTCCCGTGATGCCTGTTCCAGCGCTCGCTCCTGATGAAGAGCGTTCTGTGGCAACAGCGAGCGAAATTTATCAGCCATTCCCAGACCCTCTTATCGTGACGCTGATTGCCTGACACCACGGCGCTTTCCCCATCTCAGCCTCAATATCAGCTGCAGGGCTGGTCAGCCTCACCCTGACCACGCCAGGCTGTTGTAGTGCGGCATAGACGGCGGACAAAGGAATGACTGTTTTAATTCGGTGAGAGAGTGCTGCGTAACTCGTTGCAACGCTGATCGCATTATCCAGCACCGTCTGCGCATCCGGCCCATCGGGGATTTCCAGCTCTGCCGTGATGCTGTATCGCTGTATGAGCGCGCTTTTAACGCTCACGAAATCCGTCAGCGGGCGAACCTCATCAGCACTAAGGTTGGCTGACGTTTTATCCAAGAGTGTCTGAGGGGCTGTGCCGTCACCCGTTCGCGACAGCACGTATACGTCCACCTCTCCCGGACGGCTGTGATCCTCTGGCCCGTAAGCATCTGCATCCAGCACGTCAGCATCAGCCGACCGCGCATGAAAGCGATATGCGTTACGCGCTCCTGCGGTATTAAGCTGCGCCCATGACAGCTGGATACGCTCCCGGTAGGCATCATCGTCCTCCAGTTCCGCATCCACAGGCGGAACAGCATCAGGGTCAGCAGGAGTAATGACATAGCGTTTAACATTGAAATTTGCACCAATCTGATCCAAGTCTGCACCTCTGGCGCTTGCCAGAAATACGGCACGCACGGCGTCATTGACGCGCTGAAATGCCAGCGTCAGCTGATACGCATTTACCTCGCCCTGTTTATAGGCCGGGTCCGACTCCACCAGCGCATCAAACTCCGGGTCCAGTTCGCGCAGACGCGCCAGCCACCGATCAAAAATGTTTGATGCGTCAGGCACGATAATGGCGTCCGGAATCTCCAGCTCCGACAGATTAATAACATCAGAACTAATTGCCATTGATAGCTATGTCTCCGGTAGTTGTTGGGGTGCCGCTTTCTTTATTGATTCCCTCAACATCCACAATGAACGTGGATTCATCGTCGGG
>Ga0070668_100001255_pt1 | contig 18101 bp, 14 predicted proteins | sample KBSS43metaG_FD_64661 | JGI IMG/M metagenome (GOLD analysis project Ga0070668, IMG submission 64661) | Switchgrass rhizosphere microbial communities from Kellogg Biological Station, Michigan, USA - KBS S4-3 metaG | ecosystem: Host-associated > Plants > Roots > Rhizosphere > Soil ... | reverse complement strand
GAGCGTGCCATCAAGCTGGACGATGGCGTGCTGCGCTTCCTGGTCGTCGCCGACGACAAGGATTACACCGTCAGCCGCGAGCCGGGTGACCGCAAGTTTGAGGAGGAAGAAGAATGAAGCGCAGCCGCAAGGGCGATCCACTCGCCGAGCAGGGTATCCGGTACGTTGACTACAAGGACGAGAAGCTGCTCCAGCGCTTTCTCACCGAGCGCGGCAAGATCCTGCCGAGCCGGCTCTCCGGCATCAGCGCCCGGCACCAGCGCCAGATCAGCACCGCGATCAAGCGCGCGCGTTTCCTCGCCCTCCTGCCTTACGTGAAGAGGGGCGGCAACTGACGCACGCCAGCCCGGCGGCGCCGGGATCGACGGCCCGCGTGTCGCCAGGTTGGCTGCTGCTGGTCGTCGTGTACTTGCTGGTCGCCCCGGGCATTCTTCTGCTCGGACCGCTGGCCGGGCTCCTCCTGGTGGCCCGGCCAGTTTCACGTCAGGCCTGGGTCACCGTCATCCTGGCGGCTACGTGGTGCCTGCTCTGGCTGGCGCAGCAGGGCGACCTCCACGAGCAGTTTCTCCGCGCCTACGCCGTGGCCCTCATTGGCGGCTGGATCCTGCTCATCGTGCGGGCGCCGCAACGGGGGTTCCGCCAGGCCCTGCTGGCCATTGCGGTCGCCTGCACGGTAACCTTCGGCTGGATGTTCGCGCTGGGCATTCACTATGGTGAGGTCCAGGCCGCCGCGGCGCGGGACTTTTCCAGTTTCTGGCTTACGCAGGCGCGGCTGGCCGAGCAGTTCTGGGGTGCGTCACGCGCCGACCTGAGCGCGCCGCTGTTCGAGCTGGCGGGCCAGTCCCGGATGCTCGTGGACATGATCCCCGGGGGACTGGTACTGGCCTCGCTGGCTGGGCTGGCCCTCGCCTGGCGGGGTCACTTCGGCCTCGCCGCGCGCCCGCTGCTCGCGGCACCGAAGCCAGTCGCCAGCTTCACGTTCAGCGATCACGCGGTGTGGCTCGTAGTGATCACCCTGGCACTGCTGCTGATTCCCGGTGCCGCGGCCATTCCCGGCGTGGAGCAGGTGGCGGCCAATGTGCTGCTGGTGATGCTGGTGCTCTATGCGCTCCGCGGCGGCGCGGTGTTCCGCGCGGGAACGGGGCGCGTGTCGCCGCTGGGCATAGCACTCTACACGGTGCTCACGGTGCTCATGTTTGCCTTCGTGGCGAGTGGCCTGACCCTGCTCGGGCTTGCCGACACGTGGCTCGACTTCCGGCGCCGGATGGCGCCGACCACGGGAGGAACCAAGTGATGATGGAAGTGATCCTGCGGGAAGACGTGCAGTCCCTCGGCAAGGCCGGCCAGCTCGTGCGGGTAAAGCCCGGTTACGCCCGGAATTTCCTGCTGCCGCGTGGCCTCGCCTTCGAGGCGACCGAGGGCAACAAGAAGCGCATCGATGCCGAGGCCAGGGCACGCGCATCGAAGGCGAGCGCCGAGAAGGCGGCTGCCGAGCAGCTGGCGGCCCAGCTCGGCGCCATCACGGTGACCCTGCGCGGCAAGGCCGGCGAGGAAGGCAAGCTGTTCGGCTCGATCACGTCCCAGGACATTGCCGCGGCGCTCACGACGCAGGGATTCACGGTCGACAAGCGGAAGCTGGAGCTCGAGCATCCGATCAAGACGGTCGGCTTCCATTCGGTCATCGTACGGCTCCAGTCGGATGTTCACGCCGAGGTGAAGGTCAACATCGTCCCGGAATAGGACGATGCCGGCCCGCATCGCCTACGTTGACGGGCCCCGCCTGGCCCGCTCGCTCTTCGCAGCCGCCGACTGGGTGGCTGCGGGGCGCGAGGAGATCAACCGCATCAACGTATTTCCCGTTCCCGACGGCGATACCGGCACGAACTTCAGCCTCACCCTGCGCGCCGTCGCCGACGCCCTTCGCGCGCTCGGCGACGCCCCTCTCCCGGACACGGCCAGGACCATGGCACGCGCCTCCGTGCTGGGAGCCCGGGGCAATTCGGGGATGATGCTCGCGCACTTCCTCATGGGATTCGCCGAGGCGGTGGCGGACAAGCGCACCGCCACGGTCGTCGAGGTCGCCGCCGCGATCCGGAGCGGCGCCGACAAGCTGGAGCAGTCGCTCGATGAGCCGCGCGAGGGCACGATCCTGACGGTGGCCCGCGAGGCCGCCAACTCGGCGGAACGCGCCGCGGCCACCACCGACGACATCGGCGACTTCATGCTGCAGATGCTCCGGGACGGCGAGGTGGCACTCGCCAACACCCCCGAGCTCATGGCGGTGCTGAAGCAGGCCGGCGTCGTCGACGCGGGAGGGATGGGCTTCGTCCGCATGCTCGAGGGGGTGGTCCGCTTCATCGAGGGGGATCCCATCCTCCCGGCCGAGCCCTTTCAGGCGAGTGAAGTCGATTATTCGCCAGCCGCGCTGGCCGACGTGGCCGCCGAGCGCGACTTCCACTTCTGCACCGAGGTGCTGGTCCGCGGGGAGCAGTTGCCTCCCGCCAATGAGGTGCGGCAGGCGATGCACGCGTTCGGCGGCTCCCTGGTTGTGGCGACGGTGTCGGATATCCTGAAGATCCATGTGCATACCGACACCCCCGACGCCGTCTTTACCTATGCAGCGCGCTGGGGGCAGGTCGTGGCGACCAAGGCTGACGACATGCGGGCCCAGCACCGGAAGCTGGCGCACCCGGAGCGCCGCCCGGTGGCCGTCGTCTGTGACAGTTCTGCCGACCTTGCCGACGCGATCCTCGATCGGCATCACATCGCCCTCGTCCCCCTGCAGGTCATCTTCGGGGACCAGGTCTTCCGGGACCGGCTGGAGCTGAAGCCGGAGGAGTTCTACCGGCGGCTGCGCGCCGCGAAGGAACTCCCCACGACCTCGCAACCCACACCAGGCGAGTTCGTCCGGGCCTTCCGGAATGCACGCGACGAGGCCAACGAAGCGGTGGTCCTGCTCGTATCCGGGACGCTGTCGGGGACGTTCCAGTCGGCGAACGCGGCGCTCCGGGCGTCCGGTATCGACGACGTGCACCTGTTCGACAGCCGCAGCGCGTCGCTCGGGCTCGGCATGCTGGGCCTGCGGGCCTCTGAGCTGGCCGAGTCGGGGTGGAGCGCCGCCGAGATCGTGAAGGAACTCGGGAGGATCCGGGCGCAGTCGGGAATGTTCCTGTCGGTGGACACGTACGACAACCTGATCCGCTCGGGCAGGGTGAGCCGGGGCAAGGCCTGGCTGGGTGGCCTGCTTGACGTGAAGCCGATCCTGACGCTGACGGATGACGGCCGCGTGGCCCCGGCCGACCGGGTGAGGGGCCGCGATCAGGTCATACCGAGGGTCTTGTCACTGCTGGAGCGGAAGCTGACCCCCCGCCCTTCCGCGATCCGTTTCGGCATCGCGCACGCCGATGCCCCCGAGGAAGCGGAGCGGCTGCGGAACGCGCTGGTGGCGGCGTACAACCCGAAGGACGTATTCGTCTCGCTGGTCACCGGGGTGATCGGCACCCACGTCGGATTCGGCGCGTGGGCAGTGTTCTACCAGGTGGAAGACGGGACACCCGCGCGCGTGTCTGCCACGTGAGCCGCGTCCCTGACCCGGGCCGTCGCCTCAATGGTCTCCCCCGCGCGGTGGCGCAGGCCGTGCAGGCGGCAGAGGATCGCAAGGCGCGCGGGCTCATGGTGCTCGACCTGCGCCCGGTGAGCGACACGGCCGACTTTTTCATCATCGCGTCGGGAACGTCCGACGCTCATGTTCGCGGCATCGCCGATGCGGTGGTGGACGCGCTGGGCAAGCTGAGCAATGACCCGCATCACGTTGAAGGAGTACAGGGCGGCCGCTGGGTGCTGCTGGACTATGTCGACTTCATGGTGCACGTCTTCCATCCGGAGGCCAGGACCTTCTACCAGCTCGAGCGCCTCTGGGGTGACGCGCCGGTCGTGTTCCGCGGCAGTGACGACTCCTAGCATCGGCAGCCGGGTACGCCTTGCCGGGGCACTGGTGGCGCTCGCCCTCGCCGTGCCCGGCACCGCGCACGCGCAGTACTACTTCAATGGATACTTCGGCCAGAACAAGGTCCAGTACTCCAAGTTCAATTTCCAGATCATCCAGACCGACCATTTCGACATCTACTTCTATCCGTCGGAGCGCCAGGCTTCGCTCGACGTGGCGCGGATGGCGGAACGATCGTATGCGCGGCTCTCCCGCATCCTGAACCACCGGTTCACCGAGCGGAAGATCATCATCCTCTATGCCTCACCCACCGACTTCGGGCAGACGAACACCACCGAGGTGGGCGAGGGCACCCAGGGTGTCACCGACTTCTTCCGCCAGCGGAACGTGCTCTTCCTTCAGGGCGCGCTGAAGGAGACGGAGCACGTCCTCACCCACGAAATGGTGCACCAGTTCCAGTTCGACATCTTTTCGCGAGGCAAGGCAGGCGCCAACGTGCAGATCATCGCGTCGGTGGCACCGCCGCTCTGGTTCATGGAGGGCATGGCGGAGTACCTCTCGCTCGGGCCCACGACGCCGGAGACGGCGATGTGGCTCCGCGACGCGGTGTTCGAGAACAACCTGCCCAGCATCGAGCAGCTGACACTCGACCCCAACATCTTCCCCTACCGCTACGGCCACGCCCTCTGGAGCTACATCGGGGGCCGCTGGGGAGACGAGGCGGTCGGGGCGATTCTCAACGGCACCTTGTCGGGCGGCATCGACGGGTCGATCAAGCGGAACCTCGGCCTCTCCACCGAGCAGCTCTCGCAGCAGTGGCGCGACGCGGTGTTCAAGGAGTACCTCCCCGAGGTCGGCGCCTCCGAGCAGGCGAAGCAGATCGCGGCGGTGTCGCTGAACGAGGCGCGGTCCAAGGGGCGCCTGCACATCGCGCCGGCCCTCTCGCCCGACGGCACCCAGGTCGCGTTCTTCAGTGAGCGGGACGGTTTTTCCATCGACATGTTCCTGGCCGATGCCACGACCGGCGAGGTCAAGCGCCGCCTGCTGCAGCCCACCTGGAGCAGCAACTACGAGACCTTCCGCTTCCTCAACAGCCAGGCTGCCTGGTCGCGCGACGGCAAGTACCTCGCGGTAACGGGACGACGGGGCAAGTACGACGACATCGTCGTACTCGAGCCCAGCCGCAACAAGACCGTGAAGCGCATCACGGTGAAGATCGACGGCCTTACCACGCCCAGCTGGAGTCCCGACGGGAAGCAGCTCGTCTTCACGGGGTACGTGGGCGGCTTCTCCGACCTGTTCATCGTGAATGCCGATGGATCCGGGCTCAAGCGGCTCACGAACGACATGTACGCCGACCTGCATCCCGCCTGGTCGCCGGATGGCAAGTCGATCGCGTTCACCACCGACCGGGGACCCGGCACCAACTTCGAGGTGCTGAGCGCGGGGAACTTCCGGATCGGCCTGTTCGATCTCGCCTCGGGCGAGACCCGAGTGCTCGATCACATGGATTACGGGAAGAACATCAATCCCGCCTGGTCACCCGATGGCAAGGCCCTGGTGTTCGTCTCCGACCGCGGCGGCGTCAGCGACCTCTTCCTCTACGACTTCACGCGGGACGAGGTATTCCAGCTGACGCACCTGCAGACCGGCTCGGCGGGCTTCACGCCGCTGTCCCCGGTGCTGAGCTGGGCCCCCGATGCCGACAAGGTCGCCTTCATGTACTACGAGAAGGGCGGCTTCAACGTCTACCTGCTGAGCAACCCACGCTCGCTTGCGCGCACGCCCTGGCGCGCGCCGGCGCCCGAGGACACCGCACGCCGGGCCATCGAGGTGGTCACGCGAGTGGCGCCCGACAGCATCGCGGCGCGACCCGAAGTGGGTGAGGGCGGTTCCATTTACCGTGGCAAGCAGGGCTTCCGACGCGCCGACTCCGTGCCCAAGCTGCCGGACAGCCTGAATGCGCCCACGCCGGAGCCGCTCTCGATTGCCCGCCTGCTCGACTCGGCGACGCTGGCGCTGCCGGACACGAGCGAATTCGCCTTCCAGAAGTACCGGAAGCACTACACCCCGGACTACGTCGCGCGGCCGCAGGTGGGCTACGTGCGCGACAATACCGGGAACGGCATCTACGGCAGCACGGCGATCACGCTGAGTGACGTGCTGGGCAACAACCAGCTGGCCTTCGGCATCGCGATCAACGGCCGGATCAACGAGGCCTTTGCCACCGCGTCTTACGCGAGCCTGGCCAACCGCGTCAACTGGTCGATCGGCGCGACGCAGATTCCGTATTACTTCGCCGAGCCGAGTACCATCGTTCAGACGTCCGACAGCACGTACCAGACCCGGATCAATACCCGTCGGCTCCTGAGCCGGTATGTCCAGGGAACGGCCTGGTATCCGTTCAGTCGCTTCCGCCGCCTCGAGTTCGACGTGCGCGTCGGTTTCATCGACGATGCGCTCGTGAGCTATGTCCAGGAGTACAATTCGGCCGGCTTCCCCATCGACAATGCCCGGTACCAGACCATCGGCCAGCCGGACGTGTTCTTCACGCTGCCGACCGTGGCGTACGTCTTTGACAACACCATCTACGGATATGTCGGGCCCTACCTCGGCACCAAGTACCGGGTCGCGCTGAGCCAGAGCATCGGCACGTGGCAATACACCCAGCTGTTGCTGGACTACCGGCGGTACACCCACATCAAGGGACCTGTCGTGTTCGCCTTCCGGGGGCTGTTCTACGGCCGGCGCGGACCTGACGCGAACCAGTTTGACGTCTTCATCGGCACCCCCGACATCGTGCGAGGCCATACCTCGGGCTCGTACCAGCGCAACGAGTGTCAGATTTCGAACTCGAACGGCATCTGTCTCCCACTCAACCGGCTGGTCAGCCAGCAGCTCGCGGTGGCCAATTTCGAGCTGCGGTTCCCCCTGCTGACGCCGCAGATGAAGTTTGCCCCCAAGGGACTGCCCCCCATCGAGGGGGTGGCCTTCTTCGATGCCGGCCTGTCGTGGAACCAGAACAGCGTGATCAAGTGGAGCCTGCCCGACAACGACAGCGACCCGATCAATTACCGGGCGCCCATCGCTGCCTGGGGCATCGGTGCGCGGATGAACCTGTACGGGCTCCTCATCCTGCGGCTCGACTGGTCATTCCCGCTGCAGCGCTCGCCCTATTACGGCAACTACGTGACCCTGAGCCTCGGGCCCACGTTCTAGGCCGATTTCACTGCCGCGCGAGCGCGCCGGCGTCATTATCTTTGGCGTCGTGAACGTCCGCCACATCCTCCTGGTCGGTACCCTGCTGGCGGCGGCCTGCGACAAGTCTGGTCGCGAGCCCCTGGCCGCTCTGCCGCTGGTACTCCACTCCCCCGGTCCGACGACCCTGCTTCGCCTCCCCGCGCACGGGGGTGAAGCGGTGGCCTATCGCAGCACCGACCTCACGCCCCTTGGCTGGTCGGTCGCGCGGGTGCCCGCCATCCGGCGATACATCGGCGCTGACCTGGACCAGGGGCTGGTCTACGCGCTCGATTCCACCCGCACCCTGATCGCGATCGACCTGCGCGCGCGCCGGGCACGGGTGCTCCGGAAGGGCGTCCGCAATGCGGCCCTCGGGCCGGAAGGCACCCTGTTCGCCGTGGACACCGCCGGCAAGGTCACGGAAGTGCGCGGCCGCCGTCCGCTGACCCTCACTGACGCCCTTCCCGCCAGCGCCACCGCACTCGTGGGCACGGCGGCTGGACGGCTGCTCGTGCTCCCGACCCCGCGCCGCGCGGACCTGACGGTTTTCGAGCCCGAAGGCCCATCCGAGACCATCGCGATACCCAAGGGATTCGCGACCGCCACTCTTGCCGGCGACCTGGTGGCCGTGGCCGTCGACTCGGCGGTGGTCCTCGCCGATCCTTCGGGCGCCAGGAAGCCCGAACTGATCGATGTTTCGGGGCATGCGAGGTCAGTGATGTTCTCGCCGTCGGGTCACCGGCTCTACGTGGGGCGCGATGACGATGACATCATGGCCTTCGACCGCTACTCGGCGCGCGAGCGAGACGGGATCGACGTTCCCGGTGGCGCCGTCGACCTTCGCGGTGACCTGTACGGCCTGTGGATGCTGGTCCGCTCCCGGAAGGGCGATACCCTGAGCGTGGTGGACCTGACCGCGCGCAGCGTGGTGGCCCGGACCGTCACCGAGTGGGATGACGACCTGCCACTGATCGCGCCGCCCTTCCTGCTGCTGGTACGGAAGGGTCGTGATGTGGTCGGCCTCGACCTGGAGCGCGATGGGCTCCGGACCCGCGGGCAGGTGGCCAAGGCGGCAGATGACATCTGGGTTCCCCTCGCCTGGGCACCGGCGTCGGCCGAGGAGGTCGTGGTCGCCGCGGCCACCGACACCATGGGAACGCCGGTCGACTCTGCCGCCCCCGGGTCCGGCCAGCGATTCTTCCTGCAGGTGAGCAGCTCGAGGAACCCGGCATGGGCCCGGGAACTCGCCGAAAAGATCGCGGCGGCCGGCATCAGTGCCAGCGTCGTCGACCCGGCCAACGCCGACGACGTGTATCGCGTCGTCGTGGGGCCATTCGGTACGCGCGAGCAGGCCGATTCGGCCAGCCGGTCGCTCGGCATGCCGTCATTCGTCATCAGCGGGCCCGGCACCCCGGCGCCCTGACCCATTCCTTCCCTGCCCAGGATCCTCCGATGAAGCTCACGAAGCTCGAGCTCTCCGGCTTCAAGTCGTTCGCCGACACCGTCGAGTTGACCTTCGAGGCCGGCGTCACAGCCATCGTGGGTCCCAATGGCTGCGGCAAGTCGAACGTATCCGACGCCGTACGATGGGTGCTCGGTGAGCAGTCGGCGCGCCTGCTTCGCGGCGGCAAGATGGAAGACGTGATCTTCCAGGGGGCGGCCACGCGGCGGCCGGTCAACGTCACCGAAGTCTCCCTCTACCTCGACAATGCCGACGGCGACCTGCCGATCGCGTATCGCGAGGTGGTGATCACGCGGCGACTCTCCCGGTCGGGCACCAGCGAGTACCTCCTGAACAAGTCGCCGGTCCGGCTCCGCGACATCCAGGACCTGCTGCGCGGCACCGGGCTGGGCAGTGATGCCGGCGTGGTCATCGAAGCGAAGATGATCGAGCTCCTCCTGTCCGATCGCGCCGACGAGCGGCGGTCCCTGTTCGAGGAAGCGGCCGGGATCAGCCTTTACCGTGACCGCAAGCACAGCACCGAGCGCCGGCTGGAAGAGACGCACCAGGACCTGCAGCGGGTGGAGGACCTGATCGCCGAGGTCCAGTCACAGCTGCGCAGCCTCGCGCGCCAGAAGGGCAAGGCCGAACGGCACGTGAAGCTCACGGAGGAGAAGTTCGCCCTCCAGCTCACCCTTGCGCAGCGGCTGCTCCAGCGCCTGTCGAGCGACTCGGACGCCATGACGCAGCGGTACGCGGAACTGGAGCCGGTCCTGCCGGCACGGCGCCAGTCCCTCGCCGAGTCGGAGCAGCGCCGCGAGGAGGCGGGCCGCGCCCGGCACTCCGCCGAGGCGGAGCGCACCGAGGTTTCCTCCCGTCTCGCGTCGGTGCGGGTCGAACTCGGCAAGCTCGAGGGCGACCTGGCCGTGGCGGCAGAGCGGCTTGGCAATGCCGCCGCGCGCCGCCTCCGGGCCAGCGACGAACGGGGCCAGATGGAAGCGCGCGCGGCGCAAGCCGCAGTGGAACATGAGGCCGCGCTCGTCGAGCGGAGTGACGCCGACGCCGAGCATGCGCGACTGCAGGCCGAGCTGGGCTCACGGGCCGAGAACGAGGAGGGTGTGCGGCAACGCCTCGCCGACCAGCGCGACGTAGTGCGCCGGCTGGAGCAGGAAGCGCAGCAGGCACTGCAGACCAGTACGTCCCTGGAGAGCGAGCGGACGGCGCTCGAGCACGAGCTGACAGGACTGCGGGAGCGCGCGCAGCAGGCGCAGGCCCAGCGGGAGACGCTGCGCACCGAGCTCGCGGATGGCGAGCGCCGGCGCGACCACCAGGTCGAGCGGGCGGCATTCCACGGATTCGAGTTGCGCCGTGCCGGCACCGAAGTCGAGGCCGCGCGTCATCACGTGGCCGAAGTGCGGGAGCGCGAAGCGCATGACCGCGCCACTCGCCGCAGTGCGGAGGAGTCGCTGGCGCAGCTGACCGCGCGACGGCAGGCGCTCGAGGAGCTGGAACGGGAGCGGGTCGGGCTGGCACCAGCCGCCGCGGCGTTGATGTCCGCACGCGACCAGTTCGGCGGCAGCGTCCTCGGGCCGCTCAGCGACTTCCTCAGCACCTCGCGCGAGGACGCCGACCTGGCCGAACGACTCCTCGGCGACTGGATGCACGCGGTGCTGGTGCGCGACCTCGATGCCATCCCGGCGATCCAGGCCTGGCACGCCGAGCACCAGCCGGGCGCGCTCGTGCTGCTGCCGGCGAATCCGGGCCCGCGCTTCGGCAACGACCAGCACCCGCTCGCCGATCGCGTGCGGGCCGAGGGCCCGGCGGCAGCGTGGGTGCAGGCGGTACTGCATGGTTCCGAGGTGCTCGACAGCGCCGGACTCGTCCTCCGTCGTGCCACCGGCGCCGTGTTCCTCTCGGGCGCCGTCACCCAGAGCGGGCCACTGCGGCGTCGTGCCGAGCTCGGCAGCCTCGGCTCGGACGTCGCGGCCGCGGAGCGACACTTCCAGGCCGCCGAGACAGCGCTGGCGGGGACGCTGGCGAGCTTCGCCGCGGCGGAAGCGGCCCTCTCGTCGGCCGTTGCCGCGTTCGATACCGCTCGCGAACTCGAGCGCCAGGCCGTCTCGGCCCGCGAGGAGACCCTGCGGCACGTCGCATCACTGCAGCGCGAGGTCACCTCGAGCGAACAGCAGGTCGAGCGCCTGCGCGAACGGCTTCAGTCTGCCGAGCGCCGCGTGTCCGAGATCACCACGCTGCTCGAGGAACTCGGGGTCGGGCGTGCCCGCCGCGAAGAGGCCATCGGGACCGCACGGACCCTGCAGCAGGCGCTGGAGACCGAGCAGGAGACGGCGCGGGAACAGCGGGTGCACTGGCAGGTGCAGGAGGCGCACGTTGCGGCCCGGCTCCGCGCTGCCGTGGAGCGCGCCGATCGGGTGAATGAGCTCCGCGCCCAGGCGGCGGCCTCGGCTGCGGCACTCGCCGTCGAGCTCGAGGATCTCGATCGCACCACCCAGGCGCTCGAACTGCAGCGGGCCGAGTGGCGCACCGCGCGCGACGAGCGCCGCGTGGCGCGCCTGGAGCTCGAGGCCGCCGCCACCGACACCGAGCTGGCGCTCGCGGAGGGCGAGGCCAACCTCGTCAACGCCGAGCAGGTCCTTTCTTCCACCCGCACCGAGGTGGAATCGCTGGTGGAGGAAACCCACCGTCTCCAGGTGGAGCTGACGGAGGCGGCCGGGCAGCGCCGGCGGATCGAGGAGCGGGTCGAGGCCGAGTGGCGGAAGCCTCTGGTCGCGCTCCTGGAGGGATTCGCCCCGCTCGACCTCGACCTCGAGACCCTGGAGTCGGAGGCGGCACGCGTGGTGGAACAGCTCGAAAGCATCGGACCGGTCAACCCCCTGGCGGTCGAGGAGCATGCCGAGGAAAGCACCCGGCTCGAGTTCCTCACGACGCAGCGGGACGACCTGGTGAGCGCGCGCCAGTCGCTGCTGCAGGCGATCCGCGAAATCGACGGGACGGCACGCAACCTGTTCATGGAAACGTTCACGGCCGTGCAGGGGCACTTCCAGAACGTGTTCCAGACCCTCTTCGGTGGTGGTGAGTGCGAACTGCGCCTCGCGGACCCGGATGATCCTCTCGAGAGCGAGATCGAGATCCATGCTTCACCCCGCGGCAAGAAGACGCAGCGCATCCACCTGCTGTCGTCGGGCGAGCGCACGCTGGTCGCGACGTCGCTGCTGTTCAGCATCTACCTCACGAAGCCGAGCCCCTTCTGCCTCATGGACGAAGTGGACGCGCCACTCGACGATGCCAACGTCGGCCGCTTTACCCGCCTGCTGGACGAGTTCAAGCACTCGACGCAGTTCATCGTGATCACGCACAACCCGCGCACCATGCAGGCGGCCGACGCCGTGTATGGCGTCACCATGCAGGAGCCCGGGGTGTCGACGATCGTCGGCGTGCGGCTGGGCGAGCACCACGAGGATGGCAAGGAAGTACGCCGGCGGGATACCAGCCCGCGGGAAGTGCAGCCGCGGAACGGCACCGGCACCGAAGTCGAGGAGGTCGTCGAGGCATGACGCGCTCATCATGCTGGTAGTCATGCGGCATGGCGCCACCGCCGAGGAAGTCCGGCAGGTGGTCGCCACGATCGAGGAACTGGGCTATGAGGCGCGCCCCATGCCCGGCCGGCAGCGCACCACGGTTGGTCTCGTCGGCAATGACGGCCGGGTCGACGGGTCGCGTATCGCGGCGTTGCCGGGTGTGGCCGAGCTCATTCACGTCACGAAGCCGTACAAGCAGGTATCGCGCGAGTGGAAGGGCGAGCAGACCATCGTGCGGCTCGCCGGCGGCGTCACCATAGGCGGGCCCGACCTCGCCATCATGGCAGGACCCTGCTCGGTCGAGAGCGAATCACAGATCCTCACGGCGGCCCGCGCGGTGCGCGCCGCCGGGGCGTCCATCCTTCGCGGTGGCGCATTCAAGCCACGGTCCTCGCCCTATTCGTTCCAGGGGCTGGGCGCGGAAGGACTCCGGCTCCTTGCGCTGGCGCGCGCGGAGACCGGCCTGCTGATCGTCACGGAGGCGATGGACGCCGAGCAGCTCGACCTGGTGGTCGAGGTCGCCGACGTCGTGCAGATCGGCGCCCGCAACATGCAGAACTATTCCCTGCTCCGGAGCGCGGGACGCTGCGGCAAGCCGGTACTGCTCAAGCGGGGACTCTCGGCCACGGTCCAGGATCTCCTGCTTTCAGCCGAGTATCTCCTCGCCGAGGGCAACCAGGACGTCATCCTCTGCGAGCGCGGCCTACGCGGCTTCGACAGCGTCACCCGCAACATCTTCGACCTGTCGGCGATTCCGGTGGTGCATCACCTGTCGCACCTGCCCATCGTGGCTGACCCGAGTCACGGCACCGGCCGGCGCGACATGGTGATCCCGATGGCGCGTGCCGCGGTCGCCGCCGGCGCCGACGGACTCCTCATCGAGGTGCACCCGACGCCGGAGCGGGCCCTGTCGGACGGGGTACAGAGCCTCGACCCGGCTCAGTTCGCCACGCTGATGCGTGAAGCCCGGGTCATCGCGGAGGCGATCGGTCGCGCGATCCCCGTACCTGTCGGAGCAACCGCCGCATGAAGATCCTTTCGGCCGTGTCCCTGCTTGCCCTGCTCGCCGTTCCGCCCGCGCTGGCAGCGCAGGACAACGCCGACGTGATCGTCGGTCGTGCCGCGAAGGTCTATCGCAGCCTCACCTCGCTGCGAGCCGACTTCAAGCAGGTGATCGACGATGAGGCGGTGGGTACGTTCGAGAGCCGGGGAGTGATGATGCAGGCGGGGCAGAACAAGCTCACCATGCGCTTCAGCGACCCGAAGGGCGATGCCATCGTGCTCGACGGCAAGTTCGTGTGGGTCTACACGCCGAGCACCACGCCGGGGCAGGTGCTGCGCATGCCGATTCCCACGGGCCCGGTGTATGGCTTCAACGTGCTGGCGTGGCTGCTGGACAAGCCGGCCGAACGCTACCGGTCGAAGTACCTCAGGCGTGACTTCGTGGATTTCGTGCAGACCGACGTGGTCGAGCTCGTGCCGCTGGCGGACGACCTCCCCTTCCGGAAGGCCACCCTCTGGCTCGATCGCGATACGGCGCTGCCCCGCAAGGTCATGATCGAGGAGCGCGCCGGGGGCACTCGCACGCTCACGCTCTCCAAGCTCAAGACCAATGACCCCGTGACCGACAAGACCTTCCAGTTCGACGTCCCCAGCGGCGTGCGGGTCATCGAGCAGACATAGCCTCCCGCAGGGCCGCCTCGATCTCGGCGGCCTTTGCCTCCCCCAGTCCGCCCTTCCGAGCCACCTTCAGCGCCTCCAGCCCCATGACCGCGTAGAGTCGCCGCGCCTCGTCGTCGAGCGCCTCGAGGTGTGCGCGCACCGTGCCCGCGTCACCCCGCACGATCGGACCGGTCAGGGCATCGGTTGCGCCGCGCATCTCCAGGTTCCGCCACGTGCCTTCCAGGAGTGGCAGGAAGATCCGGCCCGCGGCATCGGCAGGGATGCCCGCCGCAAGTGCCAGGCGCTCCGCGAGGGCCGAAAGCGCCACGGTGTAGTTGCTGACGATCACGGCCGCCGCATGGTAGAGTGGCTTGTCGGCGGACCTGATCTCGAGCGCCTGCATGCCGAGGAGCGCGGCGAGGCGGCGGCCCGCGGCCACGGCGGCCGGATCACCCTCGAGCACCGCGTAGGCCGCCCGCAGTCGCTCGGCAGCATCGCTGTCCCCCGCGAGGGTCTGCAGGGGATGGAACGATCCGAGTCCGGCAGCAAGGCCGTCGAGTGCCGAGAGTGCCGAGCGGTCGCGGAGCCCGGAGCAATGCAGGACCACGGCAGACGCGACCCTGGCGTCCCGCAGCCGCGCCGCCACAACCCCGATCGCGTCGTCGGGGACGGCAACGAGGATGATGCTGGCACTCTCGAGTGCGAGCGTCCACGGCTCGAGCGAACAATTGATGCCGGCTGGCAGGTCGGACTTGCGGCGGGTACAGACGAGCACCGGGACCGATGCGCGGGTAAGGGCCAGGGCGAGGGCTCGCCCCGCCCGGCCGGCGCCGATGATGGCAACGGTCGGGCGCGTCCCCTCGGGGGAGGTCATTGGATCAGCGCGCGACGGGCCCTGCCACCGGCGCGGCACTGGCGAGCGTCAGGAGCTGCTTCGGTGATTGCGCCTTCCGGAGCAGCGTGATCGCCGTCTGCACCTGCGGGTCGTCCGCCGCCCTGCGCCGGAACTCGGCCGGGCGACCGAACACGTAGCGGGCGATCTCGTAGCCCAGCTGCTGGTCGAGCAGCGAGGCACCAGACTGGAACTGCGCCGGGGTCATCGTGATCCCCTTCGCCTTGAGCCGCTCGTACACCTGCTGCCGCATCGGTGCAGTAACCTGGAAATTCTCGGCCTTGACCAGCTTGTCGCGCTTCGCGTCGAGCGCGTACGTCGTCAGCACGTCCCGGTATGCCTGCACCTTGTCGCCCAGTGCCTTGATGAACTCGCGCTCGGACATGGTCAGCGTATCGGGGCGGACGATGAGGTCGGGTACAATGCCGCCACCGCCGCGAACGATGCGGCCGTCATCGGTGTGGAAGATCGGGCGTGCCTTCATTGCGGAATCGGCGGCCGAGGCCGAATCGCCGGGTGCCAGCGGGTTGCCCTCCGCGATGGCCTGCAGCACCTGGTCCTGCTCACTGTCAGCCTTCCGCTGGATGGTACGGCCGCTCGGCGTGTACCACCGCGCCGTCGTCAGCTTGAGTGCCGTCTCCTGGCCCAGGGGATAGAGCGTCTGCACCAGGCCCTTGCCGAACGTGGGCGTGCCCACGATGAGCGCGCGATCATGATCCTGCAACGCGCCGGCGATGATCTCGGCTGCGCTGGCAGTGCCCTCACTCACGAGCACCACGATCGGGAGCGCCGGATCGAGCTGCTTCTCCTCGTCGTAGAACTGGCGCGTGCTCCCCCGCGCGCGACCGCGGGTGGACACCACTTCCTGGCCCGGGTCGAGGAAGAGGTCGGACACTTTGATGCCCTGGTCCAGCAGGCCGCCCGGATTGTTCCGGAGGTCGAGGACCATGGCCTTCATTCCCTTGCCCCGCATGGCCACGATCTCGTCGCGCAGCTCCTGCGCCGACGATTCCGACACCGGGTTGAGCGAGATGTAGCCGACGCCACCATCGAACTCGGTGCCAGCGGGCACTGACTTGAAGTGGATCGTCGCACGGTTCAGCTTGTACGGGATCGCCTCCTCGTACCCGGCGCGGCGGATGAGGATCGTCACATTGGAGCCCGGCTCGCCGCGCAGCGACTTCACCGCCTGGTCGCTGTTCCAGCCCTGCGTCGACTTGCCATCGACTTCGACGATCTGGTCGCCGGTCTGGATGCCGGCACGTTCCGCCGGCGAGTCAGGCAGCGGCGCCACGACGGTGATCCACCCGTCGCGCACGTCGATCTGGATGCCGAGGCCGGCGTAATTTCCCGACGTCTTCTCGGTGATGTCCTTGAAGTCCGCCCCCGTGAGCAGTACCGAGTACGGATCCTTGAGCTCATCCAGCATCCCATTGGTGGCCTTGGTGTAGAGCTCGGCCTCGGGAATCGAGTCAACGTAGAAATTACGGACGTGGTTCAGGACGTCATCGAACAGGCGAGCCTGCTGATAGACGCCGCCGTCGCCGCCGGTGCCGCGCTGCAGGAGCCAGCCGCCGCTCAGGAAGGAAAGCGCGGCGACGAGTACGGTTACGCTCCAGCGATGCTTCATGTCTGCCTCCACCTCTGTGCCAGCTCTGCCCAGGCCGCCTCGGCGAGACGGTCGGCGGGCAGTTCCGCATTCAAATGTTGCACACCCGGTCCGGACGCCGCCAGATACGCGGCAGCCACCCGGGCATGGAAATCGGTTCCCTCTGCTTCCATCCGGTCACGCGCCTTGCCGGCACGGGCCTGCCTGGCGCGTCCTGCCTCCGGCGTCAGGTCGAGCACCAGTGTCAGGTCCGGCTCCAGCCCCCCTGTGGCAATACGGTTCGCCGCTGCCACGAGATCCGCCGGCAATCCGCGTCCTGCCACCTGGTACGCCCTCGTCGACAGGTCGAACCGGTCGGCGATGACGAGGGCACCGTCTTCCAGCGCCGGTCGAATGACCTTCCGCACCAGGTCGGCGCGGGCAGCCAGCATGAGCAGCAGCTCTGCCTCGGGGCCGGCTGCGTGCGAGTGATCCAGCACGATGGCCCGCGCCGCTTCCGCTGCCGTGGTCCCACCCGGTTCCCGCACCGCCACGACCACGGAACCGGTACTGCGCGCGCGCGCCGTCAGTGTCGCAGCCAGCGTGCTCTTCCCCGCCCCCTCAGGACCCTCGAGTACGAGGAAGAATCCGCGCATCAGCCCAGCGTGATGATGCTGCTCGTGGCACCCTTCTCCATGCCCGCGCTGATCTGCTCGTTCACCTTGACCATGAGCTTCTCGAAATTGGCGCGCGCCGTCACGTAGCGCTGGCCGATGACACTGGTCTCGAGGTCGCGCACGGCGGTCTCGTAGTCCAGCGTCGTCGCCTCGTCGGGCATCTGGCCCTGGGCGATGACGGTATCCACCTGCTTTGCGAGGGTGGAGATCTTCTCGAGCTTCTGCTGGGTATCCACATCGCCGCGAAGATCCTGCTCCGAGCGCCGCAGCGCCTGGTACTCGCTGGACTGACCGATCAGACGTCCCAGTTCCTGCGCCTTGTCCGAAATCACGGGATCTCGCTCCTCTGCGCGAGCAGGTAGCGCTCGCGGCCGAATAGGTCGTGGTGAATCATGACGTGCTGCCAGCCGTTCGCGCTCGCGACCGATGCGGTGGCCAGCGCGCGGGATGCATCCAGTTCGAGGGCGATCCATCCGCCCGGCACGACCACGCGCCGCCCATCATCCAGCAGGCGCTCGGTGGCCTCGAGCCCTTCGGCACCACTCTCGAGCGCCACGCGCGGTTCCCAGTCGAGCACCGAGGCGTCAAGCGTCCGGTACTCATGGGGCGCGATGTACGGCGGGTTGGCCACGAGGACGTCGACCGATCCCGTTGCCAGTGAGGCCGTCAGGTCGCCCCGGACCAGTCGCACCGGCAGGCCGGTGCGGCGAATGTTGCCGGCAGCTACGTCGAGCGCGTCCGCACTCAGGTCGACACCCAGCACATGCTCGTAACGACCCTCGTCGGCCAGGCTCAGCGCGATGCACCCGCTGCCGGTACACACGTCTGCCACAATACCCCGCGGCGCGTGCGTGAGCACCAGGTCCACCAGGCCCTCGGTTTCCGGCCGCGGAATCAGCACCCGGCGGTCCACGCCCAGCGTGAGGCGACGGAAGCCTGCCCGCCCGGAAACATAGGCCAGAGGCTCGCCGCCCGCGCGCCGTTCAACAGCGGACAGGAACCCGGCGACCTGCTCGCTCGACACTGGTGCGCGCCGCCCCAGGATCGCGTCGACGGGGG
>Ga0070668_100001250_pt1 | contig 18128 bp, 15 predicted proteins | sample KBSS43metaG_FD_64661 | JGI IMG/M metagenome (GOLD analysis project Ga0070668, IMG submission 64661) | Switchgrass rhizosphere microbial communities from Kellogg Biological Station, Michigan, USA - KBS S4-3 metaG | ecosystem: Host-associated > Plants > Roots > Rhizosphere > Soil ... | reverse complement strand
CCAACGCTTCGGACCATCTATCGTTCAGCGCCGGCACGCACCGCTGCCTCGGCGCACCGCTCGCCCGGCTCGAGATCGTCACGATGCTCGAGACCTTCATCCGCGACATGCCCGATTACGCGATCGACGAGAGCCGCATCGTCCCCTACCCGCTCTTCGGCAAGATCCTCGGTTACTCGTTCGTACCGGTGCGGCTCAACGCCAGGGTCGCGGCATGACCGCGGCAGCAATCGAGCGCCTTCGCGCCTCACGCGATCGCGCGAAGGCCTGGCTGCTGCTGCAGGTTGGACCGGATGGGCAGCCGGCCGACAGCGACAGGGGCAATGGCTGGTCCCGCTTCCCGTGGACGCTCGCACTGCTCGGAGAGACCGAGGCGGGCGCCGCGGTGCTGGAATGGGCCGCGCGGAACGGCCTCGGCGAAAATGGCGACTTCTCGGCGGGGGCCGCCTACGGCGCAGGCCGCTACAGCGCCTATCCGATCGGGCATCTGACCATGGGGGCGCTGCTGCTGGAACGCCACGACATCGCCGCGCGCCTGTTCGACCGCCTCGCGGCGCTTCAGGATGCGGTCACGGGCGGCATGCCGGTCGACCCGCCCGGCGGCGAGTTCGCCACGTTGACCGAATTGCTCTCGACATCACAAGTCGGGATGGCAGCGATACTCGGCGGCCGCATGACGATGGCCGAACGGATCCGCGACTGGGTGATGGCCTGCCTCGCCGAACAGCCGGAATTGCCAACGGTGCTCTACACCGCACGCTCCCGCCACGGCGTCGTCACCGATCCGCCGGTTGCGCTCAGATGGGCGCTGGCGGTCCGCTGCGGGGAACCGCGGCAGGCCTATTTCTACCCCGGTGTCGCCGCCGCTTTCCTGGCGCTTTATGCAATGCGGACCGGCGATGCCGCTGCGCTGGCGGCCGGGCACGCCTACCTCGCGATCAATTTCGCCGGGACCGCAGCCCAGCTTGAGGACCTCGCCTCCGTACAGGCCTGCAAGTTCGGCTGGGGAGTCGCGCTGATGCAGATCGCGGACCCAGGCCGCGACTATGCCGACACGCTGGTGAAGATGGCCGACTGGTTCATCGCCAGGCAGCGGGCGGACGGCAGCTGGGGACCGTCCGCCTTTATTTCGCCCGAGCCTTCTCGCGTGGAGCTCATGACCAAGACCGCCGAGCACGCCATGGAAGTGACGGCGATCCTCGCGGCACTGGCCGTCTCCGGCGCGCGCGGCTGAAAGAGAGCACGGCATGTCAGTCGAACTGCTCTGTTTCACCTGCGGCTCGTTCCAGGCGCCGCTCACCTTTTTTCTGGGCGGCAGCGACAAGAGCTTCCTGACGTCGCCGATCCCGGCCTATCTGATCCGCCATGACAGCAAAGGGCTTGCCCTTTTCGACACGGGCCTCGGCCATCGTCATCGGCGCGAGATGGATTTCCGCCTCGCTGCCGACCAAACCGGCTTCGTCTTCCATGAAAGCAACGCGTTCGCCGCCCGATTGCGGGCCGCCGGCATCGATCCGGCTCAGGTGCGATGGATCATCAACTCACACCTTCATGCCGATCATTGCGGCGGCAACGCCTCTTTCCCCAACGCCACCGTGGTAGTTCAGCGGGCCGAGCTGAACTTCGCCCGGGCGCGTCTTGACGGCAGTCTTTATAGCGCCGACGACTTCGAAACCGGTCAGCCCTTCCTGCAGGTCGACGGCGAGCACGATCTGTTCGGCGACGGATCACTGATCCTTCTCCCCACCTCCGGCCATACCCCGGGGCACCAGTCGGCGAAGGTGCGGCTGGCAACGGGCGATGTCGTGCTGACCTCCGACTGCTGCTATCTGCAGCGCAACCTTGACGAGCTCACCATCTCGCCGGGCAACTTCGACAAGGAAGCGAGTCTCGACGTGCTCAGGCGGCTGCGCGCGATGCGGGACAAGGGGACGCGCATGTTCTTCGGTCACGATCCGGAGCAATGGCAGGACGTCGCCCAAGGCACCATCCTGCGCTGATTTCCGTCCGCCACCCGGTTCAGTGAGCGCCCTCGCTGTTCCACCGCGGATTAACCTTGACGTCGATCAGTAGCGGACGGCTGCGCTGCGCAATCGCCTGTGCCGCGCACGCGAGATCGTGTTCGTTGCGAACCGCGAGTCCGTCTCCGCCGAGGGCGATCGCCACCGCGGCAAAATCGGGCCAGTCGATCTGCGCGGTGGAACTGCCGAGCGCGCGCGCGCGGAACTGCACCTCCTCTGCGCCGTAGCCTCCGTCATTGATGACCACCACGATGAGGTCCCTTTCGTGTCGGACCGCGGTGTTGAACTCGTTGAGGCCGCCATGCATGAAGCCGCCATCGCCGGTGACCAGCAGAACGGGCCGGTCCGGTGCCGCATAGGAAGCGCCTACCGCCCACGGCACGCCCAGGCCGATCGACCCGAAGTTGATCGTGAAGTGGAAGGATGCGGGGTCCGGAACAGAGAAGTGGGTCCAGCTATATCGGGTGAAGCGGCCGGTGTCGGTCACGAACACCCGTTCGGCCGGGATGGCGTGATCGAGCCGCGTCATAGCCTTGCGTGGGTCGATCGTTTGGTCGTCGCTGATGTCCTTGAAGTCGAGCGGATGTATCTCGGCGCCTCTTTCGAGGACCCGGCCGCGCGTGCCCGGCGCGGGAATTTCCGCCATGTCGAACAGTTCGCAGATCAGATCGGCGACCGTGGCGGCATCGCCGATCACGCCCGCATCCGCTGCCCAGTTGCGGCCGATCGCGGCAGGATCGGCGTCGACCTGAACGACCCGCTTGCCGGTGAGGAAGGCGCCCTGCGACGTGGTGAAGCGGTTGAGACCGGCGCCGAACGCGATCACACAGTCGCTGGCGATGATCTCTTCGGCGGCCAGCGGCGTGCTCAGCGTACCGAACACGCCGAGGTTGAAGGCTGCGCCTCGGAAGAGATCACGCCCCTTGAGTGTCGTCGCCAGCGGGGCGCCGATCCGCTCGCCAAGGCGAACCAGCGCTTCCCTGGCATGGATTGCACCGCGGCCAGCCAGGATCACGGGCTTGCGCGCGCCTGCGATGATGCCGACCGCATTGTCCAGTTCGTCGCCTCGTGCGACGAGTCCCGGCAGTTGCGGCAATCGCAGCCGCACCGCTTCATAGTCGATGTCGGCCCACATGAAATTGACCGGCACATTCAGCGCGATCGGACGCCGCTCGACGAACGCGCGGTGGATGGCGATCGAGAGGTCGCGCAAAGCGGTATTGGGCGAACGTACAGGCTCGAAGCCTGCACCGGTGGCAACGATCAGATCGCGCTGAGAGACGTCCTGCAGATTCTCTCGATCTTCGATATGGGTGTCGCCGCACAGGAGCAGCATCGGCAGTCGACCCTTGACGCCCTCTATCAGGGGAGTCAGCGTATTGGTGGTGGCCGGCCCGTGCGTGACCGTCGCGACGCCGAGCCGACCAGAGCCGGAGGCATAGCCCAGCGCCATGACAGTCGCACCGATCTCGTTCGCGGCTGATACGTAGGTGCCACCGAATTCCTTGATATAGGCGTCAACCATGAAAAGGTTGGCGTCGCCGATCAGACCGAACAGGGTGGTGACACCATGATCTCGCAGGGCCTTGGCCAAGGCTTGGTACAAGCGCATTCGTACCCTCTTCTTCTTCTCCACCGAAGACTCGTCCGGCGGGAGCGGCGATGCTCCCGCCTGACCTATTCGCCGCCGAAGGGCAGGCGTACGCCCAGACCGACCACGCGCGGATCGCCCAGGGTGCGCGAGGCGAAGCCCAGCGAGGCGGTGCTGAAGCCACCCGTGCCATAGGTCTTGTCGAAAAGGTTCTTTGCGTAGATCTCCAGCGTCGCAGGCGTTCCGAAGGCACGTTCCAGCCGCACCGACGTATTCCAGATCGAATAGCTCTTGATGTAGCTGCCCGCGACATTGATCGGATCGAGCTGATAGCCGTCGGAAAAGCGGAAGCTCAGGTTGAACTGCAGCTTGCCAAGATCGTCATTGTCGATCGCGTCCCACATCACCGCGGCACCCCCCGTGTCGCGGGGGACGCCGGCAAAGTCGTTGTCAGAAATGTCCACGCCCAGCTGCTCGAACCGCGTGTATTTCGCATCCGTCAGGCTGTAGAAGCCGCTTAGCGTCAACGATTGGATTGGCCTGATGCTCAGCTCGACCTCCAGACCGTTGATCCGTCCCTTAGCAGCGTTGATGACACCGGAAGAAATGCCGACCCCCGTTGGATTGGGAAAGATGATATTCTGCTGGATGTCGTTGTAGAGCGAATGGTATGCGGCCAGGTTAAGCGTGGTGCGGACGTCGCCGACGAAACCGCTGAACTTGATGCCGGCTTCATAGTTCAGGATCGTCTCCGGATCGAACGGGATCTGCGTGAAGACCGACGTCGCCCGGCCGTTGAAGCCGCCCGTCCGATAACCACGCGCGATCGAGCCGTAGAGCAGCAGGTCTCTGAACGGCTTGGCGTCGATGCCCACGTCCCAGGTCGTCGACGAAAACGTCTTTGACACAGGCAGCGCGCAGACTCCCCCCGGAACGCCAAGCGTGGCCGGGGCGCCGGCCACCGAGCAGGTGATCGCGCCGGTCGCCGAGATCGCCTTGGTCTGAAAGCTCATCCGGCGCGTGTCACGGCCTATGCGCGCGCCGCCGAAAACATGAACGGGCAAGTCGATCGGCAACAGATAGGACGCGTGGGCAAAGGCCGATCGCGCGCTGTTGACGGCTTCGAAGTGATTGTTCTGCCGGACAAGCGAGACGGCCGGATCGACGAACGTGCTCGACAAGCCGTCATCCCAGCCGGATTCGCGAAAGTAATAGCCGCCGACGATCCAGTCGAGCGCACCACCGAACGACTTGCCCTGCGCCTGCGCCTCCTCCGAAAACTGATGCTGCGAGCTGGTGACATTGGTGAGCAGCAGCGGGACGCTGGTGCCGTCGTAATCGACTATGTCCGCGGCACGGGTCGCCGAATAGCCGATGATGTTCTTCAGAACGATGGTGTCGGTCAGGTCATAGGTGGTGACGTTGAGCGCGCTGTAGATCCGCCCCTCCGAAAAGGGCCGGATCGTAGAGGTGCTGCGGCGGTCGCCGGTATAGCCGGCCGCATTCTGCGCGGCCAGCGCCGCATCAAGCGCAGCGTAAATGGGGGCGGTCGTGCCATTGCCATTGACGCCCAGGACGCGAGTCAGCGGGAAAACCGAGGTACCATTTTCGTGCCATCGATAGTAGTCCCCGACGAACATGGTCTTCAATGCGCCCGATTTCAGGCTTAGTGTCGCCCGGCCGCCATACCGATCGCGATTGTCGCTCCGCATACCCAGGTTCACGATCCTGGTATAACCCCTCCGGTACTGGCGGGTCCCGGCTACCCGGAGCCCGTTGTCTTCACCGAGCGGAACGTTGATCGCGCCCTCCACCGTATAGGCATAGGGATCTTCCAATTGGGCGCGCAGGAACCCTCCGAAATAATCGCCGGGCTTCTTCGTGCTAACGAGGATCGCGCCGCCGGTCGTATTGCGGCCGAACAGGGTGCCCTGCGGTCCCTTGAGCACCTGGATAGATTCGAGGTCGTAGAGCGACGTGTCGATCGCCGCCCGCGCCATGTACATCTCGTTCACGTAGACACCGACCGATGGATCGACGCCGATGCCCGTACTCGGCTGCCGCTGACCGCGGAGCGATACGGCAGCCTTGGATCCTTGTGCATTGGTCGACGTGAAGTTGAGGCTTGGCGTCAGCGCCTGGATGTCCGTTAGCGTCCGCATGCTGCGGTTTTCGATCGCTGCCCCCGTAAGCGCGGTGACGGCGACGGGCACGTCCTGAAGCTTTTCTGCGGTCCGTCGCGCCGTGACGACGATGTCGTCGGATGCAGCCGCCCCGCTGGCCTGCGCACCCGCCGGATCGGGCGGGGTCGTGGTCTGGGCGAACAGGCCGGCCGGTGCCGTGCAGGCAAGAAGGCCGGCCGAGACGGCCGAAATCGATAAGCGCATTTTCTCTCCCCTTTTTCTATTTTATTGGCGGCGTCGAAGTCAGTTTGACGTCGGCAACAATCCAGGATCCGCCCGCGGCGACTGCGGCCGGTGCGAACCCTTGGTCGGCAATGTCGATCGAATGGTCAGCGCCAGCGCCAGCGCGATGACCGAAGAGACGATCATCCACATGATCGCCGTTCCATAGGCTTGGGCCGTCGGATACTGCTCCCCATGCCCTCCGGGTAGCCACGAACTCGCCAGCATCATCGCCAGAAGCTGTGCGCCGACCCCCTGGAACGTCGATCGGAAGACCTGCATCAACCCGGTAGCCTCGCTTGAACGCTCTGGCGGCGCCGACTCTAGGATGAGGCTGGAAACCCCGGTGTAGATGGCGGTCAGGCCCAATGAGGAGACGCCGATCGCGATCAGGATGCCGGTCAATGAGCCGTGCTCTATCCGGGCCGCGATCGCAGCGGCGATCAGCAGGGCACTGCCGGTGACCAGCGATGGCTTCGCCCCCCAACGCGAGATCGCGGTGCCGGAAATGATCGAACTCACCGCGCCAAGTGAAATGGCGGGGAGCTTCGCGACGCCGACGATCGTTGCGCCTAGTCCCAGCCCGACGCCGGTCCAGACCGGTTGCTGGATCAGGAAGGACATCATCTCCGGCAGTTGCATCACGCCGAGCGACGCAAATACCATGATGAGGTTGGCTGCGGCACAATTGCGATCCGCGAGCAGGCGCAACTGGATCAGCGGATCGGGATGCCTGAGTTCGTAGCGTATCCAGCCGGCGAGGATCACGAGTCCCCCCGCCAGCAGCATCAGCGTCGGCGGATAAGCCCAGCCCCAGCTTTTGCCGTAGCTGATGGCGATCAGGATACCGGCGATAGCGGGCACCATGACGATGCCGCCGACCCAGTCGACCGGGGTTTCGAGCCAGCGCCACGGCTCACGCGGGAGACCGAGTTGGACCGCGACCAGCGCAACCGCCGAGACGGCGGCTAGAACCCAGAACATCCTGTCGGGCCCATAGGCGTCGGTGATCGCGCCGGAGGCCAGCATCCCGAGAGCGGCGCCGATCGAGCCCGTGCCGACCATCAGGCCCACGCAGAGCGGCACCCGCTTCCTGGGAAGCAACTCGCGCGCAAGGCCGAAGCAGAGCGGCATGACGGCTCCCGCGAAACCCTGCATGGCCCGGCCGGCGATCAGCATGCCCGGGCTGGACGCGGCCACCGCCACGAGCGATCCGATCAGCGTGACCGTGATCGCGCACAACAGCACCGGCTTGCGGCCGACGAGATCACCGATCCGCGCAAGCAACGCCGCAGCGACCGCCGAGACGAGGAGATACGAGGAGGCGAGCCAGCCGACCGTGACCGGACTCTTGAACACCCGCAGCCAGACCGGCAGGCCGGGAATTACCAGCAGGATGCCGACCGCGGCGACGCATTCGGCGATCATGAAGATGGCCAGCAGCCGCCAGAACGGCGCGTCGGTTCGCGACTCTTCCAAGGGATCCGAGCTCCCGGTCAAGCGAAGAGCGCGACGAGAACCTCGCGCGGGCCGGAAAAAGGATTGCGGCCGTGCGCCACCTGCAGATTGTCGAGGATCATGATGTCCCCGTTTCGCCACCGCCAGGCGAGTTCGATTCGAGCCCAGATCTGCTTGATCTTTGAGACCTCCTCGGGCGTCAACGTGCTGCCATCTTCGAGGAAGATCCCGCTGGGATACTTCTGTCCACCGCGGATCTCGGCGGTCATCGCCGCGGTTTCCGGCGTATTCCAGTTCTCGTTGGTGTGAAGGTTGTTGCGGTAGAAGAGTTTACCCGTGATCGGATGCGGGGTGACCGCGTCCATCTCCTCGATCAGCGTTAGGCTGCCATCGTCGTTCCAGATCGACTGGATGCCCAGCGCAAGGCAATGGGCATCGACCTGCGCCTCGCTCTGCGTGAAAAAGGCATCGTCCCAACCAATTTTCTCGGGGTGATCGACGACCACCGCGCGGGCAGTATTCCCCCGCGGTGAAAAATTACGTATCACACGAACCCGATGCTGAACTAGTTTCTCCCGCAGATCGACAGGCAGAAGATCCATGAATTCGTGCATCGATCCGATGATCGTTTCCCCACCTTCTTCTGCCATCTGTCGGCAGAAGAAGGCGATTCGTGGCGGATACCTCTTCATATACGCCATTTCGCTATGCAAGATGATCTTGTAGTTCTCCGCCAAGCGCGTCGATTCGAGCACGCCCTCGGCCACCTTCTTGCGCGGCGACTTGCCGCCGACATAGCCGGCCTTGTAGGGGGGAAAGATCGCGGCGAAGCGGCTGAATTCCGACGGCGTCGCCATCGGGAAGCCGCGCAGGACGATACCGCCATGCTCGAGGATGAGCGCGTCGAGCCGATCGCGGCTATGCTCGGTCCAGGACAGAAAGTCGTCGAGCGTCCAGTCTGCGGGCTCCTCCGTTTCGATGAAGAGCGGCGGGGTTTTGGCCGCATGCTTCCAGCCATGGACGCCACCGCCCAGGCCCATGAGCTCGACTTCGACCTTTCCCGCGGTGATCGCGCCGCCATGCTGATAGGGTGCATCCACGACGACGGTCATCCGATCCTCTCCGCTATGTCTTAGTTCTTGTAGTCTGGCGCCAGCCGGTCCAGCTTCCTGAGCAACGCCGGCCACGCCAGATCTCCCAGCCTGCCATCAAAACCCGGCAGGGAATTTCGCATGAGCTCCGTGCAGCCCTGGTTCGGGTTCCAGACCCGCCCACCCGCTTGAGCACGGATTTGCATCGAGCAGGCCCGTTCAAGAAAATACATGCGCATGAATGTGTCCGCACAGGTCTTGCCAACCGTCAGCGTGCCGTGATTGCGCAGAATGGCGAAATGCCTGCTTCCGATCGCTGCCGCCATCCGGCTACCCTCATCGGCATGCTGGCCGGGACCGCCGAAATCATAGTAGGCGAGATCGTTATGCACGATCATGCTTTGCTGCGTAATCGGCAGCAACCCGCCCTCCTGTGCGGAGACGCCCGTACCGTCATTGGTGTGCAAATGCATGACGCAGAGTGCATCGGGGCACTGCAGGTGGATCGAGCTGTGGATCTTGAAGCCGGCTGGGTTGACCGGATAAGGTGAACTTTCAACCTTTGCGCCATCGACGCCAACCTTGATAAGGTTCGACGCGGTAATTTCCTCGAACAGCATTCCATAGGGATTGATGAGAAAATGGTGTTCCGGGCCAGGGATTCTGACGGAAAAATGGGTGAAGATGAGATCATCCCAACCCTGTAGCGCCGCCAGCCGGTAAAGCGCGGCGAGATCGACCCGCAACTGCCGCTCGACCTCGTGCGGCGCGCCCTCATCCGGTCCGTCGATCAAGGTGGGATTATCGACGGCGTCGATCGCTCCCATGTCCAGCTCTCCATCCGAACATGCCCGGCTTCAGCGCCGATGTGCATCGAGGATGGTTGTATTGATTGAGATATCTTTATGCTAGTTAATATCCAAGAATGTGGATATCAGTCTGGCTAATGGCAGACATCGACTACAACCTGCTCCCCGTCTTCGAGGCACTTTACGAAGAGCGCGGCGTTGGCCGCGCCGCGGTCCGCCTGGGGTTGACGCAATCTGCCGTCAGCCAGTCGCTTGGCCGTTTGAGGCACAGCCTCAACGATCAGCTCTTCCTGAGGTCGGCGCGCGGTGTGGTGCCAACGGCGCGCGCGCAGGAGCTGGCGCCACTTGTCAGGGAAACTCTTGCTCGTTGGCGGGATGCCTGCCGGCCGGATAGTTTCGATGCAGTGGGAAGCCGGCGCGAATTCCGCATCGTCGTCGGCAACTATGTCGGTGAGATGCTGCTTCCGGATATCATCGCCAAGATCCAGTCGGAAAGTGACACGATCAGGCTCCGTATCTGGAACATGAACAGCCATGTCGGCGAATGGCTGGAATCCGGCATGGTCGACGTCGCCATCGGCAGTTTCGAGGAAGTACCCAGGCGAGTGAAAGCGCAGCCTCTCTTCCATCACCGCTATGTCTGGGTCGTGCGGCGCGGACATGAACTGGCGACCTCGCTTCATTCTCTCGATCAGGTGCTCGCGCAGCCCCGCGTCGAGCTGGATGCGGGGGAAGGTCCGGTGACGAACCGCGGGTTCTGGCAGTCGGGCGGGCTGCGACGCCGTGCCGTCGCCGACGTGCAGGCGATGCTCTCGGGGCAAGCGGTCGGTGACCATCAATCGGTCATTCGCTTCTCCCTGCACCAGTGGCGGGTCGTCCTTGAGATCGTTGGCAAGAGCGACCTCTTCGCCTTTCTGCCCGAACGCATTGCCGCGACCCACTCCGCAACTTACGGCGTAACCGTCCTGGATCAGTTCGAGCCGATCCCTTCGTCCAGTCTGTCGATGATTTGGGACGACACTCAGACCAACGAGCCGGGCAACCGTTGGCTGCGTGGCCTGATTGCTCGGTCCGTCGCCGGGAGGACCGACACCTGATGGCCGCCCCTTCCCCACCGGGTCACTATGCGGGGAAGGTGGACTGCGCTTCGGTCATCAGCATGGCGGTCGTAGCTGGACGGTCCATGAACTTCTCCTCGTCCTCCTGGAGCGCCTTGCCGGCGGGGGAGGACATGACGGCGACCGTTTCCCGGAAGCCGGCTTCGTCATCGAAGTACAGTTCGGTAATGGCGTCGAACGAAGGTTCGCCACCGGACAGAACCTTGTCAGGATAGCTCCGCCTGTAGGCCCGCAACGACCTGAAGAGCGACTGCGCGAGCGGTGCATGCACCGTCTCGTAGTGCTCACGGAACTGCTCCGTCGAGATGTCGCGGCGACGACGTACGAACATGACGATCTTGATCATTCTTCAGATCCTCGCTGATCGGAATAGACTCGCCCTCATCGTCCGGGTTCGGGTCTCGCTTTCGCCACGAAGGCGGCAAATGCATCCTTGTAGTCCGGATGCCATCTGGAGAGCGCGGGCCGGCCTTGCACGATGTCCCCCCGGACCAAAGGATCCGCTGCTCGTCCAACCAGCGCGGCGTCCCGTTATCCGCGCACAGGGTGTCGACTGTTCGATCATGCCCGGCACGAACGCCTGCGCACCGTAGAGCACGCCCCCCCCAAATTGACGTTGAGGATGCGTCGCCAACCTTCCGGGTCCTCGAACGACCTTCCGCCCCCGCCGCAGGCGGCATTGTTCATGAGGAAGGCGATCTCGCCGAAGCGGCGGCGCAGGTTGCCGGCGAGGCTCCCCATCGCCGAAGCGCCCTCGACATCCACCTTGGCGGTGAGAACCTCGGCCGCACCCGCGCGCCGCAAGCGATCGACCACATTGTCCGGCAGATCGTCCATGTCGACGATACACAGCCGCATGCCGAGGCCAGCAAGCCGATCGGCAACGGCAAGGCCGATCCCGCTGGCTCCCCCGGTTATCGCCGCCGTCCGGCCGGGGCAGAGGGCCGGATGGGGGCTCGTGCTCATCCCTCGCCTCGTCCTGCGATCGACGGACGACCGTCAGGCAAGGAGGCCGACGTCCCGGCCAGCCGCATCGGCAGCTTGCGCAGAGCGTTGATCGCGACATCAACGGCCCGCTGCGGTGTTCCGTCGAGTTCGAGTCGAATGCCCGCTTTGCGAAACTCCTGCAGCAGGATCTCGACCTCCAGCTTGGCCAGCGAAGCGCCGACGCAATAGTGTATGCCGCCCCCGCCGAAGGCCATGTGCGCCTTTGCGCTGGCGCGGTTGGCGTCGAATCTGTGCGGATCGACATGTGCTTCCGGATCACGATTCGCGGCGGTGAACCATGTCAGGACGTGATCTCCCTTGCGGATCGTCTTGCCGTGCATTTCGACGTCGTCGGTCGCGGTACGGGCCATGTGCATCACCGGACTCACGTACCGCAGCAGTTCATCCAGGACGTTGCGCAGGCTGTCGATCGGGGCGTCGTCAACCTGGCGCTGCACATCGGGGTTCTGCGCCATCAGGAGGAGTGACTGCGCGATCAGCGTATGAGTGGTCTCGAACCCGGCGAGCATGATCAGGAAAATCGTCTCCTGATATTCTCCGTCGGTGATCGGCTCGCCCTTCGGCGCGGCAGACAGCATCTCCGTCGCGAGATCCGCCGCGGGCCGGCGCAACTTGAGGTCGCGAAGTCCGATCGCATAGGCGCCGGCCTCCTGGCGCGCAGCCAGATAGCCCGCGAAACCCACCTCCGGGTCCATCCTGCCGAAGACGTCCACCGCCCACTTCAGCAGCTTGTCGCGGTCCTCCTCAGGTATGCCGAGCAGGCTGGAAATCACCTGCGCGGGGAGTTCCGCGGCGATGACCGGGATAACGTCGAAGCTCTTCAGTTCCTTGACCCGAGCGACGATCTGCACACAGACGTCGCGGATCCAGCCGTCGAACTGCGCCACCACCCGCGGCGTCAGCGCACCTTGAACCAGATTGCGCAGCCGGTTGTGGCGCGCCCCGTTGTGATAGATCATGTTGTTCTGGAACGGCGCGCCCTGCGGGGGCGCCAACGGGTACATCACGCCGCCCGCCGAGGAGAACAGCGTGTTGTTCGCGCTGACCTTACGGATATCGGAAAGCCGGGTGAGGTTCCACAACGTGCCGTATCGCGGATCGTCGATGCGATAGAGTGGATCCTCCCGCCGTACCAGGTCGAAGAAATCATGTGGCGGACCGTCGGCGAACGCTTGTGGATCCACGAGGTTAAGGGTCTGCACCATCTCTCCACCCTCTCCAAAATATAATACTCTTCGAAAGAAGAGATGCCTCTCTTCGCGACGGGATGCAAACGGATTCGCTTCCGGTTCCGCAATCCGTCGAGCCGCCGTCACGGTCGCTGCGCGTTGCCGCGGATGCTGGCCTGACAGCAGTCTTTACGTTATCGCTTGGTTCTTTGGCCGCCTCGGCGGCAGGTGCCGAGGGGCCGTCGAACACGCATGTCAGCGGGGAGGAAGACCGAACCGTTCGCCGATTCACGGGGAAGCGGCAAGGAATGGCAACCCCGGGCTCGCCGGGCGGCGCAGATCGCACGCCAGCTTGAGGATCGCATCCTCGGCGGCGAGTGGCTGGTCGGCTTCCACATCGGCCGGGAGGCGGAACTCGCGACCGAAATGAGCGTGTCCCGCTGGACCCTTCGCGAGGCCGTCCGCATCCTCGAAGCTGCCGGTCTCGTTTCGAATCGCAAAGGCGTCGGTGGCGGGCTCTTCGTCGCGTCGAGCGCCCACGCCTTCGTCTGCAAGAAGGTCGCCAACTACTTCGAGTTCATTCGCGTGAGCGGAGAGGAATTCGGCACGACCCATCAGGCGCTCGGCCGACTGGCGATGACGACTGCCATCCACAATCTGACCGCCGAGGAACGAAGCGACGTCGAAGCGCATCTGGCCGAGGCACCCGACCCCTCGATGGCACGCAAGCTCGTCGAGGTCGGCTACATCCATCATCTGCTGGTCAGGGCATCGAGGAACCCGGCGCTCGTCCTGTTCGCGGGCGTGTTCTCCCGGCTGACCTTCGACGCTTCGATCTATTCGGATCTGGACGACGCCACCTGGCGCCGGACGTTCGAACGAATGGCCGTTTTCATCGAAGGCATGGCTCGTGCAGCCCTTGCCGGCGATCTGGCTGGCGCTCAGGACGGGCACGATGGCTTTGCGCTGATCTGCCGGGAGATCTACGAAGCGTCGCTGACCTATCTCGGAAAGCCGATCACCGCTGCGGCGACCCAGCGAGCCTATGACTATTTCCCGCCCGCCCGACCGATGAAGAAGGCCGACCTGGTCGAGCGGCAGATCCGTGAGATGATCTGGGAGCGGGGCTGGCCGGTCGGAACGAGCCTGGGCTCCGAAAAGGAACTGCTCGACCGGTTCAATGTCGGGCGCGCCGTGCTGCGCGAGGCCCTGCGCTCGCTCGAGCAACTCGGCGTCGTCGAAATGGGGCGCGGCAGCCGAAGCGGCCTGAGGGTCATCTCGCCCGATCCGGAGGTTGCGATGGACTCCTGCCGCCGCCAATTGCAACGGGATCGCATGTCGAAGACGAACGCACTGGCGGTCCGGAGGATGCTGAAAGACTTGGCGTCGGACGGCGATGACGGGCGACCGATCGTCACGCTCATCGAGCGGGCGATCGCCTCCTGACGAGCAGCCACCGTCAGGATGTCGCCTGGAAAACATCGATCGACCGTTGCGGGTCACGTCCGCCGCCGCTGCTTGCGATTGATTCGGTTCCAGATTGTGTCGACAGGCATCGATCAGCTCTGGGCTGAGCCGGCCTCGCGAATCGCCGCAGCCAGCGCTGGCAGCACGACCTTCACGTCGCCAACCACGCCAAGATCACAGAACGCCATGATCGGCATCGCGATCGGTATTGATCGCGACAATCGTCCCTGAGCGCTCGATGCCGATCTTGTGCTGGACCTGCCCGGAAATTCCGCAAGCGACATAGAGCCGCGGCGCGACGACCGCCCCCGTTTTCCCGACCTGCATGGCGTGTGGCGCCCAACCCATATCGACGAGCGCCGGGGACACGCCGACCGCACCGCCCAAGGCGTCGGCGAGATCATGCACGAGGGCGAGGTTCTGTGGCGCTCCCAAGCCGCGCCCGTCCGATACGATAATTTCCGACGCCGCAAACGCCGTATCCCCAGCAGCACGGGAATCGATACGCTCTACTTCGATCAAGGAGGGGTGGCGAGTAATAATAATCGCCTGCCGACATCCATTTATCCTCCAATCAGCTGGTCTTCACCCAGACACTTTTGACTTCCGTATAGGCGTCGAGCGCATCGATGCCCGTTTCCCGCCCTATTCCGCTCTCCTTGAAACCACCGAAGGGCAGCGCGTGGGACCCAACCCGATAGGTGTTGACCCAGACGGTCCCGGCACGAACGGCCTCGATCATCCGGTGCGCGCGGCCGAGGTCGCGGGTCCATACGCCCGCCGCCAGCCCGAAGCGCGTGTCATTGGCGGTGCGGATCGCGTCGGCCTCGTCCTCGAACGGAACCAGTATGGCAACGGGTCCAAAAATCTCCTCACGCAGGATCCGAGAATCCGCCGCCGCATCGGCATAAAGCGTTGGCTCGACGAAGAAGCCAGGATGATCCGGGCGTCCGCCGCCGGCGAGGATCCGCAGATCCTCCTCCCTGGCGCGGTCGAGGTAGGAGGTCACCTTGGCGAGTTGAGCGCGGGATGAGAGCGGTCCCATCTGCGATCGCGGATCGAGCGGGTCCCCCCACCGCACCGAACGGGCGAGCGCCGCCAGCCGCTCCGCGAACGGATGGTAGATGTCGCGATGAACCAGGATACGTGATCCGGCATTGCATGCCTGCCCGGCAGTCGCGAAGAAAGCGGAGGAGATCGTCTGGAGTACGGCGTCGATATCGGCATCCGGGAAGACGATGTTCGGCGACTTTCCGCCCAATTCCAGCGAGACATGCGCATGGCGTTCCGCCGCGATCCGGCCGATTCCGGCTCCAGTCGCGCCCGATCCGGTGAAGGCGATCTTCTCGACCAGCGGGTGCGAGACAAGCGCGTGCCCGGTCGCCCCTGCACCCGTGACAATGTTGAGAACGCCGGGCGGAATGCCCGCCTCGCATGCGAGGCGGCCGATCATCAGAGTCGATACCGGCGTGACCTCGGATGGCTTGACCACGACGGAGTTGCCAGCCGCGAGTGCCGGAAACAGCTTCCAGCCGAGCAGGTTGAGCGGCGTATTCCACGGCGTGATCGCGGCGACCACACCGATCGGCTCCCGCCTGGTCCACGCACTGAAGCCGGGCAGCGGGGCGTCGATCGTGTATCCATGGACGGTTTCGGCCATCGCCCCGAAGAAGCGGGCATCGCCCGCGAAGGCCATCGCCCCCTGGTACATCTCGGCGTAGAGCTTGCCGTTCTCACGAACTTCGGTCAGCGCGATCTGCTCAGCCTGCGCCTCGATCAGATCGCCGAGCCGGCGCAGCACGGCTGCTCGGAAGGCGGCCGGACGCCGCCGCCATTCTCCCTCTTCGAAGGCGCGATGCGCCACCCGGACCGCCCGGTCGACATCCGCCTCCCCGGCGAGCGGCACGCGACCCCAATCCTCATTGGTAAAGGGGTCCGTGCATACGAATGTCTCGCCGGCTGCAGCGTCGGCCCAAGCGCCGCCAATCAACATCTGGAAGGAGGGGTTCGGATCCTGAGCCCATTGCTGTCGTATCCCGGAAGAATCTATCGCCTTCATCGCCTGCACCATCCCTGACTTGCCGATCGCCCGACAGCATCGCCGACAGCCGGCCGGCGCGTCCGGTCGGCGAGGTTCATGGCGGACGCATGCGTTAGGCAAAGGAGAGCCCGGACAGCGGATTGCGCAGATGATCGTTTGGTCAGGGTCCCCCTCCTCCGTCTCTCCCGCACCGGGGAGTCGACAATGCTTCGATAGCAGCCCGGATCATCCCATGGGTATCATATTTTCCTTTCTCAAGGCATCGCCGAAGCCAGCGGGGCGGACATCCACCTGGCAGTCAAGGCTGCGCGGCGCGCCTTCGATGCCGGGTTCCCGCGCAAGCCGACCGGCGCGGAGCGGGCCGGGATCATGCCGCGTTAATACTGGGTCTCCGGCCATTGAACGATCAGCCCCTGCAAGGCCGGAGTGACCCGGATCTGGCAGGTGAGCCGGCTATTGGGTCGCGGTTCGATCGTGCATTCGATCAGGGCCCGTTCCATTTCGTCGGGCGGCACCAGCTTGTCGAAGAATTCGTCCGCCACATAGCCGTGGCAAGTCGAACAGGACAGGTTGCCGCCGCATTCGGCAACCAAGCCTGGCACGCCGTTGCGCAGGGCCACCCGCATGACGCTTTCGCCGTCATCGGCCTCCACCACATGCTCGGAACCGTCGTGTTCCCGGAATCGGATCGTCGTCATCGGCCTCGTCTCATTTCCTCTAGGGGGGGCCCGCTCAGCTCAGCAGTGCCGCCGGATTTTCGATCATCTCCTTGAACGCCGCCAGCAGGCGGGCGGCGACCGCGCCGTCGATCGCACGATGATCGACGGAAAGCGTGCAGGTCATCACCGTCGCGACTGCGAGCGCGCCATCGCGCGCCACCGGGCGCTCGCTGCCCGCGCCGACCGCGAGGATGCAGGCCTGCGGCGGATTGATGATCGCGCAGAACTCTTCAGTCCCGAACATGCCGAGATTGGAGACGGAGGCACTGCCGCCCTCATAGTCCTGCGGCGCCAGCCGACCCGCCCGAGCGCGGGCGGCGAGATCCTTGGTCTCGGCTGCAATGACACGCAGCGACTTCGTGCTGGCCCATCGGATGATCGGCGTTATCAGGCCGCCATCGGTCGCCACCGCCATCGCGATGTCGACGGTCGCGTAGTGACGCATCGCCGTCTCGGTCCAGCCGACATTCGCGTCCGGCACCAGTTCCAGCGCACGCGCCATGGCGAGGATCACGAAATCGTTCACCGACACGCGTGCTTCGGGGAAAGCGCCGTTCACCCGCACCCGGGCATCCAGCAGCCGGTCGATCTCGCAATGGGCGACGAGGTAGAAATGCGGGACGGTCTGCTTGGATTCGGTCAGCCGCGCCGCAATGACCCGGCGCATCGCGCTGTGCCGCTGCTCGGTATAGCCCTCGGTCACCGGTATCGCGGGCACTTCGACCTCGCAAGGGTCCGGGGCCGGCGCGGGGATTGCAAAGGCTCGGACATCGGCCTCCACGATCCGCTGGCCGGGCTTGCCGGCGGCGATGCGCCGCAGGTCGATGTCGAGTTCGCGCGCGGCACGACGGGCCCGCGGTTCGATCTCCAGCCCCGCATCCCAGCGCCCCGATCGCGCGGATGCGAGCGTCGCCTCCACGTCGCTTCGCCTTACCCGCCCCTTCGCGCCGCTGCCCTGGACGCCGGCGATGTCGACCCCGTTCAGCGCCGCCACCCGGCGCGCCAGCGGTGACGCGCCACGGCGTCCGGCGGCGGCCTCCGGCTCGGGCAGCGGCGCGTTCGGCGCGTGCTCGGGCACGATAGCCATCTCGGTCTCGATGACGGCGACGACGGTCTGAACCGGCACGTTCCGATCGGTCGGAACGACGATCCTCGCGAGCGTGCCCGCCACCGGCGACGGCACCTCGACCGTCATCTTCGCCGCCTCCACCTCGAACAGGGTCTCGCCGAC
>Ga0070668_100001242_pt1 | contig 18183 bp, 15 predicted proteins | sample KBSS43metaG_FD_64661 | JGI IMG/M metagenome (GOLD analysis project Ga0070668, IMG submission 64661) | Switchgrass rhizosphere microbial communities from Kellogg Biological Station, Michigan, USA - KBS S4-3 metaG | ecosystem: Host-associated > Plants > Roots > Rhizosphere > Soil ... | reverse complement strand
ACCGCCGCGCCCGCGACGCCGCGCTCAACCCGCCCGGCGAGTGGAACACCTACGAACTGCTCGTCGAGGGCCAGCGTCTCCGGGTCTACCTCAACGGCCGGCTGATCAACGACTTCACCAACACCGACCCCAACCGCAACCTCGACGGCTACGTCGGCCTGCAGAACCACGGCTGCGGCGACCAGGTGGCCTTCCGCAACGTCCGGATCAAGGAGCTGACCGACCGCCCGTAACGGCACGCACGAGGGAGAACCAGATGACGACGACCGGAGTGTGGCTGATCGGGGCGCGCGGATCCGTGGCGGTGACCAGCGTGGTCGGGGCCCTGGCCCTGCGCGCGGGCCTCGCCGAACCGCTGGGCTGCGTCACCGAGCTGCCCGAACTGTACAGCCCGGCGGTGCCGGGCCTGGCCGACCTGGCGTTCGGCGGCCACGACGTCAGCGACCTCACGCTGGACAAGAAGGTGGAAAATCTGGTCGCCGCCGGCGTGCTGCCCGCGCGGCCCGCCGCGGCGGTCGCCGGCGAGCTGGCCGCCGTGCAACGGGAACTGCGGCCGGTCCCGTCGGCCGGCACCCAGCTCGAAGCGGCCCGGCTGATCGCCGAGGACCTCGACGACTTCCGCCGCCGGCGCGGCCTGGAACGCGTGGTGGTCGTCAACGTGTCCTCCACCGAGCCGGTGGTGACGCCGCATCCCGCGCACCGCAGCCTCGCCTCGCTGGACGAGGCGCTGGCCGGGCCGGCCGCGGTCCTGCCGCCCAGCTCGCTCTACGCCTACGCCGCCTTCACCGCCGGATGCTCCTATGTCGACTTCACCCCGTCGACCGGCGCCCGGCTGCCGGCGCTGCGGGAACTGGCCGCCCGCAACCGGTTGCCGTATGCCGGCCACGACGGCAAGACCGGCGAGACGCTGGTGAAATCGGTGCTCGCCCCGATGTTCGCGCGGCGGCACCTGCGGGTACGCACCTGGGCTGGCACCAACCTGCTGGGCGGCGGCGACGGCGCCAACCTGGCCGACCCGGCCGCCAACGCCGCCAAGGCCGGCAGCAAGCAGCGGGTGCTGGCCGAGACGCTCGGCTACCAGCCGCAGGGCAGCAGCCACATCGAATACGTCGACGACATCGGCGACTTCAAGACGGCCTGGGATCTGATCACCTTCAGCGGCTTCCTGGGCACCTCGATGCGGATGGAGTTCTCCTGGCACGGCTGCGACTCGGCGCTGGCCGCGCCGCTCGTGCTCGACCTGGCCCGGCTCACCGCGGCCGCGGCCGCCGCCGGGCGCAGCGGGCCGCTCACCGACCTCGCGTTCTTCTTCAAGGATCCGATCGGCGAGGTGCCGCACGGGCTGGCCGACCAGTGGGCCGCGCTGGTCGCTTTCGTGCGAGGCCTCGATGGGCCTGCGTGACCTCGCCGAACTGGTCCGCGCGCCGGCCGCGCTGTCGGTACCGGGCGACACCGTGGCCGGCGCCGCGGCGGCCGGCGGCCTGCGGCGCTCCACCCCGGGGCTGGTGGCCGCCTCGGTGTGCCTCTACTGGGCCGGGATGGCCGCCAACGACTGGGCCGACCGCGACCTGGACGCCCGCGAACGGCCGGAGCGGCCGGTGCCGTCCGGACGGGTCAGCCCGCGGCACGCGGTGCGGATCGCGGCGGGCCTGACCGCGGCCGGAGTCGTGATCGCCGGGCTGGCCGGGGGCCGGCGGGCCGTCGCGGTCGCGGTGCCGCTGGCCGGTGCCGTCTGGGCGTACGACCTGTGGGCCAAGAACACGCCCGCGGGCCCGGCGGTGATGGCCGCCTGCCGCGGGCTCGACGTGCTGCTCGGGGCGAGCGGCGGCCGGGTGCGCCGGGCGGTGCCGTCCGCCCTGACCGTGGCGGCGCACACCTACACGGTCACCGCGCTGTCCCGGCACGAGGTGTCCGGTGCGGCGCCCGCGCTGCCGGTCGCCACCCTCGCCGGCACCCTCGCGCTGGCCGCCGTCACCGCCGGCCGGCGCCCGGGGCCGGCCGGCCTGCTGGCCGCCTGGTACGCGGCCGGCTACGGGACCGCGCAGGCCCGGGCCGCCGCCGATCCGTCACCCCGGCGGGTGCGCGCGGCGGTCGGCGCGGGCATCACCGAACTGCCGCCGCTGCAGGGCGCCCTGGCGGCGCGGGCGGGCGCCCCGGCGTACGGCCTGGCCGTCGCCCTCGCCGCGCCGATCGCCCGGCGTCTGGCCCGGAGGGTGTCCCCGACATGAGATTCGGCTACGGAACCAACGGCTTCGCCAACCACCGGCTGCCCGACGCCCTCCGCGTCCTCGCCGACCTCGGCTACGACGGCGTCGCCCTGACCTTGGACACCAACCACCTCGACCCGTTCGACGCCGGCCTGGCCCGGCGCACCGCGGCCGTGGCCGCCGACCTGCGGCGGCTGAACCTGGCCGTGGTCATCGAGACCGGCGCCCGCTATCTGCTCGACCCGTGGCGCAAACATTCGCCGACCCTGATGGACGACGACCCCGCGCCGCGCCTGGAGTATCTGCGCCGCGCCGTGCGGGTCGGCGCCGACCTGGGCGCCGAAGCGGTCTCCTGCTGGGCCGGGATCGGCCCGGCGAGCGCCTGGCCCCGGCTGGTCGACGGCTGCGGCCGGATCGTCGACCTGGCCGCGGCGGCCGGCGTGCCGCTGGGCTTCGAGCCCGAGCCGGGCATGCTGGTGAACGACATCGCGGACTGGTGGCGGCTGCACGAGGACCTCGGCCGGCCGCCCGGCTTCGGCATCACCCTCGACATCGGACACTGCCGGTGCGGGGAACCGCGGCCGGTGCCCGACTGCGTCCGCGCCGTCGCCGGTCATCTGGTCAACGTGCAGATCGACGACATGCGGCGGGGCGTGCACGAACACCTCGAATTCGGCGCCGGGGAGATCGACTTCCCGCCGGTGCTCGCCGCGCTGGCCGAGGCCGGATACGGCGGCCTGGTCTCGGTGGAACTTCCCCGGCACTCCCACGCGGCGCCGGCGGTGGCCGCGCGGTCCCTGGACTTCCTGCGGAACGCGGCGAAGGAGGCCGTCGATGACCACGCTTGACCTGCTGCGGCGGGAGCTCGGCGGCGACGACCGGCTGGCCGGCGACCTGCGCCGGGTGGCCGAGGACCCGGCGGCGGTCGCCGCCCTGTTTCCGGCGGCCGGCCGCCGGTACGGGCGCGGCCCGCTGGCGAACGGCTGGACCACGGACGAGGCGGCTCGGGCGCTGCTGCTGGCGGCTCTGCCGCCGGAGGAGATCCGGGAGGTCTACCGGTACGGGGACACGAACGAGAAGCTGGCCGTGCTGAAGGCGCTGCCGCTGCTGCCGGTCGGCGACAGCTGCGTACCGCTGGTCCAGGACGCGCTGCGGACCAACGACACCCGGCTGGTGGCGGCGGCGCTCGGCCCGTACGCCGATCACCTCGGCCCGCCGGAGTGGCGCCAGGCCGTCCTCAAGTGCGTCTTCATGGGCGTGCCGCTGGCGGCCGTGCACCGGCTCACCGAACGAGCCGACCACGAGCTGGCCGCCATGCTCGCCGCCTTCGCCCACGAACGACACGCCGCCGGCCGGGACCTGCCGCCCGACGCGGTCGCCCTGCTGGATCAGCTGAAGGAGCCCTGATGCGCATCTTCGATCCGCACATCCACATGACCTCGCGCACCACCGACGACTACCAGCGGATGGCCGCGGCCGGCGTACGGGCGGTGGTCGAGCCCGCGTTCTGGCTGGGCCAGCCGCGCACCAATCCCGGTTCGTTCACCGACTACTTCGACTCACTGATCGGCTGGGAGCCGTTCCGCGCCGGCCAGTTCGGCATCCGGCACCACGCCACCATCGCGCTGAATCCCAAGGAGGCCAACGACCCGCGCTGCCGTCCGGTCCTCGATCTGCTGCCGCGATATCTGGCGAAGGACGGGGTCGTCGCGGTCGGCGAGATCGGGTACGACTCGATGACGCCGGCCGAGGACGAGGTGTTCGCGGCGCAGCTCGCCCTCGCCCTCGACCATGACCTGCCGGCGCTGATCCACACCCCGCACCGGGACAAGGCGCGCGGCACGACCCGCAGCCTGGACGTGGTCAAGGAGTCGGGCATCGATCCGGGCCGGGTGCTGCTCGACCACCTCAACGAGGTCACCGTCGAGGCGGCCCGCGACGCCGGGGTCTGGATCGGCTTCTCCATCTATCCCGACACCAAGATGTCGCCGGACCGGATGGTGGCGATCCTGCGGGGGTACGGCCCCGAGCGGGTGCTGGTGAACTCGGCGGCCGACTGGGGACGCTCCGATCCGCTGCTCACCGTGCGGACCGCCGAGGCGATGCTCGCCGCCGGGTTCGGCCCGGACGATGTCGACCGGGTGCTGTGGCACAACCCGGTCGAGTTCTATGCGCAGTCGGGACGGCTCGACCTCTCCGACATCACCGGCGTCGAATCGGTGTTCGCCGGCAACTCCATCCTGCGTGGAGGCAGCTGATGCATCTGAGCTACTGCACCAATGTGCACCCCGCCGAGGACCTGGCCGGCATCATCGGCCAGCTGGACACGTACGCCGTGCCGATCCGGCGGCGGCTGGGCTCCGGCGTTCTCGGTCTGGGACTCTGGCTGGCCGCGCCCGCGGCTGCCGAGCTCGCCGCCTCGCCGCAGGCACGCCGCCGGTTGCGCCGGGAACTCGACGTGCGCGGCCTCGAGGTGGTCACCCTCAACGGTTTCCCGTACGAGTCGTTCCAGGCGCCCGTGGTCAAGCACGCCGTCTACTTCCCCGACTGGACCTCGCCGGACCGGCTCGACTACACCCTCAACCTGGCCCGGGTGCTCACCGATCTCATGCCGGACTCGGCCGGGTACGGCTCGGTCTCCTCGCTGCCGCTCGCCTGGCGCACGCCGTGGGATCCCGGCCGGGCCGCCGCGGCGCGCAAGCATCTCGACGAGCTGGCCGGCGGGCTGGCGAGGCTGGCCGCGGAGACCGGCCGGACCGTGCGGGTGGGGTTCGAGCCCGAGCCGGGTTGCCTGATCGAGAACACCACCCAGGCCGCCGCGCTGCTGTCCGAGGTGGACACCCGCTGGCTGGGCGTCTGCCTCGACCTGGCGCATCTGGCGTGTGCCTGGGAGGAGCCGGGCGAGGCGCTCGGACGTCTGCGGTCGGCCGGCGTGCCGGTGGTCAAGGTGCAGGTGTCGGCGGCCCTGCAGGCCGACGACCCGGTCGCCGCCGCGGACGTCCTGCGGGCGTACGCGGAACCGCGTTTTCTCCACCAGACCCGCTCCGCCCTCGGCCCGGCCGCCGACGACCTGGACGCGGCCCTCGACCAGCGGCTGCCCGGGCCGTGGCGCATCCATTACCACGTACCGTTGCACGCCTCCCCGGCCGCGCCGCTCACCTCGACGATCCCGGTGCTGCGCGCCGCCGTCCACGAGTTGCGCACCGCGCCGGGGCCGCGCTGCGAGCACTTCGACGTCGAGACCTACACCTGGGGGGTCCTCCCGCCGGAGCAGCGGCCGGCCGACGCGGCCGGGCTGGCCGACGGCATAGCGGCCGAACTAGCCTTCGCCCGCGACCTGCTCGCCGGACAGGCGGCCGTCCGATGACCGCGCTGGTCGTGCTCGACGTCGTCGGGCTGACGCCGCGGCTGCTCGCGCACATGCCCCGCCTGCGGGCGGTCGCCGACCGCGGCTTTCAGGCGCCGCTCGGCACGGTGCTGCCGGCCGTGACCTGTTCCGTGCAGTCCACCTTCCTCACCGGCGCGACCCCGGCCGAGCACGGCATCGTCGGCAACGGGTGGTATTTCCGCGAGCTCGGCGAGGTGTTGCTCTGGCGGCAGCACAACGCCCTGGTCGGCGGCGAGAAGATCTGGGACGCGGCCCGCCGGGTCCGGCCCGGTTACACCGTGGCCAACGTCTGCTGGTGGTACGCGATGGGCGCGCAGGTCGACTGGACCATCACGCCGCGGCCCATCTATCGCGCCGACGGGCGCAAGGAACCGGACTGCTACACGCATCCCGCCGACCTGCATGACGAACTGGACACCTTTCCGCTGTTCAGCTTCTGGGGCCCAGGCGCCGGACTGCCGTCCTCCCGGTGGATCGTCCGGGCCGCCGAGCACCTGCTGGACACCCGCCGGCCCGACCTCACCCTCGTCTACGTCCCGCATCTGGACTACGACCTGCAGCGCTTCGGCCCGTCCAGCCCCCGGGCGGCCGCGGCCGCTCGCGAACTGGACGAGGTGCTGGCACCGCTGTTGTCCCGGCCGGACACCACCGTGGTGGCGCTCTCCGAGTACGGCATCACCGACGTGCGCCGGCCGGTCGACGTCAACCGGATGCTGCGCGCCGAGGGCCTGCTCTCCGTCCATCGCCAGGACGGGATGGAATACCTCGATCCCTGGGTCTCGCGGGCCTTCGCGGTCGCCGACCACCAGGTGGCGCACGTCTATGTGCGCGAACCGGGCGACCTCCCGGCCGTCGCGAAGCTCTGCGCCGCGCTGCCCGGCGTCGGCGAGGTCCTCGACGAGCCGGGCAAGGCACGGTACGACCTGGACCATCCGCGGTCCGGGGAGCTCGTGCTCGTCGCCGCGCCGGACTCCTGGTTCACCTACTACTACTGGCTCGACGACGCGGCGGCACCCGACTTCGCCCGGTGCGTCGAGATCCACCGCAAGCCCGGCTACGACCCGGCGGAGTTGTTCTTCGACCCGGCCGGCCCGGGTGCCGCCCGGCGGCGCGCGGTCGCCGCGGTGGCCCGCAAGAAGCTGGGCCTGCGCTACCTGATGGACGTGGTCGGCCTCGACGCCGGTGCCCGCGCGGTCCGGGGCTCGCACGGCCGGCTGCCCGACGATCCGGCCGACGCCCCGGTGCTCATCTGTTCCGACCCCGCGGCGGTACGCGACCAGGTCGCCGCCACCGCGGTGAAGGGCCTGTTGCTGGAGCTGGCGGGGCTGTCGTCATGACGCTCCAGGAGACCCGCCGCTCGGCCGCCGTCGAGTTGCGGCAACGCTTCGACGCCGCGCTCGCCGCCTTCATCGACCGTCAGGACCCGGCCTGGCCGGACGGCGCCCCGCGCGGCGCGCTCGACTCCCTGCGCCGGTTCGTCCTCGCCGGGGGCAAGCGGATCCGCCCCACCTTCTGCTATTGGGGCTGGCGCGGCGGCGGGGGAGAGGACCGCCCCGAAGTGATCAACGCGGCCGCGGCGCTCGAACTTTTCCACGCCTTCGCGCTGATCCACGACGACATCATCGACGGCAGCGACCGGCGGCGCGGGGAACCCTCGATGCACCGGCTCTTCGCCACCCTGCACGACCGGCACGCGTGGCGGGGCGATTCGCTCGCGTTCGGGCGCAACACGGCTCTGCTCTGCGGCGACCTGTGTGCGGCCTGGGCCGAGCAGATGTTCCACGAGTGCGGCCTGCCGGCCGCGCAGATCCATCGCGGGTACGCCGCGTTCGCGCTCATGCGTACCGAGGTGATCGCGGGGCAGTACCTGGATCTGGTGTCCGGCGTCGGGGACGGCTCGGTGGCCAGCGCGCTGACCGTGATCCGGATGAAGGCGGCCCGCTACACGGTCACCCGGCCGCTGCAGATCGGCGCGTGGCTGGCCGGCGGGTCGCGGGCGCTCTGCGCGGCGTTCGCCGAGTTCGGCGACCCGATCGGCGACGCCTTCCAGCTGCGCGACGACGTGCTCGGCGTCTTCGGCGACCCGGCCGTGACCGGCAAGCCCGCGCTGGACGATCTGCGGGAGGGCAAGCCCACCGTGATGATGGCGCTGGCCCGCGACGCGGCCGGCCGGGCGCAGGCGGCCCGGCTCGGTGCCCTGTTCGGCAACCCCGACCTCGACGCCGCGGGCGCCGAGGAAATTCGTGCCATCATCGTCGAGACCGGCGCTCGTGACCAGATCGAACAGATGATCCGGGTACGCGCCGACGCCGGCCTGGCGGCGCTGGCCGAGGCGACGCTGCCCGCGCCGGTGCGGGCGGCACTCATCGAGCTGGCCGCCGCGGCCGTCGATCGGACCTGCTGAACACCAAAACGGAGAGTGACGTGACGTCACTCTCCGTCAAATGCTCCTGGCGCGCCTGGGGCTCCGCACCGCGGGCCGGTGCGGTGCCACGACGCCGCCGTCCGGCAGCAGTTCACCGGTGTCGTCAAACGTGACGACGCCGTTGCAGAGCAGGCTCCATCCCTGCTCAGGATGGGTGGCGATGACTCTGGCCGCGTCATGGTCGGCGTCCGCCGCCGCAGGACAGGGCGGCACGTGAGCGCACATGGGTTCACTTCCCTCTTGGTGCCTGATCCGTATGGCAGGTTCGACACCAAGGTTGGCTCACCGTCAGTGACGGCGGACACGGGAGGAATACCTGTCTTTCGTGACTCTGAGTTCGACTGGGCCGAATACGGGTAGTAAACCGGACGCCCGTTACGGAAGGTGTAAAGGGGTTACCGCGTAGGCCCTTCGCGGCCGGTCAGCCCACCGTCCGGTTGCGTCCGGCGCGCTTGGCCTCGTCCAGCTGCTCGCCGGCCTGACTGATCAGGTTTTCCACCTGGTCGGCGGGGGTGGGCCGGACGGCGGCGACGCCGACGCTGACCGTGACGATGCCGCGGGCCGAGGCCGCGTGCGGCTCGCCGAGCTGCTCCACGGCGACGCGGACCCGTTCCGCCGCGATGACCGCGCCGGGTAGGTCGGTCTCCGGCATGGCGAGGCAGAACTCCGCCCCGCCGTACCGCGTGACGTAGTCGGTGTTGCGCAGGATGTCGGCCAGGGCGCCGGCGACCCGTTGCAGGCAGCGGTCCCCGGCCGGGCGCCCGTAGTGATCGTTGTACGAGGTGAACTCGTCGATGTCGATCATCGCGACCGCGATCGGGTACCTGGGCCGCAACGCCCGGCGCCACTCGGCCTCGAGGAACTCGCCGAGCCGGCGGCGGTTGGGCAGGCCGGTGAGCGCGTCGGCGACGGCGAGCTGTTCGAGGCGTTCGTTGGCCTGGGCGAGCGCCTCCGTACGGTCGGCGACCTGGCGTTCCAGGGACGCGTAGCGCAGGGCGTTGGCGACGGACACGGCGAGCTGCCCGGCGAGGAGGCGCACCGCGTCGAGCCGGTCGGCGGTGAACGCGCCGCGGGTGTGCCGGTTTTCCAGCAGCAGCATGGCGAGTGGCGTCCCCTGGGCGAGAATCGGCACCACCATCAGGGCACACGTGGCCATGCCGGTCAGGTACGGATCGCCGGCGAACCGGTCGTCGTGCGCGGCGTCATCGACCAGCAACGGCTCGCCGGCGCGTTCCGCGCAGCGGATCACCGAGACCGGCACCGGCTCGCCCGCCGTGCCCTCCCCGATCGGCCCGGCCGCGCCCGGCCCGCCGCCGAGACTCCATTGGCCGGTTTCCTCGTCGCGCAGCACCAGCCGCACGGCGGTCGCCCCGGTCAGCGCGCCGAACACCTCGCCGACCCGGTCGCGGAGCCGGTCGAGGCTGGTCTCCGCGCTGAGTGCCCGGGACGCGTCGAGCAGGTCGACGGTCTCGATGCTGTCCGCGCCGTGCGGCTGCGGCCGGGCCGCCGGCAGGTCGCTGTCGTGGAGTACCTCCACGGTGCCGTGGCCGTGCTGACCATCGACCGGCAAGACACCAGCCATCGCTATTGCCCGCTCCCGGAATGTCCGCCTGGATAGCCCGCCGGGTGCCCGTGCCACCGAGCCGGCACCGGTGCGGCATGAGCCCATCAAAGCATCCATCGGCGGGCCGAACCCGGGACTTCGGCAGTTCCCCTCGCATCCGGCCCGGCAAGCGGAGATGTGTGATCCATTACGCGATGACAGATTGTCGATCCAGCCGGACAGGACCAGGCGTGACAGGCGCTCACTCACCCGACGGCGGCCGCCAGGAGCACTTCCTGCGGCTGGCCGGGCTCGTCCACGAACCGCTCCGGCGCTACGCGCTGCGCCGGGTCGATCCGGCCGACGTCGACGACATCGTCGCCGACACCCTGCTGGTGCTGTGGCGGCGGCTCGACGACGTACCGGCCGGTGCCGAACTGCCCTGGTGCTACAACGTGGCCCGCAACTGCGTCGCCAACCTGCGCCGCTCGGCCCTGCGCCGGGAGCGGCTGGTGCACCGGCTGGCCATCGAGCCGCCGGTGGCGGTCGACGAGCCGGCGCCGGACGTGGCCGCGGCCCTCGCGGCGTTGTCCGCCAAAGACCGGGAGGTCGTCCTGCTCTGGGCCTGGGAGGGGCTGGCCCCCCGGGAGATCGCCATCGCCGTCGGCACCAGCGCGAACGCGGTGAGCCTGCGGTTGTCGCGGGCCAAGAGACGACTGAAGTCCCATCTCGCCCGACACGATCCGCACGGTCTCGGACAGAAGACCGGTGTGCACGGAGAGGAGACCCGATGAACCGGATGAGCGACGACCAGCTCAGGGCCGTCCTGTCCCGCCACGACCCCGCGGCCGGCCGTACGGCCGGCGACGCCCGAGCCCTCTGGGAGCAGATCATGACGACCCCCGTCGACGAACGACCCGCCAGCACCGTTCCCGCCAAGCCGCGCCGCCGGCTGATGTTCGCCCTGGCAGCGGCCGTAGTCGCGGCACTTGCCGGCACGGGCATCACGATCGCGGTCCGCGCCCAGACGCCGCCCCTCGGGTACACCGACACCCTCGAGGCCCGCGTGCTGGAGTTGCGGATGCCGGACACCTCGGCAGGCGCCAGCTGCGCGATCTTCGACGTGGCCCGGCTCGGGCGGATGCCGGTGGCGTTCCAGGGCACCGCCGTCGACGTGGCGGACACCAGCGTCGAGCTGCGCGTCGACCGCTGGTTCCGCGGCGGGCCGGCCGACTACACGAACGTGTCCCTCACCCGGCCGGGGCCGAATGTGTCCGAGGGCGTCGACTTCACGGCCGGCAAGACCTACCTCGTCTCGGCCCAGGACGGGGAGGTCAGCGTCTGCGGCTACACCGGCGAACGGACCCCCGAACTGCTCGCCGCCTACAACCAGGCCTTCGGCACCCGCTGACCGCAGGCCGGCCGAGGCGCGGGATGCACGTTCGAGACTCCGGTCGGCGGCGCGACGCTGAGCCGCCGACCGGAGCCGGCGGGCGGAGACCACGAGGTGGCCCGGCCCGCGTGACTACGTCCTGACCTCAGCCCGGCACGTCGAGCAGGAGTTGGGGCGCGACGTTCGCACCCGCCTCCCGGCTGGCGTAGCTCGACGAGGTGCCGTTGTGGGTGAGCGCGATCGTGTACGTGCCGTTGCCGGTGATCAGCGGCGTGACGTCGACCGCAGCCCAGGTGTCGGTGACCGTCCGGCCGGTGGCGCCGGCCGGATTGCCGCCGGCGACAGCCGGTGCGTTGTTCCACGTCATCCCGTATTCCGCCCACGACGTGTCGGTGACCCCCCGGGCCAGGATGCCCGGGGTGGTGCCCGCCGTGGTCCAGACGCGCAGCCGGGCGCGGGTGACCGGCCCGGTCAGCCCGGAAACCGTGAACTTCAGGTAGGCGATGGTGGGCGTCGCATCCACCCGCACCGTGGTGGCCCGGCCGTAGTTCGAGGTCGCGCTGGCGGCGCGGACGTACGTGTCGGCGACGGGCGCGATGCCGGCGGGAGCGGGCGTGGTGACGGCCGACGGCCCGGCCGGCGCGGAGGAGTTGCCGGCGGCGTCCCGGGCCACCACCGTGTAGCTGTAGGTGGTCTCGGACAGCGTTGCGGTGTCGATGAACGCGGTGTTGGCGGTGGTACCCACCGCCGTGCCGTCGCGGTAGACGGTGTAGCCGGTCACCCCGACGTTGTCGGTCGACGCCGTCCACGACACAACCACCCGGTTGGGGCCGGTCGCCGCCACGGCGAGCCCACCCGGCGTGCTGGGCGGGCCGGCGTCCACCGTGGTGACCTCCAGCGGCGGGGTGCGGTCGGAGACGTTGCCGGCGGCGTCCGTGGCATCCACCTGATAGGTGTGCATCGTGGCCGAGCCGGCCCCGTCGTCGGTGTACGCGGTGGCGCCGCCCGGCAGCGTGGCCAGCAGCAGCCCGTCGCGGTACACCCGGGTGCTCGCCACGCCGACGTTGTCGGTGGCGGCCGTCCAGGCGAGGCCGACCGATCCGGCGCTGACCGCGGTCGTGTGCAGGTCGGCGGGCGCGGCCGGTGCCGCGGTGTCCCGGATCGCGCTGACCGGAGCGGAATCCGCGCTGGTGTTGCCGGCCGCGTCGAACGCGCGCACCGTCCAGGAATGTTGCTCGTTCGGCGGCACGTCGCTGTCCGCGAACCCGGTCGTGGCCACGGTCGCGACCAGCGCCCCGTCGCGCCGCACCTGGTATCCGGTCACCCCGACGTTGTCCTGCGCGGCGGTCCAGCTCAGCGTCACGGCGCCGGCCCCGCCGGCGGCGGTCAGCCCGGCCGGCACGCTGGGCGGGCTTTGGTCGCCACCGGCCGTGGTCAGCGCGGCCGGCGAGCTGCGGGCGGACCGGTTGCCGGCTGCGTCCACCGCGTCCACCGTGTATTCGTAGTGGGTGGCGCCGGCCACCGTGGTGTCGTTCCAGGTGGTGGTGCCGGCCGGCAGGTTCGCCACCGCCGCGCCGTCCCGGTACACCCGGTATCCGGTGACTCCGAGGTTGTCGGTCGCGGCCGACCAGGACAGGTGCACCGTGCCGGGCGGGTTCTCGGCGGCCGCCAGGCCACCCGGCACGGTCGGTGCCAGCCCGTCCGCGCCCTTGCAGGTCACCGTGCTGCTGTCGACGAGGGTCGTCGCGGTCGCCGAGGTGGCGTAGTAGCGGACGTCGGCGCGGTTGCCGAACAGCTCCATCCGCATCGCGCCGTAGCTCTTGTTGGTCCGGACCACGCGCGGGTCGGTGCTCGTGATGGCCTGGCTGGAGTGCCCGCCGGTGCCGGCCACGAGCTCGGTGATGCCGTTGGGGTCCGCCACCCCGCCGGCTCCCAGCGGCGTCCAGCGCTGGTACTGGTGGTCGTGGCCGGCCAGCAGCATGGTGACCCGGTGCGACGCCATCAGGTCCCACATGGGTTGCATGCGCGGCGCCGGGTCCTCCGAGCCGACCGTGAACAGCGGGTGGTGCCAGAACACGACGGTGCACGGGCTGCGGTTCGCGGCGAGATCGGCGGCCAGCCAGTTGTACTGCACCGTGCCGGGGGCGACCTTGTTGTAGCTGCTGGTCGAGTCGATCGCGATGAAGTGCCAGCCGTTGGCGTCGTAGCTGTAGTAGTGACCGATGTTGTCCCAGTAGTTGAAGTATCCCGGCGCCTGGTTGCCGGTGTATTCGTGGTTGCCCACCACCGGCGTGGTGACCGACCGGAGCCGGCCGAAGAAGGAGGCGTCGTCGCCGTACCAGTTGCGGAACTCGGTGAGCGTGCCGTCGGCGTAGACGTCGCCGAGGTAGAGGAACAGATCCGGGTTCCAGCCGACGAGCGCGTCGGTGACCGTGGTGGCGTTCGTCTCGCCGCCCGCGCCGTCGCCCACGGCGCCGACCACGAACGGCTCGTCCGGGGCGCGGGTCCGGATCGACGGCACGGTCCACTCCCGGTTGTTGACCGGAGCCGTCGCGTTGCCGTTGGCGAAGGTCAGGGTGATCGCGGTTTCCGGGGTCTCGAAGCCGTCGCGCATCACGGCCACCGCGCCGATCCGGTACGTGCCGTCGGCGAAGTCGGCGGTGGGCAGCATGAACTGGTGCGGCGACTGGTAGTCGGTCAGCAGGTAGGCGCCGTTCAGCGACCACTCCACCCGAGCCACCCCCGGGCTGGAGCCGGTCGGCACGCTCACCGTGGCGCGGGTCAGGGCGGCTCCGGTCAGCGTGGCGCCGGCCGCGGGATCGGTGACGCAGACCTTGACGGTGTAGGCGCCGCCGCTGGAGGTTCCGCACACCATGGCCGCGGCCTGCGCGACACCGCCGAGCCACCCGAGCGCGGCCAGCACCGTGGCGATGGTCAAAGCCACGCCCAGGCGGGTCCGGAAACGTCGGATCATCACTGTTCTCCTCGGGGCAGTTGTCGGATCTCGTGGGCGAGCTGCTCGACGGTCTGCGCCGCCCGGCGTCGCCGGCTGACGGCAACGGTCAGCGGCAGCGCCCCGGCGGCGGCGGTGAGCAGCGCGAGCGCGCCCCAACTGGTCAATCCGGAATGGCCGGGGGTGTCGTCGCTGCTGTCCATGGGCGCCGGGCTGATCGGGCCCGCGCCGAGCAGGTCGGCGAGCACGGTGAGGTCGGTGTTGCCGTATTTCTGGCTCGGCTCGACGTGTGTGTTCTCGCTGAACTCGTTCCAGCTGATGACGCCGATGGCGTCCGGGCCGGAGGCGACCGCCGCGTCGTATGAGGCGCGCAGCGTCACCCCGTCGCGCCGGGGTACCGTCCTGGTGCCGCCGACCAGGCGGGCGTCGAAGCCCGGCGCGATCGGCGCGAACCACAGCCCGCCGGCGCGGTGCACCGCGCCGGCCATGCCGAGCAGCTTGTCGCGGCCGGTGCCCCGGGTGGGATCCACCGACGACCAGTAGTAGGCCTGCCCGTCCAGCACCGGGGTCAGCGCCTCGCACTCCGCGACGCTGCGGGCGTCACCGAGGACGAGCAGGTCGCGACGGACGTCCCGGACGGTCGCATCGATCTGGTCGCGGCCGAACCGGGTGCTGCCGGTCCATTGCACGACCGGCTTCGCGAAGACCTGGTACACCGGGTCGTGGGCGTACCGGGCGGCGAAGAGTTGCAGGTCCTGCCGGACCGTCTCGGCCGGCAGCGGCTGCCGGTCGAAGTTCAGCCCCTGATACACGATGCCGAGGTGGAACCCTTCGCTGCGGGCCACCGCGGTGAGCTTGGCGAGACGTTCGTCCAGCTGCGGCGTGTGTTTCCAGGACACCAGGAAGCCGGTGATGCCGGCGGCCTTCGCCATCCGGACGTGCCGGCGCATCACTTCGACGTCATCGCTGGAGTAGCGGCCCAGCAGCGGATAGTCGATCTTCGCGCGGTTCCACGACGTCGGGTTGAACCAGATGTAGTAATACGCGAACACCGGCACCGGAGTGACCGGCGGCTCGGCCCGGGCCGGCCGGGCGGACGCCGCCGCACCGGCGAAGCCCAGCAGCAGGGCGAGCACCGACCCACCCACGGCGCGGCTCCTCGGGAGCTTCCCCCGCGGGGCCGGCGGGGTGCCGGACCGCCCGGACCGCCGCCAGGGTGGGCGCAGGTGCGGCCGGCCGAGCAGGATCAGTCCCACCGCGACGGCCAGCAGCACGCCGATCACGAGGCCGAGATCGATCCGGCTGATCACGTCCATGGACAGTTCCTGGTCCTTGCTGATGCTGACCGGCCGGGCGAACGAGACCCCGCTCCCGTACGCCTTGACCAGGTAGGTGCCGCGGGGCAGGTCGGCGACCGACACCGTGCCGTCGGCGCCGAACGGGAGCCGCTCCGCCGTACCGTCCGGCCGGACCAGATCGATCCCGTCGCCGACCTGCCGGGTGAAGAACAGGTCGCCGGCGGTGAACACGACGCGGTAGAACAGCAGCTGAATCACCCAGCGCTGCTGGTTCCACGGGAGGAACCGCTGCTGTGCTTTGTTGACCACGGACGTCCCGCCGACGGTGGCGCTGTCGACGACCCAGTACAACTGCTTGGAGACCAGCCCGTTCGGGCCCTGCTGGGTGCGGCTCTCGCTGACCCAGCGCGGCCGGGCCAGCTGCGGGCCGGACACCTCGGCGATCTCGCCCGTGTTGCTGCGGATCCGCACCGAGTGGACCCGGGCGACCGGCACCTCGCCGCCGAACCGGTCCATGAACTGCCAGGACACCAGACGGCGGGTGCGCAACCCGAGCTGGATCACCTTGCCGCCGGCCGCGCCGTCGGGGTCGCCGCGGAACCGGTCGAAGATCACCTCCCGGTCCGGCGCGATCCGGGTCGCCGGAACCCTGAGGCGCAGCCCCAGCCCGGCGAAGGTACGCACCCGCACCGTGATGCGGCCGCGCGAGTCCGAACGGGCGGTGGTCCCGTCCACCTGGACGACGACGCCGGCCAGCGGTGGCACGGTCTGCAGGTGCAGCCTGCCGGGTCCGTCGGCCGGCGCGGCGGCCGACGGACCGGGTACGGGGCCGAGCAGTGCGGCCGCGGCGAGCAGGCCGGCCACGACGGCGCGCCACAACGACCGGCCGCCGGCGGTCACGACCGGTCACCCCGCGCCCCGGCACCCCGCGCCCCGGCACCCGGCGCGCGGCGGAACGGGATCGCGGCGGCCAGGAACAGCAACGCCGCGGCGGCCGCGGCTACGCCGTACGAGCCGTACACCGCGGCGGCTCGCACCCGGGCCGGCGCCGGCGGCGTGCGTTCCGTGCCGAGCAGCGTCGGGGCGCGCGGCGGCCGGGTGAAGTCGAACGCCCCGAGGAACGTGTTGGCCCGGCGATCGCGCTCGGCCAGCGCCGGCACCCGCCAGTTCGTCTCGATGAACTTCAGCGCGGACGTGAAGTCGAGGGTGGTGTGGTCCACGTACCCGCGCCGGGCGTACGGGCTGACCAGCAACGCCGGCACCCGGAAGCCGTAGCCGTACGCGTCCACCTGGGGCGGCTTGACATGGTCGTACCAGCCGCCCCAGTCGTCGTACGACCAGAAGAACGCCGACGACGCCCATGCCGGCGAGCGCTGGAGCTGGGTGAGCAGCGAGCGGATCAGCGTCTGCCCGGCCCGGACGTTGCCCGGCGGGTGCTCGCTGTCGCCGGCCGGCGCGATGAAGGCCACCGCGGGCAGGTCACCGTGCGCGGCGTCCTCGTAGTACTGGTCCAGGTCGACGATCTTGCTGAACAGCTTCGGGTTGTCGACGTAGCGGGCGTAGCTGAGCAGCGGCACCCAGATCGCCTGCGCGCCGCGGTCGACGTCCTTGGCGGCGGCTCGGGTCCGGAAGTTGATCGTCGGGTCGTAGTTCTCGACATAGAACTTCCAGCTGACCCCGGCCGCTTCGAGCCGATCGAAGATGGTCGGGATGTCACCCCAGCCGCCCGGCGGGATCGACTCGGCCGCGCCGGTGGCGCCCGGCCCGCCGGTGACCCGGAACATGTGGTTGCGGATGCTGCCGGAGTTGGCGGAGCTGAACAGCCGGTCGAAGAGCACGTACTCGTCGGCCAGGTTCCAGTAGTACGGCAGGTCCCGGTCGTCGTAGTACGCCATCGCGAGCCGGCCGTCCTTGCCCTGCGTGCTCACGCCCTCGACGAAGCCGTCCATCTTCCCGTCGTGGTATTGCGTGGCGAACGCCTGGGCGGTGTGGTCGAGGTCCAGGCTGCCCAGCTCCCCGAGGTGGAACGGCCGGACGCAGGGCGTGGTCCGGTCGCGCTTGACCGGCATGCAGGTGCCGGGCGGGATGCCGTCCACCCCGGGCCGGGTGCCGAAGTAGTTGTCGAACGTGTGGTTCTCCTGCATCAGGAAGAAGAAGTGCTCGATCGGCGTGGCCGGCCGGCCCTGGCCCGCGGCCATCGCCGGCGTCATCGTCCCCAGCATCGCCACCAGTGCCGCGCACAACGCCGCGCCCGCCCGGCGGGCCCTCCGCCCGGTCACGGCCGCACCTCGTAGATCACGATGACCGGCACCCGGGCCGCCCCGCCGCGCGCGTCGGTGCCGGTGACCGTCTCGGTGTGCACGACCCGGCCGTGGAATCGGCGAGCGAGTTCGAGCAGGTTCTCGGAGAAGAAGCGGGACCGTTCCGCCGAATACCGGTCCCAGGCGATGTACTGCATCTCGTTGTGCCGCAGCGCGCTGTCCGGGTTCGGCAGTGGGGTGTACGACGGGTTGCGGTGCAGCGGGTTCGGGCTCACCGACAGGCCGAAACACTGCCGATGGCCGTAGTACTGGAGGATGTTGGCCATCGACGGCCCGAGCGTCAGCACCCGGGACCCGGCGGGCGTGTTCGCCGCCAGCCAGCGCCCGGCCGCCCGCCCACCCGGTATGCCGCCGGACCCGGCCAGAAACGTCGCGTTGTCGCTCTGGTTGACGGCCAGCCAGGTCGGCACCAGCAGGCTCAGCACCACCGCGGCGGTCGCCGAGGCGCGCACCAGCGTGCGGGTGTCGCGGCCGGCCACCCGGCGGGGCACCGGAAAACCGCGGACGGGCCGCGCCGCCCGGCCCGGCAGCGCGAGCCGGGGCAGCACCAGCCGATCCGGCAGCGGCACGGCGAGCAGCCCCCGCGCCGCCAGCACGGCCACCGGCGCGACGATCGGCAGCAGATACTGGTATCCCTTCACCGGCCACAGCTCGA
>Ga0070668_100001238_pt1 | contig 18195 bp, 13 predicted proteins | sample KBSS43metaG_FD_64661 | JGI IMG/M metagenome (GOLD analysis project Ga0070668, IMG submission 64661) | Switchgrass rhizosphere microbial communities from Kellogg Biological Station, Michigan, USA - KBS S4-3 metaG | ecosystem: Host-associated > Plants > Roots > Rhizosphere > Soil ... | reverse complement strand
GCGGATTCGCGCGTGGTGCCGGAGCACATCATGCAGGCAGCACCGGGCGACCTGTTCGTCTGCCGCAATGCCGGCAACATCGTGCCCCCCTTCGCCACCCAGAACGGCGGCGTATCGTCCACCGTCGAATACGCCGTGCTGGCGCTGGGCGTGCGCGACATCATCGTCTGCGGCCATTCCGACTGCGGCGCGATGAAGGGACTGATGGCACCCGATGCGCTCGCCAAGATGCCGAACGTGGCCGCCTGGCTGCGCCACTCTCACGCCGCCAGCGAGGTGGTGAAGGAGTGCTACCCGCAGCTCGAGGGCACCGACAAGGTCCGCGCGCTCAGCCTTGAAAACGTTGTGGCCCAGATCAACCATCTGCGCACCCACCCGTCTGTCGCGGCCGGCATCGCGCGGGGCGAGATCAGCCTGCATGGCTGGTTCGTCGACATCCACGAAGGCGTGGTCCTCGGCCTCGATGGCGAGACGAGCCGTTTCGTGACCCTCCGCGAAGACCGGCCGCTGCCGGTGGCGCTGCCGGCGATGAAGCGGATGGCCGCCGACGTCGAGATGCTCGAGGCCGCGGAATGACCTCGCTCGCGGACACGCGGGCGAAGATCTTCTCGCGGGATTTCACCGCGTCGATCGTCGTTTTCCTCGTCGCGATGCCGCTCTGCATGGGCATCGCCGTCGCCTCCGGCGTGCCGCCCGAAAAGGGCCTGATCACCGGCATCATCGGCGGCATCGTGGTCGGCGCGCTCGCGGGCTCTCCGCTTCAGGTCAGCGGCCCGGCCGCCGGCCTTGCCGTCATCGTGTTCGAGATCGTCCAGGAGAAGGGCCTCTCCGCGCTCGGCCCGATCCTGCTGATCGCCGGCGTCGTCCAGATGCTGGCCGGCGTGCTGAAGCTCGGCGGCTGGTTCCGGGCGATCTCGCCCGGCGTGGTTCATGGGATGCTGGCCGGTATCGGCGTGCTGATCGTGGTCGGCCAGTTCCACGTCCTCTTCGACGACCGGCCGCTGCCGAGCGGTCTCCAGAACCTCGCCGCGATGCCGGCGCAGGTACTCGGCCTGTCACCGACGAGCGTGGCCGGGGCCGAGCAGGCGCTGTTCGTCGGGCTCGTCACCATCCTCGCCATGCTCGGCTGGGAGCGATTCCGCCCCGCCTCGCTGCGGCTCGTCCCCGGGGCGCTGATCGGTGTCGTCGCCGGCACGCTGGTCGCCTATCTCGGCGGGCTCGGCGTGGTCCGCGTCAACGTGCCCGAATCGATCTTTGCCGCCGTCGCGCTGCCCGGGCCGGAGAGCCTCGCCCGGATCATCGATCCGTCGATCGTGCTGACCGCGCTCGCCATCGCGTTCATCGCCAGCGCCGAGACCCTGCTGTCGGCCGCCGCGGTCGACCGCATGCACAACGGCGTGCGGACCGACTACAACAAGGAGCTGCGCGCCCAGGGTATTGGCAACTTCCTGTGCGGCATCGCCGGTGCGATCCCGATGACCGGCGTCATCGTCCGTTCGTCTGCCAACGTGCAGGCCGGCGCGATGACGCGAGCCTCGGCAATCCTGCACGGCGTCTGGATCCTCGGCTTCGTCGCGCTGCTGCCCTGGCTGCTGCGCGAGATCCCGATGTCGGCGCTGGCCGGCATCCTGGTCGTCACCGGCTGGCGGCTGATCAGCCTCCACCATGTCCGCCATCTGCTGCACAACTACGGCCCGATGCCGGCGCTGATCTGGGCGGTGACCCTGATCCTCGTCGTCTCGACCGACCTCCTCACCGGAGTCATCGCCGGTCTGGCGCTCTCGCTGGTCGAGCTGGTGCCGCATGTCCGCCGCCTGCGCCTCGGCGTCAGCGAGCGGGGCGACGAGGCCGAGCGCGAGATCGCGCTCGACGGAGCGGCGACCTTCCTCTCGCTGCCCAAGCTGTCGAAGGCGCTCGACGCGACGCCGTCCGACCGCAAGGTCCGCCTCAACCTCGAGAAGCTGCGTCACATCGACCATACCTGCGCGGAGCTGGTCGGCGAGTGGGTGCAGCGGCGCCGCGCCGCCGGGGCCGCGACCGAGGTTACCGGCGTCGGACCGAATCTGAAGGGTCTGCGCGCCGCAACCTGACCTCCCCCCTCGCGGGCCGGCGCGCGATCAGCGGCGGCGGTGGTCCCCGGACCGCCGCCGCCGATTTGATTCATGCTCGATAAAACATCACAAGAAACACTTCGACACAAATTAGAAATTTCTAGACAAAAAATAGACATTCTCTGGAATAAAACTGTGTATTCGTCGACACGATCGATAATACTCGACGGGCTTTTCGATAATACTTCACCCGTCACGTTTCCAACATGTCATTGTTCCCGCGTCATCAGGACAACCAGAAGCCGGCTGCAAAGCCAAGGCCGGATCCGATGGCTTGGAGAGGACAGGACAGCTACTTTTCGGGGGACGCATATGCGCCATACTTTCTTGTTCACGACCGCCGCCGCAGCCCTGCTCGCCGCGATGCCCGCCGCCGCCCAGGATGCCGAGCCGCCCAAGGCGTTCACCATCAGCGGCAGCGCGGCGCTCGTCTCGGATTACCGCTTCCGCGGCGTCTCGCAGTCGGACGAGGAGATGGCGGTGCAGGCCGGCTTCACCGTCGCCCACGAGACCGGCTTCTATGCCGGCGTCTGGGGCTCCAACCTGTCGGGCTGGGGCACCTTCGGCGGCGCCAATATGGAGCTCGATGTCATCGGCGGCTTCAAGTACGAATTCGCCAATGGCGTGACCGTAGACACCGGGGTCACCTGGTACATGTATCCGGGCGGCGCCGACAAGACCGACTTCGCCGAGGGCTATCTCAAGGTCAGCAAGACCGTGGGTCCGGTCAGCGTGCTCGGCGGCCTCGCCTATGCCCCGCGCCAGCAGGCGCTCGGCCGCTGGTACTACACCGGCGCCGATGCCGTGGCCGGCGTCTACAACAACCCCGGTGACAAGGAGGACAATTGGTACGTGTGGGGCGACGTGTCCGGCGCGTTGCCGAACACGCCGATCACGCTCAAGGGGCATCTCGGCTATTCGGACGGCAATCCCGGCCTCGGCCCCAACGGCACCAGCGTCGCGCCGACCGGCGACTATTTCGACTGGATGATCGGTGCCGACGTCGCGGTCGGCCCGGTGGTGCTCGGCATCGCCTATGTCGACACCTCGATCAGCCGCAAGGACGGCAAGTACCTGGAGCCGAACTTCGCCAACAGCGAGAACGGCCGCACCATCGCCGGCCCGCAGGCGGTGTTCTCGGTTTCGGCCGCGTTCTGACGTGATCCTCCCCTCCCTTACCGGGAGGGGAGCAAACCAAACGAAAACGGGCCGCGGTGCAAACCGCGGCCCGTTCTTGTTTCACCCTCTCCGAAGGGGGTGACGTGCTCAGTTTGCCCGGGCGAGCGCCTCGGCCGGGGCCTGCTTTTCGACCTGGCGGTTGGCGTGGACCTTGATCTTGCCGGCGGGCAGGACGTGCTGCGAGGCTTCGGTCAGCGGCTGCCGCGCGAGCGGGCGGTAGACCGGCGCGATCCCCTTGGAGGGCGAAACGCTGATCTGGGCATGGGTCTCGTGCAGGCTCTCGGCCGCGGCGGGGGCGGCGACGACCAGGCCGGCGAAGGCAGCGACGGCGGCGAGGCGAAGGGTCATGAAAGCACTCCTGTCTGTCAATTGTTGCCGGACAGACATGATCGCGCGGCATTGCCTTCGCTTATCGACCGCGTGACGAAATGTGTCCGGGCGGGGCGGGGCGGGAGTGTCGCGGAAACAATCCGTGAAATGGAAACGATCCGTGAAACGACGACGCAGTGCCCTGGCTTTCACCGCCGCCGCGTTTCCGTTATCCGGCACCATTCACGCGCGGGCGGAGGGGAAAGAGAACTGATGCATTACGACATCCTGATTGTTGGTGCCGGTCACGCCGGCGCGCAATGCGCGCTGATGCTGCGGCAGCTCGGCTTCGAGGGAAGCGTCGCGCTCATCACCGAGGAGAACGAGATCCCCTATGAGCGCCCGCCGCTCTCCAAGGAGTATCTCGCCGGCGACAAGGAGTTCGAACGCCTGCTGCTGCGCCCGGCCGAGTTCTGGCGGGACCGCAATGTCGAGATGCTGCTCGGCCGCAAGGTCGCCTCGGTCGATCCCGCCGCGCACAGCGTCGTCGATGCCGCGGGCGAGACCGTCGGTTACGGCAAGCTGGTCTGGGCGACCGGCGGCCATGCCCGCCGCCTGACCTGCGACGGCCACAGCCTGATCGGCGTCCACGGCATCCGCACCCGCGCCGATATCGAGCGCCTGAAGAGCGAGCTGCCGGACGTGGAGCAGGTCGTCGTCGTCGGCGGCGGCTATATCGGGTTGGAGGCGGCCGCCGTGCTCGCCAAGTTCGGCAAGAAGGTGACCGTGCTGGAGGCGCAGGACCGCGTCCTTGCCCGCGTGGCCGGCGAGCCGCTGTCGCGCTTCTACGAGGCAGAGCATCGCGCCCACGGCGTCGACGTGCGCACCGGCGTCGGCGTCGACTGCCTGGTCGGCGAGGAGCGTGTCACCGGCGTCCGCCTGCGCGACGGCGAGGTGCTGCCCGCGCAGCTGGTGATCGTCGGCGTCGGCATCGAGCCCGCGGTGCAGGCGCTGCTCGCGGCGGGTGCGGCAGGCGGCAACGGGGTCGACGTCGACCCGCTGTGCCGCACCTCGCTGCCCGACGTCTACGCGATCGGCGACTGCGCGCGCCACGCCAACGATTTCGCCGAAGGCGCGATGATCCGCCTCGAATCGGTCCAGAACGCCAACGACCAGGCCGCCGTCGCCGCCCGTGACATCATGGGCGAGGCCAAGCCCTATCACGCGGTGCCGTGGTTCTGGTCGAACCAGTACGACCTAAAGCTGCAGACCGTCGGCCTGTCGATCGGCTACGATCAGGTGGTGGTCCGCGGCGACCCCGCGACCCGCGCTTTCTCGGTGATCTACCTGCGCAAGGGCGCGGTGATCGCGCTCGACTGCGTCAACACCGTCAAGGACTATGTCCAGGGCAAGGCGCTGGTGGTCGGCGCGGTGGCGGCCGATCCCGCGCAGCTCGCCGACCCGGCGATCCCGCTGAAGACGCTGGCCGCGTAACGGTTGAAATCCTCCCCGGAACGGGGAGGATTTTACCTCACACCAGCTCCACTGCGATCGCGGTGGCCTCGCCGCCGCCGATGCACAGCGACGCGACGCCGCGCTTGAGCCCCCGGGTCTCCAGCGCACCGATCAGGGTGGCGATGATCCGCGCGCCCGAGGCGCCGATCGGGTGTCCCAGCGCGGTGGCGCCGCCGTTCACGTTGACCTTCTCGTGCGGGATCCGAAGGTCGCGCATCGCGATCATCGTCACCGAAGCGAAGGCCTCGTTGATCTCGAACAGGTCGACGTCGGCGACGGTCCAGCCGGCCTTGTCGAGCACCTTCTGGATCGCCGGCACCGGTGCCGTCGTGAAGCGCGCCGGCTCGTGCGAATGGGCGGCGGTGGCGACGATGCGGGCGACCTTGTTGAGGCCCTTGGCATCGGCGACGCTCTCGCGGGTGATGACGAGGGCGGCGGCGCCGTCGGAGATCGAGGCCGAGGTCGCTGCGGTGATCGTGCCGTCCTTGGCGAAAGCGGGCTTCAGGGTCGGGATCTTCTCGGGCTTGGCCTTGCCCGGCTGCTCGTCGATCTCGACCACCGCCTCGCCGGCGCGGCTGGTGACGGTCACCGGCACGATCTCGCGGGCGAAGGCGCCGCTCTCGATCGCTGAATTGGCGCGGCGCAGGCTCTCGATCGAGTAGGCGTCCTGTTCAGCGCGGGTGAACTGGTACTCGCGCACCGTGTCCTCGGCGAACTGACCCATCGGCTTGCCAACCTCGTAGGCGTCCTCGAGGCCATCCTGCATCATCGAGTCCATCACCCGGTCATGGCCGATCCGCGCGCCGGCGCGGTGCTTGGGGAGGGTGAAGGGCGCGTTGGTCATGCTCTCCATGCCGCCGGCGACGATGACGTCGGCAGTCCCGGCGGCGAGCGCCTCGCTCGCCAGGATCGCGGCCTGCATTCCCGATCCGCAGACCTTGTTGACGGTCGTCGCCTGCACCGAGATCGGCAGGCCGGCACCGAGCGCCGCCTGGCGCGCCGGGGCCTGGCCGAGGCCGGCGGGCAGCACGCAACCCATGTAAAGCCGGTCGACGATCGCCGGGTCGACCCCCGACCGCTCGACCGCCGCCTTCACCGCGGTCGAGCCGAGATTGATCGCGGTCGCGCCGGCCAGCGCACCCTGGAAGCCGCCCATCGGCGTGCGGGCGTAGGAGGAGATGATGATCGCGTCGTCGGACATGGGAGTCTCTCCGTGCGTGCCTCGTCGCTGAGGCGGATCTGCCTGGCCGCAAATAGGCGCTGGCCGCCCGGATTGAAATGGTGCAGCGCACATCCACTCATTGTCTTTATGAACGGCTGGACAACGTGGCTCGGGCGCGATGTGCGCGAGTCCGAAGGGGAACGAGATGGCGACGAGGACGGCGGGAATGCCGCTGCGCAGCAATGCGGCCGACACCTACGAGCGCGTGCTCGCGGCCGGGGCGGTCGTGCTGCTGGCGGCGGTGCTGACCGCGCTGCTGCGGGGGCGGGCGCATTGGGACGCGGTGCCAGCGGTGGTCTGGCTGCATCTCGGGACGATCCTTGTCGCGCTGGTGCTGACCCCGGTCATGCTGCTGCGGCCGCGCGGCGACCGGTCGCATCGTCGGCTCGGCTGGGTGTGGTGCGCCGCGATGTTCCTGACCGCGGCGATCAGTTTCGCGATCCGTGACATCAGCCATGGCGGGTTCAGCGTGATCCACCTGCTGTCGGTGTTCACCCTGGTCAACGTACCACTGATCGTCTGGGCGGCGCGGACGCACAACCTGCGCGCGCATCGCCGGGCGGTGCGGGGGATGACCACCGGCGCGCTGCTCGTCGCCGGGTTTTTTACGTTCCCGTTCGGGCGGATGCTGGGGCGGTGGCTGTTCGGGTGAGGGGCGAGGGCCGACCCGCATGCAGCCGCTGAACTGATTTTGGCGCTATCGTCTGGATCGTCGGTCTCGCTGAGACCCCGACGCCCAAGGCCCAAACCCCGCCCCTGAAGGGGCGAGGCGTGCGTAGCTGCCCGCGTCGCGACGAACTTGGCGCTCGGCAACAATCATCGGTCAATGCTCACCCGGCGACCGGGAGCTTCACCGTCCCATCCGCTTCGCGCTCGACCGGGCCGTAGGCGAGCACCGTGTCCAGCGCGAGCGGGGCGTAAAGGTGCGGGAAGAGGGCGCCGCCGCGCGATTCCTCCCAGCGCAGCGCGGCACCGCAGGCCTCGGCGTCGACCGCGCAGATCGCCAGATCGGCGCGGCCGGCGAAATGCCTGTCGAGCGTGCCGGCGAGTTGGGCGGCGGTCGACATGTGGACGAAGCCGTCGCGCAGGTCGTCGGGCGAACCGGTAAAGGTGCCGTCGGCCTCCAGCGCGGCGAGCTGGTCGGCGGTGAGGATCTTGTAGACGGTGGCGGCCTGGGTCATCGCCGGCTCCTTCGTTGACAGGACAAGGGCAGGATCGAGCCCGAAGATCTCGCAAACGCGCGGGGGCGGGCCGAGTTCGAGGCCATCGCGGACGAAGTTGGTGACGTTACGGTCATGCGCCGTCTCCAGCCACATCGGCCCGCTGGTCTGCGGCAGGAAGACGGGCGGCGACTGCTCGAACAGATGGCGATGGCTGGGCGCCATAAGTGGTCGCGTCGTCGGCTTCCCTCAGCGCCCCGACCGCAGTCACCCGGCTGTGGAAATGGCTGCGCGTGGTCGAGAACAGGCAGAAGCGGCCTTCGGCAAGTTGTGCGCCGAGCGGGAAGCTGATCGGAAATCCTCGAGATCGGGCTGCCGCGCGACCACCGCGCCGGCATAGCGCTCGGCCACCCGCCAGTAATCGCGGGCGAGCGCATCGTCATTGTCGGCGATGGGCGAACCACTCGGCAGCGGCATCCGCGTCGATCAGGTCGCGGCGCTCGCCCTGGAAGCGCATGTTGAACCGGGTGAGAACGACATGCGCGAACAGCCGCCGCGGACCTTCCGGCGCGGGATAGACCGAATCGGGATGGAGCATCGCCGCGCCCCGACCCGGTTCAGGCCTCGCCGCCCGGGCCCTCGGCCAGATCCTCGCCGGTATCGCCGTCGTCGTCCGGGGCGATCGCCGCGGGCGCGGTGCCGAGATCGGCCTCCGCCTCGTCCTCGCTCTCCTCGATTCGCGCGGCGCCGACGACATGCTCGTTGTCGGCGACGTGGAACAGGCGGACGCCGGCCGAGCCGCGGCCGATGACGCGGCTGTCGCCGACGGTCATGCGGATCAGCTTGGCCTGGTCGGTCACGAGGATCAGCTGCTCGCCGTTATGGGCCGGGAAGCTGGCGACGACCGGGCCGTTACGCTCCAGATTGTCGATGTTGGTGATGCCCTGGCCACCGCGGCCGGTGCGGCGATACTCGTAGGCCGAGGATCGCTTGCCGTAGCCGTTGGCGCAGACGGTCATCACGAACTCTTCGGCGGCGGCGAACTCGGCCATCCGCTCCGGTGACAGGGTCGGGGCGTTCTCGTTGTCCTTCCAAGGGGCGGCGCGGAGATAGGCATCGCGTTCCTCGGTCGACGCCTCGAAGCCGCGCAGGATCGACAGCGAGATGACCTCGTCGTCGCCCTTGAGCGTCACGCCGCGCACGCCGGTCGAGGTGCGGCTCTGGAACTCGCGGACGTCGGTCGCGGCGAAGCGGATCGCCTTGCCCTGCCGCGTCGCAAGGAGGACATCATCCGCCTCGGTCAGTAGCGAGACGCCGATCAGCCGGTCGGTGGCATCGCCGTCATCGCCCTCGCCGAAGCGCATCGCGATCTTGCCGGCGCGGGGTACGTTGGTGAAGGCGTCCATGCTGTTGCGGCGGACCGTGCCGTGCGCGGTCGCGAACATGACGTGGAGCTTGCCCCATTCATCCTCGTCCTCGGGCAGCGGCAGCACGTTCGAGATCGTCTCGCCCTCCGCCAGCGGCAGCAGGTTGACCATCGGTCGGCCGCGGGCCTGCGGCGCGCCCTCGGGCAGGCGCCAGACCTTGAGGCGGTAGACCTTGCCCGCGGTCGAGAAGAACAGGACCGGCGTGTGGGTCGAGGTCACGAACAGGTTGGTGACCGCGTCCTCCTCCTTGGTGCCCATGCCGGCGCGGCCCTTGCCGCCGCGCTTCTGCGCGCGGAACGCGTCGAGCGGGGTGCGCTTGATGTAGCCGCCGAGGGTCACGGTCACGACCATGTCCTCGCGCTCGATCAGGTCCTCGTCCTCGATCCCGTCGGCGGCGGCGAGGATGTCCGACTTGCGCGGGGTGGCGAAGTCGCGCTCGATCACGTCGAACTCCTCGCGCATGACCTCGTAGAGGCGGGCGCGATTGCCGAGGATCTCGAGCAGCTCGGCGATCGAGGCGGCGAGCTTGGCGAGCTCCTCGCCGATCTCGTCGCGGCCGAGCGCGGTGAGGCGGTGGAGGCGCAGGTCGAGGATGGCGCGGACCTGGATGTCGCTGAGGCGGTAGGTGTCGCCGGTAACCTCGGTCTCGACCGCCTCCACCAGGCGAATATAGGACGCGATCTCGGCGATCGGCCATTCGCGCGCGAGCAGGCTGGCGCGTGCCTCCGCCGGGCTCGCCGAGGCGCGGATGATCCGCACCACCTCGTCGAGGTTGGTGACGGCGATGACGAGGCCCAGCAAGATGTGCGCCCGGTCTCGCGCCTTGTTCAGCTCGAACTTGGTGCGCCGGGTGATGACCTCTTCGCGAAACTGGATGAAGGCGTGAATGATGTCGCGCAGGCCCAGCAGCTCGGGCCGGCCGCTGCGGATCGCCAGCATGTTCGCCGGAAAGCTCGACTGCGCGGGGGTGTGTCGCCAGAGCTGGTTCAGCACCACCTCCGGGGTCGCGTCGCGCTTCAGGTCGATGACGATGCGAACGCCGAGGCGGCTCGATTCGTCGCGAATGTCGGAGACGCCCTCGATCCGCTTGTCCTTGGCGGCCTCGGCGATCTTCTCGACCAGCGCGTTCTTGCCGACCTGAAACGGGATTTCGGTCAGGACGATCGAGCGGCGGTCGTTGCGGCCTGTCTCGAACTCGTGGCGCGAACGGATCATGATCGAGCCGCGGCCGGTGTTGTAGGCGCTGCGCGCGCCGCCGGCGCCGAGGATCAGTCCGCCGGTCGGGAAATCGGGGGCGGGGACGTGCTCGATCAGCTCCTCGACGGTAATCGCCGGGTTGTCGATCATCGCCTTGCAGGCGCGGATGACCTCGCCGAGATTGTGCGGCGGCACGTTGGTCGCCATGCCGACGGCGATGCCGCCGGCACCGTTGACCAGCAGGTTGGGGAAACGCGCCGGCAGGACCTGCGGCTCGCGCTCCGAGCCGTCATAGTTCGGCTGGAAGTCGACGGTGTCCTTGTCGAGATCCTCCAGCAGCGCATTGGCGGCACGGGCGAGGCGCGCCTCGGTATAGCGCATCGCCGCCGGGGGATCGGGGTCCATCGATCCGAAATTGCCCTGGCCGTCGATCAGCGGCAGCCGCATCGACCAGTCCTGGGTCATCCGCGCGAGCGCATCGTAGATCGAGGAGTCGCCGTGCGGATGGTATTTACCCATCACCTCGCCGACCAGGCGGGCGGACTTGCGATAGGGGCGGTTGTAGACGTTGCCGGCCTCCTGGCCGGCGAAGAGGATGCGGCGGTGGACCGGCTTCAGGCCGTCGCGGACGTCGGGGAGCGCGCGGCTGACGATCACCGACATGGCATAGTCGAGATAGCTCGACTTCATCTCCTCGACGATGGAGACCGGAGAGATGTCGTCATTGCCGATGGTCGGCGGAGCGCTGGCCAATGGGGCTTCCTGAAGCTGAGGGTAAGGGCCGGGCGCCCGTCGATGCGGCGGGTCCTAGCCCAAGCTTCGGGGCAGCGCCAGCCCCGCGTACGCGTGCGCGCGTGTACGCACGCGCGAGGAGAACATGGCCGCGCGGCGTGCGGTGCGCCTTCCCGTGCTTTCGCGCAGGAACGATCGCGGGAACCGCGCCGGCAAGGCGTCGTTCAGCCGTTAAGTATCATTCCGGCGCGGGCATCCGTCCGCTTGTTTCCGCCCAAGCGTTTCACTAGCAAAGGCCGCGACGTCGCCCATTGCCGGGCGGGAGCAGCGACCCCGAGAGGAGTTCTGAACGATGAGGATTGTTTCGAGGCCGAGCCTGGCCATGGCGCTGGCCCTGAGCCTGGGCACCGTCGCGATGGCGGTGGCGCCGGCCGAGGCGAAGAAAAAGGAAGAAGAGGCGCCCAAGGGTCCCGAGCCGAAGCTGAGCAAGGCGGCCCGCCCGCTGCTCGCCGAGGCGCAGGCCGCGGTCGCCGCGAACGACGCCGCGACGGCGGCCGCCAAGCTGACTGCTGCCGAGGCGGTCGCTTCGACCCCGGACGACAAGTACTTCATCGGCCAGCTTCGCTACAGCCTCGCCCAGAAGGCGAACGACAAGGCCGGCGCCGCCGCTGCCGTCGACATGATGATCGACAGCGGCTCGGCGCTCGCCGAGGCGCAGCTGGGCCAGATGTACGGCATGCGCGGTCAAACGGCGTTCGAAGCGAAGGATTATCCCAAGGCAGAGGCCGCCTTCGCCGAGATGGCGAAGCGTGATCCGACTCCGGAGAACCTGATCGCGCTGGCGGAAGTCAGGAATGCGTTGGGCAAGAGCGCCGAGGCGCTGCAGACGGTCGACCAGGCCATCCAGGCCAAGAAGGCTGCCGGCGGCACTGTCGACGAGAACTGGTACAAGCGTGCCTTCTCGATCGCGTATACCTCCAAGGACCCGGCGGCGATCGTCAAATGGGGCAGCGCGATCGTGAGCGCGTATCCGTCGCCGGTGAACTGGCGCAACACCCTGTACGCCTATCGTGAGAGCACGAAGCTCGATGCCGAGACCAATCTCGATCTGATGCGCCTGGCCCGCGCCGCCAAGGCTCTGAACGGCGAGCGCGACTTCTACGAATATGCCGATTACGCGTTTCAGAAGGGCTTCCCCGGCGAAGCCAAGGCGGTGGTCGACGAAGGTTACGCCGCCAAGATGCTCGATGCCTCGAACAAGGCTGCGACCGAGCTGCGAGCGCTTGCCGTGCCGAAGATCGAGGCGGACAAGGCGAGCCTGCCTGCGGGCGAGAAGAGTGCCCGCGCCGCGGCCACCGGAAAGTCGGCCGAGAGCATGGCCAGCGCGTATCTCGGCTACGGTCAGTACGCCAAGGCCGCGGAACTGTATCAGCTCGCGCTGCAAAAGGGTGGTGTCGATCCGGCACAGGTCAACACCCGTCTCGGCATCGCCCTGGCGCTCGCCGGCCAGAAGGATGCTGCCAAGCAGGCCTTTGCCGCGGTCACCGGCCCGCGACAGACGATCGCGCAGTTCTGGACCCTCTGGGTCAGCCAGCAGCCGTAACGGGGCGTTTCCCGCTCTTCGAATCCTCTCCCCAAAGGGGAGAGGATTTTGATCATGCCTACCGCACGGGTACCCCCGGCAGATCCTTCGCCGTCCGGATCGTCAGCGAAGTCTTCACGCTTGCCACATTCGGTGCGGTCGTCAGCTTCGAGGTCAGGAGCGCCTGGAAGCTCGGCAGGTCATGGGCGACGATCTTCAGGATGAAGTCGATCTCGCCGTTGAGCATGTGGCATTCGCGCACCTCGGGGATGTCCGCGATATGCGCCTCGAAGGCGCGCAGATCGTCCTCGGCCTGGCTCTTCAGGCTGACCAGGGCGAACACCATCAGCCCATAGCCGAGCGCCTCGGGATCGAGCTGCGCATGATAGCCGCGGATCACCCCGCGTTCCTCCAGTGCGCGGACCCGCCGCAGGCAGGGTGGGGCGGTCAGCCCGGCGCGCACGGCGAGATCGACATTGGTGACCCGCCCTTCCGCCTGTAGCGTATCAAGGATCACGCGGTCGACCGCGTCGAGATCCGTGGCGCTCATTTCGATCCTCCGCCTTGTCCGTCCGCATTCAGGGGCGACAAGCGTATAGGCGCCCCGATCGAACGCACGCCAGCATGTTGCAGCCGCAAAATGGTTCTCGCGCGATTACCACTTTGCGCTGTATGTCATGCAGGAGCGGCGTGGGGGCCACGTCACGGCATTGGAGGATGGACTGAGCAGCGCACGGTCTGGCGGGGAGCCCGGTTCATCCCTTGCGTCGGCATGGCGCGACCTGACCGACGTCGTGCGCAGCGACGCTGGCGCGGGCGTGCGCCTCGCCGATGCGCTTGCCCAGATCCGCCGGCTCGTACCGCTGATCGCCGGCGAGGACGAGCCGGGGTCGGCGGCCGGGTCGCGTGGAGAGGCGGCCGCGGCCCAACCCGATCCGGCGGCCCTGCGCGCCGAGGAGAGCGAGCCCTTCGCCGGCAGCTTCACCTTCCTTTCCGACGCCGCCGGGGTACTGGTAAGCGTCGCAGGGACCGAGCGCGGCGCGCTGATCGGCGCGTCAATCGCGGTGGCGAGCCGTCCCGGCACGCCTGGGGCGGATGACGATACCGCTGCCGCCTTCGCCCGTCGCCAGCCGGTTCGCGCCGCCCGCTTCCTGGTGGGCGGCGGGGGGCCGGCCGCGGGTTTGTGGCGGATCTGGGCGCGACCGCTGTTCGGCGCGGCAGGCGAGTTCCAAGGCTATGAGGGCGCTGCGCGGCGGCCGTGGTCGTCGCAGCGCCGCGTCGCCGGGCAGAAGCGGGTGCGCCGGCTCGACCCGACCCAGCTGCCCGACATCACCCGCCAGCTCGTCCACGAACTGCGCACCCCGATCAACGCCATTCGTGGCTTTGCCGAGATGATCGAAGGCGAGATGATGGGCCCGGCACCCGCGGAGATGCGCACACTCGGCGGCGAGATCGCCGCTGGTGCCCGGCGCCTGACGGTGATGATCGAGGATCTCGACCTCCTCGCCGAGCTCGAGAACGACACCGCGGGCGCCGAGCCGATCGACCGCGCCACCAACCTGCTGCCGCTGGTCCGGCGCCTCGTCGCCGACACGGCTGCCGCAATCAGCGTGAGCGGCGGCGAGCGCCTGCCGATGCTCGCGCTGGATCCGCCGCTCGCCGAACGGATGCTGAGCCATGTGATCGCCGCAACCGCGGGCTATGCCGGCGTCGGCGAGGCGATGGTCATATCCATCGCGCCGGATGCTGCGGCCCGCGACTTCGTCTGCGTGACGATCCCGCGCCCGCGCATCCTCGCCGGCGTCGAGCCGGTCGAACTCCTCGACCTCGGCACCGTCGTCGGCGGCGAATGGCCGCAGGCCCCGGCGCTGGGCCTCGGCTTCTCACTGCGTCTCGCCGGACGGCTGGCCGCCAGCGTCGGCGGGCTGCTGGAGATCGAGGACGACGCCTTCGTGCTGAACCTGCCGACCATCGCCGCCGATCCGGATTACGCGCGGCGGTGACGCGCGGTATCGGAAGACGAGCTTTCCTGGGCGGGCCGCTCGCATGACTGCACAGGTCAAGCCGCTCGACCGGCTGCTCGGCGACCAGGCCGAAGCCTCGGACCCCAACCAGCTCGTCTGGCTTTCGGCCTCTGCCGGCACCGGCAAGACACATGTGCTCACCGCGCGCCTGCTTCGCCTGCTGCTCAATGACGTCGACCCGGCGACCATCCTGTGCCTGACCTTCACCAAGGCCGCCGCCGCCGAGATGGCCGAGCGGTTGCGGGCGCGGCTCGCCCATTGGGTGCGGCTGCGCGAAAGCGACCTGCGCAAGGAGCTGTTCGCGCTCGGCGAGCCGACCGATGACGCGACCCTGGCCCGCGCCCGGACGCTCTTCGCCCGGATCCTCGACGCCCCGGGCGGCGGGCTGCGCATTCAGACGATCCACGCCTTTTGCCAGACCCTGCTCGCCTCATTCGCGCTGGAGGCGGGGCTGCCGCCGGGATTCAAGCCGCTCGACGGCTACCAGCAATCGGCGCTGGCCCGCGCCACCCTCGCCGAAATGCTGGTCGCAGCCGAGACCGGCGGCGACCAGCCGCTGATCCGTGACGTCCAGGCGCTCAGCCTGCGGCTCGGCGAGGAGCGGGCGGTCAAGTACCTGCTCGCCTGCGCGCGGGCGCCCGAAGAGATGGCGGCGCTTGGTGCCGGCATCGAGCCGCGGCTGCGCCGCGTGCTCGGCGTGCCCGCCGGCGATGTCGAGGCGGCGATCGCGGCCGGCTGCGCCGATGCCGCGTTCGATGTGGCGTCGCTGCGGCGAATCGCCGCGGCGAACCGTGCCGCCGGCGGCAAGCTGGCGCCGGGCTATGCCGCCACCGCGGAGGCGTTCCTGCGCGCCGACCCGGCCGGCCGCGCCTCGCTCCTCGACGAAATCGTGCTGATCGGGCGGACCAAGAAAGGCGACCCGCGCAAGCCCACTCGCGGCCAGACCGACGCCGAACCCCATTACGCGCTGCTTTGCGAGGCGTTGGCCGAGGCCTGCCAGGCGCTGCTGGATCTCCGCGCCAAGGCCGCTTATGCCGCGCTTCTTGCTGCCGGGCTGCGCGCCGGTGCCGCCTTCTCGCGCGCCTATGCCGATGCCAAGCGCGCCGCCGAGGCGGTCGATTTCGATGACTTGATCCGCTCGGCCGAACGGCTGCTCAACGCGCCCGGCGCCGGCGAGTGGGTGCGCTACAAGCTCGACCGCGCCACCGACCACATCCTGGTCGACGAGGCGCAGGACACCAATGCCCGGCAATGGGCGATCGTCGCCGCGCTCGCCGACGAGTTCTTCGCCGGAGAGGGTGCGCGGCCCGGCGTGACGCGGACGATCTTCACGGTCGGCGACCACAAGCAGGCCATTTTCGGCTTCCAGGGCACCGACCCTGCCGCCTTCACCGGGGCGCGGATGCGGTTCGGCGACCGGGCCGAGGAGATCGGCCAGCCGTTCTTCGACCTTGCCCTCGACCGCTCGTTCCGTTCGACCCCGCCGGTGCTGGCGGTGGTCGACCGCCTTCTCGCCGCGCTCGGTCCCGACGCGCTCGGCCTCGACGCAGCGGCGCTGCCGCATCTGAGCGCGCGGGAAGGGCGGGGCGGCACGGTCACCGTCTGGCGACCGCATAGCGCCGAACAGGATGCCGAGATCGAGGGCGACGAGGAGGGCTGGATCGACGACGCGGTCCGCGGCTTCGCCAGCAAGCTCGCCCGCCAGGTGCGCGTGTGGCTCGATGCGCCGCTGCACCTTGCGGGGCAAGGCCGCCCGCTGCGGCCCGAGGACGTGCTGATCCTCGTCCGCTCGCGTGGCGAGCTCGCATCGCTGATCGTCGCCCGGCTGCAGGCCGAGGGCGTGCCCGTCGCCGGGGTCGACCGGCTGCGGCTGGCCGCGCCGCTCGCGGTGCGCGACCTGATCGCCGCGATACGCTTCGCGCTTCAGCCCGAGGACGATCTCAACCTCGCCAATCTGCTGGTTTCGCCGCTGTTCGGGCTGGGGCAGGACGATCTGTTCCGCATCGCGCACGGCCGTGGCCGGCAAAGCCTGTTCTCGGCCTTGCGCGACGATGCCGCCGCGGCGGAGACGGCTGCCGGGCTCCTCGAGATCCTCGCTTCGGCCGATTTCACCACGCCCTATGTGTTCCTGGAGACGATCCTGTCAGGCCGCCTCCAGGGCCGCGCCCGGCTGCTCGCCCGGCTCGGCGAGGAGGCGCTCGATCCGATCGAGGAGCTGCTGACCGCCGCGCTCCAGTTCGAGGGGCAAGTCGCGCCCTCGCTGCAGATCTTCCTCGACTGGTTCGACCGCGGCGATGTCGAGATCACCCGCGACCCGTCCGCGCCGCTCGATGCGGTGCGGGTGATGACGGTGCACGGTGCCAAGGGGTTGCAGGCGCCGCTCGTCATCCTCGCCGACGCCACCGCCAATCCCGATACCAAGCCCAGCGACACGGTCCGCCTCGATCTCGGCGAAGACCTCGCCGTGCCCATGCCGACGCCGCGCAAGGCCGAGACGCTTGATGCCTTCGAGGCGGCGGTGGCGAGGGCCGCGCGCGCCGATCGCGAGGAACATTGGCGGCTGCTCTACGTCGCGGCGACGCGCGCCGAGGAGCATCTCGTCATCGGCGGCGCGCTCGGTCCCCGGGCCAAGGGGCAGCCGCCGGCGGCGAGCTGGTACCAGGCGCTCGACGACGCCGTCGCAGCACTCGGCGCCGAATGGACCGAGGATCCGCTCTGGGCGGCCGCACGCCACTACACGATTGCCGGCAGCGACCGGCCGGTGGCGCGGATCCGCCGCCGGCTCGCCCTGCCGCCGGTCGTGCCGCCCGCCTGGCTGCACCATCCGGCACCCACCGAGGAAAAGCCGCCGCGCCCGCTCGCGCCCTCGGCCCTCGGCCGCGACGATGCCGCCGACCCGCCCTTTCCGGCGGCGATGGCCGCTGCGGCACGGCGCGGGCAGCTGCTTCATCGCCTGTTCGAGCGGCTGCCGAACCTGCCCGCCGATGCGCGCCCGGCGGCCGCCGATCGCTGGCTGCAATCCTCGGCAGGCGTCGCCGATGCGCTCGAGCGGGCGATGCTGGTGCGCGATGCCTGCGCGGTTCTCGCCGACCCGCGCTTCGCCGCGATCTTCACGCCCGAGGCGCTGGCCGAGGCGCCGGTCGCCGCCGTGATCGGCAGCGAGGTGATCTCGGGGACGGTCGACCGATTGCTGGTGCTGCCGGACCGGGTTCTGGTGGTCGACTTCAAGACCGGCCGCCGCGCGCCGGCGCGGATCGACGAAATCCCCGAGCCGCATCTCGTCCAGATCGCGACCTATGCCGCGGCGCTGGGCCGGATCTTCCCCGATCGCCCGATCGAGGCGGCGCTGCTCTACACGGCGATGCCGGTCCTCCACCGTCTCGACGCGACAACACTCGCCGCCGGCCTCGCGGCTTGGAAGGCGCGCTTGACCACGCCGGAGCAAAGCTTGTTCGCCGAGAGTTGAGCGGAGGGCGCCGTGACCCTAAATCATGCCGTGACACCAAGGAGATCCACGATGGCGACCAAGAAGATCACCGACACCAGCTTCCACAGCGACGTCATCACCGCCGAAGGGCCGGTCCTGGTCGATTTCTGGGCGGAGTGGTGCGGGCCGTGCAAGATGATCGGCCCGTCGCTGGAGGAACTGTCCGAGGAGCTGGGCGAGAAGGTGACCATCGCCAAGCTGAACATCGACGAGAACCCCGACGCGCCGGCGCAGTACGGCGTGCGCGGCA